>Ga0208849_1000607_pt1 | contig 31956 bp, 35 predicted proteins | sample NGESurdeep072012_10_FD_184470 | JGI IMG/M metagenome (GOLD analysis project Ga0208849, IMG submission 184470) | Arctic peat soil microbial communities from Barrow, Alaska - NGEE Surface sample 53-3 deep-072012 (SPAdes) | ecosystem: Environmental > Terrestrial > Soil > Wetlands > Peat ... | reverse complement strand
GCGGCGGGTCCAAGGCGGTCACGGCGGCGTCACAGTCCCTGGCCTTCACCGGCCCCGGACCGGGCATCGGCATGCTGAGCGTCATCGGCGCCGTGCTCATCCTGCTGGGCCTGGCGCTTCTCGTCCTGGTCGACGCCCCCCGGCGGGCCCTGGCGCAGTTGGCCGCGGTCGGCCCCAGTTCCTGGCGCCGAGTACGCGATGGCCTGCACGGCAACGCGTCGACGGCCGGGGGCCGCCACTTCGCTCAGACGAGTATGGCGATCGCCAAGCGCACGGGCCGGTGGTTCCTCGGGCGTTGACGGGGGCTCACACGAATACCCTCGTCCATCCCTCACCGACGGGAGACATGAACACGGTGGTGAGCTTCATCGATCGATGGAGCCATATGCCGTCGACTCGCGCATATTCATCGTCCTCGTACCCCGACATCCAGTAGGACGTCCCATCGGGGCGCCGGCACGGGCTGAGGAGATCCCATCTGCCCCTGGCCGTTGCGCCGTCGACGTCGAGGCGCGGGTTCATGAAGAAATGGCGTGAGAAGGTCAGGGTGGTCTCGCGCAGCCGCGTGGCGATGGCCGAGCGGCCGGTGGCGCTCCCGAGGCCGGGGCCTCCGTCCCAAACCCCGTCAGGGGTGAAGAGCGCAGCCACGCCATCGGCGACCCGGGCCAGGGTGCTGACATCGACCACGGCCCCTCGATGGAACCGCTGGTCGACGAGCTCGCCGTAGCGCGCCTTGAGACTTTGGATGGCGAGCGCGCCCTCGCTCGCCGCCACGCGTCGCTCGAGCGCGACGAGTTGGGCGGCGAGCTCCTCCACGGTGGTCATGTCGATGATCCGCCTTCCGTCTCCACCCGGCGACCCGCCCATTATGGGGGACGGCAAGCCGATTTCGCGGTGACCGGTGGGGGCGCATGTCGGGCCCCCGGAAGATGTTGTCCGTTATCGTCACGGGATGCGGATTCTGGTGCTCGGTGCGGGTTTCGGCGGCCTTGAAATGTCGACGAGGCTCTCGGAGGAGTTCGGTGACGAGCTCGAGGTCGTCCTGATCGACCAGAACGAAGGATTCGTGTTCGGGTTCTCCAAACTCGACGTCATGTTCGGTCGGAGCCTGTCGTCGTCTGTCGTGCACCCCTACCGCGACCTGGCAAAACCGGGGATGCGATTCGTCCAGGCGACCATCACCTCGATCGATCCGAACGCCAAGCACGTCGTCACCGATGCCGGCTCCTTCGACGCCGACATCCTCGTCATCGCCCTCGGAGCTGATCTGGACCCGTCGGCCACACCCGGGCTCGTCGACGCCGGCCACGAGTTCTACACCGTGGAGGGTGCCTTCGCCCTCCGTGAGGTGTTGTCGAACTTCGGTGGGGGCAGCGTGGTGGTCGGGGTGACCTCGACGCCGTTCAAGTGCCCTCCGGCGCCGAGCGAAACGGTCTTGTTGATGCACGACTTCCTCACCCGGCGAGGAATGCGCTCGAACTCCGACATCTCGCTCGTCATGCCCCTGGGCGTCCCCATTCCGCCGTCGCCGGCCGCGTCACAGGCTCTCCTGGTGGCCTTCGCCGAGCGTGACATCAACTGGCTCCCCGAACGTTTGGTGACGGGCCTCGATCCCGACCGTGGGGTCGTCATGCTCAGCGGCGGATCGGAGATGCCCTACGACCTCTTCCTCGGCGTGCCGGTCCACAGGGTGCCCGCCGTCGTCGAGGCCTCGGGCATGACCGTCGAGGGGTGGATCCCCGTCAACCCTCGAACCCTGGAGACGGCCTACGCGGATGTCTACGCCGTCGGCGACGTCACGAGCGTCGGGACACCCAAGGCGGGCGTCTTCGCCGAAGGGCAGGCGACGGTTGTCGCCGACCAGATCATCTCGCGTGTGCGCGCCGGAGGCGCACCGGCGAGCTATGACGGCCGAGGTACCTGCTATCTGGAGTTCGGTGACGGCCAGGTTGCTCGGGTCGACGTCGCCTTCTTGAGTGGCCAGGCTCCCGTGGGGGTTCTGGAAGGGCCGTCCCACGCCATTGCCGCCGACAAGGTGGTGTTCGGCACCAGCCGGATCCAGCGATGGTTCGATCGCTCCTGGGCACCGGAGGAGCCGTCCGGTCTCTGACGTCCTCGTCGGTTACGCCGAGAGCGCAGACGGGGGCGGAATGGTGCCGGGTCCGGTCGTCGTGCATTGGGCGCGCGCCCTGGGGTCGGCCGGCCTCGGCAGCGTGGGGGGGTCGAGAAACGCCGGTGGTCCTTTGAGGTCGATCATGTCGAGCAGATCGGAGGCGCTGGCATCGCGTCTGGTGAGAGCAGGCAGGTTCCACTTGGTCTCGACCAGTTTCAAGATCGACGTGTGGTCCGACACGACGTGTGACACGTACTCGGGCTTGGCATAAGGGCTCACCACCCCCATGGGTACCCGGAATCCGTAGCGGTCGTACCCCCCGGGCTGGTTGGGCGGGACGGTGATGTCGGGGGGAACGTCGTCGGGTGGGACCGCGGCGGGAGGCGGCACGTGGTCGAAGTACCCGCCGTGCTCGTCATAGTTCCAGATGAACAGGATCTTTTCCCACGACGGGGACGCCAGAAGCGCGTCGACCACCTGGGCCAGGAAGACCTCTCCGTACTGGATGTCCTGGGGGTTCTCCTCGGAGTCCTCGTCGAAGTTCGGGTCGACGAGACTGAAGCTCGGGAGCGTGCCGTCTCGAGCGTCGGTGAAGAACTGGTCCACGGGTACCAGGTTGGGTCGAAGCGACCGGTCCTGTGCCAGCGGGAAGTATGTCGCCAGGGTGGGGAGCTGCGCGTGGTAGTCACGCCAGGAGATCCCATGCTTCGACAGCTCCTGGAAGATGACACCGCGGCGGGGGACGGCGCTCGGGAGCGAGTCTTCGACGATGCCCAGGGCGGTGCCCGAGATGAGGAACCGGCGATTGGGGAAGGTTTGTGCCATCACCGACGAGAAGTAGCGGTCGTTGATCGGGAAGGTGCGGGCCAACCCGTAGGTAAAGGGGAGATCGGTGGCGTCGTAGTAGCCCATCGCCACGGGCCCGCTCGAATGGTTGGCGAATCCCTGGCACGTCCCGCCGTCGAAGGCGAGATGGGCGGCGTCCCAACTGTTGGACGGCTCGTTGACCAGTTGACAAGGGGTGGGCATGTGAAAGGCATGGAGGGTCTGGTTCCCATAGGGATTCGTGGCCGTGGGGTGTCCATCGCCGTCCAACGAGAATCCGTCGCCTCGGCCGAGCATGCCGAGGATGTTGTCGAACGAGTGGTTCTCGAGCATGAGCACCACGATGTGCTCGATCTCCGGGATCATGTCGGTGCCGACCGGCGCATGCGGGAAGGGACGCGACCCGGGGAGGTGCGCGCCCGGTACAGCGAGCCTCCGAGCCCGGCGGCCGGCACTGCACGCATCCAACCCGAGGGCTGTCGCGCCGGCCAGAGCCCCTCCGAGGAAGCCACGCCGGTCCATGATTCGCCCTGTCATAGACGAGCGCCCTGGCATGGTGCGTGACGGTACTCCGGCCCGTCGTCGCTCGTGACCGGCGTGGGCCGAGGTCACAGGGCGTCAGCTACCGTCTCCCCGTGGCCGGGCCTTCATCGAAGTTTGTGGCGGCGGTAGCCGGGGGTGTCATCGAGGGAAGTCGCCAGGGGACAGGTCCACCGGTGGTGGTTCTCCACGGCGGACCCGGACTTTCCGACTACACGGCGTCTCTGGCCGGGGAGCTCGTCGAGGAGTTCACCGTCTACCGCTACCAACAGCGCGGCTTGGCCCCTTCGACCACCTCGGGGCCTTTCACCGTAGAGACCCACGTGTCCGATCTCATAGCCGTGATGGGCGCCATCGACACCGCCGAGGTCTTCCTGGTGGGCCATTCGTGGGGTGGACACCTCGCCATGCATGTGGCCGCCGCCTATCCCGAACGCCTTCTGGGTCTGGTCGTGGTGGATCCCCTGGGTGCGGTCGGGGACGGTGGGGAAGCCGACATGGAGATGATCATGGCCCAACGGATCCCTCCTGATGCCGCCGCACGTAGCGCGGAGCTCGACAGCCGCGCCATGCGAGGCGAGGGCACGCCCGGCGACGCCATGGAAGCCCTGTCGATCGTCTGGCCGGCATATTTCGCGACGCCGGAGCACGCGCCCCCGATGCCGCCCATGGACATGTCCCTGGCGTGTTACTCGGGTACATGGGAATCGATCCACCACCATCTCGCCCGTCAGACATTGGCGACCGGTCTCGGGCGCGTCCAAGCTCCGACCGTGTTCGTGTTGGGTGCGGCCAGCCCCATCCCCCCACGTCACGGCGTGGCGTCTGCCGCCCTGATTCCCGGCGCCGCGACCGAGATCCTGCCCGACTGCGGCCATTTCCCGTGGTTGGAACAGCCCGGGGTGATCAAGGCTGCGGTCCTGTCGGTCCAGGCCCGGTCAGCGGCGGGGTCTACCCGGCCCGGTGACGTCGATGGTTCCGTCGAGCGGGCGTGATCCGACCCGAACAAAAGCCGGACGGATCGTGATCGTAGTGGCCTGACGCCCACGGCGATCGGACGACGGCGGTGGCAAACGCCAGGCACGAGGCCGTGCCCGACCGGAGCACCCGCAGGATGTGGGCGTAGGAACGGTTGGACAGGAGCGTCGCCGCGGTGGCGTCGATGCCCACCGTCATGCTCGAGAAGATCGGGATGCCGGTATCACCCCCACCCGCAGTGCGTTGGTGCGGATAGGCGGCGGCATTGAGGGAAGTGTTAAGCGGGTTGTCGGCCCACAGACCGCCCTCGTTCGCCATCCAACGCTCGAGCAGGTCGATGTTGTCCACCGTGGAGGGGATGGCGTCTTTGTGATCCATCTTCTGGTTGACCGCCGCGATCAGGCCGACCGCCACCTGGGCGCTGGCGCTCGACGCACTGGCTGTCTGCACTGGGGCACTGGGGGGTGCCGAGGACCGAGGGAGTGCCGTGGGCCGAGGCGGTATCGACGGCGATGGGACGGGGGCCACGTGGCTCGTCGTGGTGGGGATGACGGGGAGCGTCGTCACCGGCACCTCGGGGGCGGGCGCCGCCGGGGCCGCGACGGGAGCTCCCGGTGCCGAGCTGGGGGGACTGGTTGCCGGGGGCGCCGTCGACGACGCCGCCCCTGCGGCGGACCCCGCCACGGTGTCGGCACCACGACCGGGTGTGCTCGCCGTCCTAGTGGAGTGGACCCCGGTCGATCCGGTGGCAGCCGTCACCACGCACCACGATCCGACCATCACGATGCCCACGAAGGCGATCGTGAAGGTCGTCCGCCGCCGGCCGCTCAACCCCGCCGTCCCCCCCATGACCCTCCCTCCGACCGATCTTAGGAGGACGTCGGTCTCAGCGTCGGGGTCGTAGGCGAAGCGTGCCCGCTGGTCGGGATGGGGGTCGCGGGGTGGGGGTCGCGGGGTGCCGGGGCGGGCCGCCGCCCAGCTTGTTTCGGGCCTAGGGTTGCGGCATGGACCGAGCCGAGACGCTGCGCGAGGCGCTGAGAAAACAGAAGCATGCGCACCGAAAGCTGCAGGCGGCGAGGACCGAGGCGGCGGCACCCGACGAGACCCTGGAAGCGCGGTCGCAGCGGATCCAAGACCTTCAAGAGGCAGCGGCTCAAGCCGACACCGAAATGGCTCTTCTGCGCCCGGAACCTCCCGCCACCGAGGACCAATCGGAATCGGAATATCAACCTCCGATCGGGCCGGCGTTCTCAAATTGACTGCCGAAAGGTTGACTGCCGAAAGCCTGACTGCCGAAAGGTTGCCTGACCCAAGTTGACTCACTCAGGCTGCAGGATGTCGACAGCGATGCAGGCAACCTGACCGTGGGGCGCTTGGAGGGCAAGGTCGCCATGGTCACCGGCGGCGGCGGGGGAATCGGCGGTGCTACGGCCCGGGCGTTGGCGAGACAGGGGGCGTCCGTCGCCGTCGTCGACATCGACGGCGCCAGAGCGGAGGAGGTGGTGCAGGCAATCTCCGCGTCGGGCGGCGCCGCCTTGGCTGTGCCTGCTGACCTTGCGGAAGAGCCCGAAGTGGTGGCGGCGATCACGGCGACAGTGACCCGCTTCGGGCGCCTGGACGTGCTCCACAACAATGCCGCCCTCACCGAGTCGGAGTTCCTGTCCCGAGATACCCAGGTGACCGACCTGGCGCTCGAAGTGTGGGAGAAGACCATGGCGGTCAACCTCCGCAGCCAGATGCTGCTGTGCAAGCACGCCATCCCCGAGATGGTCCGATACGGCGGAGGTTCGATCATCAACATGTCCTCGGGCGCGTCGCTCAAGGGCGATCGGACCCGAACCGCCTACGGGGTCTCCAAAGCGGGCGTCAACACGCTAACCATGTACGTGGCGACCTCCCATGGCAAACAGGGGGTGCGCGTCAATACCATCGTCCCCGGTCTCATCATCACCGACGCGGTGCGCGCCCATCTGACCGAACGCATGCTGGCCGGACTCAGTCGGGCGACGCTCACCCCCTACGTCGGTGAGCCCGACGACGTCGCCAACCTCGTGGTCTTCCTGGCCTCGGACGAGTCGCGCTACATCACCGGACAGATGATCGCCATCGACGGTGGCATGTCCGCCCACGTGGGCTCTCCTGCGCCGGACGACACATGAAGCCGGAGCCGTCGAATCAGGAGGGCCCCAGGATGTAGGAGCCGTCTTCGGGGCGGTGGTACCAGCCGCTCGAGGCCTGGGTCCCCCCGTCCACATGAATGGTCTGGCCGGTGACATAGCTCGAGAGCGAACCGGCCAAGAAGACGGCGGCGCCCGCCATCTCATCGACATGGCCGGGTCGCCCCAAGGGGACGGTGAACCCGAAACGCCCTTCGGCCCCCGGGGGCGCCACCGCCGCCATTCCCTCGGTCAAGGTGATGTCGGGGGCCAGTGCGTTGACCCGGATGCCATAGGGGGCGAGCTCCAGAGCAGCGGTCTTCGTGAAATTGATGACTCCGGCCTTGGCCGCCGCGTAGGCCGCATACCCCGGGGCCGCCCGGACCCCCTCGATCGAGGTCACACTGATGATGCTCCCGCCCGTGGCGCCTTCCACCATCGTGCGGGCCACACGCTGGGTGCACAGCATCACGTGCTTGAGATTGGCCCGGTAGAGCGCGTCCCACCCGTTCTCGGAGGTCTCGAGGATCGGAGAGGAGAAGACGCCCCCGGCGTTGTTGACCAGAATGCGCACCGGGCCGAGCTCCGCCACCGTGCGGGCCAGGGCGGCATCGACCTCGCCCGAGTCGCGGACGTCGGTGGTCATGGCGATGCCGCCGACCTCTGCTGCCGCCGACGCCGCCGTCTCGCCGTTGCGCTCCCAGATCGCCACGGAGGCTCCGAAGGCGGCCAGTGCCCGAGCGATGCCCCGGCCGATCCCCGCTCCCCCGCCGGTCACGACGGCCACTTGGTCGGTGAGCAGCACCGATGAAGGTTCCATGGACACAACATCACCCGCCTTATTAAGTTCGAACGGGCAGCGCCGACACGAACCGCTGTACCGGCCGAGAGTAGGTATGCGATGCCCAGGATAGAACCGATCCCGCTGGACCAGCTCGCCGACGAGCCTCGACGGATCATCGAAGAGGGCGTCGCCGACGGGACCTATGCCACCCCGGTACCGTTGCAGATCTTTGCCTACAAGACGGCGCAGATACTGATGACCAATGCGGCCCGTAGCGTCATGGGGAAACAGAGCCTCCTCGGAGCGCGGATCGTGGAGCTGATTCGCATCCGCAGCGCCCAGCTGGGCGAGTGCCAACCCTGTATGCAGTCCCGCAAGCACGACTCGATCACCGACGAGGACGTCGCCTGCCTGGTGGCTCCGGGGCATTCGCAGCTGACCGAACAAGAGCGATTGGCCGTGGAATTCCTCGACCTGCTCTCGGCCGATCACCACGCCATCGACGACGAGGTCTACCGGGAGCTCGGCAAGGTCTTCACCGCCGCTCAGATCGTCGAGCTCGGGTTCACCTGTGCCAGCACCATGGGTCTCCATCGCTTCATCCATACCCTCGACGTATTCGGGACCAGTCCTCCCGTGATCCCCTACGCCCGTGACCAAGTCGACTCCGCCTATTCCAATGTCCCCGAGCAGGCACCGGCATGAGCGAGACGGTTCTCGTCACCGGCGCGACCGGGCTCGCCGGTGCCAACATCTGCAAGCTCCTGACCCAGCGCGGTGACGGCGTCCGCGCCTTGGCTCGACCCTCTGCCGACATTGGGCCCCTTGCGGCGCTCGGGGTCGAGGTCGTGCACGGTGACATCACCGATGCCGACGATGTCCGCCGCGCCGCCACCGGCGCCGATTCGGCCATTCACTGTGCGGCCCTGCTGGGTGGAGCCAGCCAGCATCTTCCGGACTTCGAGGCCGTGAACGTCCGGGGAACTCGGAACGTGCTGGACGTCGCCGAAGTACTGGGCCTGCGCCGGGTGGTCGCCGTCAGCACCGGGACATTCTTCGACACCACGGGGGGTCTCGAACGGGAGGACGCCCCGGTGATGAAGGAACCGAGCTCGGACCCCTACACCATCACCAAGATGGCGGCATTCCAAGACGCCATGGCCAGAGCGGCAGCCGGTCACGACGTCGTGACCACCCACCCCGGAGCCATCTTCGGTCCGTCCCCGGTGGCGAGCAATGCCCTCGGTCTAACCAGCTTCAATCGGGTGCTTCTGTCCGCCCTGCGTCAACGCATCACGCAGTATCTGACCTTTCCGGTGAGCTGGGTCTTTGCCGACGACATCGCACGCGGGTGCATCTTGGCCCTCGATCGCGGTGTACCGGGTGAGCGCTACATGCTCGATGGTCGTCCCCAGGACGTCGTGAGCACCGCCGAGGCCTGCAACAGGATCTGCGCACTGGCCGGCGTCGACCACCACGTCGAGGACGTCAGCCCATCCGACGATCCGGAGTTGCTGGCGGTCTTCGGGCCGACCTTGATGGCTATCGCCTTCAAGCTGGCATCGGTCCGGACGCCGCGCGGAGACCTGACCGAGTCAAAGACCTACAAGAGACTGGGCTATACCCCGATCAGCCTGGACGAAGGTCTCCAGCGGACCGCCGACTGGCTGTTCGAGATGGGCAAGGTCGCTCGCATCGATCACTGACGTGGCCGCCCACGAGTTCACACGGAATGGTCGCCATCACAACCGATGCACAACCTTGGGCGCGACGCCCGGGAAGCGCCGGGACGAGACGCGACAATGCTGGTCTATGCAGTACGCCAGGGTGTTTACCTTCCATATCTCTCCCAACAGCTTGACGCGTTGAACAAAAGCCATAGACGCCACTGCGGGCAGACTGGCCCGACACGCAGGATTCCGGGGCCTCCCCTGCCTTGAACGCATCGGTCAGCGGCACGAGATCATCGTCTTCTCCATATGGGACGAAGGGGGCCTCGATGACACCGAAGTGGAGGCCGAGCGGACTCGTCGGAAGATCGCCGAGACCAGCGATCTTGGCGCCAGGAGCGAGCAATACCGCGTTCTACGCCAGATCCGAGTCCGACGACACAGGAGATCGTCACCACATCGGTCTGGTAGAGGACGCGCACTCGCTGTTCATCTGCCATTCACCAGGGCGTCGTGAAGCTGAAACACCGCTGTGATGCGCTGGGTCTTTCTGGGTCGGACACCGTTTCCTTGCGCAGAGCTCGGGCACACGGCGACCTGGGAGGAGGACGACATGGCGCTGGTGACGATGCGGATTTCGATGCCGGACCGTTCGGGCATGCTCGCCGCGGTGGCATCCGCGGCGTCAGAGGTAGACGCCGACATCGTGACCATCGAGGTGGTCCACCGCGCTGACGGTCTGGTCGTGGACAACCTCTGCGTCGACATCGGGCCTTCGACGCCTCCGGAATTGCGCCGGCACGTCGAACAGGTCGATGGCGTGATCGTCGAGCTGGTCCGCTCGGTGCGCACCCCTCCGTCGCCGGTCGACGCCCTCGAACTGGCGTCATTGCTGGCCATCAGCCTCGACGACCGAGTTCGGGTCCTTGTCGATGGCCTCCCCCGCGCTCTCGGCGCTGAATGGGCCATGGCCTTGGCGTTGCACGACGACACCGTGCGCCTGGTCCACGCCAGTTCTGGCGCCCCGTCTCCCCCCGAGGCGACGGAGCCGTGAATGCCGCTGGAAGCTCCCCGACGGCTGGCGGTGGCGCCGTGGATGCCTTCGTCCTGGCTCCGGCAATCCGTCGCGGCCGGAGAATCAGCCCGCTGGGCGACCCCACCACGGCGGTGGCGATAGCCAGAAGCTGTGGGCGCTTCCGGCCGCCGGAGCTTCGACAATTGGAGATCCTTGCCCTGCTCGCCGGCCGAGAGTCCCACGCGGCTCCTTTCCCACCGGTGTCATCGGCTGTCGGCTGATGATGTCGAAGGGACGCGCTGGCTCCTAGCCGAGGCGAGCCACGTCCTGGGCAAGTAGGGTTTTGCCCAGCGGTACGGGGGCAGGGGGTCGTGTCGGGGGCGAGCAAGACGGTGCATGGCGTGATGAGCGCGCACCGAGGTCGTCCCGGCGCCTCACTCAGGCTGACTGGCCGCGGTAGCGACGGGCGGGGTCGTCTGTGAGAGAGGGGTCGCACATCATGCAAGGGAATCGTTCTCCGAGGATTCGCCGGGTCGGACTTGCGTTCAGCACCGGAATCCTGATCTGCGGCTTGCTCACGATCGCCGCTGCGACCGGTGCATCAGCACGGTCATCCTCTACGCCCAAGGTGCTGTACGTCGGCACGTTCCACGGGATCACCACCCCTGCTGCCCAGACCTTCTCCACCATCCAGGGTGCGGTGAACGCGGCTCATAAGGGCGCCTGGATCATGGTCGCCCCCGGCGACTACCACGAATCCGACGACGCGGGAATTACGGCGCCGAACCCCGCCACTGCGCAAGGCTGGTACGGCGGTGTGATGATCTCGACTTCCGACATCACGCTGCGCGGCATGGATCGCAACTCGGTGATCGTGGACGGGACATCGGCGACTGCGCCCACTCCATGCAGTGCGGTCCCCACCGATCAGAACTCCCTGAACGGCGTAGGCCGCAACGGGATCGTCGTGTGGAAGGCCAAGGATGTCAGCGTCGCCAACCTGACTGTGTGCAACTTCATCGCTGGCTCGGGAGCTTCGGGCAATGAGATCTGGTGGAACGGCGGTGCCGGTTCGGGCAAGGTAGGACTGAAGGGCTACTCCGGCAGTTACCTCTCGGCGACCTCGACCTACTTCGCCAACAGTGACCCCGGCAATGCAGACATCTGTGCCACCTGCGCCCAGTACGGCATTTTCGCGTCCAACTCCAAGGACGGAACATGGAATCAGGTCTATGCCAATAATTTCGCCGATTCGGGGATGTACGTGGGTGCGTGTCATCAGGTGTGCGACATGACCATCAGCAATGCCTGGATGGAGGACAACGCGCTCGGATACTCCGGCACCAATTCCGGCGGTCAAGTCATCATCAAGAACTCGAAGTTCGACAACAACAAAGAAGGTGTGGATACCAATACGGCTTTGACCGGAGACCCGACACCTCCCCAGGACGGCAAGTGCCCCGGGAACAAGCCGAGCTCGACCTCTGTCCGTCACGGGAGCATCAACTCCTGCTGGATCTTCACCGGGAACCTGGTGGCGTCCAACAACAACCCCAATGTCCCGGTGGTGGGGACGGCCGGCCTCGGGCCGACCGGGACGGGGATGACCGTGTCCGGTGGCCGTGACGACACCATCGTGGGCAACGAGTTCCTCGACAATGGCGCCTGGGGGGTGCTCTTCGTCCCCTACCCCGACTCCAACCTGACCTCGGACGGCAAGACTTGTGCCAAGACGGGCGGTTTGGACGTGTCTTCGTACGGGATCAGCGGTGTCGACTGCCTCTTCGACGGCGAGGACGACGCCCTGCTGAACAACAAATTCTCGGGCAACGGGTCGTTCGGGAACCCGAGCAACGCCGACTTCGGCAACCTTCTGGCCGGTGGACACGAGCCCGAGAACTGCTTCTCCGGAAATACGGAGTGGGACCCCACCTTCGCCACGCAGACCGGGCCGGCCACAGACGCCAACGCACTGGACGGCCTCTCGGGGGTCATCTCCCCCACCTGCGGGTCGCGCACGGCGAAGTCGACGCCTTCGCTGTTCGGCCCCAACACCGACCAGACCCTGCTCGTGCAGGCCGAGTGTGACGCCGGAGTGCTCTCGGGCGGAGGCTGCGCCTCGGCCGTCTACCCCAAGGCGACGGCGGTCACCATGGCGCCGCTGCCCAGTCTCCCGTCGATGCCCAACCCCTGTACCGGAGCCCCCACCAATCTCTGGTGCCCGGGCGGCTCACCGGCGAACAGCAGTAGGCGCTAGCCCCCACGGTCCGGTCGACGCACTCCTGTCAGGCCAGGGCGGGAGGGGGTTGTGGTGGCCAGGTCTTGGCCCCACGAGCACGACCACCCACCACCTCCCCAATGAGCCCATGGTGCGCGGGCGCGGAAGGAGATGCGCGGTGACCGTGGCGGCGAGAATGGACAGGGTCACCGGGACAACGACGGTGGCCGTGCTGAGCAGCGTGGAAGAACAGGGCGACCGTGCCAACGGTCGTCAGGAGCATCCTCCTTCGCCTTCCTGTGGATCGTCACCATCTGGACTCCACCCTGGACGCACGTGGCTCAGCAGCCACGCGATCGCGCGCGCATCGGGCGCATGGCCTCAAGTATCGGCAGGTCCCGCCATCATTAACACCGGGCGCACGCGACGCCACCGTCCGGTCGAGACGCGTGCGCAGGGGCATTGGTCCTGGCCACTCTGAGCGTCGGGCTCCCTGGCGTGCCCCTCGAGTCCTCCCTCCGACCTCCCCGAACCTGGCATGGCGCGATCCCATGGCTCGGGGTGCCGGCCCGGGTTGCGACGATCCCGGGGCGACCCGCGTCGTGGGTCTCTGGGGTCGTGCGGCCTGGCTACGCTGCGGCAATGAGCGACGAGTTCCTGGTGTTGCGCCTCTACCCACTGAGCGACACCGAGGAAGCACAGATCAAGCTGCAGAATGCGGCAGACGACGGCTATGAGTTGGTCGAGGTCGTCCCTTCGACTGATTCGGCGATGGTCATCATGAAGCGACGGAAGCGATCGATGAAGTCGGGATCTACGAACCCGTACCTCCCCCGGGGTGCGTAGAAGTCTCGATCGGTGCACAGCACCCGGCTGTGTTGGAATAGACGACATGCGCCTCAACCAAGTGACGGTCGGGGCCACGAACCTCGACCAATCGGAAGAGTTCTATCGCAAGGCCGGTCTCGTCCTCATCGTGAAGGACGAGCATTATCTGCGCTTCGAGTGTCCCGACGGCGGAAGCACCTTTTCGGTGGAGCTCGTGGACAACGTTCCCGAAGATGAACAGATCACTCTGTACTTCGAGACCGACGGGCTCGCCACCGAGTACGAGCGACTGTGTCGAAGCGGCATCGAGTTCGAGCATCCCCCCACGGACATGCCCTGGCTCTGGAGCGAGGCTCGTCTCCGAGATCCCGACGGGCACAGACTGTGCATCTTCCACGCCGGTGAGAACCGGCGGAACCCTCCGTGGCGGCTCCCTGCGCTCTGACGGCGCCTCCGTTCACGTGGCGCCCGAACTTGGGGGCTAAGGTGCCCGCACCATGAGGGGGAGTGCGGAGATAGAAACGGACTACCTCGTCGTCGGCGCAGGGGCACTCGGGATGGGGTTCGTCGACACCCTGATCCACACCTCCGACGCCGACGTCGTGATGGTCGACCGGCGGCACAAGGCCGGTGGTCACTGGCTCGACTCCTACCCCTTCGTCCAGCTGCACCAGCCGTCCATGAATTACGGCGTGAACTCCACCCCGCTCGGGCTCGACCGGATCCAGGCCGGCGGAAGAGACGCTGGCTTCTATGAGCGAGCCAGTGGAACCGAGATCTGCGCCTACTACGACGAGATCATGCGTGACCGACTGGTGGCGTCAGGCCGGGTGCGATTCTTCCCCATGTGCGACTACCTCGGCGCCCGGTGCTTCCGATCCAGACTGACCGGAGCCGAGACCGGGGTGGTGGTGCGACGCCGCGTGGTCGACGCCACCTACATGGCGTCTCTCGTTCCGGCCACTGACCCGCCATCATTCGAATTGTCCGACGGCGCCACGTGCATCCCGGTCGGTGCCCTCACGAGTGTCACCAAGCCTCCCCGCGGTTATGTGATCATCGGCGGCGGGAAGACAGCCATGGACGCCGGGTGTTGGCTGCTCGATCACGGCATTTCTCCTCACGACATCACCTGGATCCGTCCGCGCGACTCGTGGATCCTCAACCGCGCGTTCTTCCAGCCCGGCGAAGGCGTCGTGCCGACCTTCCAAGGAGTCGTCCTGGAACTGGAAGCGGTCGCCGAATGCGACACCATCGAACACGTCTACGAGCGACTCGAGAAACGCCAGGTGATCTTCCGTATCGACCGGTCCGTCCAGCCGTCCGTGCTGAAAGGCGCCACCGCCAGTCTCGGAGAGCTTGAAGAGCTGCGACGCATTGAGCACGTGGTGAGACTCGGCCATGTGCAGCGCATCGACCGCGATACCATCACCCTGGAGCAGGGGTCGATCCCGACCACTCCCGATCACGTCTACGTCCACTGTGCCTCGGCCGGATTGAGCGACAATCCGCCCCAGCCCATCTTCGGCGACGAAACCATCCTCCTTCAGCCCATCACGCGCGTCAGCCTCAGCCTTTCGGCGGCACTGATCGCCTTCGTCGAAGCGTCAGAGCGACCGACGGCGGAGAAGAATCTCCTGTGCCGACCGAACGCGTGGCCTCACACGCCATTCGACTGGATACGGCACATCTTGACCGGGATGCAGACCGAGATGGCGTGGCAAAGCGCACCCGATGTCCAGGCTTGGGTGGAGGCCTCGCGCCTCAATCTCGTGAAGGGTCTTGATGAGCAACCCGACACGACCGCCGTGACCGACCTGCAGACCCGGTTCCTCACGGCGCTGTTTCCCGCCCTGGCCAAGCTCGACAAGCTCGCTTCGCAGGCCACCCCCGCCGAACGCGCCCGGATGCGCTAGGCGCCGGGGCTTCAATGGATGGAGATGAGACCATGGCTGACGGAGGATTCACCCACGACCTCACATCGCTCCTGGTGATCGCCGAGGACATTCGGGACGGCAGGCGAGCAGAGCCGTTTACCGGTGACGAGCTCTACCGGTTGTGCAACGAGCTCAAGCGGGCCATCGCTCTCCTCGGGGCCGACGAGGGAGAGTCCATCGTGCTGGAAGGAGAAGGCGATTTGTGACTCTGGCATGGCCCCGTGATACGGGGCCATGCCATCAAGCAGTTGGGCGCCGATGCAGTTCGAGCCGGCGCGCCGTGACGCCTCGAGGGGCCGGGGACAGCGCCCAGATTCGGTCGACACCCGACCTGGGGCCTTGCCGGTACTGAGAACGACACCCCGGGTAGCGTTCCCGTCCAGCGTCCGGCCAGGTCACCAGATAGGAGGCCGCTCGGGGTCACCCGGCTTGGGCATCCTGCTGTTCGTGCGCATCGGCGTCGCAGCCGACACAGGCAAGGAGGCCTTCGTAGTAGACGTTCGATCCGGCTCTGTGTTACGCCGACGGAGGTACTTCCGACTCCGAGCCTATGGCCGCGATAGGGAGCACCCAGCCGACTGCTATTTGCCGATGCGCTCGCGGTGCTTGCACCCTGGCCAGCAGCAGGGCCGACGCTGGCCTTCTTCCAGCTCCTCCTGGGTCCGGCGAATGCGGCGTTCTCGGGTCATCTCCTGCTTGGCATCCTCGACCCAGCAGATGAACTCGTTGCGGGCAAGAGGCGTGATGTCCCTCCAGGCATTGAGTGCCGTGGGGTTGGCCATCAGCGCCTTGCGCAGGTCTCCTGGAAGCTTGTGCACGACGCCACTGGGCACTCGCGGGCTGCTCACACAACCACGGTAGCGGGTCAGGACGTTGTCACCGGTCGCGACGTGTATCCAAATGGCGCGAGCGAGACCCCGAGCGATGAAAGAGTCCTGAGGCACCTGGCGCGGCGATACCGGCCCGTCTTGGGACCCTAGAAGCATTCCCGGACCCGAACTCTTGCAGGCACTCCGGGCGGTTCAGGCGCTCAAAGTGTCGAGGTCCCGCCAGGGCTCGATTCGACTCCGGTGCGAGCCGGTCTTACGGGCTTCGCGAGCGGCCAAGACTGATGCATGTGTCTACCGGAGTGCACACTGACGTTGGAATCATCAGCCGACTGGCGTCGAGTCAGGCCCCTGATGTGTGGAAGAGGTGGCCGATTGCGAATCCGAGCGCCGCGGCCCCGAGGCCGATGAGAACCATGCGAGCTCCCTGCTTCCACCAGGATCCGACCCTGGTGAGCGCTTGGTATGCACCGACCCCAAAGAGCACGACCCCACTGAGGATTGCTGCGAGGACCAAGGCCGCCGAGCGCTCGAGAAAGACAAACGGAAGAAGAGGGACGAGGTGGCCGATCAACGTGGCCAGGGTAATTATCGCTGAGCTGCGCCTGATGTCTTGGCTGGCCACAGGCTGGAGGTGCCGCTCCTCCTCAAGGATCGTCTGGACCCACTTGTCTCGATTCGCCGTGATCGTGGCAACCACTTCATCAAGCAATGGGCCAGAGAAGCCTTTACTTCGATAGAGCTCAGTTACTTCGCTGCACTCAAGGTCAGTATCGTCACGAACAGCCGCTTCCTCGACGGCGCGCTGGGCCTCGAAAAAATCACGATCTGCAGTGGTTGAGGTGAATCCCACTGCTCCCATAGAGATCGATTCGGTGATCGCCGCCGCAAAGCCGGCCGCCAGCAACACAGTCCGATCTCCGCCACCGGAGATAACACCCAAGATGATCCCAAGGATGTTGACTAGTCCGTCTTGGCCTCCCAAGATGACGTCGCGTAACCAATCGGTGCCGCCTGTATGGGCGTGACGACGACCTTGTCTCGACATACCAATTTCGTGCGCCACGCCCGGGGGCATCTGCTCCCCGGCACAGGCCCGACCGAGTCGAGTGAGGCGATCCTGGTTGGCCTGAGGGTTCGAGGTTCCTCCACCGGTCACGGCGTCACGGTACACGTAGAGTTCACCAGTTGCGAGCGGTTCGCTCCATGACACGTACCTCCCGCGACAGCCTGATTGTGCGCTTTGCCACCATCGCTTCCGGGTAGTGCGCCACCGTGAGCGCTCCCTGACCGCAGCGCGTGCTTCATGACTTCTACCTCTCGTCGAGGTCAGTAGGGAGGAGGTGCCACGTGTGAGGGGTCGTGTCGGAAAGTGCCTTCGCCTGATCCTCGTAGGCGAGGTCGGTAGCGGTCATCCGCTCCCTGTGCTGGCGCAGATGCTCGTCCCACGACGCGACCACGAAGATCTCCTCGAATTCACCCAACTGCTCACCGTTACGGAACAGTCCCCACTGAGTGGCGCCGGTCCGCAGCCGCGACTCACGAACACGAAGCATGGCGCGCATAAAGTCAGGCTCTCGTTCGGTCGGGATCGAGTAGGTCGTGCGTACCACCACCGGCCCGGCGTCTTCGTCCGTCTCCAGCGTCACATCCGGATCGGGCCGAACCACAATGCGGCGGTCCATGCCCGAAGTGTCAACGAACGGCCAAAGGCGAACCGACGCCGCGCCCAGGACCATCAGCCCGGCGGCGACGAGAAAGGTGAAGGTAAGTCCGAAAGCGTCGTCGACCGCTCCCCAGGCCACCGCTCCGAGACCTTGCGCTCCAAACAGCACCATCTGGTAGACGGACAGGCCTCGTGCTCGCACCCAGCGCGGCAGGAACAGCTGCAGCAGCGTGTTGACCGTCGCCAGCATCCCTACCCAGGCCATCCCGGCGGGGACCAGCACGATGACAACCACGACGGTCGAGCGCACCAAGATCGCGACCAGTGCGGCGCCGAACACCGCTCCGACCAGTTGGATGAGCGCACTAGGTGAAAGCCGGGCACGCACCCTCGAGAGCATGGTGGCCCCTACGATGGCCCCTCCTCCGAGGGCGGCCAAGAGCAGGCCGTACCCGCCTGGACCGAGGCCGAGGCGGCGGCTCGCGATGAGGGGCAGCAGCGCCCAAAGCGCGCTCGCTGGGACGAGAAAGAGCGCGGCCCGAAACAGGATCCGCCGGACGACCGGCGCGTAACGGACGTACCGACCGCCGGCCCGAAGTGCCGACACGAATCGCTCGGGACCCTGCGAAGTGGCAACCAGGCTCGGCCGCCAAAGAGCGACCACGATGCCGTACACAAGGAACGTTGCGGCATCGAGGACAAAGACCGCCCCTACCCCGATGTATTCGATCAGGATTCCGGCAATCGCAGGACCGATCGCCCTGGCGAGGTTGACATTGATGGAGCTGAGCTGCGCGGCAGCGGGGAGACGGTCGCGCGGGACAAGCTCGGGCACGAGTGACTGGTACGCGGGGGTAGTCAAGACCGAGCCGGTGCCGATCACGAACGTGAACAGGAGAAGAAGCGCCGGCGACATGCGACCGGCGATCGTGAGCGCGGCGAGCACAGAAGTGGCGACGACAAGGCTTCCTTGAACCGCCATCAGAAGCCGGCGCCGATCGAGGGTATCCGCAAGCACACCACCCACGATCCCAAACATCACGTCGGGGAGCATGTCCGCCGTCTGGACGAGCGAGACCAGGATCGCGGCATGAGCGGCGTGGACGAGGAACCACTGGGCGCCGACGGTCTGCATCCAGGTGCCGACGTTGCTTATGAGCGAGGCGAGCCACAACCAACGGAAGACGGTGATGCGCAGGGGTGCCCACGTCGACAAGGTTGTCTGTCCCTTAGCCATCGCACCCGAGCCCTCAGATCATGGCCTGCACCTTCCGCTTAGGCTATGGCACCTCCTGGTCTGGCGCTCCCGGGTGCGGCGCCGCCCTTATGAGGGTGCCCGACCAGCGGGGGCGGCCACCAGCATCGGCTCAGCACTTGCGGCCCGATCGCCGCCCGGCCAATGGAACTTGGGCGCCAGAGGCCAAGCGGCGCGATGCTGAGGGAATCCACTGGCTCAAATCGGCTAAGGGAGACCAATGACACAAGAGAAGCACGAGCCTGTTGCGGTCCTTGGAATCGGAACCATGGGTCATGGGATGGCAGCCTCTGCTCTGCGCGCTCGGATCCCGACGACAGTTTGGAACCGCAATCAAGAGGCCACCCGAGACCTCGCCAAGCACGGCGCCGAAGTAGCCCAAACCGCTGCGGACGCAGCGAGGTCGGCGGCCATCGTCATCACGATGGTGACCGATGCCGACGCCGTCATCTCCATTGCCCGCGACGAGGGCGTGCTCACTGCGCTTGCTCCGGGCGCGGTTCTGGTGCAGATGAGCACCATCGGCGTGGCAGGGATCGAGCGCGTGGCGGCGATGGTAGCGGCCGAGCGTCCCGACGTGATCCTGCTCGACGCGCCCGTGTCGGGAAGTAAGGACCCGGCCGAGCACGGCCAACTGACCATCTTCGCCTCAGGGCCCGACGAGGCCAGGCCGCGAGTTACCCCTCTGTTCGACGCCCTGGGCCAGCGCACGATCTGGGCCGGCAGCGCCGGGACTGGCACTCGTCTCAAGCTTGTAGCCAACACATGGCTCGCCTTTGCGGCGGAAGCGGTGGCCGCCTCCGTGGCACTCGCTCATGGCCTTGGGCTGGAGACCGAAAAGGTTGTGGACGCCCTCCAAGGCAACCCACTCGTGTCTCCTTGGCAGGAAGCCAAGCTGCATCGGATCGCCACGGGTGATTTCTCGGCTCAATTCGCACTATCACTCGCTCTTAAGGATGTACGCCTCGCCCTGCAGGCTGCCGACGACAGGCTCGGGGTCCTGGCGCGCTTGGCTGATGAGTGGCAGCAGGCGGTCGATCTCGGCTTTGGCCCCCAAGACGTGACAGTGGTGACGCGCTCACTCGAACAGGAATGGAGAGGGCGATGACCCCTAATGGATATGCGATGATGCGCGAGCGGGCGGATCCCAAGCGTCGGGGGCACACACGTCACCTCGCCGACCGGGCCTACTTCGACTCGTGGTCAACGGCCAGCCCGGGTTCGGTGTGTTGATCGCGGCCTCCCGCGAATAGATTCGTCTCCGCCACCGAGATGGAGGAGCCGACGACATGACCAACTACCTGCCCGCCGAGAACCGCTACGGGTCCATGACCTATCGCCGTTGTGGGCACAGCGGCCTCCGCCTGCCCGCCTTGTCACTCGGACTGTGGCAGAACTTCGGCGATGATCGGCCTATCGACATCCAACGCGCCATCTTGCGCCGAGCTTTCGACTTGGGCATCACCCATTTCGACCTGGCCAACAACTACGGGCCCCCGTACGGCAGCGCCGAGACCAACTTTGCCCGGATCCTCCACGACGACTTCCACCGCCACCGCGACGAATTGGTCATCTCCACCAAGGCCGGCTGGGACATGTGGCCGGGCCCCTACGGCGACCTCGGCTCGCGCAAATACCTCCTCGCCAGCCTCGACCAAAGCCTGCGCCGCCTTGGCCTCGACTACGTCGACATCTTCTACCACCATCATTACGACCCACAGACCCCCCTCGAGGAGACACTCGGTGCCCTCCACTCGGCCGTCACCTCAGGCAAAGCTCTCTATGTCGGGATCTCGTCCTACTCCGACGAGCGCACCGCCGAGGCGATCACTATTCTCCGCGGGCTCGGCTCGCCACTCCTTATCCATCAACCGTCATACTCGATGCTCAACCGCTGGATCGAAGAACGCCTCCTCGACGTGCTGGGCACTGAAGGTGTCGGCTGCATCGCCTTCTCCGTCTTGGCCCAGGGCCTGCTCACCGACCGATACCTCAACGGCATCCCCCCAGGCTCGAGAGCTTCTCAGGACGGCTCACTCACTCGCGACATGCTCAACGACGACAACCTCGCCCGGATCCGAGCCCTCAACCACATCGCCCTGGGTCGAGACCAGTCGCTGGCGCAGATGGCTATCGCCTGGGCCTTGCGTGACCGGCGTGTCACCTCCGTGCTGATCGGCGCCAGCAGCGTGGCCCAGCTCGAGCAGAACGTCACCGCCCTCGACCACCTGGAGTTCACTGCCGATGAGCTCGCGGCCATCGATCGCTACGCCGTCGACGGCGGCATCGACTTGTGGCGCATCCCGGCCACCTCCTAGGCAATACACGATCGCTGAGCGCCCCAAGCCCCCAATCCCGGAGAGGCGGCCCGCTGTCTGCCCTCCGGTGTGTCCACATCAGCCGATCCACACAGCCCAGGGCGACTCATATGGTGTCATCTCCTTCTGGACGAGCGTGGTCTTGGGTCGCGACGGACTGCGTCGTGGAGACGAAGCGGCCGAATGTTTGCGATGCCATTGATGAGCACGACGAACCGTCGCTGCGTCGTACACATCGATCGACGAAGCGAAGCGCACCGCAATCCCTGCCTAGGCCACAGCAAGTTCACAGCAAGATCACAGAGTTCGACCGCACACTGGTCGCATGCATGAGGACCTCCACCTGGGCACCATTGGTCGGACCCGAGTGGGTCTGAGCTGGAGTGTCATCGTCATCGTGGGGATCATTGCCTTCAATCTCGCCACGAGTGAATTTCGCATCATGGCACCGGGGTTCAACGCCGGCATCTACTGGACGATGGCACTCGTGACCGCCGTCGTGTTCTTGGCGAGCCTCCTCGGCCATGAACTTGCCCACGCCGTCGTAGCGCGACGGCGAGGCGTCGTTGTGGACGGCATCGTCTTGTGGGCACTCGGCGGGGTCGCCAAACTGAACGGGGATGCTCCAGACGCCCGATCGGAACTGCGCATCGCCATCGCTGGTCTCGGGGCAAGCGTCGCATGCGCCTTAGTGTTCGGCCTCTCGGCGCTCGGTCTCAGCGCACTCGGGGCCTCGGCGCTCGTCGTGACCGCCCTCTGGTGGCTGGCGGAGATCAACGCTGTGCTCGCGCTGTTCAACCTCGTCCCCGCATACCCTCTCGATGGAGGACGCGTCCTTCGGGCCGGGCTATGGCGTCATTGGGACGACCGCCTACGAGCCACAGACGCAGCAGCGGGCGTGGGTGGGTTCGTTGGCTCGGCGCTCATCGGGCTCGGGCTTTTTGCATGGCTCTTCGTCCCGATGCTTGCGTTCAATGGGGTCTGGCTCGCCCTCGTCGGATGGTTTGTCCTCGGAGCGAGCCGCCAGGAACGAAGGGCGGTTCGCTTGACGTCAGCGCTCGACGGACTGTGCGTGGGCGACGTGATGCGTCCGGTCACCAGGGTCGCCCCGGCCTACGCGACGCTCGAGGATATCGTCGAGCAGTACCTGCGGCCGGAGCACCTCGATCGCTGCCCGCTTGTGGACTTCAATGGCGCCGTCGCCGGACTCGTGACCCTAGAGCAGGTGGATCACGTTCCTGCGGAACACTGGCGCTCCATGAGGGCATCCGAGGTTGCGTGGCCAATCGCGAGCCTCGCTCAGCTCGCTCCGGGAGCTGCACTCGCTTCCTTTGTCGGTCAGCTTTCATCGGTACCGAGCCACTCTGCCCTCGTATTGGAGGACAGTCGACTCGTTGGAACAGTGACGCCTCGTGACGTGGAGATGGTCATGCGCTCACCCGAGGTATTTCGAGGCCGCCCCACTAGGCCCTTCGCAACAGCCTCCGGCGGGTAACTGAAGCACAGGTCATCTGCTCCGAACTCGGCCGCCGACGGGAACGCCCACACAGATCGGCGGATTCAGCACAACACAAACTCGGCCACGCCTTCGTTGACTCCAGGCTTCCCGTGCGCCTACGTCCGTCCCTCCGATCTCGCCATCAGCGAAGCACCGGACGCCGGCACGGACACATTGAACAAGGACATCGTTCGATGACCGGGTTTACCACCCGTACACCCTGGCGGAACTTCTACGATGTCTTGACAGATGAGTCGCTGATGTCCCGACACATCACATCCGCCGCCCTCTGCATAACGGGGGCGCCGAGCTCGATTGACCGCTCGGTGGACGCAGCGTGCCGTGACCAGACGCCTACCTCCAGGCCCGAGCCCAGGAGCCGAGCGGTCATGGCGCTGCCCATGGTGCCCGTGCCGATCACGACAACTCTGGGCTGAATTATCATCTCAGGATTCTGCGTCATCACGGTGCTCCTTTTCAGTCCGTCTCGGGACTGGGGCCGGCAATGGGTGTGGCAGGGCGCATGATCTCAGCGATTCGGCGCATGGCGTCCTCGCCGAGGTCGATCTCGGCCGCGGCCAGTGCCTCATCGACATGATCGGGGTTGCGGGTGCCGACGATCGCCACGTGCACAGCGGGATTGGCCAACGTCCAGGCCACAGCCAGCTGGCCCAGGGTGATTCCGAGCTCGCCTCGAGCGAAGCGTTCGAGGTCGGCGACGACCTGGAGGTTTCGCTCGTAGGTCACTCCGTGAAAAACCTCGCTCGATGCACGCCAGTCACCAGGGGCGAATCGCGTATCGGGGCGCAGGTGGCCGCCGAGGAGCCCGTGGGCCAGCGGTCCGTACACGAGGACACCGATGTCGTGAGTGGCCGCATAAGGAAGAGCCGACGCCTCGATCTCTCGCCGGAACAGATGGTACGGGGGCTGAAGGGTCTCGACGGGCAGGAACTCGCTGAAGGCCTCAATCTGCTCCGCGGCGAAATTCGAGACACCGACGTGACGGATCATGCCGTCTACCACCAGTTTGGCCAAGGTTTCGGCCGTCTCCTCGATCGGGGTGCCGGGGTCGGGCCAGTGGACCTGGTAGAGGTCGATGTATTCCGTGTCGAGCGCCTGAAGGCTCTCGATGACGCCCTTTTCGATTGACGCTGCGCTGGCGTCGCGAACGACGCCGGAGCCCTCGGGCCGTAGTCCTCCTTTAGTGGCGATAACGAGCTCCTCACGATTTCGCCCGCGCAAGGCCTGTGCCAGAAGGCGCTCGGAAGCGCCGAATCCGTAGGCCTGGGCCGTGTCGAAGAAGGTGACCCCGCTATCAGCGGCGCGGCGGATGGCGGCGGCGGCTGACTTCTCGTCTGTCGGGCCCCACTCGCCTCCGAGTTGCCAGGTCCCGAAAGCGATGCGGGATACCGTCAGGCCGCTCTTTCCCAAGGTGATGGTTCTCATGCTGTCCTCCTGATGGGATTGGGATTGTCTGTTGCTAGGGAAGACCGTGAGGTGCCGGCGTCTGCCACGGGGGGGGCGAGCACTCCGATTGGCGCTCGGGGCCTCGTGCCCAGCCAGGCAACGACGGTCCCGGTGAGCGCTACGGCCGCCGCCGCCAACATGGCGGTGCGATCGCCGTTGATCGTGCTCGTGCCAGTGCTGGCGTGGGACCCATCGGCTATGGCAACAAGGAAAGCGACCCCGAGGGCAGCGCCGACCTGGCGGGTCGTGTTCACGACTCCTCCCACGAGACCCTGGTCGGAGTCGGCCATGCCACTCGCGGCCAGGACCGTGGTCCCGAAAACGGTGCCCACAGTGCCGAATCCCACCAAGGCGACGGCGGCGAACAATGGGCTATACGGTCCGTGCAACGGGAGATGCATGAGGATCAAGAACCCCACCCCCGTGACGGCCGTCGATACCACGAGCAACCAGCGCATCCCCAGTCGCCGAGCCAGACGCGCCCCGAGCATGCCGGTGACAAAACCGACGATGCCCTGGGGTGCGATGACCATTCCGGTGACGAGCGGAGAGTCATGCAAGGTCTGTTGGAGATAGAGCGACATGACCACCAGCCCCCCGCGGTCCACACCCCGAGCAGCATCGTCAGGATCCCGGCCGTGCGCAGACCGGGCCGGCGCAACAGCCGGAGGTCGAGGAGCGGATGCGGGTGTGCGCGCTCAACCACGACGAAGCCGGCCACCGCGACCATTGCCAACACCAGCGCGCCGACGACGAGGACCTGGCCCCACCCGAGCACCGGACCTTCCGACACCGCGAACACCAGGGCCGCCACAGCGGTGGTCGAAAGGATCCCGCCGGTCACATCGACGTGGATGGCCTTGCCCCGAGGGCGGTCATGGGCCAGCAGAAAGGGCGCCACTAGTGCCGCCGTCACTCCGATAGGAACGTTCACGAGAAAGATCCACCGCCACGTCGTGTACTGGACGAGGACACCGCCGATGACCTGGCCGGCGACAAAGCCGATCGACGCCGTAGCGCCGTAGAGGCCGATGGCGCGTGTCCGCCGGGGCCCCTCGACGTAGTGGGCGGTGATGAGCGACAACGAGGCGGGTGCGACGAGCGCGGCGCCGACGCCCTGGAGGGCACGGGCGGCGACGAGGAGTCCGGCATCACCGGTGATGCCCGCTGCCAGGGACGCACCGGCGAAGAGGATCAGCCCCACCACGAACATCCGGCGCCGCCCGAGAATGTCGGCTGTGCGGCCGCCCAGGATCAGGAGCCCCCCGAACGTGATGGCATACGCCGTCACTACCCACTGCACCGAGTTCCCACCGAAATCCAGGGATCGGCGGATGGACGGGAGTGCCACGTTCACGATGCTGAAGTCCAAGACGACCATGAACGACGCCACCAGCACCAGGGCGAGCGCCCGACCAGTCAACCCACCGAGGTGGGCCACATCGCTCGTCGGGCGCACGGGCCGAATCGTGGGGCCCGGGCGACGGGATGAGTCCCGAACTCCGGTCCTGGCTCCCCCGGCGGGGCAGAAATGGACGGGCCTCTCTGTCAGGGTGCTGGACATTGTCATCCTCCTCGATTCCCGGACTATAAAACGAACCGTATCGTTTCGTAAAGGTGTAATCTGACAACATGGCATCCGACCCCGCTATTCCCGCCAGTGCCCGCCGCGGCCGGCCGAGAAGTACCCACGCTGAGCAGGCGATCTTGAAGGCCACGACCGAGATCCTCGAGGAGCGCGGCTTCCCGGCGTTGACCATGGAGGAGGTCGCCACGCGGGCCGGCGTGGGCAAGGCCACCGTGTACCGGTGGTGGTCGAGCAAGGGAACGCTCGCCTTCGACGCCTTTCTGGCCCGGTTCCTCGAGAGTCAGCCCCTACCCGACACGGGCAGCCTGCGCGGCGACCTGCTGGCCGCCCTCCGGGCGTGGATCCGGACGGTGAAGGGGACCGCCACGGGCCTGATCCTGGCTGGGCTCGTCGCTGAGGTGCAGCGCGACCCCAGACTGGCCGATGAGTGGCGGGAGCGCTTCGTCGGCGTCGTGCGCGATCACCACCGGATCATGCTCGAACGCGCCATCGAGCGGAGCGAGATACCACCGCACTGCGACACCGACGTGGTGCTCGACCTGTTGTACGGGTCGGCCTACCACCGACTCCTGCAGTCGCACCTCCCACTCACGGACCGCTTTGCCCGGGGCGTGGTCGACATCATCGTCGACGGACTCACCATTGGGAATGGTGGCACTTAGCTGGCGGGCGAGTTTACGTTCACGCAGGCCTGTGGGATACAACGACGCCGTGAGCCAACTTGTAACTCGAGGGACGTCACGAAATCGAGGTTGGAGCAAACCTTATAGGTGGTCAACCGACCGGACACGGAACCGCTTCTGAAGAGTCAGAAACGTTGTGATCGACAACGGTGAAGACCGACCGAGTCTGGAAGCTGCTGGCGGCCAGTTTTGGTACGCCGAGAAGCATGCCCGAGCCACTTGGTTGACTCCACGACCACTGTTCTGTGCCATCAGCCCGTCGCGGCGACTCGTGCTCCCGGCAGGAGGATGGCAACCATCCCTTCGGCGTGAGCACGGATCCAATCGGGGTGGCTCGGATCCCGGCCGGTGAGAAGGCGAACTTCGGGGGCGTTCACATAGGGCAACGAGGCCGCACCGACGAGCACGTAGTAGAGGATCTCGCTGTCGATAGGTGCAGCGACACCGGCGTCACGAAGGATCTGCCAGGCCAGCCCGATACCGTCGAAGAACGGCTTGACGTGTGTAGCTGTCATCCACGCCAACCGGTCGCTGGCCGCCGTGCCCTCGTGCACCATGATCTGGTTGAGCTCGGGGTGCTCGGCTGCGAACCGAACGAACCGACGTATTCCATCGGCAAACGCCGCCGCGAGCTGCGACACACCACCATCGGTCAGCGTCGTGGGTAGCACGCCATCCAACGCCTGTCCCAAGAGCCCGAAGAGGTAGTCCACCGCGGCGGTCCACAGGGCCGCCTTTGACTCGAAGTGATAGTTGATTTGCGGCTGGTGCGCCTCGACGCGCCGTGCGATCGCCCGCGTCGACGCACCGTCGAATCCCTTGGCCCCGAACTCGATCAGGGCCGACTCCAGGAGGGCCTCGCGGATATCGGTCCTGGCCCGGCGGGGCCGGACCCTCTTCGGCTCTTGGACCTTGCGTTGCATCGGGCCCAAGTGTACCGTATTATCACTCGATAATAGTAAAGGGTGGGTGAAGCATGGGCGCTGCCGAGGGGGTCACGAACCACGACCGAGATCGCTCGTCGGTGCGTCTGTTGCCGCTGTCGAAGGATCCGTTCCAGGCACCGACGGACCGGGACATGTTGCCCTCGGAGCGGCGTCTGTTCGTCGCCACCCACCGGACGGGCGTGTTCGGATACGACCGCCGGTCGGATGGGCCGGCGATGTCGATCGTCTACTACATCCCGTCAGAGAACGGCGACCTGTTCGTGGCGACCATGGCCGAGCGGGCCAAGGCCAAAGCCGTCGCCCGGAATCCCAAGGTCAGCCTGTGCATCCTCGACGAGACCTGGCCCTTCGCCTACCTACAGGTCTATTGCGACGCAGTGATCGACGACGACGGCGAGACCCTGGTGGACGTGATGATGGCGGTGGCTGAACGCATGTCGGGCGAGCCGTTGGGACCGGAGCTCCGCCCAGTGGTCAAGGCCATGGGAGAAGAAGAAGGCCGGGTGCTGGTGCGCTGCCAGCCCTACGCGACGTTCGTGACGCCGCCGCGCCACCTGCACCGCAACGACCAGGAGGAGGCGCTGACTCACTGGGTCTCGGCGTCGATGGCCTGGGGTGCTCCGGATGCTCCGGACGGAATGTGATGTTCCGATTTACCAACGTGGAGGGCAGCTCCGCGCACGTCGATGCCGAGGGTCGCTTGCTCGACGCTTCGACGGTGAGCCCCCCGGCCGGCCGGCCGTCGAGCTGAGGAGGAAGTCGTGGCCTTACACCGCCTGGCGTCGGTCACGATCGGCGTTCCCAACGTCGAAGAAACCTCTCGGTACTACGCCGAATTCGGGTTGCACCGTGACGGTGCCTGCTTTTCGACCAGGGACGGCGGCGATCAACTTCGCATCGTCGAAAGCCCCACCCGTCGGCTGATCGAGATGTCTATCGGAGCCGACGACCCCGACGACTTGGACCGTATGACCGACCGACTAGCCAGACTCGGGGTCACCAGCCAGCGGGATGATGCCAGCATCAGCGCAGTCGAGATCCACAGCGACATTCGGGCCGTGGTCAGAGTCCTCCCCCGGGTCTCCCAAGATCCAGCCCCGATCGGGCCGTACAACGGTCCCGGCCGTCTCGAGCGAAAGAACCACCGTGCACCAGCTGTCCTGCGCGAGGGTCCGATCCGCCCCCGCAAGCTCGGTCACGTCGTCATCGGCACTCCCGACGCCGAGGCCTCGCAGCGATTCTTCGTCGAAGGCATCGGATTCAAGATAAGTGACCAAGTCCAAGGCCTCGCCGCCTTCTTGCGGTGCTCTACCGACCATCACAACCTGCTGCTCCAGCCTTCTCCGGTGGCGTTCCTGCATCACACTTCCTGGCAGGTCGAAGACGTCGACGAAGTCGGCCGCGGAGCCATGCGGATGCTCGACGGTCACCCCGAACGGCACATCTGGGGGTTGGGCCGTCACTTCATCGGCTCGAACTTCTTCTGGTACCTGCGAGACCCCGCCGGCAATTTCTCCGAGTACTACTCCGACATGGACGCCATCACCGACGACCAACTGTGGACACCGGGGACATGGGAGCCGTCGCTGAGCGCCCTGTACGCGTGGGGTCCAGACGTGCCACCCTCCATGCTGGCGCCCGACGACCTCGCCGACCTCATGGCAGCCTCCCATCAGAGTTGACGAAACGGCTCCAGCCAATGAACGGACACATCCGCCTCGGTCCGAGCACCCGCTTGATCACCCACGTCGGTCGAGCGGGCTTTGGATCGGCCTGGCCCTGACCATCGCATGCACAATTGCCATTGGCGGGTGTGTGACCAATTCCCCGAGTCCGGCTGCGAGGGGCGCACTGACCTCGACGACTGGACCCCCCGTCGCCCCCGCACGCTACTCCTCGTACGCCCTCGAGAAACTCGTGGACCTGGCGAAACCGCCCATGCTGTTCGACGTCAGTGCGTACGATCCGGGCTCTCGGTCCTACCTCCTCAGCGACATCACGAATGACAGCGTCGACATCGTCGACGCGCAGACTGGCACTCTGCGGACGATGATTCCCGGTATCCCGGGGCCTTCCGGCATCGTCGTCATCTCGGGCACCGACCAGGCGTGGATCGGAGACGCCAGCAGCGAGATCAAGGTGCTGGACCTTCGCACCGATCAGGTCATCGACACGATCTCGACCCATGGGCAACTTCGCACTGACGAGCTCACCTACGACCCAGCCGACCATATCGTCGTCGTCGAGAATGATCTCGACTCCCCACCCTTTGTCACGCTCATCTCGACCACTCATCGTCGCATCATCCGAACGATCCGGGTCCCAAATGCGACACGCGGCCTTGAGGCGCCGCTCTGGGACTCCGAAATGAGGCGCTTCTACGTTGCCGTCCCAATGCTAACGAAGCAACCGGGAGGCGCACTGCTAACGATCGACGCACACGGGAACGAAACCGGTGGATTGACACTTACTGCGTGCCACCCGGCCGGTATCGCGGCCTTACCGGCTCGGCGTCTATTCGTCGGCTGCGATACCTCGGTGAAGATTGTGGATGCCACCAACGGAAGAACCGTCTTCTCCGACCCGACGGGCGCGACATCGAGCGATGAAGTCGGCGTCGCTTTAGGCTCGGATCTAGCTTTCGCTGCGACCTCTGTGGGAGTGGCAGTAGTCGATACCCGAACGGGCAAGCTCATGCAGATGATTTCGACGCCTACTGGCGCTCATTCGCTTGCCGTCGATCCGACGAGCGCCCAGCTGTTCGTTCCAGTGCCAGCCTACGGCGCGGCGCTTTTCGGAACGATCGGGAAGAGGCGGGGTTGAATGGCTTCGCCACGGTCATCGCGACGTCATTGCCGCTGGGCATCTGTGGCGCTTGAGAAAGCATCGACGCCCATGACCCGCTCGGATCACCGCGCTAGTAGGAGGCGCCCTCCGCTCTCTTCTGAGAGGATCGACGTGCGCGAGATGTGCCACAGCTCGCCGGGGGCTACAGCCCGACCACCCGCAAATAGCGGCCCAGAGCGATACTGCTCGCACCGGCTCCGTGCCCTCCTCCGACACCCGAGAAGGACCCGGCAATTCCGGATGCCCGAGCCAGATCACTCCTTCACGTGGTCTACAGGGTGAATCGGGAGGCGTTGTTTTGAGCGCTTGCCTCTCGCCAGTCGCCCAATCCATCCCTAACCTCAAGCGCCCGGCACTAAAAGCCGATGCTGAAGTGATGAGCTATTCCGAGGAACGCGTCCCCGCCCGCCGAGCCAATCGCTAAAAGACTTGTCGGCGGGTTGACCATGGCATTCTCCCAGGCAGTGAGCGGTGGAGACCTGTTCCTTGAGAGGAAGGGACGCCTCTCGCGTGCTCGAAGCCGGGGGAAGGACTCGTCGGGGCGTTTCACTTCCCCTGGTCCGGTCACTGAACGTCAAGAAGCAGAGGCAGCTCGCGTGCTCGAGGATCGCCAGAAGGTGATCCGTGTCACTCTCGCCAATGGAAGCTTCGAGAGTGTCTTTCAACCGATCGTCGAGCTGGGGTCGGGAGGTGCAGTGGGAGCGGAAGCCCTGACGCGCTTCGAGACGACGCCGATTCGTCCGCCTGACGTGTGGTTCGCCGAAGCAAGGGAGGTCGGCCTCGGCGTCGAACTGGAGATGGCCGCACTTCGCTCGGCACTTGGTCAACTCGGTCGGCTGCCCTCTGGCCTGTACCTGTCACTCAACGCTTCACCTGACACCATGATGTCTCCGGAGTTCCTGGCTCTCGTAGCGGGCGCACCCGCCGAGCGTGTCGTCCTTGAACTGACAGAGCATGACAGCATCGACGACTACGAGCTGTTCGAGAACGCCGTCAATGAGTTGCGGTCCAATGGAGTGCGGCTCGCGGTCGACGATGCCGGTTCTGGGTACTCGAGCTTCCGCCACATCCTCAATCTTCGCCCCGACATCATCAAGCTCGACATCACGCTGACGCGGGGCATCGACGGCGATCCGGCACGTCGGGCTCTGGGATCGGCCCTGCTCACTTTCGGTCTCGACGCTTACAACGCCTCCATTGTTGCCGAAGGCATCGAGACCGAGGCCGAGTTCAAGACTCTGCGGGGTCTCGGGTGCCGATTCGGCCAGGGCTACTACCTCGGACGCCCCGGCAGGCTGAAATCCCCCCGGCCGCAATCACAGGGACCTCAACAGCTTTGGCTCGGGAACGGGCCAGAGGCACAATCAAGATCGGCCCAGGATCCCGTCGAGACCGACGATGAGACGCGACCCGAGCCCAGCCCAGGAACGAAGTCGGTGCAACAACAGGTCCCTGCCTCCGTTGGAGATCCGGTGCGCGAGACGGCTGGACAGGAACGAGCTTCCCGTCGACAAGAGCAATCGAGGGACAATCACAACGAACTCCTTGCTCTCGTTGCGGAAATCCAAGCTCGACCCAAGGAGAACGGGCACGCCTGGAAAGGTGACCGATCCCGCGCCGACCTCCTTCGACGGCGCTAGTCAGTTGCAGACCGGGGCGCTACGGTGCTGCCCGGGTCGTTCCGTCGGGGGTCTGCAAAGAGCATCCGGGAAGTGTAGATATGCCGGTAATCCTCAATGCTTCCAGTGCGCTGTCACACAGACAGGCACAGAGGCTGAAAGGAGTCCGGTTTGCCT
>Ga0208849_1000606_pt1 | contig 31958 bp, 4 predicted proteins | sample NGESurdeep072012_10_FD_184470 | JGI IMG/M metagenome (GOLD analysis project Ga0208849, IMG submission 184470) | Arctic peat soil microbial communities from Barrow, Alaska - NGEE Surface sample 53-3 deep-072012 (SPAdes) | ecosystem: Environmental > Terrestrial > Soil > Wetlands > Peat ... | reverse complement strand
CGCTCAACTGGATCACGAACGAGTTCACCGGCATCAGCGGGCCGGTCAGCAGCTTCCTCACGCTCGACATCCTCAATCCGTTGCAGCGCTACCTCAGCGACCTGCCGTGGTGGCTCGTGGCGGCGGCGGTGGGGACGATCGGCTGGGTGCGGGGCGGGTGGCGGCGCGGCATTCTGCTGTCGGCGTGCGTCGTGCTCCTCGGCCTGATGCAGGCGCCCCTCGGCTACACGTTCCAGGGCACCACGTCGTACAACTTCGTGGCCTGGAACGACGCGATGGAGACGCTCAGCCTCGTGCTCGTCGCGCTCGTGCTCGACCTGGTCGTCGGGATTCCGCTCGGGATCGCGGCCTACCGCTGGCGAACGGTCGATCAGATCCTGCGGCCGATCCTCGACTTTCTCCAGACCCTGCCGGCCTTCGTCTACCTCATCCCCGTGGTGACGCTGTTCGGGGTCGGCAACGTCGCCGGCGTCAGCGCCTCGCTGATCTACGCGCTCCCGGCCGCGGTGAGGGCGACGACGCTCGGCCTGCGGGCCGTGCAGCGCGACGTGCTCGAGGCGGGGCAGTCCTTCGGATCGACGCGGTGGCAGCTGCTGTTCAAGGTCGAGCTGCCCATCGCCCGTCCATATCTGATGCTCGCGGTCAACCAGACGATCCTGCTCGTGATGGCCGAGGTGGTCGTCGCGGGCCTCGTCGGCGCCGGAGGGCTCGGGCTCGACGTCGTCACCGGTTTCTCGCGCTCCGAGGTCGGCCTCGGTGCCGCCGCCGGGCTGGCGATGGTGCTGATGGGGATCGTGCTCGACCGCTTGAGCCAGTCCAACGCGAACCGCGGCCGCGTTGCGACGTCTTAACGTTCAGATCGACAAAAGAGACAACGAGGAGGGAGCATGGCAATGAAGGAACGAAGGGGGATGCGGCGCATGTCTGTTCGGCTTGGAGTGGTCCTCGCCGTGACGGCTCTGGCCGCCGTGGCGGTCGTGATCAGCGCGGCGGGCGCCTCGAGCGCGGGCAAGCCGACGATCGTGCTCGCCAACAACTCGTGGGAGGGCTCCACCGCGAACAACGTGGTGGCGCAGTACGTGATCGAGAAGAACCTCGGCTACAACGTCAACCTGCTCACGATCGACGAGATCCCCGCGTGGCCCGCCATGGTGCAGGGCAAGGTCTCGGCCGTGATGGAGGTCTGGGGCCACTCCCCGCTCTACGCCCAGTACGTCAAGGGCAACCACAAGGTGGTCGACGCCGGCCTCGAAGGGCCCGACGGAAACATCGGCTGGTACGTGCCCACGTACCTGATGAAGGCGCATCCGGAGCTCGCCACGTGGAAGGGCGTGATCAAGGACTGGAAGATGTTCGTGACGCCGCAGTCGTCACCGCAGGGCCAGTTCCTCGACGGCTCGCCCAGCTACGTGACCAACGACCAGGCGCTCGTGACGAACCTGAAGATCAACCTCAAGGTCGTCTTCGCCGGGACCGAGGCCGCACAGCTGACCGAGATCGAATCGGACTACAAGGCGAAGAAGCCGGTGCTCTTCTACTGGTACACGCCGCAGTATCAGAACGCCATCTACAAGTTCTCGCAGGTGGCGCTGCCGCCGTTCACCCCGGCCTGTGCGAAGCTGAAGCCCGCGGCGATCAACTGCGCGTACCCGCCGTATCACCTGTACAAGGTAGTGTCGGCCGGACTGGCGGCGCAGGCACCGGCGGTCGCCAACTTCATCCGCCGGTTCAACTGGACGTCGGACGACCAGAACTCCGTCTCGTACAACCTCGCGGTCAAGCACATGAGCAACAGCGCCGCAGCGGCGGCGTTCGTGAACTCGCACCAGGCGCTCGTCAAGTCCTGGCTCAGCAGCTCCACTCCGCCCACCAAGATCCTGCCGCCCGTGGCAGGAACCTGAGCCGGCCGAGCACGTGATCGAGTGTGGCCCCCGCTCTCGCGGGGGCCACACTCCCCTAGTCTCGGATGCGGGCGTTCTCGGGGTCGTAGAGAACGTCCGCCGCGATCACCGCCGGCACGAGCTTGCCGAGCACATCGACCCGGAGCTCGGCTCCCTCCTCCATCTCGGCGGGCAGCTTCGCGAGCGCGACGTTGTGGCGCACGGTGAAACCGTAGGCGGCGCTGCGCACGCGGCCGATCACCGTGCCGCCGGCGTGGACCGCCTCGCCGCCGTAAAGGGTGAGGTATTCCTCGCCGCCGACGAGCAGGGTGCGCAGCCGCGTCGGCGGCGTGCGCTCCAGCTCCCGGTGCTTGTCCTTCGCCACGGCGAAGCCCAGGCCGGACTCGAACGGCGTGTCGGAGGCGGTGACGTCCGCGCCGAAGTAGCGGTAGCCCTTCTCGATCCGCAGCGAGTCGAGCGCCTGGTAGCCGACCGGTTCGGGGTGCAGTAGCTCCGTGAGCGCGTCCCAGACGTCGAGCGCGCCGTGCCACGGGACGTAGAGCTCGAAGCCGTACTCGCCGACATACGTGATCCGCTGCGCCAGCACCTCCACCCCGCCGACCTCGATCGTCCGAGCGGTGCGAAAGGGAACGTCCCCGAGCGCGCCCCGCACCGCCGGCCCCCAGATGCCGATCACCGCGAGCGCGTCGCTGACGTCGCGCACGCGCGCGCCGTGCAACTCGAGGAAGCCGCGGTCGGAGTCGACCGCACCCGCGCCGCTGATCACGCGGAAGCGATCCTCGGCGAGTCGCGTCACGGTCACGTCGCCGACGATGCGGCCGCGCTCGTCGAGTAGCTGCGTGTAGACGATCGAGCCGACGGGCCGGTCGATGCGTGCGCCGCAGACCCGCTCGAGCACGTCCAGGTCGGCGAGCTCGAGCTTCCCGAACGAGGTCATGTCGACGATTCCCGCGCGCTCGCGAATCGCGGCGTGCTCGACGGCGACACGGTCGTGGAACGGCGGCCGCACCCAGCCGAACGCGCGCTGGTCCTCCCCGGCCCGGCGCGACGGCTCGCCCGGCCGGAAGTAGTCGGCGCGCTCCCAGCCGTTCTTCGTGCCGAAGACGGCGCCGAGGCCCTCGAGCCGCGCGTTGAGCGCACTGAGCCGACGCGGGCGCCCCGCCTCCGAGACGTCGTACGGATAGCGCAGCCGGTAGTAGTACTTGTAGACCTCTCGGGCTCCCGCCGCCGCGAACTCCGGGTCACGGTACGGACCGCCGAAGCGCCACGGCCGGTACGGCTGGACGTCCACCTCCGTCTCGCCCGAGACGATCAGCTCCGCCGCCGCCTTGCCGAGTCCGCCCGCGCCGCCGAAGCCGTTCAGCGACAGGCCCGCCGCCGACCACAGGCCCGGGACGCCCGGCGTCGGCCCGAGCAACGGGTTGCCGTCCGGCGTCATCGCGTCGGGGTGGCAGATGAGCGCGACGACTCCGGCGTCGTCGAGGAAGGGGAAGCGGCGCACGGCGCCGTCCATCAGCTGCTTGAAGCGCGCGTGATCCGGTGGCAGCGCGCGCTCGCCGTGCCCCCACGGTACGCCGTCGTGCCAGCGGGAGACCGGGTTCGGCTCGTACCCGCCGACGAGGATGCCGCCGCGCTCCGCCTTCCCGTACACGAGGTTGTCGGTGTCTCGGAAGCACGGCATCTCGCGCGAGAGCTCGTGACCGTCGACCGCGCGCAGCGCGATGTGCTGGTGGTCGACCGGAATCGAGCAGATGAACGACCCTGCCATCGCCGCTACCTGCGGCGCCCACATGCCGGCGGCATTCACGACGATCTCGGTCTCGATCCGGCCGGCCTCGGTGAGCACCGCGGTCACCTCGCCGCGCGGACCGCGCTCGATGCCCGTCACGCGCGTCTGCGTGCGCACCTCCGCCCCGAGCTCGCGCGCCGCCGAAGCGAGCGTGTACGTGGCGATGTGCGGATCGACGTGACCGTCGCCGGGCATCCACACCGCGCCGAAGAGAGCGTCCGGGCTCGCCGCCGGCAGCAGGCGCCGCGCCTCTTCCGGGCCGACGAGCTCTGCATCGAGGCCGATCCCGTGCGCGCGGCTGACGCCACGCCGCAGCTCGAGCAGGCTGTCCGGGCTCGCCGCGAACCGCAGGCTGCCGACGGTGTCGAAAACGCCCAGCTCCTTGTACAGCTCGACGCTGTAGCGGCGGAACCGCATCATCGTCTGCGACGGGTTGAACTGCGTCACGAGTCCGGCGGCATGGTGCGTCGAGCCGCTCGTCAGCTCGCCCTTGTCGAGCAGCAGTACGTCCGTCAGGCCCGCCTTCGCGAGATGGTACGCGACGCTGACGCCGGCAATGCCACCTCCGATCACGACCGCCTGCACGCGATCGCTCATACCTGCCGCATCACCCGCGCGAGTTTACCGCTGTAGGATCGCCGCGTGGCGCTCGAGGAGGTGCTGGCGGCCGTTCCGGAGCTGCGCGACGCAACCGAGGTCGAGCCGCTCGCCGGAGGTCTCACGAACACGAACTACAAGGTCACGGCGGCGACGGGCGCCTACGTCGTGCGCATCTCCGGGAAGGACACGGGGCTGCTCGCGATCGACCGCGCCAACGAGCTCCACAACACCATCGCCGCGTCCGAGAGCGGAGTCGGCGCCCGCTTCGTCGCGGCACTGCCGGAGCACGACGCGCTCGTGCTCGAGTTCCTGGACGGCCTGGTGCTGAATGCCGGCGAGCTCCGCCATGGTGACCGGCTCGGGCTGGTCGCCGCCGCATGCCGGCGCCTGCACGGCTCGCGCCGCTTCAAGGCCGACTTCGATATGTTCGAGATCCAGCGCGGCTACCTCGAGGTCGTGCGCGAGCGCGGCTTCCGGCTGCCCGACCGCTACGACGAGTTCGAGCCGCAGGTGCGCGCGCTCGAGCAGGCGATGCGCGTGCACCGAGAGCCGACCGTCCCGTGCAACAACGACCTCCTCGCCGAGAACTTCATCGACACGGGCGGCGAGCTGCGGCTGATCGACTACGAGTACTCGGGCAACAACGAGCCGAGCTTCGAGCTCGGCAACGTCTGGAGCGAGTCGAATCTGTCGCCCGCGCAGCTCGAGGAGCTCGTCGCGAGCTACTACGGGCGGCCGCTTCGCAGCAAGAGCGCACGCGCACGCGTCTGGGGATTGATGTCGAAGTACGGCTGGACGCTCTGGGCGTCGATCCAGGACGGGATCTCCGACCTCGACTTCGACTTCTGGGGCTGGGGCATGGAGAAGTACGACCGCGCCGTTGCGGAGTTCGACGGGCCCGACTACGAGCGGCTGCTCGCGGACGTGCAGGGCGAGGACTGACCGACCGCTACTGGAGGTACTTCTCGACCACTTCGGGCGAACGCGGCTGCGCACCGTCGGCCGGCAGTCCCGACTCGCGCAGCGCCCGGCGCTGCCGCAGCAGGTCCCAGCACTGGTCGAGCGAGACCTTGATCGCGGCGAGCCGCGTCCGGTCGGCGTCGGTGGCGAGGCTCTGTTCCTCCTTGTGCCAGAGCTCGTGCTCCTCGGCGACTAGCTGCTCGATCGTCCCGTGAATCTGTCCGTCACTCATGGTCAGCACCGTCCTCCTCTAGTGGCCCGAGGACTCAGTGTGACGGAACCGTGACGTTCCAGGCGGAGCTTGCATTGCTCGTGACCCCCGTCGTGAGGGTCTGGGTGGCGGTGACGCTGTGCGAGCCGGAGCTGAGCGTGACCTTCAGTGACCACGTGCCGTTCGCCGCCACCGTCACCGCTCCGACCGCCCACGAGCCGACGTAGAGCATGATCGTCTCGCCGGCGACACCGGTGCCGGCGACCGTCACCTGGGCGCTGCCGTGCGAGACCGAGCCGACGGACGCGGAACTGATCACGGGCGGGGCAGGCTGTGCGTAGACCGTGACGGAGACGGTCGAGCTGAGCAGGCTCACGAAGCCCCAGACCGGGTCGGTCTGCGTCGCCGAGATCGCGTGGGCGCCGAGCCCGACCGTGACGGTCTTCGACCAGGTGCCGTTGGCGGCGACGGTGACGGTGCCGATCGCGGTCGACCCGTCGTAGAGGGTGACGAGGTCGCCCGCGACGCCGTTGCCGCTGAGCGTCACCGACGAGGAGATCGTCGCCGGCGCAGGGGCGCTGATCGTCGGGGCGACAGGCGGCGGCGGATAGACGGTCACGGATGCGGCCGCGCTCGGATTGCTCGTCACGGCCGCGACGAGGGTCTGCGTCGCCGTCAGCGAATGGACGCCGACCGCGAGGTTCACCGTCTTCGACCAGGTGCCGTTGGCGGCGACCGTCGCCGTGCCAACCACGGTCGACCCGTCGTAGAGCGTGACCGTCTCGCCGGCGATCCCGGTGCCGCTGACCGTCACCGGCGTCGTCGTCTTCGTCGCCGCCGGCGTCGAGACGGTGGTGATCACCGGCGGCACGGGCTGCGCGTAGACGGTGACGACGGCGTTGGTGCTCGCGTTGCCGGTAAAGCCCGAGACCGGACTGGTCTGCTTGGCGAAGAGCGTGTGCTTGCCCAGGGAGAGCGTGAGCGCGACCGACCAGCCGCCGCCGGTGCTGACGAGCGCCGTGCCGAGCACGGTCGTCCCCTCGTAGAGCGTGATCGTGTCGCCGGCGACGCCGGAGCCCGTGAGCGTGAACGACGTGAGCGCGCCGGCCGGCTGCGAGCCGATCGACGGCGCCGGCGGCGGCGCATAGACGATCACGGTCGCCGACGCGCTCGAGTCGCTCGTCAGCCTCGGCGGCCCGTGCCAGCCACCGTCCGGGGTCGTCTGCGTCGCGGTGAGGTTGTGCGTGCCGACGCCGAGGTTGACGGTCAGCGTCCAGCTGCCGACGGCGCCGATCGTGACCGACCCGATCGAGTGCGAGCCGTCGTACAGCGTGATGGAGTCGCCCGCGTCGCCCGTGCCGCTCACGGTCACGGGGGTCGAGCTCGTCGCCGGGCCCGGAATCGAGGTGAACGTGACCGCTGGCGGGTTCGGATAGACGGTGATGTCGACGTTGCAGCTCATGCCGCTCGTCAGTCCGGCCTCGGGAAGCTGGTTGACCATCTGCGTTGCCGTGATGTCGTGCGAGTACCCGATCGGCAGGAAGATCGTCACCGACCAGGTGCCGTCGGCGGCGACCGTGCCCGTGCCGACGAAGGAGCCGTCGGAGTACACGCTGATCGTGTCGCCGGCGTCGCCGGTGCCCGATACGGCGATCGGCGTCGTCGGCGTCGGCTTGGACGGAGCGTCGAGGTGCGTGATCACCGGCGGATCGGCGAGTCCGAGATCGAGCCACGTCTGGTTCGTCGGCATCCACACGGAGCCGACCTTGGCGACGAGGCCGAGGCAGACGAGGTCGTTGAGCGCGTCGAGATCGTCATGCGAGAGGCCCGCGTATTCGTCCGCGGTGAGCTGGCCGCGGACGACGATCCGGTCGAGCAGCGACCCGGCGCTGTTGTCGACGTTGTGGATGGCGTCGATCTGCTGGGTATGTGCGGACGGCGTGAGCAGGACGATCGTGCCGAGGCTCCCGAAGTCTGACTCGCCCTCGAGGTTGAGGCCGGGGTTCGTGCTGTCGCCCCAGCCCGGCCACCACCACGCACCCCACCACGACGAGTGGTCGTGGTCGTGATCCCAACCGAAGCCGTCGTCCTGCCCGCGGACGAGTCCGAGCTCGCCGAACGGCTCGCCGTTGAGATAGGAGGGATCGTCGCCGTACCACGGCACCGAGACCTCGGGCCGCGTCGGGTCTGCGCCGAGCGCGAGGCTCAGGTCGAGCAGAAGCTGGAGGTCGTCGGTGCTCGGGTTGTCGTCGACGGTCGGCCCCGGGCTGCCCTCCCACGGGTAGTAGTACGCGTTCGCGTCGGCGCCGTCGTCGATCAGCCGGTCGCCGGCCGTGTTGGCGATGAGGATGTCGTGGCCGAGGCCGCCGTAAGCGATGTCGGCGAATGTCGGGCCCGTGCCGCGCGGGTCGACGGTGTCGTTCGCGTTCGGGTCGTACCCGGGCTTGAGCGCCTGGACGAGACGGATCAGGGTCGCTGCCTCGTCCGCGGTGAGGAAGCAGTTGATGTCGTTGGTGACCTGCTCGGCCCAGCCGTCGAGGTCGCGCGTCGGGTCGTAGTAGCGGGAGTGCGCGTCCGCGTACTGGATGCTGTTGAGCTGGTTGCAAAGGTCGTTCGTCTCATGCGAGCTCGATGAGAAGGAGCCGACGAGCGAGCAGAGGCTGCTGTAGGTGACCGGTGTCGTCACCGCCGTCGAGTCGAGGTTGTCGTCGGCCTGGAGCAGGTCGTTGCCGACGCCGCCGAACAGGATGTCCTGGTTCGTGCCACCGACGAGCCAGTCGTTGCCGCCGTCGCCGAACAGCACGTCCTGACCGTCGTCGACGACCGTCTGAGGCGTCGTCGCGTCGAACGAGGTCGCCGAGACGAAGTTGAGCAGGAAGTCGACCCCGGGCGCGACCATGATCTTCTCGAACGGGTCGTACGGGTTGAAGTAGCGGAACAGCTCGGTGCTCGGGTTGTAGCCGAGGACGTTGCCCGGCGTGTAGTAGGCCGCGAGCGAGGCAAGGACGCCGAGCGGGTTGTGGCCGCCGTCGTAGTACAGCGGCAGCGCCTCGGCGCCCGACATCGCGTCGTCGCCGCCGCCGCCGTGTAGGAAGTCGTTGCCGAGCCCGCCGTAGATGATGTCGTTGCCGCCGGCGTAGAACGGCTGCTCGATCGCGGTGTAGTTCAGCGCGCCCGTGACGTTGACGGTGACGACGATGTTGTCGCTGTTCGCGTCGCCGGTGCTGAGGATCAGCTGTGTCGTCGCCGCGAGGCCGAACAGCGGCTCCGCGACGCCGTTGCGCTCGGTCTCGAGTAGGCCGTCGTCGCCGAGGACGCCGTCGTCGCCGGTGCCGCCGGAGATCCAGTCGTTGCCGGAGTTGCCGTAGAGCTGATCGTCCTGGCCGTCACCGAAGATCGTGTCGGCACCGGTCTCGCCGTAGATGACGTCGTTGCCGCCCTCGCCGTGGAGGATGTCGCCGCCGCCGATGTTCGCCGGGTGCGTGGTCGTGACCGTCCAGCAGTTGTCCGGCTCGTTCGGATCGCAGGTGGTGTAGCTCGTGTCGCCGTACGGGCTGTAGTCGATCAGCCCGATCGCGGTCGGGATGATGTGCTCCGTCTCGCCGGCGTAGTTGTCGTAGTTGTAGGTGAGGAACTGGCCGTTGGCGCCGACGAGGCAGTAGATGTCGCCGTTGTCGCCGAGGATCACGTCGGCGTCGTGCGAGTGCCCGTTCGCCGAGGTGTCGCCCGGGTCGTTCAGGCCGATGGCGGCGCCGGTGCCGCCGAAGATCTCGTCGGCGCCGTCAGGCCGCTGCGCGGGCGTGGTGTAGCCGAAGCGGTCGGAGCTGCCGCCGATCAGGTCGTCCTGGCCGAGGCCGCCGAAGATCAGGTCGTTGCCGCCGCCGCCCTCGACGTAATCGTTGCCGTCGCTGCCGGGACCGGCCAGGTCGCCGACGGTGGTGCCGGGGCTCGTGTAGGTGCCGACGTTCAGGGTGACCGAGCCGTCGCCCTGGATCACGTCGTTGCCCATCTCGCCGAAGATCAGGTCGTTGCCCGCGCCGCCGGCGAGGTTGTCGTTGCCGTAGAGCGTCGTGTTCGTCGTGCCTCCGTCGAAGACCGTGATCGTCCGCTCGAGCACGCCGGTCGGGTCGAGGGCCGGGTTGACGCCGATGTTCGGGAGGTATGTGGACGAGCCGTCCGCGTTCGCGACGGCGCTGTAGATCGTCGGCGCGGTCAGCGTCCGGTCGAGCGGGCTCGTGACGAGGCCGTTGGGCAGGATCGAGGCGTTGTCGCCGGCGATCACGTCGTTGCCTCCGCCGCCGTCGATCGTGTCGTTGCCGTCCTGGCCGCCGGCGACGTTGTGGCCGCCGATCAGGTCGTCGTCGCCGCTGCCGCTGATGATCGTGTCGTTGCCCTGGCCGCCGATCACGATGTTGCGGCCGTTGCCCGCGTGGATGACGTCGTCGGCGCCGAGCGGCGTGCTCGCGTTCTGCGTGAAGATCGACGTGTAGGCCCAGTCGACGGGCGCGAAGGGCACGAGGGGCGTGATCGGGACATTGCCGGTGAGCGAGCCGAAGTCGCCGAAGATCAGGTCGTTGCCGTCGCCGGTCGTGATCGTGTCGCCGCCGGTGCCGCCCATCACCCAGTTCGTGCCCGTGCCGAGGATGGTGATCACGTCGGGACCGCCGTCGGTCGGGTTCGTGGCGCTGATCCCGGTGAAGCCGCCCTGGCCGGCCGTCCAGCCGATCGTGCCGTTGTCGCCGAGGACGATGTTCGAACCGCCCGCGTCCGTGATCGCGTCGTCGCCGGTGCCGCCGATCACGACGTCGTTGCCGACGCCCGTGGCGATCGAGTCGTTGCCGCCGAAGGCGGTGCCGATCGACGTGGCCGTGAGCAGCGCGCCGGTGACCGGATCGAACGCGAGCGTGGCGCTGTCGCCCATCACGACGTTCGCGCCGGTGCCCGCGAGGATCGAGTCGGCGCCGAAGCCGCCGACGATCACGTCGCGGCCGGCGCCCGTCGTGATCGTGTCGTTGCCGCCGAAGCCGGGGGCGAGCGAGGTGGCCGTCGTGAGCACGCTCGCCACCGGCGTGAAGGTGAGGTCAGCGCTGTCGCCGAAGACGACGTTGTCGCCCTCGCCGGCGTCGATCGTGTCGTTGCCGGGGCCGCCGACGACTACGTCGCGGCCGGCGCCGGTCGTGATCGAGTCGTCGCCGCCGAGCGCCGGGCCGTCGGCGCCGGTCTCGGTGCTGAGCATGTGGACGAGGATGCTCGGATCGAAGGTGGCGACGCCGTCGTCGCCGAAGACGACGTTGTCGCCCTCGCCGGCGAGGATCGAGTCGGCGCCCTGGCCGCCGAGGATGATGTCGCGGCCAGACCCGGCGGTGATCACGTCGTTGCCGCCGCCGGCGGTCGGTGCGGTCGTCTCGGCGGTGACGAGCGAGCCGTCGTTCGTGTTGAAGTCGAGCTCGCCGTTGTCGCCGATCACGATGTTGTCGCCCTCGCCCGCGGCGATGCCGTCGCCGCCGAGACCGCCGATGATCAGATCCGCTCCCGCACCGCCGACGATCGTGTCGTTGCCGCCGATCGTCGTGGCGGTGGACTTGACCACGCCGACCGTGATCGGGAGGCCGCCGAAACGATTCGTGTCGGTGAGCGCGGCGTCGATCTCGCCGTTGTCGCCGAGGATGATGTTGCTCGCCGAGCCGCCGATGATCGTGTCGTCCCCGAAGCCGCCGACGATGATGGCGCTACCGGCGCCGACCGTGATCGTGTCGTTGCCGCCGTCGGTCGGCGTCGTCGAGGCGACGAGATCGATGTCGGCCGGGTTCGCGTCGGCTCCCGGCCACGTGAGGTTGTCCGGGTTGAGCTCGGCGCCGACCCAGTCGACGTAGCCGTCGTCGCCGAAGACGATGTTCGTACCGGCGCCGGTCGTGATCGTGTCGGCGCCGGTGCCGCCCATCACGATCGCGTTGCCGTCGAGCGTCGAGATCGTGTCGTTGCCGCCGATGCCGGGAGCGGTCGTCTCGACGAGGCCGAGGGTGATCGGCAGGGTGCCAAACCGGTTCTTGTCCGAAGACGCCGCGTAGATGCGGCCGCTGTCGCCGAGGATGATGTTCGTGCCGGAGCCGCCCGTGATCGTGTCGTTGCCCTGGCCGCCGACGACGATGGCGCGGCCGGAGCCGATCGTGATCTGGTCGTTGCCGCCGTCGCTGTAGTCGGTCGACGCGACGAGGTCGATGTTCAGCGGATCGCTGTTCGCGCCCGCCCACGAGAGCCCCTCGGGGTTGAGCTCGGTGCCGACCCACGTGATGTAGCCGTCGTCGCCGAAGACGAAGTTCGTGTTGTCGGTCGGAAGCGGCGATCCGTCGGACGAGGGCAGCACCGTCGAGATCGAGTCGGCGCCCGTTCCGCCCATCACGATCGCACTGCCGGCGCCCGTCTGGATCACATCGTTGCCGCCGATGCCGGGTGCGGTCGTCTCGACCATGCCCAGCGTGATCGGCAGATCGCCGAACGGGTTCGTGTCCTCGCCGGCGGCGAAGATCCGGCCGCTGTCGCCGAGGATGATGTTCGTGCCGGAGCCGCCCGTGATCGAGTCGTCACCCTGGCCGCCGACGACGATCGCCTCGCCGGAGCCGACGGTAATCGTGTCGTTGCCGCCGTCCGACGGATCGGTCGACGCGACGAGGTCGATGTTCGTCGGGTCGCTGTTCGCGCCGGCCCAGCTCAGGCCCTCCGGGTTCAGCTCGCTGCCGACCCACGTGATGTAGCCGTCGTCGCCGAACACGAAGCTCGTGCTCGAGCTCGTCGTGATGTCGTCGGCCCCGGTGCCGCCCATCACGATCGCGCTGCCGGCGCCGACGGTGATCGAGTCGTTGCCGCCGATACCGGGCGCCGTCGTCTCGACCATGCCCAGCGTGATCGGCAGATCGCCGAACGGGTTCGTGTCCTCGCCGGCCGCGAAGATCGCGCCGCTGTCGCCGAGGATGATGTTCGTGCCGGAGCCGCCCGTGATCGTGTCGTTGCCCTGGCCGCCGACGACGATCGCCCGGCCCGCGCCGATGGCGATCTGGTCGTTGCCGCCGTCCCACGTGTCGGTCGACGCGACGAGGTCGATGTTCGTCGGATCGCTGTTCGCGCCCGCCCACGAGAAGCCGTCGGGGTTGAGCTCCGATCCGACCCACGTGATGTAGCCGTCGTCGCCGAAGATGAAGTTCGTGTTGTCGGACGGGAGCGGCGACCCGTCGGGCGCGGCCAGCACCGTCGAGATCTTGTCGGCGCCCGTTCCGCCCATGACGATTGCACTGCCGGTACCGACGGTGATGTCGTCGTTGCCGCCGATACCGGGCGCCGTCGTCTCGACCATGCCGAGCGTGATCGGCAGGTCTCCGAACGGGCTCGAGTTCACGCCGGCCGCGAAGATCCGGCCGCTGTCGCCGAGGATGATGTTCGTGCCGGAGCCGCCGGTGATCGTGTCGTTGCCCTGGCCGCCGACCACGATCGCGCGGCCCGCACCGACCGAGATGTTGTCGTTCCCGCCGTCCGACGGATCCGTCGATGCGACGAGGTCGATGTTCGTCGGGTCGCTGTTCGCGCCCGGCCAGACGAGGTGCTCCGGGTTGTAGATCGAGCCGACCCACGTGATGTAGCCGTCGTCGCCGAAGATGAAGCTCGTGTCCGTGCCGGTCTGGATCGTGTCGGCGCCGGTTCCGCCCATCACGATCGCGCTGCCCGTCCCGACCTTGATCTGGTCGTTGCCGCCGATGCCGGGCGCCGTCGTCTCGACCATGCCGACCGTGATCGGGAGCGAGCCGAACGGATCCGGGTTGCCCGCGACGCCGTAGATCGCGCCGCTGTCGCCGAGCACGATGTTCGTGTCGGTGCCGCCGCCGATCGTGTCGCCGCCGGCGCCGCCGATGACGATGTTCGGGCCGGAGCCCATCGTGATCGCGTCGGCCGCGCCGTCGGACTCGAACGTGGAGATGGCGTCGAGCACGATCGGCTGCGTTCCGTCCGAGCCCCAGTCGAGCCGGCCGTCGTCGCCGAAGACGATGTTCGAGCCGGAGCCGGTGGTGATCGTGTCGCTGCCCGGGCCGCCGAAGACGATCTGGTCGCCGGAGCCGGTGGTGATGGTGTCGTTGCCGCCGACTCCCGGGGCGGTCGTCTCGATGCTCGCGAGCGTGATCGGCAGGCTATGGAAGTGCGGGCCGGTGAACGGCGCGGCCGTAATCGTGCCGTTGTCACCGAGGACGATGTTCGTCCCGAGCGCGCCGAGCGTGATCGTGTCGTCGCCCGCGCCGCCGACGATGATGTTGCTGCCCGTGCCGGTGGTGATCGTGTCGTTGCCGCCGCTGGCGGGCAGGATCGACGCAGCCAGGGCGATCTCGCTCGTGGTGCCGTCGGGTGAGACAGCCCACTCGGCGTAGCCGCTGTCGCCGAAGACGAGGTTCGTGCCGGCGCCGAGGTCGATCGTGTCGTTGCCCGCGCCGCCGAAGACGACGTCGTTCCCGACCGGGACGTTGATCGTGTCGTTGCCGCCGACCGACGGGTCGATCGTGAGCGCGAGGCCCCACAGCTGCGTCATGCCGTCGGAGGCCGGCCCGCCGCCGCCGGCCACGGCGACCGCCATATTCTCCAGCTGCGTCAGCAGGTCGACCGACACGCCGTCCTGTGGGATCGCCGGCAGCACCGTGCCCGGCGCGAACCAGAGAACCCGGCCGCGATCGCCGAAGATCACGTCCCCGCCGACGCCCGCCGTGATCGTGTCGTTGCCTTGACCGCCGAAGATCGTGATCGGCAGGGTCGAGCCCGACGCGTCGACGATGTCGTCGTCGCGGCCGGAGACCTGCGGCAGCGCAAACTGCTGCGTCAGGTGCCGGATGATCTCGATCAGCACGAGCGCACCGACCGGCAGGCCCGCCGACGAGGCGAAGGTGACGGTGCCGAGCACCGGGTCGACGCTCATCTCGGATGCCGCGACGGCGATCCCGTTGACGGTCGCGTTGACCGTGTCGTTCGGCCCGAGGTTCAGCGGCCCGCCGAGTGAGACCTGCTGCGACGCGCCGAGCGTGAACTCGGACACCGTCGTCCTCGCCAGCGAGACGACGGCGATCGCGCCGGGCGGCGGGCTGACCATGACCCCGACCTCGCCCAGCGTCGCGTCGACGACGAACTGGTCGGACGTCAGCGGCGTCCCGTCGACCGTGACGCCAACCGTGTCCGCGGGCGTGTTGTAGTCGCCCGTCTGTACCGGAAAGCCCAGGTTGAGCAGGTTCTCGTCCGGGCCCTGGGCGTCGAGGACAAACGCCCCGTCGACGCCGTCGGTGAGCTTGACGACGACGTTGTCGTCGCCGAGGCCGGTGTTCAGCGTCGTGACCTCGTTCACGCCGGCGCGGTAGTGCGTCGCGTCGACGGTGATGTGGTCGTCGCCCGAGCCCGTCCAGATCGTGATCCCGCCGGCGAAGTTTCCGGTCGGCGCCGCGGTGATCGAGATCCCGGCCGGCGCGAAGCCGGTGAGGAAGAGGTCGGCGGTCGGGGTCAGCGTCGTCTCGGGATCGGCCGCGTGCACCGTCGCGTAGCTGCGCGTGATCAATGCGTTCGGGTCGCCGGCGGACGAGCCTTCGGCGCTGATCATCAACGTCTGGCGGCCGGTGCCCGCGTCGATGTTCAGTGTGCCGTGCAGGCCGTCGAGCGTGCCGCTGATGAAGCTCGGGAAGTCGGAGAGGCCGACGCTGGCCTGCGACGAGACGTAGATCCGGTCGTCGCCGGCGGCGGTCGACAGGTTCGTCGTGGCCGTCGTACCCTGGACGTTGAAGACGTCGTCGCCGCTGCCGAGGTCGATGTTCAGCGTGGCGGCGTTGTAGTAGTCGATTCCGGAAGCGCGGTTCGCGACCGTGACCTGGCCCGCCGTGATGCCGGACGTGTCGATGTACGCGATCTCCTGCGTCTTCATCGAGCCCTGGTACGTGACCGTGAACGTCGTGCCGTGCTTCTCGACCGCGACGTTGTCGGTGAACGGCAGCGCCGGGTTGACGTTGTTCGGGTTGAGCACGGTGCTCAGCGCGGCCAGGAAATCGGCGGCCGTCGCGGTCACGGGAATCGAGCCCGTCACCACGTCCTGGAGCACGCCCTGCGAGTCCGGCAGGAGGTAGTGAAGGACGAACGAGCCGGTGGCGCCTCCGACGTCGATCGTCTGCACGTTGTCGCGGTCGGGCGAGATCGTCCCGTCGCGCACCGTGGCGGTCGTCACGCCGGCCGAGGCGTCGGGCGCCGGAACGAGCAGCGTCACCGGAACGACCGAGCCGGCACCCGCACCCGTCAGTTGGCTGAGGTCGAGGCCCGCGTGCGAGCCGCTGAAGATCACGGAGAAGACGTTCGACGTGCCGGTTGCGGTCGCAGTCACGTCGGTCGTCCTGTAGATGGCCTGCAGCGCGTTCGTCAGCGTGGCGGCGCTCACCGGGCCGGTCAGGGTCGCGACGCCGTAGCTCGGATCGGTGAGCGTGAACTGACCCGTCGCCGGCGTCGTCAGCGTCCAGGAACCGGCCCAGGCGATCTGACCGTAGTTCTGGCCGGCGTGCGCGCCCTCGAAGGTGACGGTGAACGTCTTCGCGGTCGTGGTGTCGACCTCGGTGACGTCGATGTCCGTGATGCCGTACGCCGTGCGCAGCGCCTGCTGGACGCTGGCCCCGTCGTCGTGGATGTAGTCGAGCTGGATGGAGCCGTGACCCGGCAGCGCGTCCGGCAGCAGCAACGTGTACGTGCCGCCGGCGGCCTGGACGACGATCGTCTGCTCCTCGGCGACGGTCAGCGGCGCGAGGCCGGTGAGCGTAGAGCCGGTGAGCGTGCCGTTCGTCGCCACGGTGGCGCCCGAGTCGTCGACAGTGATCGTGTCGTTGCCGCCGCCGGTGTCGAGCGTGAGCAGGCCGCCGAGCTGGAGCACGCTACGGCTGTTGTCGACGTTGATCGTGTCGTCGCCGGTACCGGTCGTGATCGACGTCTGGCCGATGATCGACTGGACGTCGATCGTGTTGTCGCCGTTGCCGCTGGTGACGTTCGTGCTGCCGTCGCCCGTGCTCACGACGGTCAGGTGGTTGTCGCCCTTGCCGAGCTCGAGGTTGACCGACTCGATGTTCGAGTACGTGATCCCGCCCGGGATCGTCTGGCCTGCGACGACGGTCGGGCCGCCCATGCCGAACCCGGTGATCGAGTTCTGCGTCAGCGTGCCGACACCGTTCGACGGGTCGTTCTGGTCGTCGACGGTGAGCGTGTCGACCTGTGTCGACTCGTCGACGCGGGTGTTGAGGTTGAGCGGCGCGACGTAGTACTGGTCGCCCGACTGCGGGGCGAGCGGCTGGCCGGTGGCCGGGTCGACGTCCCAACCGGTCTTGAAGAACGCCTGCGTGCCGGATACGAGCGGGGCGTAGTCGGAGCTGATCAGCCGAGCGAGGCCCTGCGTGACGGCGCCGACGTCGGTCGACGTCGCGCCGAACGAGACAGTCTCCGCGGTGCCGTCGTTCAGCGTCAGCGACCAGTTCGCCGTCGCCGTCGTCGACAGGAGTTGAGCGGCCGCCATCGTGAAGGTCAGCGCCGACGGGTTCGTCGGCGTGCCCGTCACGCTCGCCGAACCCTCGACGGACCTGCCCGCTGGCGCGACGATCCCGAAGCCGACGGTGAACGGGCTGCCGTCGTTGCGCGCGATGATCAGCTCGCTGTCCCCGAGGATGCCGACCCGCGGCTCGACCGAGTAGTCGCTCGAGATCAGCGAGGCGAGCTCGAGCGCGACGCGCGAGGCGACGTCGTCGCCCGGAACGACGGTGTACGAGAACGCCTCGCCGTTCAGCGTGAGCGTCCAGATGTCGCCGACGTTCGGAAGGCCGGTCAGGGTCACGTCGGCCTGCGACCACTCGATGCCGCTGCCGCCGGTGAACGTGAGGCTCTGCGTGTCGAGCGTTCCGGCGCTCATCGACTGCGTCGTCGTCTTCGTCGCGGTGCCGGCGACGCTCGCCGAGCCGTGGACGGTCTGGCCGGCAGGCGCGACGATGACGAGGCCGATGCCGAACGCCGAGCCGTCGGACGCCGCGAGCGTGATCGCCGCGCCGTTGGAGGTGGCGACAAAGCCGGCGGCGGCAGCGAGCGCGGCGAGCTTCGAGGCGATGGTCGGCAGCGACGTCTGCCCCGTGCCTGCGCTGAACGTGTACGACGTGCCGTTGAGCACGAGCGTCCAGGTGTCGCCCACGTTCGCGGAGTCGGCCAACGTCAGCGTGGCGGCCGTCCACTGGACGGTCGCGTCGGCGAAGGTCAGCGACGACGTGAGGAGGCTGCCCTCGGTCATCGACTGGTCGGGCGTGCCGATGAAGCGGTAGTCGCCGCCCGTCAGGTCGAACGTGAACGGCGTGATGTTCGCGACGGAGAGGATGTCGTGCGACGTGCCTGCGACGTCGAGCGTCTCCTGTGAGGCGGTGCCGTTCAGGAACTCGACCGTGTAGGCGTAGTCGTTCATCCGCGGGTCGAAGCCGGGCCGCTGGCCCGTCGCCGCGGTCACGCTCGTCGCGTTCGGATCGGAGATGAACGCGAGACCGGCGGCGGTGAGACCGGCGGCGGCGTTCGCGCCGTCGGCGGCGATCGTGCCGTCGGCGAGCGGCAGGTTCGTCTCGCCCGGCAGCAGCAGCGGGTTGTTGAGGAACGGCTCGGGGTTGAGGCTGAGCCCGCCGTCGATGATCACCGGGCCGAGCACCTGGTTGAGCGTGCCGGTCATCGGCGGGAAGACGAGCGCGTCGTGGCCGTCGGCGAACTGATTGTCGAGCGCCTCCACCGTCACCGTCTGCGCCACGTTCCAGTTGGCGTGCGTGAACACGAGCTGCTGGGTGATCACGGCGCCGCCGAGGCTGTCGGGCGAGATCGCGATGCCGACCGAAAGCTGGCCGCCGTGCAGGAGCGAGACGGTGAGCACGCGGCCGACGACCGAGACGTTGTACGTGTCGAGCGACAGCGCCTTGCCGAGACCGGAGACGATGTCGGAGAGCGTGTCGCCGTAGAGGACGGCGAAGCTGTGCGACTCGGTGCCGCTCGAGGTGGTGATGCTCAGCGTCCAGACCTCGCCCTGCGTCGGCTGGCCCTCGAGGTCGACGGTGACGCTCGTGCCCTGCGCCCCGCCGCCGGCGGCGCCGAGCGTCGAGATCGCGAGCGAGGCGGACGTCGTGTTCCCGTCGACGCGGCTGATCGTCACCGCGGCGCCGTTGACGGTCACGTAGTAGGTGCCGACGGCCAGCACGAGGCTGCGGAGCTGCCCGGCGATCGTCGTCGGCGTGTCGATCGCCGTCGCCGTGTAGGCGAACGGCGTGCCGTCGACGGTCAGCGCCCACGTCTCGCCGGCGCCGGCCTGGACGGCCGGCAGCGCGATCGTCACGCTCGAGCCGGATGCGGTGGCGGTGCCGGTGCCCTGTGTCTCGCTCGTGTCGAGCACGACCGAGCCGAACGCGTCGAGCGTGGAGCCGACCTTCGTCGTGATCGTCAGCGTCTGGCTCGTCGTGGTGCCGGTGAGGCCGACGGTGTAGCTCGCCGACGGGATTGCGCTCTTCAGGGCGCCGGCCACGGTGGCGAGGTTGTCGCCGGTGTTCGAGACGTACGAGTACGTCGTCCCGTCAACGGTGATCGCCCACACCTCGCCCTGGAGCGGCGTACCGGTGTAGGTGACCGTCGTCTGCTGCGCGTTGTTGGGGTTCGGCACCGTCGAGGCCGTCGCCGGCAGCGACACGGACACCGACGCCGTGACGGGTGCCGCCTGGTCGGAGCGGCGGACGACGAGCGACGAGCCGGAGACGCCGACCGAGTAGTACGGGCCGCCGTGAGCCGTCGCCGGCGACTGCGGGATCAGGTTGGCGAGCGCCTGCGCGATCGTGTTGAGGCTGCCGCCGCCGTTGTACGCGTACGCGTACGTCGTTCCGTCGAGGTTCAGCGTCCACGTCTCGCCCGCGGCCGGCCCGCCGGCCGGCGCGTTCAGCGCGATGTTCACGCCGGTCGGCGCCGAGTTCGCCACGGCGACCGCGCCGTACACCTGGCTCGGGTTCAGGGTCACAAAGCCGCCGAGGCTGATGAACGAGTAGCCGAAGAACAGCCAGAAGCCGTGCTCGACGAACAGGTCGTTGAGGCCCGCGCTGTACGTGTAGTCGAACGGGGAGATGCCCGGGATCTGGACCGCGAGGGCCGAGACCACCTGCGCCAGGCTCTCGCCCGCCGTCGAGACGGTGGAGATCTGGTTGCCGTCGATCGAGACGGCCCAGTGCTCGCCGGCGACCGGCGTGCCGCTGAAGAGCAGGTCGCCCTCGTTGAAGATCTGGTAGTTGAGGTTGATGGCACCCGATGTCGGTGCGGTGACAACCAGGCTCGCCGTGATCGGACCGGTGCCGGAGGCGCGCGCGACGTTGAGCACGCTGCCGTTGATCGTGAACGTGTAGCCGTGCGCCGGCAGCTGGACGGCCAGCGCCTGGATGATCGTGGCGAGCGTGTCGCTCGGCCCCGCGGACGCGGAGTAGAGCGTGCCGTCGAGCGTCAGCTTCCAGATCTCACCGGGCGCAGGTGTCCCGCTGAAGGTGAGCGCGGCGCCCGCCGACGGCGAGGGCGTGACCGTGGCGCCACCCTCTGCCTCGTGCGTGATCTGGAACCCGGCGTAGAACGAGGCGCCGCTCGAGCTCTGGACGACCACCTGGTCCTGGTTGGTCGGGTCGACGGACGCCGTGTAGCCCGAGCCGGTCGCGCCGATCATCAGCGTGAACTGGTGCGCGATCGACGCGAGCGTGTCGCCGGTCTGGATCCGGTACGAGAAGGGCTGGTCGTTCAGCAGGATCGTCCAGGTCTCGCCCGCCGTCGGCACGCCGGTGAGCAGGAACAGCGCCCGCGGCGTCTGCACGCGAACCTGGACGGCGTTGTTCTGGCCGTAGTTCGAGTTCGGGTCGAACGCCTGGCCGGCGTTGTACGTCGGCGTCGGCTGCGGCGAAACATCGACGTACACGGTCTGGCCGACCGGCACCGGGCTCGTCAGCACGACCTGGTAGCTGTCGGTGACCGGCAGGTAGCCCGGCAGCGAGGCGGTGCTCTCCGTGATCTGGAAGCGGCTGCCGGCGTCCGGCGCGGTCGCCCACTGCTGGTCGAGCGTGTACGTCCCGTTCTGCGGATCGTAGGCCGTGATCGTCGCCGTCTGCCCGGCGCCGGCGCCGGCGGTGATCGTGATCTGCTTGCCGACGAGCGAGAGCGCGTTCGGGTTGGTGGCGTGGTGCTCGAGCGAGACGAACAGCGTGTACTTCATCCCCGTCTGGACGCCCTGGAAGCCGCTGGAGAAGAACGTGTTCGGCACGTCGAGGAACGTCGTCACACCGTTCCACGTCACGTTCGCGCCGACCTTGACGGTGTACGTGCCGGTCTCCGTGAAGTTGTACTGGAGGAACGGGTCGCTGGCCTGCGCGCTACCCGCATCCGGCGTGAGCGAGCACGTGTCGGTGTTCGGGATCAGCGTGCACGTCACCGTCGCCAGCAGCGTGTTCGGGCCGTCGATGCCAGGGCCCCACAGCTGGAACTCGGGCTGCGCGGTGAAGCCGAGGCTGTCCGACACCTCGAAGTACTGCTTCGCCCACGGGAAGAGCGCGACGAGCCACTGGAACTCCGGCAGGACCACCGGGACGAGCACGCTCGAGGCGATGTCGTTCGCGTTGTCGATGTCGATGACGCCGGTGACGGCATTGCTGCCGCGCGTGATCGAGAACGAGAACGGATCCGTCCCGCCCGTCGTGTTGTCCTTGATCAGGATCTCCGCGCCGTTCGAGCTGACGACCAGGTTCGTGTCCCTCGTCGAGCTGCTGTTGTAGGCGAGCACGAGCTGCGCGGCGATCGTCGTCAGCGTCTGCTGCGCCGTCGTGAAGCCGGTCGAGGGGACCTTGAACGTGTACGCGTTGCCGTCGATCGTCAGCGTCCAGGTCTCGCCGGGCTGCCAGACCGGGGTGACGTCACCGGAGAGCGTGGCGGTCACGTTCTCGTAGTGCGTGCTCGGATCGGCTGTCGAGGCGGTCGGCGTCGCGCCCACGCGCTGCTCGGTCAGCGGGCCGACGCCGAGCGGCGAGCCGTCGGCGGCCGCGACCGTCAGCGTCGTGCCGCCGGCGAGCGTGGCGCCCGGGCCGATCGCGGTGAAGAGCGCGCCGGCGAGCGCGGTCGCGGCGGCGGTCGTGTTCGCCACCGTGTACGCCGCCGCAGTCCCGCCGGTGAGGGCGAACACGTAGGCGCCTGAGGTCGTCCCGATGTCCGTGACGCGCGCGGTGTATGTCGTCATGCCGACGGTGATCGACCAGAGGTCGCCGAGCTGGATCGGCGGAGTGCCTGCGGGCGAGAACGACGCGGTCTGCGTCCACAGGAGCGGCACCGTCCCGCTGATCGACCCGGTGCCGGTCGCGTGGCGGCCGACCGGCGTGCCGCTCAGCGTGAACGTCGACGCGCCGGTGATGTAGACGGCGGAGCCGGTCGCGTGGGCGGTGTAGCCGCTCGGATAGGTCGTGGTTGCGAACGCGCCGGCGACGCCCGTCGTGGTCGTGCCCGGCGCGGGCACCTGCACCGGCGTGCCTGCGACGACGAGCGTCCAGGTGTCGCCGGTGTTGACCGGGCCGTTGACGGTGGCGATCCGCGTCGCCTCGGTGCCACCGACGTTCGAGGTCGACAGCGCGTCCACACCGGTGTCCGTCGATACGGACGAGGCGGCGACGGTGATGACCGAGCCGTCGAGGATGGCGACTGCGCCACCGCCGTCCAGCTTGCCCTGGAGCTCGGCGAGGACGTCGCTGAGACCCTCGCCGCTGCCGACGAGGTACGACTGGCCGCCGGCGCTCCACGTCTCGCCGCCGACCGAGGGGCCGGTGAAGGTGAAGACGACGCCGGCCTCTGCGACACCCGCGCTGTCGGCGGTGGTCGTGCCGTTCTTCCGGTGCAGCGTCGCCGTGATCGGGCCGGTGAGCGACGTGATCGTGAGGATTCCGCCCGTCGACTCGCGCACCGTGTAGCCGCTCCCGATCAGCGCCTGGAGCTGCGTCGCGACGCTGTCCGCCGAGGTTCCGGTGACGGACGCGGTGGTCACGCCGTCGACGGTGAGCGTGAAGCTGTCACCCGTGGCGGGGGTCGGCGCGGTCACGACCGAGGCGCCGGTGCTCGTGGCCGTGATCCCCGCGTCCGCCGCGAAGGTGACGACGGCGGTGAAGTCCGTGGTGTCGTCGGTGCGCGTGATCGTCAGGACGTTGCCGGACCGGCTCACGTTGAAGCTCGAGCCGAGCCCGACGAGCTGGGTCGCGATCGCGGCCGAGTCGTCACCCGGCGCCGAGTGGTAGCTCGCCGAAGCAAGCGCGCCGCTCCCGTCGCTCAGCGCCAGCTTCCAGTTCCCGGTCTCGCCGGTGAGCGCGTCGATGGTGACGACGTGCGTGTCGTACGTGTGCGGGTCGACGGTGGCATTGCCGGCCGCGACGATCGTGATCTTGGTCGAGGAGAACGGCGTCGCGCGCGTGATCGTCAGCGTCCCGTGCGTCGCGTCCGGCGTCGCCGTGTAGCCGGCGCCCGCGCCGTTGATCGCGCCTGCCAGGCCGTCGACGATGCCGGTCACGTCGCCGGCGCTCGCAGCGGTCGCCGACACCACACCGCTGATCCCGCTCAGCCCGAACTGCCACGTCTCGCCGTTGAGCACGGACGCGCTCGGGACGGTGATCACCTCCGTCGTCCACGCGGCGGACGTCAGCTGCAACGCGACAGGCGTTCCCTGGACGGTGGCGGCGCCGGTCGGGCTGAGGCCGGCGATCGAGACGCTGACGGTCAGCCCGGAGGCGAGCGCGAGCACGACGGCGTTCGGCGTCGTCGTCGGCGCGGTCGCCGTCAGGCCGCTCAGGCCCGCGGTCGCAAACTGCCCCGCGAGGCTGGTGGCGATCGTCTCGAGCGTGTCGCCCGACGTCGCGATGTGGTGCGCGGTAAAGGAGTCGGCGCTGATCGACCACGTGTCACCCGGGGTGATCGAGCCGGTGAGCGTGACCGTCGCGCTCGAGAACGAGAGCGGCGTCGAGCCGTCGCCCTGCGTCCCGGTCGTCGTGCGCGTGATCGTGTTCGCCGAGGAGACGAGCTGCATCAGGCCGTTCAGCACCGTGCCCGAACCGGTGAGGGCAAAGCCGGCCGGGTTGGTGATCTGGAGGACGATCTGGCCGCTGCCGTTCGTCGTCGCGGTGGCGTGGTACGGCGAGACGAGCAGCGCGCCGAGGCCGAGTGCCACCTGCAACAGTCCGTCGCCGGGCTGCGCCGTGTACTTCACGTCGCTGCGGTTGCCGATGCCCAGCGTCCACACGTCGCCGGTGTGCACCGTGCCGGTGAGCTGGAGCGTGACGCTCGAGTAGAACGGGCCGGCGGCGGTCTGCGAGCCCGCGGACGTCGTCGACGCCGGCGGGTTCAGCATCTGCGGCGTGATCTGGAACGAATAGAGGTCGAAGGACCCGTCGCCCGAGCCGTTGATCTGGACGTACGGCGTGTTGGAGTCGATCGACCCGCCGAAGTTGCCGTCGCCGACGAGCTGGTTGAAGAACGTGTACCAGTTGGTCGCGTCGTCGACGCTCTGCGGCGTCGTGTTGTTGTTGTTCTCGTCCTCCTGCACGGGCTGCGGCGCGAACACGAATCCGGCCACGTCGTGATGCTGCACCGAGACCTGGAGGTCGTAGTCGACGCCGACCGGCAGGCCGGTGCTGAGCAGCCAGCTGCCGACCGAGACGTAGTACTCGCCCGGGGTCGAGATGCCCGTGCTGAGGAAGTCGTCGAACCAGGTGGTGCTGCCGCCGGCTCCTGCCGTCGCCGGGTTCGAATAGCCCGGACCCTGAGCGACGACGTTGTCGGACGAGTTGTAGAGCGTGACCTTGCTCAGCCAGACGATCGGGTCGCCGACGTTGTAGCCGTTGTCGATGTCGAGCGTGACCGAGACCGCGCCGCCGCTGCTGTCGATCATGCCCTGCGTGACGTCGAACTTGTAGTAGTTCGCGTTCCCGTTGCCGGTGTCGTGCACCGTGATGTGCGGGATCGTCGCGGCATTGGCGATGTTCGGATCGGCGTTCGTGCCCCATGCGCCGGCGTCGAGATCCTGCGCGGAGGCGAAGGTCGAGTGGAACGCGTTCCCGTTGACCTCCGATGTGCCGAAGTTGCCGTCGAAGCAGGTCACCGTGGTGCCGGTCGAGCTCAGGCAGCCCTGCGCGATCAAGCCGGACACGAAGCCGTCGCCGAGAACGACGAACGCGCTCGGCTCGATCACGTTCGTCGACCCGGTCGGCTGGATGACGAGCACGCCCGGCGCCTCATCGTCCGCGACCTCGACGTCGAGCGGCGCCAGCAGCGGCGTCTCGCCGTTCTGACCCGCGATGTAGGTGTACGAGACGGCGCTCTCGGCCGTCTGGCCGGCGTTCAGCGAGATCACCCAGTTGTCGCCGAGCTCGACGTCGCTCGAGGCGGCGACGTTGAGCACGAGCCGGGCCCACGTCGTCCCGTCGAGCGTGCCGGTCGGCGTGAGCGATCCGGTCACCGACGACGCCGTGCTCGAGCTGACCGTGAACGGGTTGTTGTCGGGCGGCGTGATCGTGATCGTCGTGCCGGAGGCGGTGGCCGTGTACAGACCGCCGCGCGTGATCGTGCTGGCGAGGTTCGTCGCGACGTCGTCGAGGCTGTCGCCCTGGCGGACGCCGTAGCCGAAGTCGGCGCCGTTGATCGTCACCTTCCAGACGTCGCCTGCCGTCGCCGTTCCGGTCAGCGTCAGCGTCACGGGGGTGCCGCCGGCGAACGCGTGCGTCGAGGCGCCGGAGTTGATGGACGAGGTGACGCCGGTCTCGCTGTTCGTGATTGCCGCCGTGAAGGCCGGGCCCGTGATCGTGACCGTCGAGCCGCTCGCCGTCGCGCCGAAGCGGCCCGTCGGGTCGCCGTTGACGGCTGCGGCGAGACCCTGCGCGACGTCGTTGGCGTCGAGGCCGAGGAGGAGACCGGGGTCACTCGTGACGCCCTGCGAGATCTCGGAGAAATGCAGGCCCTGGGCGATGTTGTCGTCGACGCCCCTGATGTAGACGACCTGCATCTGGCTCCAGGTGGTCGTCATGAAAGTGAGCGTCAGCGGGTCGGTCGCACCCGCGTGCCAGGTGACGCCGTCGACGGAGATCTGCGTCTGGCCGTCGGTCGTCGCCTGGTACACGACGGTGCCGGTCGGCTGCTTGCTGAGGACGACCCCGTACTCGTCCTGGGCCGGGATGGAGTTGGCGCCGGTGCTCTGGACGGCGGGATTCTCCGCCACCAGGAGGCCGTTCTCCGGTGCGCTCAGACCCGGGTTGATCGGGGTCACGACCACGGTGGCGCTGTCCGCGTCGATCACCTCGGCGGTGACGCTCGGAATGGCGAGGCCGTCGTATGCGCCGCCGTCGTCGGGGTTCGCGCCCTGCACGACCGTGCCCTGGATCGTGACGAAGCGCGTGCCTTCCGCGAGGCCGTCGTCGGTCGCGGAAACGGTGATGAACTGGGGTTGGAACCAGTTGGCGGTGGTGAACAGCAGCGTCACGCCGTTGTCCGAGCCGTTCAGCTCGATGTTCTTCCCGCCGGCGAGCGCCTGCTGCTCGCTGAGCGCGGTCGGCGACAGCGTGATGCGGATGTCCTCGGTCGGCGCCTGGGTGAGCACGATCGAGAACCGGTTTTGCACCATCCCGGTCGGCGCCGTCGCGCTCTCGAACACGACCACCGGTGAGACCTGCTGGATCATCACGCCGGGCGAGTTGTTGTCGCCGACGTTCGCCGAGACCCATTGCGCCGACAGGTTGTTGTAGTCGACGTCGGCGCTCTGGACGAGCTGGGCGATCAGCCCGCTGTGGCCGTCAAGGCTGTTGCTGACGACCGTGATCGGCGTGTTGACGCCGTTCCCGCCCACGTCGAAGGTGTCGCTGCCGAGGCCGCCGACGAGCTCGATCTCGACGTTCGGGCTGGAGCTGGCGACGTAGAACCGGTCGTTGCCCGCCTCGCCGTCGACGACGACCTTCTCGATGCCGGTGTACGTGATGTAGAGGCCGGCGCCGAAGACGCCCTTGTCCGTGACGACGAAGTCGTCACCGAACTCGGTGCCGAGCACGACGAGGGTGTCGAGGCCGTCGCCGCCGTCGATCCGCACCGGCGCGTCGACGGTGTAGGAGATGAAGTCGGCGCCCGCGCCGCCGTTGATGTTCGTGAACGGCGCCTTCGGGTCGTTCGGGTTCACCTTGACGAAGGCGCGGACGGTGAAGGTGTCGTTGTCCTCCTGTCCGTAGAGGAACAGCTCGGCGAGGTTGTGGTAGACGGTGAACGAGTCGTCGCCGGTGCCGCCGAAGATCGTCGTCGGCGCAGAGATGCCGTTGCTGAGGAAGCCCTGCGTCGTCGGCGTGGTCTGGAAGTAGTCCGCCGGCGCGAGTCCGTTGTTCGGATTCGTGCCGTCGCGCGGCGACGCGAAGAGCTGGCCGATCTGGAACGTGTCGTCGCCGGCATCGCCGAAGATGGTCGTCGGGGCGAGGTTGTCGTCGAGCACGAACGTGTCGTTGCCGTCGCGGCCGAAGATCTCTAGGCCGCCGTTGATCGCGCCGTCGTAGTTGACGCGCTCCATGATCCCGTCGAGCACCGGCTGGCCGTCGGCTCCGACCCGGAAGGCCGCCACCATCGCGGTCGCCGGCACGACTTCCTGGTTGGCGCGCAGCAGGAAGTAGTCCGGCGCGTCGGTGCCGTAGATCACCAGCTGGTTGACGCCGAGGTCGAGCGGGTTGGTCGGGTCGTCCTCGACGTTGATGATCGTCTGGTCCTGGCCGTTCCGGTTCTGCTGGCCGGAGAGGCCGATGTCGTACTGGTCGCTGCCGTTGCCGCCGTGCAGCGTGAGCGTGCCGGCGAGCCCGTTGGCGAACGTCTGGTCGTCGTGCTCGTCGTAGTTGACGCGGATCACGTCGTTCCCGCCGCCGCCGTCGATCGTCGCCGGGCCGCCCGTGGACGTGATGTCGATCACGTCGTTCGTCTGGTTCGTGACCGCGGGCTCGTCGCCGCCGTAGAGGAACAGCGTGCTGCCGAGCGGCGTCGACACGACGGTGAAGTGGTCGTTGCCGTTGCTCAGGTTCAGGTTGAGCGCGTCGATGTGCGCGTACACGATCCCGTTCAGCATCCCGTCGCCGGTGTACGTGCCCGACGTCAGCACGCCGGTGTTCGAGCCGGTGTCGCCGGTGTCGTACGTGTTGAGCGTGTTGAAGCCGGTGCCGGCGTCGAACGTCAGCAACGCGTCGATCTCATCGAGGGTGCTCTGCGTCAGGTCGGCCAGCAGGCCGCCGGTGGTAGTCCCGACCGAGATCGTGTCGTCGCCGGCGTCGGTCGTGATCGTCGTCGGCCCGCTCACCGAGTCGACGTAGACGGCGTCGGCGCCGTTGCCCGTGTCGATGAACGTCGACGCGACGACGGACGGGGAGCCCTGGGTGCTCTGGACGGTGAACGTGTTGCCGCCGTTGCCGAGGTCGATCGACAGCGACTCGAGGTTCGAGTAGTCGACGTAGCCGACGTAGCCGAGGGCGTTGTCGAAGATGCCGAGGATCTGGCTGGAGGAGAGGACGCCCATGTTGTGACCCGGGTCGCTCGTGTCGTCGACGGTGACGGTGTCGCTGCCGGCGCCGCCGTCGATGGTCAGGGCGGCCTTGATCAGGTTGGCGTTGCCCTTGACGTCCGTCAGCCCGCCGAGCGTCGGCCAGAACCCGGCCTCGCTGCCGACGTCGACCGTGTCGGCGCCGGCGCCCGTGTTGACGGTGACGGCGCCCTCGATCGACGGCACCGCGACCTGGTCGGCGCCGGAGCCGAGATTGAACGTCGTCAGGGCGGTGTGGTTCGTGACGGTGGCCGGTCCGCCGTCGCCTCCGGTGCCGTGCGTCGACGCCGGGAGCACGGTCGTGTCGACCGTGAGCTTGTTGTTGCCGTTGCCGAGCGAGACGATGACCGAGCTGAGGCCGGAATAGATGATGTCGGACGCCAGCACACCCGTCGCGCCGGTCGCGCCGGTGATCGTCAGGCGGTTCACCTGCGCGCCGACCTGCACCGGATCGGCGTTCGAGTAGTAGGCCTGCTCGCCGCCGACGTTGAGGACGGGCTCGTCGCCGAGCGTCAGCACGGGCGAGCCGGGAGCGAACGTCTGCTGCGTGCACGTGTTGCCCGAGCACGAGTACACGGGCTCGCCGCGCGAGTGCAGCACCGCGCCGGTGTACGTGATCGTGATCGGGGACCCGGGGGTCAGGCCGCTCCGCGTGATCGTGAGCTTCGCTCCGCTCAGCGTGTAGTCCGAAGTGCTCAGCGTGGTCGAGCCGACGACGATCTTGAACGTGCTCAGCGTGATGTGCGACGCGTCCTCCGTCAGGTTGATCGTCATCGAGTTGCCCGTCGGGATCCAGTAGTAGCTCTCGCTCACCGGCTGCGTCGTCTGCGAGGCGATGTACTCGACCACGTTCCCGTGGCTGTCGATCTGGAGCTCGTTGCCGGCGCCGAGGATCGGCTGCCCGACCTGGACGGCCTCGTTCCCCGTGTAGAGCTCCGGGTCGCTGGCGCCGTGCACGGCCGCGCGCTGGATCACGAGCTTGACCGTGACGCAGCTCGACTTCGTGCCGTCGCACCGTTGCGTGACGCCGCCGCCGATCGTGACCGTGCCCGCGCCGCGGTCGACCGAGTAGCTGCCGGGAGCGAGCGTGTAGATGTCGGTGCCGTCGTAGACGATCACCGCCAGCTGGTCGGTCGGCAGGAGCGTCGCGCCGTCGCCGACGCTGAGCACGGCTCCGGCCAGGGTGGCCATCGTGAACGACGGAGCGTTGAAGGCGCCGACGCCGATCGCGACGAGCGTGCCGTTCTGCTGCTCCAGGTCGAGCACCGGCTGGTTCCGGTCGGAGATCTCGGCCTGGCCGGGCTGGTCGGTGAACGGCTGGCTGCCCGTGTAGACCGGGTTGCCCTGCTCGTCGTAGACCTGCTCGCCGCCGAGGAAGTCGACGACGGTGCCGCGCTGCTGGACGACCGGGTCGCCGGCGATGTGGAGCATCGGATCGCAACCGACGAAGTGAACCGTGTCGGTGCACGTCGGATGCGTGAGGATCGTCCCGTTCGGATCCGTGACGGGCAGGCCGGTGAACACGTCGAGCACCGGCTCGCCGCCCATGTAGTAGAGCTGCTGGCCGGTGAGCGGATCGAGCACCGGCTCGCCGCCGAAGTACGTCTTCGCGGTCGCGCTCGAGGTGCCGCTCGCGTTCGGCAACCCGTCGTTGTTCAGGACCGGCTTGCCGGCGGCGAGCTCGTCGACCGGGATCGTGTACGTCGAGACGTTCGCCGTCAGGTCGCTCGTGATCGGATCGGCAACGGTGCCGGTGTCCACGATGTTGAGGACGTCGTGGCCGGCGAGCGCCTGTCCGTTGTACGTCGTCGAGATCACGTCCGCGGTACGGACGAACGGCTGCAGCTTCGTGTTGAAGACCGGCACGATCGACGGGAACGCCGTCGGCGTGGTCGTCTCGCGGCCCGAGCCGTCGACCCAGAGGTCGGCGCCGTTGGCGAAGTCGGTCGTGTACTCCGGCGTGTTGATCGCCTGCATCGAGAGGTCGGTGATCGCGTACGACGCGTCCTCACCGTTCTGCTCGCCCGCCAGCGTGATCGTCGCCGTCGCCGTGTTGCCGTCCGTCCAGTTGACGCTGAACGGCACCCAGCCCTGATTGAGCGAGAAGCTCTTCGGCTTGGCGTAGATCAGGCTGCCGTTGACGTAGACCCCGAACGAGTTCGTGCTCGTCGTGTTGGAGCCGTACTGCGTGTACACGTTGTAGAACCAGCCGGAGATCGTGTACGTCACGCCGGGCAGCACGCTGGTGATCGTCTGGCTGATCGTCGGGTCGGTCGACGCCGAGCCGTTCGAGTTGAGGATGAAGTAGTCGCCCGAGCGCCAGCCGCCGTTGCCGTCGATGTTCGTGCTCGTCCAGCCGTTCGCGCTGTCGTTGCTCGGCACGGACTGGCTGAAGTCGCTGTCGCTGAGCAGGTTCGGGCCGTACTGCGAGAACGTCAGCGAGAAGTCGGGCTGGACGTAGACCGGCATGTTCGGCTGACCTGGGTTCGTGTTCGCCGCGAGGATCACGGGGGCGCCGGTGTTCACGGTCGTCTTGTTCCCCTGCGCATCGAGATACAGCGGCTGCGCGCCCGAGGAGCCGTAGGCCGCGAGCTGGATGTCCGGCACGCCGGTGTTGGTGGTCACCTCGTTTCCGGACGAGTCGAGCCAGAGCGGCACGGTGACCTGGACGTTCTGCAAGCCGTGCAGGAAGCTGAAGAGGAACAGCGTGATCGTCGTCGTCTTCTGGAAGCCGTACTGCTGCTGTCCGTACGTCGCCACGCCCTTCTGCTGGACGTCGATCTGCTGCAGGGATCCGTCGGCGTTGATCACGACGGAGCGCACCTCGATCGACCCGGTCGGGTCGCTCGTGTCGCAGAGCGCCGAGTTGTCCTGGCAGAGGATCGGCACCCAGTTCGCCTGGTAGACGGTCTGGCCGTTCACGACGACCGGATTCGTCCCGAGCACGAGGATGGACTGGCCGAGGAACTCGCTGACCAGCTGGTTCGTGGCCGGGTCGCTGTTCGTCGTCGTGACGTTCGTCGTCTGCGTCGACAGCATGTCGTTGCCGTCGATCGAGAGCCGGCTGAGGATCCCGCTCAGGTCGCCGGCGGTCGACTGGACGTTGATCGTGTCGGTGCCGGCGCCGCCCATGATCGTCGTCGCCGCGCCGATGCCGCGGACGTTGAAGACGTCGTTCGACGTGCCGCCGTAGACGTCGACGGTCGGGGCAGGCAGCGGGCCGGTGTCCTCGACGCACGACTGCGCGAACGGGTTCGCCTGGGTCGGCGTGCTCGTGCAGTTCTCGGTGTCGTCGATCGTGAAGGTCGAGCCGTTGTTCGAGAGCCGCAGCTGGATGTGCTCGACGCCCTGCATCTCGATGCCGAAGTACGGCGTCGTCTCGACGCTCGTGTTGCCCGCCGAGCTGATGCCGATCGCGGTGCTCTCGAGGCTCAGGTAGGTGTCCGTGAGGCCGACGCCGTTCAGCGTGTCCTGGACGAACTGCGGGATGCCGGTGACCGGATCCTCGCCGGTCTCGACCATGCGCGGCACGGTGCGCTGGACGAGCTGGCCGTTGTCGACGCTGCCGCCGGTGTCGTTGTAGACGACCGTGTCCCCGTTCGTCTCGAAGTCGTTGCCGCCGAGGATGATCACCTGGCTCTTGACCTGCGATGCATCGACGCTCGGCGGCGCGATGATCGCGACCGGCGCAGGCGTGACGGTGACTGGCGGTGGCTGGATCGTCCGCGTGACGAATGTGACGATCGGGATCGTATAGCTGACCTGGAGGCCGGTGAACAGGACGTTCACGTGCGGCAGCAGGTCGCCGAAGTCGAACGGATCCCAGTCGTAGCTCACGGCGAGGCCGGTGTACGT
>Ga0208849_1000604_pt1 | contig 32052 bp, 30 predicted proteins | sample NGESurdeep072012_10_FD_184470 | JGI IMG/M metagenome (GOLD analysis project Ga0208849, IMG submission 184470) | Arctic peat soil microbial communities from Barrow, Alaska - NGEE Surface sample 53-3 deep-072012 (SPAdes) | ecosystem: Environmental > Terrestrial > Soil > Wetlands > Peat ... | reverse complement strand
TAGCGTAGCCCTGCCACCCAAGCCCGCCTCTTTCACCCGGCGCCGCCCCCGCCACCCCCTTCCCAGTCCCTTTCCCCGCTACCTCAACAAGAACGAAGTCCCGACCGCCACCACCAGCACCACCAACCCGTAAGGCGCGATCGCGCGCACGTAAACCGCGCGCGCAAGCACAACGCCTCGACGCTGCATCACAAATCCCACCCCGATCATCACCACCGCCACGATCAACGTGATCCCGAAGAAGCGCAAGAGTCCGAGCCCATCGTCGGCGGGTGGTGAAAAAAACAACGTCGTGAAGAGCCCGCAGTAAGGAAACCAGCACAGAGCCCGGGCCGCGTCAACCCGCCGGCGGGTCCTTCGATCCCCCGGAGGAGCAAACGGCCACAGCCGCAGCAGCGCCGGAAGGCACACCAGGTACAGGACCCCGCACGCCACCTTCAGCGGCAGCAGGGCCGGGACGAGCACGTTGCCGAGGACCTGGGGTCGAAGGGTCTCGGGTTGGACCGCCGGTCCGAGCACCGCCAGGAGCCAGCAGAACTGCACGATCAGGAGCAACCGGGGTTCAGCCACCAGCTCCACGGTCAGCGCGAGCTCGGCCCAGGCCGTGAACGCGAGCGCAACCGCCGCGACCACCACGCTGCGCTCTTCCGACGGGACCGGGTTGAATGGAGCGGCCAGCTGCACTGCAGCGAGGATCGAGCACACCAGTACCGTCGCGAGCACGGGGGTGGGCCGCCGCCGGGGAAGCTCGGGCCACGACCAGCCCCCGGCGGTGGCGCTCATCCAGGCGACCTCCGCCAGCCCACCGAACATCGCGCCAGTGACCAGCCCCGGATAGAGGACCAGCGCGAGCGCATGCGTCGCGATTGCCGCGAGGACCTGCGTCATCTCATCACAGCCCGGCCAGCGTGAGCAGCGGTTGCGGATACACGCCAAGCAGGACGTTCAGCGCGAGCACGATGGCGACTCCGACCGCCTGGCGTCCCCGGGGCACTCCCATGCTGCGCCCGAGGCGCAACGACGAGGGAAGCCACAGCAGCATGCCCGCCGCCAGCACCAGTGCCAGCGGCCAGTAAAGCTGCGTGGCGCCACGCAGCAGCAGAACTCGAGCGGGAAATCCGGCGAACGGGGCCGAGCCCGCGAGCACTGCGGCCACCACGAGGTTGATCGGCCGGTCGGTTGGAACCTTCTCGCGAAGGGCCTGTCGCGACCACAGGTACAGGGGCAGGCGGCCGAGGACGATGCTGAAGAGCATCAGCAGCGCCGCCGAACGTCCGTCGGCGATCGCGAGCCCGAATCCACACATCGCGAGCCCCCAATCGGCCATGAACGAGTAGCGCCAGGCCGAAGCGTCGTTCTCCGTGCGCCAGGAGCCCAGGCTCCCTCCGATCATGTTCAGCAGCCCGAGGCCGATGAGCATCGCGCCAAATGCGTCGCCCGCGTCAGAGGGAATCACCTGATTCGCCTGCAACAGCACTGTCGCGGCGAGAGGGGGGCCGATAAACGCCATCCATGGGATCGGCGACGCGACGACCGATTCGTCGGGGTCGAATTCGTGGACATAGGGCAGCAGCCCGATCGCGGCGACAAGGCCCGCGACGATGCCGACCGCGCCGAAACGGTCCAGCACGACCGGGCCCTGCATTCGCTCGAACGCCAGGCCCAGCGCCAGCAGAGCGATGGCCAGGACCGGCGCACGGAGCCGTGTCACGAATTCTCGATTAGACGTGAGCCGCGCCTGCAGCACCGCGAGCACGAGCAGGATCAGGATGACCAGGTCCAGGCTGGGGGCGATGACGATGGCAGCCATTCCGGCCAGCCCCAAGAGGCCCCAGGTGAGCAGGCTCGCGCGGGGGACGCGGAGCGGAGTGAAGACGACCGCCAGGCCCAGGGCGGCGGCCGCCGCGAGCAGGAGCTCAGGCTCCATCTTTGTCCGCGAGCGGTATGGATGCGAGGCGGGCGAGCCCGGCCGGGACGAACACGACGCCCGCGGCAATCAGCGCACCGACGATTGCGGCAACCGGACCAGGTGATGTGGCCGCGAGACCCGGCGCCACCCCGAGCGCGAGCGCGAGGGAGGCTATCGCCGCCAGCACGGCACCGGGCTCGTGGCTGATCAGGATTCGCGCTCCCATCAATCCCACGACCAGCAGGACGGCGAAGCGGAGCGGCGCACCTGTTCCTGAGGTCACGGACGCAGCCACCCAGAGCGCAAGCAAGCCCGAGGCGATGCAGATGATGAGTCGAGGCGTAGAGCCCGCGGGCATGATCCCCCAGCTCGCGGGTCCCGACCTCAAGCACTGTCCCGCCGCGACCAGGCCTCCGGCGGCGATCGCGACCGCACCGAACGCCATTCCCGCCGGCGAGGCGAGAACCGCGAGGCCGGCCGTGAGCAGCACAAGGCCAAGCGCCAGGCCCCGCCGCCCATCGGCCAGCACGACGAGGGCCGCCCCGACCCAGGCGACAAAGGCCGCTTCGACCACTACCTGGTCACGGCGAAGGCCAGGGCCACCAGCGAGGCGAGCCAGATCAGCGGCCTCCCGCCCATCGCGGCGGCCTCGAGCGCGCGGAGGTCGAGGATCGATCGGTACTGCTCGGGCATGGACGCCAAGGCCACGGCCCGTCGCAAGCGAGCGGCTGCGCCGGCCCACGGGAGATTGAACAATGGAGGTCGAGGCTGGGTCCGGATGAGCCTGGTGCCTGCGGCGCCATAGGCCAGCACACCAATGATCAGCAGTGGCACGAAGAGCGCAACGACGGGCAGCACCGTGGTCACCGTGACCATCGACATGAGCCCGCCACCGACCGAGCCCGCCGGGAGTGGCATCACGTCAGCCTGCGCCGGGCTGGCGAACGCCGACTGGATCAAACCGATGGCGGGACCGGCGACCAGCGTCAGCGCCGCAACAGCCATCGCTACGCGCGGGAAGGTCTCGCCGGTGGGGCGACCGCGGCCGGCCGGAAGGCCCGTGGCGCGCGCGCCCGCGACCATCCACAGAACCCAGACGATCGTGCCTCCGACGCCGATGAATCCAAAGAAATCACCAGCTTCGAACGTTGACTCGACCCCGACGACCCGCGCTCCGAAGCCGAGGGCGGGTGGAAGGCCAACCGCCGCGGCGATGGTGACCAGCGACGCGGGGCCGGCGCGGTCGGGCAGGAGCGAGAGGCACGCTGTCATGGCGGCCGCGAACGCGAGGGTGATGAGCCCCGCCACCAGGCCAAGCGGCGTACCGAGCGCTACGGTCATCAGGGCGAATCCACCGATGCCGGGGATCACCTCGGCAAAAAATCCCCGCCGTGTGGTCGCGGATTGAGCGCGGACGGCCGCGCCCAACGCGACCACCACGCCCAGCGAGGCGAGAATCGCATGGAAGGCAACCTGCGGGTACCTGCCATCACCCATCTCATAGGCGCGAACGAGCAGGTAGAAGCCCAGCGGATAGAGCGTGGCGACGACCAGTCCCGCCGCCCGCAGCGAGGGTCTAGACCACACCTCGGCCGGCCACGAACGCCAGGGCACGAGACCCGACGCCATCAGGCCCGCCAGAGCGATGAGCGCGAAGACCGGCGCGGTCAGGGCGGAAACGGGGACTGCGGCATAGGCGGCGGTCCCGCTGCGGACCTGGAGAATCACGCCGGCCCAGCTCAAAGCCAGCCAGGCGGCGAGCAGCATGCTCCACCGCGGCCGCGGCGCACGGACGTCCTCAGCGTCGAGCTGGACGATCGCCAGGGTTGCCGCCGTTCCGCCGGCCAGCGCGGTCAGGACGACGCCGCCGGCTTCGATGGCGCCCATGGCGGCGGCCACTCCAAGGACACCGATCGCCGCCTCTTGCCAGTTCCGCCGCTGAAGGGTCAGCACCAACGCGGCTGGGACCAGGACCATCAGGCCGAACGCGAAAGCGACCGCATCGAGCCGCAGCTGGAGCCCGGTGCCGAAGCCAAGCTGGCCCAGGCTCAGCTCTTGCGTGGACCGCAACGGGATCCACAGGACCAGCAGGGCCAGCACCGCCGCCCAGGCGCCCGCGCCCACGGCGATTGGGCCGAGGTTGAATCCGCTCAGTCCGAAAGCGGTGATGACGCCGGCCGCGATGAGCGGCAGCAGCACCGGGGCCAGCAGTGCGATCGACGGCATAGAGTCCTAGCAGTCAGTCGGAAGACTGACGACGGATCTTCGGTGCCCAGGCGGCCGCATTGCGTTGTTGCCGCCTGCGCTCCTCACGACGCGTATTGACGAATACGCTTTGTTCCGGTGCTCGGCGGCGCCTAGCACTGCGGCCACCTGGCCACCGAATCTCTCGTCGTCAACTTCCAACTGCCTGCCTACTCTAGGCGGTCGATTGCGGCGTGTAGCTCGGCGGCCCGGTCCTCCAGCTTCCTGACGATCTCCGGTGGTGCCTTGGCCAGAAACTCCGGATTGGCGAGCTTGGCCTCGGTTTTCGCAAGGTCGATCTTCAGCCGCGCCCGCTCCGCATCACGCTTGGCCTCGGCCTGGCGAACGCCGCCCGCGCCGGCGGGGAAGCTGGCCCGGCCCGCCACCGAGGCAAGCGGTATGCCTCCCTCGCGCTGGTCGATCTCATCGATCTCATTGGCCAGCTCGACCCAGGCGAGGCGCGCCGCCAGAGACGCGACCGTGCGGTCGATCGGGCGGTCCAGCTGGAGCCTGCCCCCACGTGGCGGCGCCCCGACGGCCTGCCTGTGCCCGCGCACCTCCTCCACGATCGTCATCACCTGGGCGAAGGACTCCTCGGCGGCAGGATCGACAAACCTGCCGTCCAGCTCGGGCCACGGGGCGCGCATCAGGAAGTCGAGGTGCCCGGGAGTCCGCGACCACAGCTCCTCGGTCACGAAGGGCATGAACGGATGCAGCAACCGGAACATGTTGTCGAGGCAGAAGTACGCGACGTCCTGCGCAGCCGCGTCCCCGGCTCGCAGCCGCTCCTTCGCCGCTTCGAGGTACCAGTCGCAGAACTCGTTCCACGCGAAGCCATAGGCCGCCGCCATCGAGTCCTGGAACGTGAAACTTTCGATGCCGGCGGTGACCGCCGCGCACGTGTACGACAGCCGCGAGACGATCCAGCGGTCCTCCAGGTGCTCGTGAACCTCGAACACGCCCGGGACCTCGGAGGGCGGCGTCCCCGGCGAGCTCAGCACGAGGCGGGTGGCGTTCCAGAGCTTGTTGCAGAACCGCCGGTATCCCTCGACCCGGCTCTCATCGAACCTGACGTCCTGGCTCGACATGGCGACCGATGCAGCCCACGCTCGGACCGCGTCGGTGCCGTACTTGTCGATGAGACCGCGCGGGTCCACACCGGTGCCGAGCGATTTCGACATCCGGCGGCCGTCGCCGGCCTGGACCACGCAGTGGATCGCGACATCGTGAAATGGAACCTCGCCCATGAACTCGAGGCCCGTCATGATCATCCGGCTGACCCAGAGATTGATGATCTCGCGGCCCGTGCTGTTCATGCTGTTGGGATAGAAGGCCTTCAGGTCGTCGGTCTCCTCAGGCCACCCGAGCGTCGCGAAAGGCCACAGCGCGGACGAGAACCACGTGTCGAGCACGTCCGGGTCCTGCGTCAGGTTGATGCTCCCGCACTCGGTGCAGTCACGTGGGGGCTCGACGGCCACGGTCGTGTGACCGTTTTCGCAGTAATACACCGGCACGCGGTGTCCGAGCCAGAGCTGCCGCCCGATATTCCAGTCGCGCAAGCCACGCAGCCAGTCGAGGTACGTACGCTCGTACCGCTCGGGATGCCACTGCACCTTTCCGGCGGCTGATGCCGCCACCGCCTTGTCGCGCATCGTCTCCATGCGCAGCCACCACTGCTCGCTGATCAGCGGCTCGATCACTGCGTGGCAGCGATCGCAGTGGCCGACCTCGTGCACGTACGGCTCCTCTTTGACAAGGAATCCCTGCGCTTTTAGGTCGGCGACGATCTTCTCGCGCGCCTCGAGCGCCGGCAGGCCGTCGTACGGAAGACCAGGCACGTTCATCCGGGCGTCCGGATGCATCCCGTTGATGACTTCCAGCGAGTGGCGCTGGCCGATCTCGTAGTCCATCGCATCGTGCCCAGGCGTGACCTTGAGCGCTCCTGTGCCGAAATCCTTGTCGACCGCCTCGTCGCCGACCACGGGCAGCTTGCGTCCGACCAGCGGCAGGATCGCGGTCTTTCCGATCACGGATCGATACCGTTCGTCCGTCGGATTCACCGCGACGCCGGTGTCGGCAAGCATCGTCTCAGGGCGCACCGTGGCGACCACGACCTCACCACCGTCCTCGAGTGGGTATCTGATGTAGTACAGGACGTCCTGGTGCTCCTGCCAGTCGATCTCGAGATCCGAGATCGCCGACAGGTCGCGCGGGCACCAGTTGACGATACGCGGCGCGCGGTAGATCCAGCCGCGTTCATAAAACGCCACGAATGCGGTCATGACCGCGCGCACGTAGCGCGGGTCCATAGTGAAGCGAAGGCGCGACCAGTCGAGCGAGATGCCCAGGATGCGGTCCTGGCTCACGATGGTCTCGCCCACGTCGCGATACCACTCGTCCACGCGCGAGGTGAAGGCATCGCGTCCAAGCTGCTCCTTGGTCGTGCCTTCGGCCGCCAGCTGCTTCTCGATCACGTTCTGCGTCGCGATGGCGGCATGGTCGGTGCCAGGTAGGAACAGGACCTCGTGGCCGGCCATCCGGCGGTAGCGCGCACAGATGTCCTGCAACGTGTGGTTGAGCGCGTGGCCCATATGCAGCCCGCCAGTGATGTTCGGCGGCGGCAGGCAGATGGTGAACTTCGGCTTCTTGCTCGTGGCGTCGGCGACGAACAGGCCGTCGGCCTCCCAGCGCGCGTACCAGCCGGCCTCGATGGCCCGCGGGTCGAACGCCTTCGGCATCTCGCTCGGTTTGTCGGTTTCTGTCTCTTTCATGGTCATGGGGGCGTGTTTGATCGCTTGGAGTGGATCAGGGGCGCCGGCGCGTAGGTCGCTTTAGCGCGACTGAGCCGGCGAGGGTACGGATACGTTCCCGTTTCGGCTCATGGTGGCTGAAATCTTAGCGGTTATTCCGCTGCCGCTCAGCCACCTGGCGATCGTATCCCGCCGACGACCTGAATTCCGCCATTCGGGCGCTGATGGTCGCATCACGCGAGATCGATAGCGCCATTCGGGCCCAGTTGGTCGTACCCGAAGCGAACGCGGGCTAGATCTAGGCCGACTCACCGACCAGGCGCGCCGGGCTCTCGCCTTCGTCGCCCAGCTCGAACTCCGGCTCGAGAGCCTCACGGATCGAGCGCTCGGAGATCAGGCAGCGCTTGATGTCGGGCCGGGACGGGATCTCGAACATCGAGTTGAGCAGCGCCTCTTCGATGATCGACTTCAAAGCGCGCGCACCTGTGCCTCGAAGTAAGGCCAGCTCCGCGATCGCATCGAGCGATCCTTTCTGGAACACGAGCTCCACGTTGTCCAGCGAGAAGAACTTCTGGTACTGCTTGACCAGTGCGTTCTTGGGCTCGGTGAGGATACGCACGATGTCCTGCTGGTCCAGGTGGTGCAGGGTGACGATGATCGGCAGGCGGCCGATGAACTCCGGGATGAACCCGTACTTCAAAAGGTCCTGGGGCTGCAGCTGCTTGAGAGTCTCGGACACCGCCTTGCGCTCGATCTTGTTGTGCGGCGCACCGAAACCGATCGCATGCCGGCCGATGCGGTGCTCGACCACCTTTTCCAGCCCGTCGAACGCGCCGCCACAGACGAACAGGATGTTGGTGGTGTTGATCTGGATGAAATCCTGGTGCGGGTGCTTGCGTCCGCCCTGCGGCGGAACGTTGGCGACGGTGCCCTCGAGGATCTTCAGCAGCGCCTGCTGAACACCTTCGCCGCTGACGTCGCGCGTGATCGATGGGTTGTCCGACTTGCGCGCGATCTTGTCGATCTCGTCGATGTAGATGATTCCGCGCTCGGCGCGGCTGATGTCGAAGTCGGCGGCCTGGATGAGGCGTAGCAAAATGTTCTCGACGTCCTCGCCCACGTACCCCGCCTCGGTGAGGCTTGTCGCGTCGGCGATCGCAAACGGGACGTCGAGGATCTTCGCCAGGGTCTGCGCGAGATAGGTCTTGCCGCAACCCGTGGGACCGACCAGGAGCACGTTCGACTTGCTCAGCTCGACGTCGCCAACAGACTTAGAGGCGGAGATCCGCTTGTAGTGGTTGTACACCTGGACGGAAAGGACCTTCTTCGCGCGGTCCTGGCCGATCACGTACTGGTCGAGGGCGGCACATATGGTCTTTGGGTTCGGGATGAAGCCCGTCTTCTGCTTCTTGGTGCCCGCCGAGCGGTTGTCGTCCTCGAGGACCTCCTGGCAAAGATCGATGCACTGGTCGCAGATGAAGACGCCAGGGCCCGCTACCAGCTTGCGCACCTGGTCCTGGCCCTTCCCACAGAAGGAGCAGCGCGTGTAGCGGCGGCGATCTTCTCGTTCGTTCATTGCTTCCCAGTATCCATTAAGAAGAGGCCGGCGCCGGGGGATTATGGCCCCAGAGAATCTCGTTGGCAAGACTGATGCACTCGCTGCAGATGAAAACGCCCGAGCCGGCGACAAGCCTCACGCCGCGCTCGCCATGCAACTTCCCGCAGAAGGAGCACTTGGGCCGGTGTCTCTTGACCTCACCGCTCGTGCTCTTGCGTCGGAAGATCATCCCGCGACGACCTTCTCCTTTTCCTTTTCCTTTTCCTTGTCCTTCTCTCTGTCCTTGTCGCCGAGCTTGGGCGGGGTGAGGATGATGTCGTCGATCAACCCGTACTGCTTGGCCGCTTCCGAGGTGAGGAAGTAATCGCGATCGGTGTCCAGCGTCACCTTGTCGATCTTCTGCCCGGTGTGCTTCGCGATGATCTGGTTCAGCTGCTCGCGCTCACGCAAGATCTCCTTGGCGTGGATCTGGATGTCGGTGGCCTGCCCCTGCATGCCGCCCCAAGGCTGGTGGATGAGGATGTTTGCATGCGGCAGCGCATAGCGCAGACCGTGAGCGCCGCCGGCCAGCAGCACCGCGGCCATCGAAGCCGCCATGCCGATGCAGATCGTTGACACCGGCGGCCGGATGTACTGCATGGTGTCGTAGATGGCGAGCCCCGCGGTCACATGTCCACCCGGGCTGTTGATGTAGAGAGAGATCTCCTTTTCCGGATCCTCCGACTGCAGGTAGAGCAGCTGCGCCACCACGAGGTTGGCGACCTGGTCGTCGATCGGGGTGCCGATGAAGACGATGCGCTCCTTGAGCAGTCTCGAGTAAATGTCGAAGGCCCGCTCGCCGCGGCCCGTGTTCTCCACCACCATCGGCACGAGATACCCGGCCGGCCGCTGTCTCTGTCTCATGTCCCGCACAACGTCATTCTAGACAGGCCGTCCGCGGGTTCCGTCAAGTCCTTGAACCTGCTACCTCGAGGAGGCGCTCCAGGACTCTCTGCCGGCGAAGCCGCGAAGCGAAGTAGCGGCGTGCGCTCGGGCTCTTCTTCAGTTCCGCCACCTGGTCCTTCAGCTCGTCGTCCTTGGCGGCCTGATCCTCGAGGAAGTTGACCACGTCCTCGTCGGACGGCTCGAGGTGCTCGCGCCTGGCAAACTCGGCGAGCACCAGGTCGATCTTCAGCCGCGCCTCCGCGTCGGGCCTCTGGCCGGCCACCCACTGGTCCATCGTTTTGCCCAGGTACTCGAGGTAGCGCTCGAGCCTCAACCCCTGGCGGTTCAGGCTGCGCTCCATCGATTCCAGCTCGCTCGTGAGCTCGCGATCGACCAGCGCCTCCGGGACCTCGACGCTCGACGCTTCGACCAGGGATCGAACGACTTCCTGCTCGCGCTCGATCTTCTCCATCGCTCGCACTGACTCCTCGAGCTCAGCGCGGACCGCGTCGCGATACGCCTGCGAGGTTTCCTGCGCGCCATTGCTCAGGGTCTTGGCCAGGGGGTCGTCGAGCACCGGCAGGATCTTCTCCTTCACTCCGCGCAGCGTGACCTTGATCGTCGCCTCCTTGCCAGCGAGCTTTGGTTCGCTGTAGGTCTCGGGAAAGGTGACCGTCGCCTCCCGCGTCTCATCGACGAATGTGCCGGGGAGGACCGCCAGCAGCTCAGGCAGCAGTACGCCTTCCTTGACCTCCGTCTCCATCGCCTTCTGGGTCTCCGATGCGACGATCTCGCCATCCACATCGACCTCGACGTCGATGATCGCCAGGTCGCCGATCCTGAGCTCGCGTTCCACCGGCGTGATCTCAGCCATGGGCTCGCGAAGCTCTTCGAGACGGCGTTCGAGCATCTCCTCTGTGACCTCGTGGCCGTGCAGGTCAGGGTGGAGGGTCGTGACGTCCGCGAGCGTCACCTCGGGCATCACGCTGATCGTCGCCTTGAGCTTCGCCGGCCGCCCCCGCTCGAGCTCGAGCACCTCGACGTCGGGGTTGTCGATGGGATCGATGGATTTCTCCGCGAGGGCCTGGCGCATCACCTCGGGGATCATCGCCTCGACTACCTCTTCACGCACCGCGGCCGGGCCGAGCCGCGCCTCGACCAGGGAGCGCGGCGCTCGGCCAGGGCGGAAGCCTTCGATCTTCGCGCGCGAGACGAGGCGCTTGAGGACTCGCTCATAGGTCGCGTCGACGATCTCGGTCGGGATCTCGATGGTCATGCCCACCTGGCTCTTGGGCAAAAGCTCGGTAACGACGGAGAGAGCGTCAGGCATCAGCGCGAGATTCTACGGACGCGTGGCGGTCGGGCTCAGTTGATCTCGTCTAGTGACACGGAGGCCCGACCTGTGGCGTCGGACACGCTGTCGGGCTGGCGATAGGGCTCGGGCTCGGCGGAGGAGGGTTCGCCAGCACCGGGCCGGTGCCCGGGTCGGGCGGGACCGTGTAGTTGACCGGCGCGGGGGTCGGGCTCGGCGGGTTGTCACCCGGAAGCCTCGGGATGTTCGTGGTGTCGGTCAGGAACCAGCTGTTGTTGGCGCCGGCCACGACTCCGGGCGGCGGTGTGTACCAGAGGTTGCCCGGCACGCCGGCCTCCGCCTGCGATATGAAGGAGTGAACCGCGGGCGAGGCCACGAAAACACCGTCCGCTCCCTGGAGCATCGTGTACTGCGGCAGGTCCGCCAGGATGTCCCCCACCCAGAGTCCCACAGCGATCTTCGGCGTGAAGGCGATCGTCACGGCGTCCTTGAAGTTGTCCGTGGTCCCGGTCTTGGCCGCGACCGTGCGGTCCTTCCAGTGCAGCGCGCTGTTGCAGCCGAAGATCAGGCAGCGATTCTGGTCGTCCGACATGATCTGGGCCATGATGAAGGCGACCGCGGGGTCCAGGGCCTGGCGGGCGCGCTGGTCGGGGTGCGTCGTATAGAGGACCTGGCCCTGTGCGTCCGACACGCTCAGGATGGATTCGGGCGAGTGATACACGCCCATGTCCGCGTAGGTTGCGATGCCGCTCACGTGCTCGAGCAGAGTGATCGGGTATCCACCCAGCGTGAGCGAGGGCCCGTACTCATCGGCGGGCGCGGTGGCGTTGTACGAACCGTCGGGGTTGACGTACCTGGGCATCACGCCGAGGTTCCGCATGTACGTCAGCACCGAGGGCACTCCGATCGAGAGCTCGACCTTCACCGAGGCGATGTTCAGCGAGTTGCCCATCGCCTTCTTCAGCGGCAGCACGCCGTGCGTCCTGTGGTCGTAGTTGTAGAAGTCGGTGGTGCTGTAAGCGTCCTTGTAGACCAGTGGGCTCGGGCCGTCGTACACCGGCGTGTCGACCGTGGCGGCTCGCGCGTTGATCACCGCGCCGTAGGTGTACGGCTTCATCGACGACCCCATGTTGCGGGGGATGGTCGTGTAGTTGATCTGGCCGGCCGACGCGTTGTAGTTCGGCGATCCGACCATGACCAGGATATTGCCGGTCGTAGGATCCTCCGCGATCATCCCCGACGACAGCTGACCCTTTGGATCCCAACACGCGGCGCCCGCCTCCGACAGGTAGGGCCAACCGTCCGGCACGCCGCTGTTGTAGCAGCTGTGGCCCGGCTTCGCGGCCAGGTTGTAGTTCACCACCGACTCTCCGATCTGCTGCAGGTGGTAGTCGAGGGTGGTCTTCACGTTCAGCTGCTGGATCCCGGGCTGGAAACCCAACTGTCGCAGCTCGGCGAGCACGTAGTCCACGAAGTGGGGCGCGAGGAAGCTGTTGATCGGGGCCTGGTACGTGAGCTTCTCGGCGACCGCCTTGTCCATGGCATCTTGTGTGATGTAGTTGGAGCGCACCATGGCCTGCAGCACTTCGGTCTGCCGCAGCTTGGCCGCGTCCGGGTTCAGCACCGGGTTCCATTCCGTCGGCGCCTGCGGCAGACCGGCAAGCACCGCGGCCTGCGCAAGGTCGAGCTTCGATGCCGGGATGTGGAAATAGCTTTCCGCGGCGGCCTCGACGCCGTACGACTGCGACCCGTAGAAGCTCTTGTTCAGGTAGAGCTCCATGATCTGGTCTTTGGTGTACGTCTGGGCCAGCTCGTAGGCGAGGGCTAGCTCCTTGATCTTGCGGCTCACCGTCTGGTCAGGGGTCAGAAACTCCTGCTTGGCCAGCTGCTGAGTGATGGTGCTCGCGCCGCCCACGATGTGGCCCGAGCGGAGGTTGTCGTATGCGGCGCGGATGATGGCCGCGGCATCGAAGCCGGGGTTGGAGTAAAAGCCCTTGTCCTCAATCGCGACCGTGGCCTGGACCATCACCGGCGCGACGTCCTTCAACTTGACTGCAAGCCTGTGGTCGCCGTGGTTCCCGACGTCGGCAAGCAGGACTCCATCGCTGGAGGTGATGATCGTGTCACCGGCAAACGCTGCGCTGTCGAGACCCTGGATCGAAGGCAGGCTGTCGAAGAAGGATTGCGCGTAGGCGTCGGCGGTAAAGCCGATCACCAGGAGCACCGCCAGCACGACGCCCAGCCCGCGGACCAACGCGGTGCGACGCATCTTCTGCCCAATCGGGGACCACGTAGCGTGGATCCGGGCTCGAGGGCGGTGGCCGCCCTTGGTCGTGATCTTCGCGGGAATGCTTCTAGACATGGTTTGGGGGCGGGTTGATTCTACGGTTTCCCACTCCAACCAACGGCCCACGGGACCGGAGGGTTACGCGGCCGGGCCGGGCCTCAACCTGGAGAGCAATCCGTCGCGAGCGAGCCGCCATTCCTCCGCTGAGATCGCGCGGACCAACCAGGCGCCGCTTGGAAATTGGGCGGACAAGCAGCACACCTGCGAAGAGGCCAGCCTGGTGATGGTCGACCGCTACCTCGGCGGCGACCACTCGGGCTCGCAGATCGACCCTCGTAACGCAGACGGGGCAATCAACCAGATCACACCGTGGAAGCCTGCGGTGGACCTGACCGCTGAGCAGGTGGGCGAGGTCGCGACGCAGCATCTCGGTTGGTCGCACGAGGTGCTGCCCGTAAGCCGCGTGAACATGCAGCAGCAGCTCTCTCTCGGGCGACCGCTGATCGTCGGCGTTCGCACACGCGGCCTTGGCCACTCCAACTACCCCGGGTACAGCACTCACTACGAGCAGCCAGGCTGGTCTGTGTCGCACTACCTGGTGGTGGTCGGCTACGACCAGTCCGGGTCTTTCGTGCTGAACGATCCCGGAATCACCCGGGGACGTGGCTACAGCATCACCTACGACCAGCTCATGCACGCGATCGACGATCTCGACCAGGCCTACCCGTCGGGCGCGTGATCCTGGTCCTCCCGCCTCCCGCGAACGCCTGAGCGCCCTCACCCAGCAGGCCGGGCGAACACCTCGATAGCCGGCACCAGGCGTTCCTGGCGCGTGCCCGGAAAGTGCACCCTGACACCTGGGCGCCCAGGGCTCCCCAGTTCCCAGCCCGCCTCATATAGTTCGGCAGCGCGGGCAAGGTCCGCGGCCTGGGCGGCCTGGACGCCGTCCGTGAACGTCAAGCTCTGCGCGCGCGCGCCCGGGAACCCGAGCCTGACCTCGCCTCCCGTCTTCAGGTTGAAGACGTAGTCGTCGAGCGAGCCCGATTCGCTGCCGGCGACCAGCTCCGCCACCGTTGGGAACTTGCCTTCCTTCATCCCGGCCTTCAGGTCGGCGCGGGAGGCTCGATTCGCCCCGCGCTCGCGGCGCCGGAGCTCGGTGAGAAGTACGTCGCGCTCCGCGCGGAGCGCGGCCAGGTTCTGCTCGAGTGGGCGCATCCGCTCCCGAATCAAGCCGACCCGCTGCTCGAGCTCGGCTTCGTCAATTGAGCTCAGCTCTTCCGCCACAAGCCGAGACGTTAGGGCTTACGCCGTCCGCCGGCCTGCGAGAATCTGCGGCCGTGCCACGACTGCCGCGGATCGTCGGGTTTGGAGGGCGTAGCGTCGCCGCCTCCGGCGGTCCGTCCAAGCTGGACGACTACGTCCTCGAGCTGAGCGGCCAGGACCGCCCCAGGGTGCTCTATCTTCCAACTCCCGCAGCCGACGCGGACGCATTGATAGTCGGGTTCTACGAGAGGTTCGCCGGTCGCGCCGAGCCTTCACATCTGAAGCTTTTCGGAGCACCCGACGCGGCGTCGTGGCGCCCGCGACTGCTTGAACAAGACGTGATCTGCGTCTCAGGCGGCAACACCGCCAACGCCCTGGCCGTCTGGCGGGTGCACGGAATGGACGCCGCTCTGCGCGAAGCCTGGGAGGGCGGCGCCATCCTGTGTGGAGGGAGCGCCGGGATGATCTGCTGGTTCGAGTGTTCGGTGACCGACTCCTTCGGCCCAGAGCTGGCGCCGCTTCGCGATGGTCTCGGTTTGCTGCCCGGCAGCGCGTGCCCGCACTACGACGGCGAAGCGCGACGGCGTCCCGCCTATCAGCAGCTCGTGGCCGGCGGCTTTCCTGGCGGCTTCGCGGTCGACGATTTCGCCGGCATCCAATTCGAGGGCACCACCCTGAAAGAGGCCGTCACCGAGGTGGAGGGACATGACGCGTATCGGGTGGAGCTGGTGGGCGGCGAGGTCAAGGAGACCCGAATTCCTGCCCGCCTTCTGAGCTAGAGGGTTATTTCAACGCCGACGTTGAGATACTCGTAGACTGAGTTCCGTGGATTCCAGAAGGGAGACGATCCTCGCTTTCCTGAAGACGCACGGCCACGCGAGCCTGGGAGAGATCGCGGCGCACCTCGAGGTCTCGAAGCAGGGGGCGCTGCGCCATCTCGAGGCGCTGGAAGCCTCGGGCCTGGCCACCGTCGCGTCCGCGCCGCCGCACGGCCGCGGCCGCCCGGAGAACGTCTACCAGCTCACCGCGGCCGCCGGGGACCACTTCCCGGACGGTCACCGGGAGCTGACAGGAGAGCTCGTGGAGTTCATGTCCGACGAGCAGCTGAAGCGGTTTTTCGAGCGCCGGACCGCACGCCTGGAGGCCGAGTACGCCCCCCGTTTGGCGGGGCTAGACTTTGAGGCGCGCGTCCGCGAGCTGGCCAAGCTCGCCACCGAGCACGGCCACATGGCCGAGGTGGTCGAGCATGGCGGAGCGCTCGCGATCCGCCACTGCAACTGCCCCATCCAGGACGTCGCCGCCCGTACCGGCCTGCCCTGCGTGAACGAGCAGCAGATGTACGAACGGCTCCTGGGAACCCCGGTCACCAGGTCCACCTGGATGGCCGAAGCGGCGAACGATTGCACTTATGAAGTCAAGAAAAGCGGAGGGAGAGTTGGCTGATTTCGAGATCAAAGACCTGAGGGCGAGCGTCGAGGGGAAAGAGATCCTCAAGGGCGTCACGCTTTCGATCAACAAGGGCGAGGTCCACGCGGTGATGGGGCCCAACGGCTCCGGCAAGTCGACGCTCTCGCACACCCTGATGGGCCACCCCGGCTACACGGTCGACGGCGGCTCGGTCATCTTCAAGGGGCAGAACGTGCTGGCGCTCGAGGTCGACGAGCGGGCCCGCCTGGGCATGTTCCTCGCGTTGCAGTACCCCGTGGTCGTGCCGGGAATCTCGATGACCAACTTCCTTCGCACGGCGCTCAACGCTAAGCGCGGATACGACGGAAAGGACAAGTCGAAGCAGATCTCCCCCAAGGAGTTTCGCTCGATGCTCAAGGGCGAGCTCGAGGTGCTGCACATGGACGACTCGTTCCTGCCGCGCTACATCAACGATGGGTTCTCCGGCGGCGAGAAGAAGCGCGCGGAAATCCTGCAGATGGCGATGCTGAAGCCCGAGATCGCGATCCTCGACGAGACCGACTCCGGGCTCGACATCGACTCGATCAAGTTCGTCGCCGAAGCCGTGAATCGCATGCGCGGTCCGGAGCTCGGCGTGCTGATCATCACCCACTACACGCGCATCCTCGAGTTCATCAAGCCCGACTTCGTGCACGTGCTGGTGGATGGGAAGTTCGTGCTGTCGGGCGGTCCTGAGGTCGCGGCTCGCCTGGAGACGACCGGTTACTCGGAATGGGCGGAGGCTGACGAGCCTGCGGTGCTGAAGCACGAGGAGATTGCCTGATGGCCACAGTTCCCAAGCAAATCGATGTTGGCTCGGATTACAAGGAGAAGTACGGCTTCTTCGTCCCCGAGGACTACATCTTCAAGGCCAAGCGTGGCCTGAACCCCGAGATCGTCAAGGAGATCTCGTGGATGAAAAAGGAACCCGAGTGGATGCTGAAGTTCCGGCTTCGCTCGCTGGAGATCTTCCGCAAGAAGCCCATGCCCAACTGGGGCGCGGACCTCTCGGTGATCGACTTCGAGAACATCTTTTACTACCTCAAGGCGTCGGACAAGCAGTCGACGACGTGGGAAGACCTGCCGCCCGACATCAAGAAGACCTACGACCGGCTGGGCGTGCCCGAGGCCGAGCGCAAGTTCCTCGCAGGCGTGTCCGCACAGTACGAATCGGAGGTCGTCTATCACTCGCTGCACGAGGACCTGTCGAAGAAGGGCGTCATTTTCACCGACACAGACTCGGCGCTGCGCGACCACCCCGAGCTCTTCAAGGAATACTTCGGCACCGTCATCCCGCCGGCCGACAACAAGTTCTCCGCGCTGAACAGCGCGGTCTGGTCGGGCGGTTCGTTCATCTACGTGCCGAAGGGCGTGCGCGTCGACATCCCGCTGCAGGCTTACTTCCGCATCAACGCGGAGAACATGGGCCAGTTCGAACGGACGCTGATCATCTGCGACGAAGGCTCTTTCGTGCACTACATAGAGGGCTGCACGGCGCCGATCTACACGACGGACTCGCTGCACTCGGCGGTGGTCGAGATCATCGTCAAGAAGAACGCGCGCTGCCGCTACACCACGATCCAGAACTGGTCGACCAACGTGTTCAACCTCGTGACCAAGCGCGCGCTCGCATACGGCGACGCGACGATGGAGTGGGTCGACGGCAACCTCGGTTCGCAGATCACGATGAAGTATCCAAGCGTCTACCTGATGGAGCCTGGCGCCAAGGGCGACGTGCTCTCCGTGGCATTCGCCGGTAAGGGGCAGCACCAGGACGCCGGCGGCAAGATGATCCACGTCGCGCCGAACACGACCTCGACCATCACTTCCAAGTCGATCTCGAAGGGTGGGGGGCGAACGTCGTACCGCGGCCATATCAAGATGTACCCCGGCGCGAACAACTCCAAGTCGTTCGTCAAGTGCGACGCGCTCCTCCTCGACGACGAGTCGCGCTCGGACACCTATCCGTACAACGACGTCGACGCGGAGAACGTGACCCTCGGGCACGAGGCGACCGTGAGCAAGGTCTCGGATGAGCAGCTCTTCTACCTCATGAGCCGCGGAATCACGCGCAGCGAGGCCGAGACGATGATCGTGAACGGCTTCATCGAGCCGTTCACCAAAGAGCTCCCCCTTGAATACGCGGTGGAGCTGAACCGGCTCATCCAGCTCGAGATGGAAGGTTCCGTAGGCTGACATGACTTTGACACTGGGCTCCCTGGATGCGCTCCAGGGGGAACCCGACTGGCTTGGAGAGCGGCGGCGAGGTGCACTCGCAACGTACGAGCGCCTGCCGATGCCGAGCAAGACCGATGAAGAGTGGCGTCGCACCGATATCAGCGGGCTGAACCCCGCGCAGTTCTCAGAGCTCGAACACAAAAACGGTTTCAAGCTCGACGCCCTGTCATCGCTGCCGCGCGGAGTGATCCTCGAGCCACTGCGCGTGGCCGCCGAAAAGCATCCGCAGCTCGTCGAGCCGCTGCTGTTCTCGCTCATCAAGGCTGACCGCGACAGGTTCAGCGCGTTGCACGCGGCGTTCTTTACCGGCGGCACCTTCCTTTATGTGCCGGATGGAGTCGAGATCGTCGAGCCGATCATCGGCCAGCACACCTCACACGGCGGCGGAACCGCGTTGCTGCCTCACACGCTCATCGTGGCCGGCCGCGGCGCTCGCTTCCACTACCTGGATGAGTACATCGGCCGAGACGACGAACCCGCCGCTTATCGCAGCGGCTCGGCCGAGATCTTCGTCGGCGAGGGCGCGGAGGTCGGTTACGTCGCGGTGCAGAAATGGGGCCGGAACGCCTGGCATTTCGCCGACCAGCGGGCCCGCCTGGAGAAGGACGCCAGGCTGCGGCTCTTCAACGTGACCCTCGGAGCGCGGTTCTCCAAGACGCGCGTCGAAGCTTCGCTCGTCGGGCAGGGCTCCGACGCCGAGCTGAAGGCGATCTACTTCGCTTCGGGCGAGCAGTTCTTCGACTTCCACACGCTCCAGGACCACCAGGTGGGCAACACGCGCTCCGATCTTCTCTTCAAGGGAGCGCTGCAGGACACCGCGCGCACCGTGTACGCCGGGCTCATCCGGATCGAGAAGGGCGCCGCGCGCTCGGATGCATACCAGGCCAACCGGAACCTGGTGCTCTCCGACCACGCCAAGGCGACCTCGATCCCGATGCTCGAGATCGACAACAACGACGTCCGCTGCACGCACGGTGCAACCGTCGGGCCGGTCGACCCGCAGAGCATGTTCTACCTGCAGTCACGCGGCATCCCCGCGGCGACGGCCAAGCGGATGATCGTGCAGGGATTCTTCGGCGACGTGCTGGACCGGATCCCCTTCGAGCACGCGCGCAGCCTTATCGAGGCCGACCTGGAGGCGCGCCTTGGCTAGGTTTCGGGTCGCTTCGGTCGCCGAGCTGCCCGAGGAGAGCATCAAGCGAGTGGACGCAGGGCACACTCCCGTTTGCCTCGCGCACGCGGAGGACGGCAGCTTCTACGCCCTCAACGATATCTGCACGCACGAGGAGTTCAACCTCAGCGACGGCGAGCTCTGGGGCATGGACGTCGAATGCCCCCAGCACGGCTCTCGCTTCAACCTCGTCACCGGTACGGTCACGGGCCTGCCGGCCGTGATCCCGGCGAAAACTTACCCGGTGACCGTGGACGGCGACGAGGTCTACGTCGAGGTCCCGGATTGATCGCCGGGCGCACGCAGGGCGCACCTAATAGTTCGTTCGACGTCGCCACGATTCGCAAGGACTTTCCGATCTTCGAGACCGGGATCGCCTACCTGGACTCGGCGAACACCTCCCAGCGGCCGCGCCGGGTGACGGGCGCCATGATGGAGTACTTCGAGAAGTTCAACTCGAACATCCACCGCGCCGCGTACCACATCGCTGAAGAGGCGACGGTGCGCTACGAGGCCACCCGGGAGAAGATCCGCGACCTCATCAACGCAAGCTCGACCAAGGAGATCATCTACACGCGCGGCACGACCGAGGCGATCAACCTGGTCGCGTACTCCTGGGGCCGCAAGCACATCAAGCAGGGCGACCTGATCGTCCTCACGATCATCGAGCACCACTCGAACATCGTGCCGTGGCAGATTCTCGCCGCCGAGAAGGGGGCGACGATCGAGTACGTCGACATCGACGAGCGCGGCGAGCTGCGGCTCGACCAGTTCCACAAGCTCCTCGAACGCTCGCCGAAGCTCGTCGCGTTCGGCCAGGTCAGCAACGCGCTTGGCACCATCAACCCCGCGATGGAGATGGTCGCCGCGGCCAAGGCGGCCGGCGCCACCGTGTTGGTGGACGGCGCGCAGGGGGCACCGCACCAGCGAGTCGACGTCCGCGCCCTGGGCTGCGATTTCTACGCGTTCAGCGGGCACAAGATGCTGGGGCCGACCGGCGCGGGCATCCTGTACGGCCGCCGCGAGCTGCTCGAGGCCATGGACCCCTTCATGTCGGGCGGTGACATGATCAAGGCCGTTCGCATCGAAGGCACCACGTACCACGACCTACCCTGGAAGTTTGAAGCGGGCACGCAGGCCATCGCCGAGGTCATCGGCCTCGGAGCGGCGGTCGATTACCTGAGCGCCCTGGGCATGGATGCTGTGCGCGCGCACGAGCGCGAGATCACGGAGTACGCCTACGAGGCGCTGAGCGACGTCGAAGGGCTGACGCTGTACGGACCCCCACCTTCGCGCCGCGCGGGCGTCATCTCCTTCTCGCTGAAGGGGATCCACCCGCACGACCTGGCCACGATCGCCGACCGCGACCAGGTCTGCCTGCGGGCCGGCCACCACTGCGCGATGCCTCTCATGACCAGGCTCGGAGTCGCGGCCACCGCCCGCGCGTCGTTCTATGTGTACACGCAGAAGGATGAAGTCGACCGTTTGGTCGGTTCCATCAAAGAGGCCCAAAGGATTTTCAAATGAGCACCGGAACCGCAGCCGACGACCAGTTGTACTCACCCCACGAAATCTTCGATTTCGCGGGGACCCCGAGCGTGCTGCCGCAGCCATGAGCACACGAGCCGGCACTGCTGCTGATGATCAGTTCTATCGCGAGTACATCCTCGACCACTACAAGAACCCGCGGAATTTCGGCCGTCTCGAAAACCCCGACATCAGCCACGAAGAGGACAACCCTCTGTGCGGCGATGTGATCGGCATGGATTTCCGGATCAAGGACGGGGTGATCGAGGACATTCGGTTCCACGGCCGCGGATGCGCCATCTCGCAGGCGGCGGCCTCGCTCCTGACCGAACGGTTGAAAGGCATTCCGCTCGAGGATGCGAAGAAGATCGGCAAGGCAGACGTGCTTGGAGAGCTGGGGATAGACATCTCCCCCGCGCGCATCAAGTGCGCGCTTCTGTCATTGAAGGTGCTGAAGGTGGGTGCTTACGGACTGGCCGGAAGCTATGAGGACGAGGAGTAGAAGAATGGGTATGACAGACCAGGAAGCGCCATTTCGCGACCTTAAAATCGACGACGTCAAGAAGCTGATCGACGAGGGCTACGACGTGGTGGACGTCCGTGAGGACTGGGAGTGGAACAAAGGCCATGTGCCCGGCGCGCGGCATGTCGTGCTCAACACCCTCCTGGCCAACCCGGCCGCGCAGAAGTTCCGCGACCGCACGATCTTCGTGTGCGCGATGGGCGAGCGCTCGGCGGTGGCGTCTGAGATGGCGGTGGCCCTTGGCGTGAAGGACGTCGTGAACTTCCGCGGCGGCACCAAGGCCTGGAAGGATGCGGGACTCCCGCTGGAAGCACCGTGACGGATTTCACCCCTACCCATCAGGTCGCGCCCGACTCAACGGTCAAGCCCGAGGACGTGATCGAGGTCCTGCGCCAGTGCTTCGACCCTGAGATCCCGGTCAACATCGTCGACCTCGGCCTGATCTACGACATCGCGATCAAGCCGGCGCGCGTGGACATCAAGATGACCCTCACCGCGCTCGGCTGCCCGATGGCTGCCGAGGTGATGGCTGACGTCCGCGACCACCTGCTCACGCTGCCCGGCATCGCGGATGCCGGAGTCGACATCGTCTACGAGCCGGTCTGGTCCCCAGAGCGCATGTCCGAAGAAGCGCGCTGGGAGCTGGGGATGGTCTAGATATGAGAAGGAACCGAGGGTTCCTTCTCATGGCTCATCTTCCTAAAGGTTGGTATTTTTCGGATTAGTTCTCCACGCGATGCTCGGCGACATTCAAGCGGGCAGGGGACGGCCGGAGTAAATCCGGCCTAAATGCCGCGCATTTGAGGAGGTCTTGTTAGCCGGCACCCGCTCGGCGCTGGCCCGAGCCGATCCTCGCTCGAACCGGGACGGATTCAGGCGACTGGTTCCGCCGCCAGGCTTGCATGCAGGCCTCGCACGAGCAAGTCGGCCCGTACGGCTCGACAGGATCGGCCAACGATCCGCCGATCAGATGAAACAAGGTTGTGGCGATCTTTGCGGGACGTAGAGATGACATTTGGTTGCCTCCGTCGTGTGTTCTACAAAGGCTAACGCATGAGTGTGGGATTTCCTGCTAACGCCAACCATTTGTAGCCTGACGGCACCTGACCGCCGTTCAGCAACCAGGGTGCGTGACGTTGCCGCTGGAATCGATCGAGGTCGAGCTGCAGGATCCTGAATGAAAGCTCAACTGGCCGTTGACGCACTCGAAGTAGTACGGACCCGTCACGAGGCCCGTTCCGCCGCCGCCACCAGAGCCGTGCGCGGGGCACACGATCATTCGCTCGGTGACTTCGAAGCCCGCGACCAGGACGGCGACGGCGACCACCGCCGCCGCGACTGCCGAGAGGGATGACGGGGCCAGGAACGGGCCACGAAGGGTGCGCACTGTCGCGCCGGTCGCCATCGCGCCGGCGATGACGAGCGGAAGCCCGATCGAGAAGATGGCCAGGATGCCAAGCACAAGCAGCCCACCGGCGGCGGCCGCCCGCAAAGGCATGCGCCACTCCGGTCTGCGGAAGCGCATCAACGAGGTCAGCAACAGGGCCGCCATGAGGAGGAGGTAACCCGCGAGGAATATGGTCGTGTAGGCATCGAACGGTGTGTCGCCCTGCCCCAACTTCAACCATAGGTACGCAGCATCCGTCGCGAGCGCAACAACCAGCGCGAACCACGCCATGAAGCGGGCCGGCCGAGAGTCGATGAGCGGCGCCGCGCTGGCCATCGGCTGAACTGTACTCAGGTTGTGCGCCGGGTCTCCCTACACTTACTTCCAGTGACGGATTTCAGCCCCGGGCTCGAAGGCGTGGTCGCGGCGCAGACGGCCGTCAGCGAGGTCGACGGAGCCAACGGCCGCCTTATCTACCGCGGCGGTTACCTGATCGAAGACCTCGCGCCCGTGGTGGCTTACGAAGAGGTCGCGTACCTGCTGCTGCACGGCGATCTGCCGAGCAAGGCGCAGCTCGACGCGCAGTGCAGGCAAATGGCCGCCGCTCGGCCGCTCAACAAGGCTGGGCACGGCGCATTGATGGCGCTGGATCCGGCGACCGATCCCATGGACGTGCTCCGCACCGTGGTCTCGGCGCAGGGCGCGAGCAAGACGCTGGCCAAGCCGTCGCTCGAAGAAGCGATCGCGTTGACTGCAGTCTTTCCGACCATCGTCGCCGCGAGCTACAGGCGCCGTCAGGGTCAGGAGATCCTCGACCCTCGCGATGACCTCTCGCACGCCGCCAACCTGCTGTGGATGATGGACGGCAAAGAGCCCGACGCCGATCGAGTTCACCTGGTCGATGCGTACCTGGTGCTGCTCGCCGATCACGGTCTCAACGCGTCGACCTTTGCGGCGCGGGTGGTCGCGTCGACCGGCACCGACCTCACATCCGCCGTCGTCGGGGCCATCGGAGCGTTGAAGGGTCCTGCCCATGGCGGCGCGACGTTCGCCGCTCGCACCATGCTCGACAAAGTGGGGACCGCCGAAAACGCTGAGAAGTGGATGCGCGAAGCCCACGCCCGCCACGAACGATTCGCGGGATTCGGCCACCGCGTCTACCGCACCTACGATCCGCGGGCCAAGATCCTGCGCGAGATGGCGAGCACGGCAGCGCCTGAGCTCCACCGTACGGCGGCGCGCGCCGAGGAGCTGGCCCTTCAGATCCTGCACGAAGCGCATCCGGAGCGGCCCAACGCGACCAACGTCGATTTCTGGGCCTCCGTCGTGCTGACCGGAGCGGGGATTCCCAAGGAAATGTTCACGTGCCTGTTCGCGACCTCACGCGTGGTGGGCTGGACGGCGCACGTGCTCGAATCGCTGGACGACCTGCGGATCATCCGCCCGGCGTCGGTGTGGACCGGGCCCGAGCCGGGGAAAAAGCCCGCGCCAATCGCCAGCAGATGAGCGCCTACGTCCCCGGCCTGGAGGGCATCGTGGCGGCGCAGACCGCGATCTCGATGGTGGACGGCGCCAACGGCCGGCTCGTCTATCGCGGTTACGTGATCGCGGATCTCGCGGAGGACATGTCCTTCGAGGAGGTCGCCTACCTGATGTGGTACGGCCGGCTGCCGGCGCGCGCCGAGCTGGACGCGTTGACGCTGGAGCTGGCCGGCTCACGCGCATTGACGCAGGCCGCGAAGATCACGCTGGACGCCCTCCCGACGGAAACCGACCCGATGGACGTCCTGAGGAGCGTGGTTTCCGTGCAGGGAGTCGAGCACCGGCTCGAGAAGCCGAGCATCCCGCTTGCGATCCACGCCACGGCGTCGTTCCCGACCATCCTCGCGATGTTCCATCGCCGGCAGCTGGGGCTCGAACCCGTCAAACCTCGGGCGGACCTCAGTCACGCGGCCAACTACCTCTACATGCTGAATGGAAAGGAGTCGAGCCCCGACCTGGTACGCGCACTGAACACATACCTGGTGCTGCTCGCCGACCATGGCATGAACGCGTCGACGTTTGTGGCGCGGGTCATCGCTTCCACCGATTCCGACCTGGCTTCATGCCTGGTGGGCGCCATCGGCGCGCTGAAAGGCCCGGCTCATGGTGGGGCGCCGTCGGCGGTGATGGACCAGCTCGAGCAGATCGGCACGGCCGAAAACGCGGAGCGGTGGATGCGCGAGGCCCGAAAACAGAAAGTGCGGTTCATGGGTTTCGGACACCGCATCTACCGGACCTACGACCCGCGCGCGAGAATCCTGAAAGAGTTGTGCGCCCGGCTCAACCCCAAGTTCTACGAGCTTGCGTCGAAGGTCGAGGAGACGGCGCTGCAGATACTCCACGAGGAGCACCCCGAACGGCCGCAGGCGACCAACGTCGAGTTCTACTCGGCGGGCGTGCTGCAGGCCATCGGCCTGCCGAAGGAGTATTTCCCGCCCACCTTCGCCGTGTCGCGCGCTGCGGGCTGGACCGCTCACGTGCTGGAGCAGAGCGCCAACAACCGCCTGATCCGCCCGCAGTCCGAGTACATCGGGCCGGAGCCGCGGAAACCCGTACCTCTGTCTGAGCGGGGCTAGCCAATCCGGCGGCCGGGGCTCGACCGCGGGGCCTGGCTAGAGTCGCGGCCGGGGGCCTCGGCGAGAGATTCGGGGACCAGATGGTCCAGCTGCTAGGCGCCGCCGAGCACCGCAACGAAATGTATTGGACATTTTTGTCGTGAGGAGCGGAGGCGGCAACAACAAAGATGGGCCGCATGGGCGCCGAAGCTCCGTCGAGGATCCCCGGCCACGACTCTACAATCTGGGCGCGGTCGGCCTTGGTTGGTTCCTCCTTCTTGGCGGCGCTTTCATCGGATGGTTCGTCATCGCCGTCCCGCTCCGCAGACAGATCCTCGACAACGATCTGACCCTGGTCTACATCGGCGCACGAATCGGAATCGAGCACGGCTGGAACCACATCTACTCGCTGAGCCTTCAGCACCAGATGTTCACGCAACTGCGACCCGGGGCTCCATTCAACGATGGAGAGCGTTTCCTCTCGCCTCCCCCGATCGCCTGGCTGCTCGTTCCGCTGACGGTCCTGGGGGCGGCCGGCACAGTCTATTTCTGGCTGGCCGCCTCGGCGGCCGCCCTGGTCGGGGCCTGGTGGATCGCCACGCCCGGGTCGGGGCTGGCCCGGATCCTGTGGCTGATCGCTGCAGTCGCCTGGTACCCCGTGCAGTACAGCCTCAGCCTCGCGCAGCCAGATGTGATCGTCTTGCTGGGGGCCGTGGCGTGCTGGAAGCTGGCTGATCGGGGCAAGCCTTACCTGGCTGGGGTCGTGCTGGGCGTATCGGTTCTGAAGCCGCAGCTCACGCTGGTGCTGCCGCTGGTTCTGCTGGCCGCCGGCAGGTGGCGTATCGCCGCGGCCTGGGCGGTGACCGTCGGCGTCCTGGCCGCACTTTCATTGCTCGTAATCGGCCAGCAGGGACTCAGTGACTACCGCGCGCTGCTGTCCGAGGCAGGGCACGTGGTCAACAACCGCTACTTCACGCCCGCCTACGTCTTTGGTCCCGGCGCCCTGAGCTACGCCGTGCAGGCGATCTTCGTGCTGGTCGGGCTGGCAGGCGCGTACCTGAACCGCCGCGCGAGCCTCGCCCGGTTGTTTGCCCTCGGCCTGGTGACCACCACTCTCGGCGCTACGTACTGGCATCTGCAGGACTACTCGATTCTCGTTGGCGCAGCCTGGCTTTTCTGGCACGATGCAGCGCCCGCCTGGCAGCGCTGGTGGCTGCTGGTCGTGGCGATTGGAGGCGAGCTCGCCTGGCCGCTGAGCCCGCTTCCCATCCTCATCGGGCTGGCGGTCTGGTTGGTGTACATGGCAGTGCCTCCGAGCCCTGCGGTCGGCGTGGCAACGGCCCCGACCACATGACCATCTCGTCCGTACGCATTCCCCACGCAGCGCTGATCGTCGGCGCCGCTGCGGTGATCATCGCAACGGCCATCCTGTGGCTGTCCCACACCTACAGCTTCTACTTCGATGAGTGGACCTTCATCCTGACGGCGCCCGACTGGACCTTGATCACCTATCTGCAGCCGCACAACGAGCATCCGTCAATCCTGTTTCGCCTCCTTTACGTGGCGCTGCTGAACACCGTAGGGCTGCGCAGTTACGTGCCCTACATGGTTGTGCTCCTCGCCCTCCACGCGGCCAACGTGGCCCTTCTGTTCCTGGTCGTGCGGCGGCGGGCGGGGGACGGCGTCGCTGTGGCATCAGCCGCGCTCCTGCTGGTGCTGGGGGCGGGCTGGGAGAACCTGCTGTGGGCTTTCCAGATGGCGTGGCTGGCATCGGTCACCTGCGGGCTGTCAATGGTGCTCGCACTGGATGCGGCCCCGAGCAGGCGCAATCTCTCAATCGCGGTGGTGCTGGCCACGGCCTCGCTGATGTTTTCCGGCATCGGATTGATGTTCGCCGCGTTCGCCGTGGTGATGCTGGCGTCGACGCGCGAGCGCCGGCGGCAGCTGTTGTGGTTCGTCCCGTTGGGGATCGCCGTTGGCGCCTGGTACCTGGCCTTTGGGAAAGGTGGCGTACCACCCAACCCGCCGCCCACCGCCGCCAATGTCGCGCTCTTGCCGGTCTATGCCCTGTGGGGCCTTGGACAGAGCGCCGCGGGCTTGATCGGCGAAGGCGGCGCGTGGGGTCCGCCGGCGCTTGTGGTGGCCTCACTGGCTACCGGCTTGAGCTGGTGGCGACGGAAGCCCGACGCATTCGCCCTCGGGGCGCTCGCGGGGCTTCTAACGCTCTACCTCGTGACCGGCTTGACCCGCGCTCAGCTCGGCTACGGACAATCGGGCGCCGGCCGCTACGACTACGAAGGGGCCGTCTTCTGGCTCATCCTCCTGGCCGGCGCGGCCCGCAACCTTCCCTGGCGCGGAACCTGGCGGCCGGTGCTCGCGGCTTGCCTTTTCCTCGCGTGCTTCAGCAGCGCGGTTCTGCTGTTCTCGTTTGCCGCCGCCAAAGGTGTCCAGATGCAGCGTGAGGTGGCCGACCTCCAGGCGCTGGCAGCCGAGCGATCCGACCCCTGTTTAAACCCAGACGCGTCGGTCGATGCCTTGGTGATGCCCCAGGTCAGCACGCCAGCCGTCTACTACCGCGCCACCGATCGCTACGGCGACCCGGTCGCCGGCCTCCCGGTCACCGACCGTGGTGACTTCGACCGCGCCCTGCGCAACCTGGTCATCCCTGGCTGTCGCTGAAGTCCTTTCGAACCGGCTTCTACACTTAGATCGAAGTGCCCGCTAGCGATTTCGACGTGGCGATTCTGGGAGGCGGGATGGGTGGTTACCCGGCGGCCATCCGAGCCGCCCAGCTGGGCTTGAAGGTGGCCCTGGTCGAAGCCGACAAGCTCGGCGGCACCTGTCTTCACATCGGCTGCATCCCGACCAAGGCCCTGCTCGAGTCGTCCGAGCTCTACCACCGGGTCTCCGCGCGAGGCGCCGAGTTCGGGGTCAACGCCGACAAAGTGGTTTTCGACTACGCCCGCATCGCCGCCAGGCGCGACTTGGTCGTGGCCCAGCTGTACAAGGGCGTCCAGTACCTCATGAAGAAGAACAAGATCGAGGTGGTCGCCGGTAGCGGCCGGGTGCGCGATGGCCATACGCTCGAGGTCAGCGCCAAACAGATCAAAGCCAAGCACCTTATCGTCGCCACCGGCTCCACGGTCAGGACGCTGCCCGGGCTCGAGTTCGACGGCCAGTTCATCATCTCGTCCGATCACGCGACGCTCTCTACGACCGTCCCCGAGTCGATCTGCATCATCGGGGCGGGCGCGGTCGGAGTCGAGTTTGCGACCCTCTACAACGAGCTCGGCGTCAAGGTCACGCTCATCGAGGCGCTGGACCGGCTGGTGCCGCTGGAGGACGAGGAGATCTCCAAGGAGATGCTGACCGCCTTCAAGAAGGCCGGAATCGACTGCCGCCTGGGCGTGAAGGTCAAGGGCGCTAAGAAAGCGCGCGACGGAGTGAGCGTGGACACTGACCAGGGCGAGGTCTGGGCGCGCCAGCTCCTGGTCGCAGTCGGACGCTCACCGAGGTCGAAAGACATCGGCCTCGAGCAGGTCGGGGTGACGACGCATCCGAACGGCTTCATCAAGGTCGACGAGTGGATGCAGACCTCGGCCGCATCCGTGCACGCGATCGGCGATGTTGTCGGTGGCTTCCTGCTGGCTCATGCCGCCGCCCACGAGGGCATCACCGCGGTCGAGGACATCGCGGGCCAGCGCGTGGCGCCTATGGACCAGGACCTGGTCACCCGCTGCACCTATTCACATCCCCAGATCGCGTCGGTCGGCCTCACCGAAAAGCAGGCCAAGGAGAAGGGCCACGACGTGCGGATCGGCAAGTTCCCCTTCACCGCTCTCGGCCGCGCGATCATCCACGGCGAGACGGGCGGCTTCGTCAAGATCGTCGCCGACGCCAAGACGGGCCAGGTGCTCGGGACGCACATCGTCGGGGCCAACGCGACAGAGCTCATCGCGGAGCCGGCGCTAACGCAGCTGTTCCAGGGCGACGCGTGGGAGCTCGGGCGCAACATCCACCCTCACCCGACGCTGAGCGAAGCGGTCATGGAGGCAGCGCTGGCCGTGGACGGCCACGCGATCCACATCTAGATGTCCACCACCAAGCCGCGAGAATCCGCGGCCGGGCGCGCGCAGGAAGGGGTCCCCGCGAACTCGCGGCGCAGCCTCAGAGTTCATGGGGTAAAGCGCGCATTGAATAAATTGGCACACGAGCCGGAGTTCAAGCCCGAGTGGCGCTACCAGAATCCAGTCGCGTGGCGCGACACCGACCTCGATGAAAAGACGCTCAAGGAGTGGTTCAACTACATCTTGCTCGGAAGGCAGGTGGACTACCGGTTCCAGGTCCTCAACCGCCAGGGTCGAGCTCCCTTCATCATCTCGTGCGCCGGCCACGAGGCGGCGCAGATCGGCGTCAGCTGGCCGCTGAAGCCCAAGCACGACTGGCTCGCGCCCTACTACCGCGACGTCGTCCTCTGCATGCGCATGGGCATGACGCCGCTCGATCTCATGCTTGCGGTGCTCGCCAAGAAGGCCGACCCGGCGTCGGGCGGCAAGCAAACGCCGGGCCATTTCTCGGATTCTCGGCACAACATCACGTCCGGCGGCTCCCCAGTGGCCACCCAGATGGTGCGCGGGGCAGGCGTGGCCTACGCGCTGAAGATGGACGGGACTGACAAGGTGCTTCTCACCTGCTACGGCGAAGGCGCCGGCTCCGAAGGCGATGCGCATGAGGCATTCAATTTCGCGGCGGTCTACAAGCTGCCCGAGATCTTCGTCTGCGAGAACAACGGCTTCGCAATCTCCACCCCATTCAGCAAGGAATACGCCATTGAGCACGTCGCGCAGCGCGCGGCGGGCTACGGGTTCCCTGGGGTGACGCTCGACGGTCGAGACCCGGTCACGGCCTATGTGGTCGCCGGCGAAGCGATCGCCCGGGCGCGTGCCGGGCATGGGCCAACGCTGATCGAATGCCTGGTCGACCGGCTGGGCGCGCACTCCTCCGAGGACGACCAGCGGCGTTATCGGACACAGGAGGAGATCGACCGGCTCGCCGAGAACGACTGCCTCGAGCAGTTCAAGAAGAGCCTGCTCGACGAAGGCGTGATGTCGGCGAAGGAAATCGCCGAGTACGAGGAGCGCGTCAAAGAGGAGGTCGCCAAGGCGACGAAAGAAGGAATGGAGTCGGCCGACCCGGCGCCTGAGGACGCGCTCACGAATGTATACGGCTCGGGAGCGCTCGGAGCCATCGATCCCGCAGCCGGGGTCGAGACGGAGGACATGAACATGGTGGCCGCGCTCCGCTCGGCTCTGACCGAGGAGATGGAGCGCGACGAGCGGGTCATGGTGCTTGGCGAGGATGTCGGGCAGAAGGGTGGCGTTTTCCTCGTCACCGACGGGCTGCGCGCCAAGTTCGGGGAGGCCCGCGTCATCGACACACCGCTCGCCGAGTCATCGATCGCCGGTGTGGCGCTGGGCCTTGCGATCTACGGCAAGCGGCCGGTGGCCGAGATGCAGTTCACCGACTTCGCTCACATGGCCTTCAACTCCATCACCAACGAGATCGCTAAATACCGGTACCGCAGCGACGGCGACTGGTCGGTGCCCCTGGTCGTTCGCGCTCCGATGGGCGGCCACGCGCACGGCGCCCTGTACCACTCCCAATCGATCGAGGCGCGCTTCGCCACACCGGGGCTGAAGATCGTGATCCCGTCCAGTCCCTACGAGGCGAAGGGCTTGCTGCTGGCGGCCATTCGCGACCCCGACCCCGTCCTGTTCTTCGAGCACAAGCGGCTCTACCGCATGTTCAAGGAGGCGGTGCCGAAGGGCGAGTACATCATCCCGCTGCAGGTTGCGCGCACGGTGCGCGAGGGAAACGACATCTCGGTTTTCTGCTACGGGCTGATGGTGCACTACGCGATCGAGGCGGCGAAGAATCTCGAGGCGGATGGAGTCAGCGTCGAGATCGTCGACCTGCGCACCGTCTATCCGCTCGACAAGGCGGCGATCATCGCGTCCGCGCGCAAGACAGGCAAATCGCTGGTCCTGTACGAGGACAATTTCAGCGTTTCCGTCGGCTCGGAGGTGGCCGCTCTCATCGCCGACGAGGCGTGGAGCTGGCTGGACGCACCGGTCAAGCGGCTCGGGGGGCTCGACGTTCCATCGATGCCTTACGCGATCCCGATGGAAGACTTCTTCATGCCGAGCCCGGACAAGATCACCAAAGCACTTCAGGACCTCGCGGCTTACTGATGGCCAAAACATAAATGGCTAAGACCACCCGCGTCGTGATGCCGCAGCTTGGAGAGTCGGTCCACGAGGGGACGATCTCGAAATGGCTGGTCAAGCCGGGTGACAAGGTCGTCGAGTTCGAGCCCATGCTCGAGGTCGACACGGACAAGGTCAACGCGGAGGTTCCGGCACCCGTGAGCGGGATCCTGCGCGAGATCCTGGCGAAGGAAGGCGAGACGGTCCAGGCGGGAGCAGAGATCGCGGTCGTGGAGATCGGTTCGGACGGAGAAGTGACAGCAACGCCAGAAACCCCAGCGCCGGCCCCAGCCACAGCGGCGCCAAAAGCCTCCGAGGAAGCACCTATAAAACCGTCGGCAAAAGTTCCCGAGGAAGCAGCTCCGGCGGCGCCTACAAAACCGACGCTCGAAGAGCGCGTCCCCTCTCCCCCTTCAACGGAGACGGTCAGGGAGCAATCAGTAGGCCCATCCTTATCGCCGCTTGCGCGCAGGGGCGAGGAAGAAAGCCCCGCTCCAAAGCTCGACTCCGGCGAACACCGCTACTCACCGGCCGTGCAGATGCAGGCCTCGGAGCTCAAGGTCGATCTCTCCAAGGTGACCGGCACCGGCATCGGCGGCCGCGTAACGAAAAAGGACGTTCAGGAGTTCGCCGCCCGACCAAAGGCCGCA
>Ga0208849_1000603_pt1 | contig 32092 bp, 32 predicted proteins | sample NGESurdeep072012_10_FD_184470 | JGI IMG/M metagenome (GOLD analysis project Ga0208849, IMG submission 184470) | Arctic peat soil microbial communities from Barrow, Alaska - NGEE Surface sample 53-3 deep-072012 (SPAdes) | ecosystem: Environmental > Terrestrial > Soil > Wetlands > Peat ... | reverse complement strand
GTCCGTTCGTGCGCCGTGCTTGATCGTGATGAGTTCGGCCGATCCACCGCCGGAGTCATCTGGCAAAGGTCGGGATCGCGGCGAAGTTTTTGGTTTGGCGTGCTGCATGACTCGGGTGCGAACAAAAAACGCGCCGCGAGAACGGGAACTTGTGCCTTCCGCCCCTGCGATAGCGAGGGAGGGGGACCATCCGTAGCTCGCGCAGCGAGCGAAGAATGGTGGAGGGGGCGTCTGACTCGACGCTTCGTTTTCGTCCAAAGGGTTTCGTTGAGGCCCACGCCCCCTCCACCACCCTGCTGCGCAGGGTGGTCCCCCTCCCCCACTTGCGTGTCACTTGCGTGGAGGATGATAAAGTACCCGCCCCTCGCAAAGATCATCACAAGTGCTGGCACGATGCACCCGGAAAGTCCGTTACTCACCGATCTCTACCAGCTCAACATGATCCAAGCCTATCTGGATCGGGGCTTCACGCAGACTGCGGTGTTCGAATTTTTCGTGCGCACGCTGCCGCGGCGGCGCGGATTTCTGCTCGCCGCCGGCCTTGAGCAGGCGCTCGACTATCTGGAAAATTTGCGCTTCTCCGCGGCCGACATCGCGTGGCTCAAGAGCACAGGCCGCTTCAGACAAAACATGCTCGATTATCTCGCGGCGTTTCGCTTTACCGGCGATGTGCATGCCATGCCGGAGGGCACGGCGTTTTTCGCCAGCGAACCGATCCTGCGCATCACCGCGCCGCTGCCGCAGGCGCAGTTCGTCGAAACCCGGCTCATCAACGTACTGCATTTCCAGTCACTGGTCGCCGCCAAGGCGGCGCGCTGCATCCTCGCCGCGCCGGGCAAGCTGCTGGTCGATTTCGGTTTCCGCCGCGCGCACGGCGCCGAGGCCGGATTGATGGCGGCGCGGGCGAGTTTTCTGGCGGGCTTTGCCGGCACCGCTACGGTTGAGGCCGGCGAACGATTTGGCATTCCGCTTTACGGCACCATGGCGCATTCTTTCATCGAAGCGTTCGACGACGAGGCGGCGGCATTCGAAGCGTTTGCGCGCTCGCGGCCCGACAATCTGACCTTGTTGCTCGATACCTACGACACCGAAGCCGCGGCACGTAAAGTCGTGGCGCTGGCGCCGCGGCTGAAGGCCGCCGGCATTGCCATCCGCAGCGTGCGGCTCGACAGCGGCGATTTCGCCGCACTCGCCAAGAGCGTGCGCCAAATTCTCGATCAAGGCGGCCTCGCCGAGGTTGCGATCTTTGCCAGCGGCGGACTCGACGAGGATTCGCTGGCTGCGCTGGTGCAGAAGGCGGCTCCGATCGATGGCTTCGGCGTCGGCACGAGCCTCACCACCTCCGCCGACGTGCCCAACGTCGACTGCGTCTACAAGCTGCAGGAATATGCCGGCCTGCCGCGACGGAAGAAATCGGAGCACAAGGCCACCTGGCCGGGGCGCAAGCAGGTGTGGCGCCGCTACGGCGCCGACGGCCGCATGGCTGGCGACACTCTTGCACTCGATGGCCAGGAGGACGGAAGCGACAAGAGCGGCGAAAAGCTGCTCTCGCCGGTGATGCGGAACGGCGAGCGCCTGGGGCCGCCGGCATCGCTCGCCGAAATCAAGCTGCGGACCAAGCGCGAACTTGAGCGGCTGCCCGAGCCCTTGCGGCGCCTCGATCCGGACGCAACATACCCGGTTGAGGTCGCCCCCGAACTGCAAGACCTTGCCGCGGAGGTCGACCGCCGTCTGCAACAGCATGGGTCGCAGTCACGATGACGGGAGCAGAAACGCGTGCGACGTTCGGTGACGATGGCGTCCTCATTGTGGTCGACGTGCAGAACGATTTCTGTCCCGGCGGCGCGCTGGCGGTGCCGCGCGGCGACGAGATCATTCCGATCATCAACAGTCTCGCGGCGCGGTTCCGCAACGTCGTGCTGACGCAGGATTGGCATCCGCGCGGACATTCCTCGTTCGCGTCCTCGCATCCTGGCAAGAAGCCGTCGGAGACCGTCACCGCGTACTACGGACCGCAGGTGCTGTGGCCCGATCATTGTGAGCAGAATACGCCGGGCGTGGCCATTCACCCCGCGCTCGACATTCCGCATGCCGCGCTGATCGTGCGCAAGGGAATGCACGGCGCCATCGATTCCTATTCGACGTTCTTCGAGAACGACCGCAAAACGCCGACCGGACTCATCGGCTATCTGCGTGAGCGCGGTCTGACGCGGCTGTTTCTCGCCGGGCTGGCATTCGATTTTTGCGTTCGCTATTCGGCCGAGGACGCCCGCCGCCAGGGCTTCGATGCGTTCATCATCGAGGATGCCTGCCGTGGCATCGAGCTCGACGGCTCTGTAGCGGCAGCGCACACAAGTCTCGCCGCGCTCGGTGTGCCTTGCATTAACGCACAAGAATTCTTGTAATATTATAATGACTTAGGGCCGACACCGCGGGCCGAAACCAGTGCGGCGGCGCAGCGCGGCCTGTGTGCAATGCACAAATTTCCTTGACTCAGCATTGGAACAAAGGAGAAAGTCACAAAAGCGTCAACATCGGTCAGCCAATGCGCCACCCTGCGGCCGCACTCGCGTCGAGACTGCCATCGATCATTATGCCCTGCCCGGTCTGTGCCGGGCGAATGGCGTATCATGGCTGCCGCGCGGTCGGGCCCGATGTCGAAGACACCGTCTATGCCTGCAAGGGCTGCGGCGCCGAAGTGATCCGCACCGCGATGCGCCGTCCGGCCGACGGCGACGAGCGTGGCGCCGTCGCCGCAGCCTAAACCAGCGGCAACCGCATCTGTCCGAGCGCCGCGCGGCCGAGCAAGCCGAACGGATTGGCGAGCGTTTCCAGCATCTCGAAATGGTTGAAGCCCTCGCCGACCAGTAGTTCGACCGGCTTGCCGGCGGCTTTCACCGCGGCAGCAAAGTCGCGCGTCTGGCGCTGGAATTCCGGCGTCTCGTAAGTGCCGTAGCTGAGGATAAGCGGCGTATGCAGCCGGTCGAGATGGCGCATCGCGGACAGCTCCTGCTCCATCTCGTCGGTGAACTTGACGTATTTGGAGCGCTTCGACAGCCGCACCGGCTTGAGATCGTACATCCCGCTCGACAGCGTCGCGCCCTTTAGAATGTCGAGCGGCAGTCCGTCCTTCGCCCAATCGTGCGTCACCGTGCAACCGGAGAGATGCGAGCCCGACGAATGCGACACCAGATGCAGCCGGTTGCGATCGCCGCCGAATTTCTCGGCGTTGCGATAGACCCAACCGACCGCGCGCCGCACCTGCTCGACCATCGGAAACAGGCTGCCGCCCGCATCGTCGACGTTGGTGAAGTCCAGCACGACGAAATGCGCGCCGAGATGCACGAACGGCTCGGCCAGGTACGTGAATTCCGGCGCCGCGCCATTACGCCACGCGCCGCCATGCACGAAGATCGCGACCGGGGCGCCCCCACGGTTCCCTGCCCCGCTTGCGGGGGAGGACAGGTGGGGCGTGCGGTAAACATCGAGACCCTCGATCGGCGTCGATCCGTAGGCAAAACGCTCCGGCTTGCCGATGCGCGTGAGCGCCGCCGCGCTTGCGGCCAGCCGCCGCTTGCCGAGCTGATCGCGGTTCGGCGCGTAAACGGCCTGATCGTAGGCGTCATCGAGCGACTGCTGATCCATGTCGAGCCAGACGATCGGGCCTTTTTCCCTCGCGGCGGTCGCGGTCATGGTATTCATCGGTGCTCCTCACTTCACTTTCGGCTCAACCAAAGCGGCGGCGCGCGCCACGATCGGCGCCGGCGCCGCGTAGGCTTTCGCCAGCATCTTGGCAATCTCCTGCCCGGTCAACGGATCGATCTCAAGCCGGGTTTTTTGCGCCTCGGCGACGAAGGCCGGATCGGCCAGCGTCGCATCGAACGCCTTGCGCAAAGCAGCGACGCGGTCGGGCGGCGTATCGGGCGGCGCGGCGAACGGCCGACCCGCCTCCTGCCGCATCAGGATCAGTTCCATCACCTGTTTGTTCTGCGGATCGCTGACCAGATCGAGCGCGCTCGGCACATCCGGCAGCGCGGCGATCTTGGTCAGGCCCATCTGCACGATGACGTTGAGCAGATGCTCGCTGATCCAGCGCGGACGCGAGGCCTGCATGGTCGACCACGACAGGCCGCAAATGCCCTCGGCCTCGCCGCTTTCGACCGCGAGTGTCAGACCGGAACCTGGATCGTAACCGGAGATCACCTTGAACTTCGTGCCGATCAGCGTGTTGAGCATGTTCGGCACGATCGCGGTGTTCGACGTCGCGCCGGCCGCAGCCACAATCAGCTGTCGCTCGCGCGCTTGCGCGATCGTCTTCACCGGGCTCGTGTGCCACGTGGCGCAAACGTTCTCCAGCTTGCCGATGCTGCCGAGCCAATTGAATTTCAGCGCGTCGAAATGCGCGCCCGGATTGCCGAACAACGGATCCATCGCCGCGCCGTTGGTGAAGGCGCCGATCACCGAGCCGTCGCGCGCCGCGCTCGTGAAAAGCGTCGAGGCGGCCGCCAAGCCTGCGGCCGACGGCATGTCCTTGGCGATGATATCCGGATGACCCGGAATATGATTGCTCCAGAACCGCGCGAAAGTACGTGCGTAGACGTCATAGCCGCCGCCGGCGCCGCTGCCGACCAGCATGGTGATCGGGTGCGATTTGTAGAATGCCTCGACCGATTGGGCGCAGGCGGGCGGCGCGAAGCCCACGATGAAGATCAATCCGCCGAGCAGAAAACTGCGAGCGCGACTCATTTTCAGCTATTTGTATTTCTGTTGCAGTGCTACGAACAATCCGTCGCCCTTGAGCGAGTCAAGCAGGCTCATATCGACGAAGTCGTCGACACTCTGGCTGACGTTGGGAAATTGTTTGAGGACGTTCTGTGCGCCTTCGAGCGACGGCACAAGGTTCGCGGGCGACTGTTTCTTGAAATCCTCATAAGTGATGTCGAGGATTTTCGGATCGACGATCTTCAGTTCCTTGGCGAGCACGTCCTTGGCGCGTTTCTCATCTGTCAGCGCCACATAGTTGCCTTCGATGCTCGCCTTGAGAAAGCGCAGCAGCACGTCGCGGCGTGCGGCGATATCGGCGCGGCGCACCACCATGCCGGAAAACAGCCACGCGATCTGGTCTGGAACGAGATCGACCAGCACATTGACGCCCTCGGCACGCGCCAGCGACGCGGTCGGCTCGTTGAGCGCAGTCGCTTTTATCTCTCCGGACTTCACCGCCTGCAGCCGCCGCGAGCCGCCGCCATATTCCTTGACGGTGACGTCGCCGCGCGCCAGGCCGAGTTTTTGCAGCGCGAGCGTTACCGTCGAATCGCTTTCCGAGCCGAACGTGCTGACGCCGACGATGCCGCCCTTGAGCGCAGCGGCGCCAGTGACGCCCGGCGCCGAAAACAACGTGAAGCGGATGACGTTCGACAGCGAGCCGATCGCGCGAAGGTCGCCGCCCGCATGATTGACGCGAATAACCGACGACAGGCCGACATGCATGATGTCGATGCGGCCGGCCTGCAATTCTTCGGCGCCGCGGCTGCCGCCGTTCATGTTGATGATATCGACGTTCAGTCCCTGAGCCGCATAAAGCCCGGCGTCGCGCGCCATATACCAGGCGAGCACGGTGTTCACAGGGTCGGAAATGCCGGCCTTGATGAGAAGCGGAGCGGAGGTTTGTTGGGCCATTGGCTTTCCGGGGTTGGCGAACAAAGCGGCGAGAGACATCGTAATAAATGAACGCCTGGCAATAAACGAACGCTTGGCAATGAAGGAGCGCTTGCTCGGCATCGTGGCGTTCCTCCATGACCAGTTATGCGCCCGACCGGCTCGGCCATGTTCGGCCGAAATCCGGCTGCGGTTTACCATCCAGTATTCAGGGACTGCGCCATTTGTCCAGTGATCGGCCCGGCCTCAAAACTCCCGGAACAGGCGGCCGAAGCCGTCAATCCGGTCGTTGACGCCGCAGCGGCGCAGCGCGTCCCAGACAATGGCCTGATGCGCCGACATGCAGTTGACGCCGAACTCGCGCTCCAGCACGTCAAGCGCGCCAGCGGTCGGCCAGTGCGGCGACGGAAACATGATCGTGTCGGCGTCCGGATGCTGTTTCATCAGCGCCCGGCCCATGTCGATCGCGGCGTGGCGCGGGATGCGGCCGATCTGATTGAACGGCGAGCCCCAGCCGGTCGCTCCCAAGACCTCGCAACCGAAATGCTTGGCGTAGCCGGCAATGCGGTCGGTATCCTTCGCTTCGTAAGGCTGCGCCACGACCACTTTTTTGCAGCCCAGCGCCTTGGCGGCCGCGGCCTGCGCCGAAGCGCTGGTCGCCACCTTGACCTTCAGCTCGGTCTCCAGGTCACGGATGATCTGTTCGGCATTGGCGGCGCCGCGCGACAGATTGATTGGCACGCCGCCGAGCACGACGATGTCGCAGCCGGCAGCCGCCATCTCGCGCGCAGCGCGCATGCTGATGTCGTAGGACTGATCGACCTCGTCCTTGCTGCGCACCACGATGGCGAGCGATGTCACAACCAGCGTCACGCCCGCCGGTACGATCTTGTAGAACTCGTAGGGGAAGACCTCGGTGGTCAGCGGCGGCGACGTATAGCCGATGCGCGCGCGGCTGCCGTACATATCGGCGCGGGAGTCTTTGGTTTCGGGCATTCCAGTCTCGGTGTGCTGATTGGGCCGCCGACGCTATCGGCCGCTGTCGGCCTTGTCCATGTTCGCGATAGGGCGTGATATGCTCCGCTGGCCACCGGAGACAGCCAGCCATGCAGCGCATGACCATCACCGTCGACGACGAGCTTGCCGCCGAGATTGACCGCTTCATGGACGGACGCGGCTACGCCAACCGCTCCGAGGCGATCCGCGACCTCGCCCGCTCAGGCCTGCAGCAATCGGCGACCGAGGTTGCGGGCTCGCGGCAGTGCGTCGCAGCCCTGGTCTACCTCTACAATCACGAAGCACGCGAATTGCCGAAACGCCTTACCCGCGACTTCCACGAGCGCCACGATCTGGCGCTGACAACGTTGCACATGCATCTCGACCATGAGAGCTGCATGGAAGTCACAGTACTCAAGGGCCGCGGTTCCGACGTGCAGAAATTCGCCGATCACATCATCGCCGAGCGCGGCGTGCGCCACGGCCATGTGGTTTATCTGCCGGCTGACGGCGCGCACACGCACGGTCGTGGCGGACCGCACAACCATGCGCAGGGCCACAGTCACAGTCACAAGCAGGGCAAGACCGGCTGACCGCGCCGGCGCTCAGATGCGGAATTCGTCGCCGCGCTTGCGGCCCTGAAACACGTCGACGAAAAGCTCATCGAGCGACGGCTTGCGGCGGATCAGTCCCTGCTCGTGCGCATAGTCGATCAGCGTTTCGAGATTGTTCGCGTTCTGCCGTCCCAAGCCATATTGCCAGGGATCGCGGCCGAGCAGGCTTTCCTGCTCCTCCCAGGCTTCGCGGTACCACGCCAGCGGCACGACGCGGGGATTGGCCAGGCGCTTCATGGCGGCGTTCTTGGCATCGTCGAAAGCATGAAACATATTGATGGCGATCCACGGATGCCGCTCGAGCACGCCGCGCTTGACGCCCATGACATGCATGATCGGGAAAATCTGCGTCTTGCGGTAATACGCGATTTCCTCCTGGCGGAAATCGGGAAACAGCCGCGCCACTCGCGGATCCTTCTCGATCAGCGGATGAATGAGATCGGGATGCAGCAGCGCGTCGATCTCGCCCTCGGCCAGCATGCGCTCGACCGAGCTATCGTTTGGCAGGCGCACGACTTTCAGCCGCGACGGGCCGGCGAGCTCAAGGGTTTCGTCAAGTTCGCAGACCCACTCGATGGACTCGAGCGGCACGCCGTATTCATGCTGCAGGATGCCCCGCATCCACACGATTGCGGTCGACTGGAATTGCTTGAGGCCGATGCGGCGTCCGGCCAGATCCGCCGGACTGCGGATGCCCTTTGTGGTGTTGATGAAGATGAAGCCGTGGCGAAAGCGGCGGTGCAGGAAAACCGGAAGCGCGTCGAACTCAAGACCCTGATCGCGCGCTACCAGATACGACGAACACGACACCTCCGCCATGTCGAATTCCTGGTTGCGCAGGAAACGCCAATGGCGCGTCGTCGAATCCATCTCGGTCAGCACGTTCAGATCGATGCCATCGGGCCTGACTTTTCGATCGATGAGCGGACTGACGATTTCGTAGTCGCCGCAAGCAAGCGTCAAAGGCAATTCCGACACGCCACGTCTCCCATCCCACGTCTCCGTTGTAAGGCGGAAACGTTACGCGCTTCCCGCACCCTCGCGCCAGTGCCACCGGCTGCAGGTTCCGCCCGCGACCCACGGAGCGCGACGTCAGAACTTCATCAGGTCCTTGGCAATCGTGATCGGACCCGAATAGTACTTCTTCGCCTGCGTCACGAAGCGCTGATAGTCGTCATCGGGATTACTCGACGGACCGAGATGGCTCATGACTACGGCTTTGACGCCAGCCTTGGCGGCCATCTTGCCGATTTCGTCGGGCGTCACGTGCTCCTGGTGCATGTGGAACAAAAATGCGTCCTGCTCGGCCTTGGTTTTGGCCTGCCAGGCGCCGCTCTTTTTGTACAAATCGACCACGTCGTCCGGCGAGGTTGTTTCGGTCACATAGAGATCAGCCCCCTTCGCCAGTTCGACCACGGCATCGGATGGACCGGTATCGCCGGTGAAAAACACGACGCGGCCCGGCGTATCGAAGCGATAAGAGTAAGACCTGTATTTGCCATAGCCCGGATCGCCGGGATGAAAATGGAAATGCGTATTCTCGACCGCGCTGACCTTCACATTCGCGTCCTGATAAATCACGCCGGGCATGACGTCGTGCGCGTGGAAGGTGTCGGTCATCAGCCGCCTCTTGCCTTCGCTCCAGCGGATTTCCGCGTTCGGCGTCAGATAATCGATTGCGCCCTTGACCAGCCTTTCGACACCGCCGCCGTAGATGTCGATCGGTTCGGCACGTTGATATTCCCATTCCGAATTGAGCAGCGTGGCGAGCCCATTGTCGTGGTCGCTATGCGCGTGTGTGATGAAAATCTTGCCGACTTTGCGGAAATCGTAGCCGGCCTGCACGATACGGCGCGTCACGCCGTCACCTGCATCGATCAAATAGAGCGTTCCGTTGACGACCAGCAGGTTGGATGACTGCGCCCGATCCTTGCTCGGCAGCGGCCCTCCGCGCGTGCCGAGCGTAATCAGCATCGTCTCGGCTTGAGCCGCTGTGGCCCACGTGCCGGCCGTCGCAAGTACAAGACCGGCGGCGACTGACAGGGCTACTAATCCTTTCGATGTCACGGCGTGTCCCCCCTGAAGATTGTTGCCGCATTGTGCAGGGATGGGACGCCTAGGCAAGCTGCATCTGCCGCAGCAGCGCGCGGCCCATCAGCCCGTAGGGATTGGCGAGCGTTTCAAGCAGTTCGAAATGGTTGTAGGCTTCGCCGACGATCAGTTCGGCCGGCTGACCCGCCGCCTGCACGGCAGCGAAGAACTCGCGCGTCTGGCGCTGGAATTCCGGCGTCTCCTGCGTACCGTAGGCGAGTACGAGCGGCGTATGCAACCCGCCAAGACGGCGCTGCGCGCTGAGTTGCTCGACCATCGCATCGGTGAATTTGACATAGGACGAACGCTTCGACAGCCGCACGGCTTCGAGGTCATACATGCCGGAAAGCAGCAGCGCACCCTTGCAGAAATTTTCCGGCAAGCCTTCCTCGCGCCAGCCGCGCGTCAGTACGCACGCGGACAGATGCGAGCCTGACGAATGCGCCGAGATATAGAACCGTTCGCGGTCGCCGCCGAATTGCGCCGCGTTATACCACGCCCAGGCGATGGCGCGGCGCACCTGCTCGTACATCGGAAACAAATCGCCGCCCGACTGTTCCACGTTGATGAAATCGGCGATCAGGCAATGCGCGCCGGCACGAATGAGCGGCTCGGCCTGCAGGTGATAATCCGGCCCCTTGTTGCGCCGCCACGCGCCGCCGTGAATAAAAATATTGATCGGCGCGTTCGCCTCTGCGGCACGGAAAATATCGAGGCGCTCGTATTCGCTCGGTCCGTAGGCGACGCGCTCTGGCGAACCCAGTATGGCACGCGCGCGATCGCTGGCGGCGATGCGGCGCGTCACGATCAGCGGCCGGTTCGGCGCGTAGATATCCTGGTCGTAGGCGTCGTCGAGCGCCTTCTGATCCATGTCGCGCCAGACCGGCGTTGATGAAAACGGCGTCTGCGTCATCTTTCGAGTTCCTTGGCTCGGGCGTCACGGTCCCGCCACGAACCGCAGTGGCGTCGCAGGCGCAAGCTCGTCGGGCCGCTCGACCTTGCGCAGCTTCGGGAAATACCATGCCCAGAGCAGCACCACGACCAGCACCACGGCCCCGCCCAGCACGGCGGAGCCGACCGCCCCGAACCAGGCCGCGGTGACGCCCGACTCGAACATGCCGATCTGGCCGGCGCAGTTCGTGAACAGCGAATTCACGGCGAAGACGCGCCCGCGCATTTCGTCGGGCGTGGCGAACTGCATGATCGATTGCCGCACCACGACGGAGAGCATGTCGCCGGCGCCGACCATCATCAGCATGCCGAGCGACAGCGCCGCGCGGTCCGACAACCCGAAGCCGATGGTGGCGATGCCGTACACCGCGACGGCGGCGAACATGACGCGGCCGGCAGCGCGCGTGACCTGGACCCGAGCCAGCAACGTGGCGACGACGAGCGCGCCGATCGCCGGTGCGCTGCGCAGCAAACCGAAGCCCCAGACGTCGATGTGCAGAATGTCGCGCGCGAAGATCGGTAAGAGCGCCACCACGCCGCCGAATAACGTCGCCACCAGATCGAGCGACATGGCGCCGAGCATGGCGGGCTCGTGCCAGATGAAGCGGATGCCGGCAACGACCGTCGCCCACGTCATTTTCGGGCGCTCCGCCGGCGCCGGAGGGATTGGCAGCAAGGCGCCCGCAATGAAGGCGATGCCGATCAACACAGCGCACAGGCTGAAATCGACCCCAGCGCCGAGACTGTAAAACAGCCCGCCGAGCGCCGGGCCGAGCAGCTGCGACATTTTTCCGCCAGAGACGTGCATCGACACCGCACGCATCAGCATCTCCCGCGGCACCGTCGACGGCACCAGCGATTGCAGCGCCGGCCCCTCGAACGTGCGCGCGATGGCGTTGATGAGCAGGAGGCCGAACACCAGTCCGACCGGGCGCGCGAAAAATGTCGCCAGGACGAGGAGCCCAAGCGAAACGCTGACCTCGACCGCGTAGCAGCAGATCAGGATCACGCGGCGGCTGTGATGATCGACGATCTGTCCGGCCAACAGCGACAGACAGAGCGGCGGCAGGAACTGGACCAAGCCGATCAGCCCCAGCGCCAGCGCACTGCCGGTGAGGCCGTAGATGTACCAGCCGACCGCGACCGACTGCATCTGGTTGGCGGTGTTGGCGGCGACGCGCGTGGTGAACAAAAACCGAAACGAACGATGGCGAAACAGCGGTATGCGCTTCGACGGCACCGGCGGTTCGCTCATCGGCTTGGTGTGATCCTCTTCTCGCTAGCGATAGAAATGGCGTCATTCCGGGGCCGAGCGCAGCGAGGAACCCGGAATCCATAACCCCAGCGCAGGGACTAAGGATTCCGGGCTCTCGCTTCGCGCGCCCCGGAATGACGCTATCCCAAATTCAACGCCTTGAAAAAGTCGTTGCCCTTGTCGTCGACGACGATGAAGGCCGGGAAATCCACCACCTCGATGCGCCAAATCGCTTCCATGCCGAGCTCGGGATATTCCACCGTCTCGACCTTCTTGATGCAGTGCTCGGCGAGGTTCGCGGCCGCGCCGCCGATCGAGGCCAGATAAAAGCCGCCGTGCTTTTTGCACGCTTCGCGCACCGCGGGCGAGCGGTTGCCCTTCGCCAGCATCACCATCGAGCCACCGGCGGCCTGGAAATCGGCGACGAACGAATCCATGCGGCCGGCCGTGGTCGGCCCGAACGCACCCGAAGCGTAGCCTTCGGGCGTCTTGGCCGGTCCGGCGTAATAGACCGGATGGTTCTTGAAATAATCGGGCAAGCCTTCGCCGCGCTCCAGACGCTCGCGCAGCTTGGCATGGGCCAGATCGCGCGCCACGATCATCGGGCCGGAGAGCGACAGCCGCGTCTTGATCGGATACTTTGAAAGCTGCGCCAGAATCTCCTGCATCGGCTTGTTGAGGTCGATCTGCACGACCTCGCCGCCGAGCTTTGCGGCATCGACCTCCGGCAGATATTTCGCCGGATTGTGTTCCAGCTCCTCCAGGAAAACGCCGTCGCGCGTGATCTTGCCGAGTGCCTGGCGGTCGGCCGAGCACGACACGCCGAGCCCGATCGGCAGCGACGCGCCGTGGCGCGGCAGTCGAATCACGCGCACATCGTGGCAAAAATACTTGCCGCCGAACTGCGCGCCGACGCCGAGCGACTGCGTCATCTTCAAAATTTCCTGCTCCATCTCCTTGTCGCGGAAGGCGTGGCCATCCTCGGAGCCGTGGTCGGGGAGCGTGTCGTAATATTTGGTCGAGGCAAGCTTTACGGTCTTCATCGTCAATTCAGCCGAGGTCCCGCCGATCACGATGGCAAGATGATACGGCGGGCACGCCGCGGTACCGAGCGTCAACACTTTCTCTTTCAGGAAGCCAAGCAGGCGGTCGCGCGTCAGGATCGACGGCGTCGCCTGGAACAGAAACGCCTTGTTGGCCGAACCGCCGCCCTTGGCGATGAACAGGAACTTGTAGGCGCCGTCCGCCTCGACATGATCGGGATCATGGCCCTCGGCATAAATCTCGATCTGCGCCGGCATGTTGGAGCGGGTGTTCTTCTCCTCGAACATCGAGATCGGCGCGAGCTGCGAATAGCGCAAGTTGCGCTTGAGATAGGCGTCGCGCGCGCCCTCGGCGAGCGCCGCCTCGTCGCCGCCGTCGGTCCAGATCAGCCGGCCCTTCTTGCCCATGATGATCGCGGTGCCGGTGTCCTGGCACATCGGCAGCACGCCGCCGGCCGCAATATTGGCGTTCTTGAGAAAATCGTAGGCGACGAGCTTGTCGTTATCCGACGCCTCCGGGTCCTCAACGATATGCTTGAGCGAGGCGAGATGCGCTGGGCGCAACAGGTGATTGATATCGGTGAAGGCCGCTTCCGCCAGCGCCCGCAACGCCTCGCGCGGCACCACCAGCACGTCCTCGCCCAAGACGCGCTCCACGCGAACGCCATCGGCGATCTTGCGGTACGGCGTGGTATCCTTGCCGAGCGGAAAAAGGGGAGTGTGCTTATAGGGGGGCGTTGGGTGGGTGGAGAGGGGGGCGTTCATGGGAACTCCAATTAATCGCCACTTTTAGCATTTGTGGAGTGGACTGAAAGGCGTTGCAGGTGTTCAGCCGCCTTAGTCCATTCTTCTGGCGGAACGCCATGACCAGCCCACGCAATCCAATCGCAGGTCCGTGGATGTCTTACCATACGTCCTGAACTGGGATAGTCGCGACCGGTCTCCCTCATTAAAGCAAGTATCTCGGCAAATTCTATGAACCAAAGGCCGCGCCGTCTCGTTTGATCGGAGGTAAAGAAAAAACCAGAAATAGTCTTTCGAGGTCCGTCAACCATTAAAAATACGAAGCTATGAATCAACCTGTTACACAATTCAATTGCCGTTAGCGAAGCGTCCTCTGGCCTATTCAAGTCAAATAGCTCGTCGATTCTGTGCCAATTGAGACGATCCACAAAGCGACCTTTTGGACGATGATAAATACACTTGGAACGTTTGTTCTTCCACGTGCTAGAGAGCTTACCAGCCTCCCATAACTTCCGCATAATGTACGCCGAAAGGAAAACGGCGCGCTCTATCGCGAACTCACGGCGCGCCGTTCGCCTGCTTGGTTCTAATTTCTTCAGCAGACGGACGTTCGCAAGCAATTCATCTTTCCAGGGTCCACTTTCCCAAATCATTCAGCCACGTCCATTTTAGTCCGCCGCTTTCGGCGTTGTACCCTATTATTCGTCCATCAATCTGGTTTGCCCTCGCGGCAGTTCATTTCGGTAAGGGCTATAATGTCTCATGAAGTCCCGCCAAAAGCGTACGACGACTTCCAAAAGGTCGATGACCGTCATGAAGCGATGCTCACCAGCATCTTCGCCGAGGTCGACCTCCAGATACGAACGGCCATACGGGCCGACGCCATAAGCTCCCATCCCATAACCTGTTACGCGCCGAGTTTCGACGGGAGAACGCCGACCGAAGTGCTTGCTGCCATTTGATATTTCTTGAACTATGGCGAACCACACTGAATGGGCATCAATCCATCGAGAAAAATCACCTTTATCTTTTGGAATTCCCATATTGTTACGGATACCCTCATCACTTTTCAAGTAATCACTCCATACCCAATCATGCATGTGATGTGCTGTGATGGCGCAGTTCATGGCGTGTCGTGCGGACTCTTGGTTTTCCATGAAATCATCAAAATCCGCCAACAGCTTGGCGTAAAAATCTCTTGAGTTGCGGATGTCGAACATCTTTTCCCTTTAGGGCGTTGGGCGGATTAGCAGCGTAATCCGCCCTTTTGTTTCACCGTTGCGCCGGGTTACTTTGTCAAGGAAGCCGAGGTTACCACTGCGTGGCTATCGGAAAGAAACCGTGCATGCCGGTGTTAGCCGCTGAGGATAAAAGGGAGAACTCCATCATAAAAACTTTCAACATCACATCGCTCCTTTGTGCCGTGTCCATCGCCGCCCTTGCCACGCCCGCGCAGGCCCAGACCGTGCTCACCACGCATCGGCTGTCGGCGGCGATGGCGTCAGAGGCGGTGGCCGCAGCGGTCGCGAGCTGCGCCACCAAGGGCTACAAAGTCACGGCCTCGATCATCGACACCGACGGCGTGGTGCAGGCGATGCTGCGCGGCGACGGCGCGTCGATGACGATGCCCGGCGCGGCGCGCGACAAGGCCTATACGGCGATCATGCTCGGCGCATCGCGCGGCGAGGATTCGAGCGCGGCGGTCGCCAAGCGCATGGGAGGGAACACCTCGGCGGGCGGCCTCGCCAAGCTACCGCACATTCTGCTGCTGCCGGGCGCGCTGGTGATCCGCTCCGGCGGCGAGGCGATCGCCGCCATCGGCGTCGGCGGGGCGCCGGGCGGCGATCTCGACGAGGCCTGCGCCAAGGCCGGGCTCGACAAGATCGCCGACCGGCTGAAGTAGTGGGAACAGTCCCTCCATTCGGGCGGCCTTATCGTCATGGCCGGGACAAGCTAGGCGTGTCCCGGCCATGACGGTTCTGAAGTCATTCAGGCAGGGAGCTCCCCATACCCGGTTGCATCAAATTCTATCCAATTGCGCGCCGCTCGCTTAATGCGGCGTCGATAATGTCGTCTTCGCTTTGGTAATCGCTGGGATTAAGGCATTTTCGAATGACATTCGGAAAACGATTTTCGATTCACAACGATCGCACTCCCGCGGTCGTCCAACAGACTTGCGTGCGCTGCTGCGGCACCGGCCGCATCCGCGAGCGCGGCAACCGGATCATTTGCAAAGCCTGCGCGGGCACCGGACGGACTGCGATTACGCCGGGGGCAACGCCGGATCGTCATACGCGGGCTTGACCCCGCGGCTTAAACAGCGCGCGGACCACGACCCCGACGGTCAGCGCTTCTCGCGCGCCTTGGATTTCGGCGTGGGGCGCGCGGCAACGGAGCGCGGGCTTTTGCTCTCCAGCCACACCTGCATCATCTGCGCATACCTATAAGCCGCTTGCGATGGCGCGACGATGGTGTCGCCAGCGAGCAGCGGCAGGATCGCGGCAGCAGCGGCATTGGCGGCGGGCGAACCGAACTGTGCGTCATGGGCCTCGGAGGTCGCGGCGGCCGAATAAGTGACGAGGGAAACCGTCGGCGTCCGATTGGCCGCCGGCGCGAGTTCATTCACCGCGTCGCCGACGATGACGGCCGGATCGCCCGGCAAGGGGACATCGCGTTGCACGGCCTGCGTCGCGCCGGCCGGCCGCGACGCAAGGCCACTCGAATCTTCGCCGGTATTTCTACCGACTGAGAGCAACAGACGTTCGGTCGACGCAACAAGAAGCGACGCGGCAAGCGGCAGCACTGAACTCATGCCGCAGCGCTAGCGCAGTGCGCGCTAACGGCGGCTGGCAGAAATCGTTACGGTTTTAGGAAATCTCGCTGCGCCGGCGGCGCGTCGCCGGCACCTTTCTGCGCGCGAGGAAAGGTAGTCTTCTCACAGGGCCTTGCAGTCGCGCGAAACCTGGGCGACGCCGCCGGCGGCTTTCACCCGCATGGTATAGGTCTGCTGCGCCGCGGCGCCGCTGCCGGCCGGGCCGAGCGTCATGATGGTGTGACCGAGCGAGGTGCCGCGGGCGCCGGATATGTTGGCGTAGATTTCGCAACGCAGCCGTTTGGCGCAGGTGTTGGTGAGGCCGATCACGTAGGTGACGGTCTTACCGTGGGCCAGGTAGTCGCCGGTTTGCTGCAGGCAGGACTGCAAGTCGGCGGGCACAGCCGGCGCGGCAGTTTCTCCCAACGCCGCGGCAGCGCCCGCGCACAAAGCGATGACGACCGACAACAGTTGCACCGCGGCCAGTAAATACATGGCACACCCCTCGACATGACCGAGGGGTTTGTCGCGCCGCCGCGGCGGCTGGTTCATCGTCTGCCGCCGCATCGATTGCCGGATCAAGTCCGAAAATGACGAAACAACGAGCGACTCGTCCAGTGGCCTAGTTCCACTTCCCCGCTCGCTTCTGCGCGAACGAGGCAAGGCCTTCGGCGGCTTCGGCGGAGCGCCGCTTGTCGGCATGGCTTTCAATCAGGCGGCTCGCGGCACTTTCATCGAGGCGCGCCCAGGCCGATTCGAGCGCGAACGCCTTGGTCTGCGCAACCGCATCCGGACCGTTTTGCAATATCTGCTCGACGATGCGCTCGCCGGTGACTTCGAGTTCGGCCGCCGGGACGACCTCATGCACGAGGCCGATGCGGCGCGCTTCGGCCGCGGAAAAGCGCTCGCCAGTCAGCGCATAACGGCGCACCTGGCGGACACCGATGGCGTCATTCAGCTGCGGAATGATGATCGCGGCGGTCAATCCCCAGCGCACCTCGGCGATGGAAAACACCGCATCCTCCGCGGCGATTACCACGTCGCACGCAGCGAGCAGTCCCGTTCCGCCGCCGAAACAGGCGCCCTGCACCAGCGCGACGGTCGGCACTGGCGCCGCGTTGAGCCGCCAAATCGCCTGCGCGGTCGCGCGCGAGGCGGCAATGTTGTCGTCGCGCGACGCGGCGCGCACGGCGTCGATCCATTTCAGATCGGCGCCGGCCTGAAAATGCTTGCCGCGACCACTGATGATGACGGCGCGCAGGCCCTTAGCGCGATCCAAAGCGTCGAGCGCCGCCAGCAACGCGCGGATCAGCTCACCGTCATAGGCGTTGTTACGCTCCGGCCGATTGAGCACGACGTGCGCGACGCCGGGGCTGTCGATGTCGAGGAGGACGGGCGCCTTGGCGTTTGAGTCTGTCACGACACCCTCCAAACAGCGCGCATTCGGTCAAAGCTTAAGCAGCTTCTCCGCGTTGCCGTGGGCGATGCGCTCCTTGTCGGCCGCCGCAACCGGAATCTGTTCCAGGAAGGCGCGCGCCTGCGGCATCGATTGGTACGGATGATCCGCAGAGAACATTATCCGATCGACGCCGCCGAGTTCGAGAAACAGATCGAGGAAGGTCGGCGGGAAATTGAAGCCCGAGAACGTGTAGTGCACGTTGTCGCGCAGATAGTCCTTGTATTGCCGTTTCAGCTTGGTCACCGCCGGTGGCATGATGTCAAAGCGCTGAAACATGAATGGCAGCCCCTCACCCATGTGACCAATGACGACCTGCAGGCGGGGAAAGCGATCGAACACGCCGCCGGAGATCATGCGAATGACATGGACTGCGGTTTCGATGTGCCACCCCCAGGCGCCGCCGGCGAGCATTTCGGTCAGCATCGGGTCGAAGCCGCCGTAGTAGATGTCGAGCACCGGCTTCGGCGGCGGCGTCGGATGAATGTGAATCGGAACGTCGAGCTTCTCGGCGCACTCGAGGATCGGCGTGTAGAATTTGTCATCGAGATAGCGGCCGCGGTTGTGGCCGTTGACGACGGCGCCCTTGAATCCGGCACGCACGCGCGTTTCCAGCTCTGCGGCGGCCTTGTCCGGCGCCGACGTCGGGATTGCGGCAAAACCGGCAAAACGCGTCGGATGCTTTTTCATCGCCGCGGCGAGGTAATCGTTGGAGTCGCGCGCGAGCACAATGGCATCGGCCGTGTCCAATTGCTCGACGCCCGGCGAGGTGAGCGACAGCACCTGCATGTCGATGCCGGCTGCATCCATTTCCGCCAGACGCTTCGAATCGACGTCGCACAATCGGTCGATCAGGTTGGCATAACGGCCGCCGACGGTCTGGGCGCGGTTTTTCAGCTCGCGTCCGGCAATGTCGAAAAATCCCGGCGTAGCAAAGTGTTCTTCAAGCGTTATGGTGCGCATGGTTGTTATACTCCAAAAAGTTTCTCTGCATTGCCGTGCGCGATCCGCTCGCGATCGGCGGCACTCACCGGTAGCTGCTCCAGAAAGGTGCGCGCAGCCGCCATCGAGCCGTAAGGAAAATCGACCGAGAACATGATGCGTTCGACGCCGACTTCGAGCAGCAGATCGAGGAACGTCGCCGGGAAATTGAAGCCGCCGAACGTGTAATGCAGGTTTTGCCGCAGGTAATCGCCAACCGGCCGTGCGAGCTTGGTCAGTTCGGGCGCCAGGTTGCGGTCAAGCCGTGGCAGCATGAACGGCAGGCCTTCGCCCAGATGTCCGATCACGATCTGCAGCTTGGGAAAGCGGTCGAACACGCCGCCGAGAATGAGACGGATGACGTGAACCGCAGTCTCGATATGCCAACCCCATGCAGAACCCGCCAGCATGTCGCCGACAACCGGTGAAAAACCGCCATACGACGCCTCGATCACCGCCTTGGGCGGTCGAGTGGGATGCAGATACACCGGAACGCCGAGCGCCACGGCGCATTCGAAGATCGGCCAGAACGCCTTGTCGTCGAGATAGCGGCCGCGCGTGTGACCGTTGATCAGCGCGCCTTTGAATCCGAGCTGGCGAACGGCGCGCTCCAGTTCGGCCACCGCCTCGTCGGGCGCGGCGACCGGCAACGCGGCGAGGCCGGCGAAGCGCTGCGGATGCGCCTTCACGGCGCCGTGCAGAAAATCGTTGGAGTCGCGCGCCAGCGCGACCTGATCGGCAGCTTCAAGCTGCTCGACGCCCGGCGCATTGAGCGACAGCACCTGCATGTCGATGCCGGCGGCGTCCATTTCGGCAACGCGCTTGCCGCCGACCTCGCCGAGTTGCTCGACGATCCGCGCGCCGCGCGGGCCGGTGCGCAAAAAGCCTTCCTTGAGCTGCCGCCCGGCGCCGTCGAGAAAACCCGGGCTGGCAAAATGTTCTTCAACCGTAACGGTTCGCATCGTCATTCCCTTGCTGCATCCGTGACCTTATCGGGCCATCCTATAGAGGCGGCCTTCGTGAGTCATGCGCCCCACTCCTCATGCCTGGGCAGCGCCGCTACGATGGCGGCCGAGGCGCCGACAAACGCATCTGCCTCCCGATCCAGCGACAGATAAAGGAGCCGTGCATGCCTACCTTCAAACTTCCGTTGTCCGGCGATGTCGTGCAATCAATCCGTTCACCGCATTCATGACGGGCGGCCAGTTCGGGCTGGTCAACATCAATCTCGGCCCATCAAGCGAGCCCAAGGTCGAGGAAGACGTGCTGTCGGACGTTGCCAGTTACGGCAAGCAGCTCGGCCGCATCGGCGACGGGTTGATAGTGCTGATGAACCATTTCCACCCACGCGAGCCGCTCTCCGCGGACGAGACCGCGGCAATCGACGCGCTCAAAGAGATGCTGGAGAAGATCGCGAAAGTGAAGGAAGGGCATCACCGGGCGGCACTGCGTCCGCCCGCCGCAACGCCCGTTTCCTAAGCCGACGCAGTATTTCCTCAGCCGCCGTAAAATACGTTGTCGCCGAGGTCCTTCATTTCCAGGATGGCGGCGTCGGGACGGCCCGTCAGCGGCCGGTTCAGATGCGCCTCGACCACCTCGCCGACCACGATGTGATGATCGCCCTGCTCGACGATCGCGGTGACGCGGCATTCGACGACGCCGGGCGCGTCGACAAGGATTGGCGCGCCGGTCGTCCCCTTGCGATAGGCCTGCCCGGAGAGCTTGCCGTCGCTGACATCGGCCGGGCGAAAAAATGTGAACGCAAGGCTTTTGTGCTCCTTGCCGAGCATATTGAGCGCGAACGCCTGGGCGGCCTTGACGATCTTGTAGGCACCCGAGTCGGTCTTGATTCCGACCACGACGAGCGGCGGCGCAAAGGCCGACTGGGTTACCCAGTTTACGGTCGCGGCAGCGATATTGCCTTTGCCGTCGTCGGCCGTGAGCACATAGATGCCGTACGGGATCATTCGCAGCACGGTCTTCTTGGCGTCCGCGTTCATTGTTTCCTCCTCGTTATTCTGTTTGCCTGGGCACTCGAGCCATGCCCTCCGGGTCAAACACAGATCATTGTCCTCGACATGTAAAACATCATCAATATAGTAGAAGGCTCAAGCGGGACCGTTCGGTTCCAGATTAGGATGCAGACTGCGCTTACACGTGGCGCGGCGGGGCTTCAGGGGGCGAAATCCATGGCGGACCGACAGTGGTATACTGCAATCGGGGGAAAGCAAGAGGGGCCGTTTTCAGACCAGAAACTCCGCGAATTGATCGCTGCCGGCTCGGTGCGCGCGGACACTCTGGTCTGGTGCGACGGAATGAGCAACTGGGCGCGGGCGGCGGAAATTCCCGGCTTGGTGTCGTCGGCATCCACCGCGGCGCAACAGCCGGTTCGCGCTTTTGCCGCGGCGGCCGCCAAGGCCGGCGGCAGTCTGGTGGCCGTCGCGGACGATCGCCGCCTCGTGTTCGATCAGCAGCAGCCTTTCGATCGCGTCTGGCCGCTCTACTGGCGTGTCCTGGTTCTGGGGCTGAGCGTCATGGCGGTCGTTCCGCTGCCCTGGGCCGCGCCATGGTTTCTGCGCTGGTTCGTTGAGCGCATCGAATTGCCGGATCGCCAGCGCGTCAGCTTCGAGGGCAAACCAGGAGATATCTGGTACATCTTCATCGGTTACGGGCTCTGCACCTATGCGTCGGCGGGGATCTCGCTGGCGTTCAACGGCTTCGTTTCGTTGCTGTTGATCCCGTTGACGACGTTTTTGGCGCTCGTCGTTACCCGATGGTTCTACGCCAATCTGGTCTGGCCCGGACGCCAAACGTCGCTGCAATTCACCGGCAGCTATTGGGGACTGCTTGGCTGGTCGGTGCTCGGCCCGCTGTCGTTTATCACGATCGTGGGATGGGCCTGGGTGTACGCCGCCTGGGGGCGCTGGATGTGCAGGAACGTCACGGGGGTGCACCGGCAGTTCGTCTTCACGGCGACCGGCTGGGGTTATCTGTGGCGAACGCTGACGTTGATCCTGACCAGCTACTTGGTAGTGGCGATGCCCTGGACAATGCGCTGGTATGTGCGCTGGCTGATCGCGCAGTTTGCATTGATCGACGAGACGGCGCCGCACGCCTGAAGTTACGGCGGCCATTCCGCTGCGTGCGCCGCCGTCTCGACGGCGGCGCCTCGGGATCGCCTAGTGATGCATCTCGTCCGGCGGCATGATGCCCCACAGGTTGGAGGCCGTCGGATCCTTGGCCCAGACTTTCGGGCGCTGCGGATTGTCGCGGTGCCAAGGCCGCGGCTCGAAATAGCCGAGCTCCTCGTTCATGCGATCGAGCTCGGCGAACAGTTCGGTGATCAACCCGGCCGGGCTGCGGTGATACGTGAACAGGTTATGGCCGATGCCGTGCCGGCCGGGACCCCACAACAGCTTGTAGCCGTTGGTGGATAGGAAATCGCAGGCCGTCTGCATGTGGCTCCAATCGCGCAGCTCAAACGCGGTGTGGAAATGCCGGTTCGAGCCGGTCTGCATCAGATTGATGGTGTGATGATCTGGGCCGCAGCGCAGAAATGAGAAGAAATCGCTCATCCAGTCCGACTCACGAAAGCCCAGCACATCGCAATAGAACTTGGTCGCGTGTTTGACGTCGGTGACATGGAAGGCGACGTGGCCGAGCTTGTGCGGCACGATGCCCTTGGCCTGGAATTTCTGGTGCGAAAAGTCGGCGCGCTTGAACACCTCCATCACGGTGCCCTTCGTATCCTCGAAGGTAAGCAGTTCGCCGATTGACGGCTCGGGATCCTTCTTGCGCGCCGTGTTGACGCCGTGACCCTTCACCTGCTTCTCGAAGGCATCGAGATCGTCGCCTTCGCCGAGCTGAAATCCGACGCGGACGCATTGCGCGTTCGCGCCCTTGCGTAGCACGACAGAGTGATGATCCACCGTATTCGCCAGAAAGGTCGCGTCCTTTTCCTTCGCGATCAGCGTCATCCCGAGAATATTGGTGTAATAGTCGGTCTGCTTTTCCACGTCCGGAACTTCGTAACTGGCGTGGGCGATTTTCTTGACGCGGATCATGCGAAGACTCCTTCAACCATCATTGATTTGAACGCGGCAGCGAGCCGAGCACATCGACCATTTTGGCGACATCGTACTCGCCGAATCCCATTTCCATGAAACGCTCGTAGAGCGGTTTGACGCAATCGAGGATCGGCGTCGCCACGCCGACATCTCTGGCGAGATCGTCGATCATGCCGAAATAATGTTGCAGCGTCGGCACCGGCCCCTGCACCGGGGTGAAGCGGCGCTCCGCCATCCAGGGCGCGCGGATGCCGAATTGGGTCGAGCCGCCCGAGCCAGTGGCGATCGCTTTGATCATCAGCGGCGCGTCAACGCCTGCCTTGAGCGCGAGCGCCATGGCCTCGGCGGTCGCCGCGATATTGATTGCGACCAAGAGATTATTCACGAGCTTGACGCGGCTCGCGGCCCCGAACGGTCCGAAATAGAGGCATGAGTCGGCAAAGCCGGCAACGACGTCCTCGACCTTCTGGCAGGCCGCGGCGTCACCAGCGAGGTAGACCACGCCTTTGCGCGCCGCCACCATGCCGGGCGTGCCGGATATTTCGCCATCGATGAAGGCCGCGCCCTTGTCGGCCAGCGGTGCGATCTGCCGCTTCTTGTCCGGGACCGGATGAGAGCCCAGTTCGACCACGATCTGTCCCGGTCGCGCGCTGTGAATGAGCCCTTGCGGGCCCTGTATCGCGTCGTCGAGCGCCTCCGTGGAAGGCAGACAGGAAAACACAATATCGGCTTGCGCGCCGACATCAGCGGACGAGCGCGCCGGCACCCCGCCGATGCTCTCGAATTCGGCCAGCGAAGAGCGGCGATAGCCAATCACGCGATGGCCGTTCTTGATCAGATTCTGACAGATCGGCATGCCGATCTTGCCGACCCCAACAAAGCCGACGGTCGCCATGGGCATTCCTCGAAACGTTTCTTGTGGCGTTCAGATTGTTTGGATGCGACCAAGGAGTCAACACCGCGGCGATTGCGCCGCGCTGGAAGCGGCGCGTAGCCCGCGTCAGATCAGCCGCGAATTCGCCGGCAGGCCGAGGAAATGCCGGCCGACGGCCTCGTAGATCGCGAACTGCGACTGGGCCTGCTGCGACACCGCATGCATGTCGCGGAATCGGCGCTCAAACGGATTGCTCTGGAACACTGCCGTAGCGCCGGCCGCGAGATAGGCGTTTTCGACCACTTGACGCGCCTGCTGAGTGGCATTGATGCAAGCCATGCGCAGCCGTACCCGCTGGTCCATCGTGAACGAACCCGATTGCGCCGCCCGCCAAATTTCGGCCAGCGCATCGAGCAAAAAGGCCCGCGCGGCCGCCAGCGAGGACTGCATGACTCCGACCTGCGACTGCACCACGGGATTGTCGCGCAGCATGACGGTCTGGCCGGTCGGCGTCTTCTTCTGCGCAAGCGCGCAGAAGGCATCGAGCGTCGAGCGCGCAATACCGAGCGCTACGGCCGGAAAGCTCGCGCCGAACAGCTGGTAGATGGTGAACAGGTAGAGCGGACCGCGTTCGTGCCACTCAGCCGGATTGAGCGCATGAAAGCCGATCGCGTATTGTTCGGGCACGAACGCGTCGGTGAAAGTGTAGGTATCGCTTCCGGTGCCCTTGAGTCCGATGACGTGCCACACGTCGTCGATCTTGGCGCTTTCGCGCGGCAGCACGAGCGTCTTCTGGATCGGCTTGCCGTCGGCATCGCGGCGCGGCTCGCCGTTCGGCTCGTAAACGACGCAATGCGCGGCGAGCCAGGTTGCCTGCCGGCTGCCGCTCGCAAATGGCCAGGTTCCGCTGACCCGAAAACCGCCCTTGTCGACCAACGCCTTGCCGCTGCCGGTTGGGCCCCAGGCCAGTACGCCGCGCGGATTTTCTTTGAAGATCTCCGCGGCCACTTCGGGCTTCATGGCCTTGGCGATGGTCGAGCACACCGACGTCTGGCCGATGCACCACGCCACGGAGGCGTCAGCCTTGGCGATCTCTTCGATTGCCTGGACGTAATCGACCGGCGAGACTTCTTCCCCACCATACGCCCGCGGCACCAGCATGCGGTACAGGCGCGCTTCGTGCAGTGCATCGACGAGGTCCGCCGGCAGCTCGCGGTTCGCTTCGATACGCAGCGCCGCCGCCGCGATCAGCGGCGCCATCGCCCGGGCGTTGGCGACGCAATCAACTCTCGCCCGTTCATCCATTCCGGCATGCTCCCACGACGATCAACCGAGGGCATTCTTACCCGCCGCCGCACAGTCGGTCTATCGGAATGGCACCGATGCGCCATAAGCCGTCGCTGTCGAGGCAAAATCGAACTATAGTGTCGCAAAGAGCGCGGTCGTTTAGCGTCCGCCCTACGAGGGGGAAAGCATCCATGCGCGCCACCGCGCTCGCCGCTTCCGTACTCGCTGTTTTTACATGCACCATGGCGTGGCCGCTCGATGCGCCGCCTGTCGTCGCGCAAGCCGCCGCCGACAAACCAGCCGCTAGCGGGCCGCCGATGGACGATCTGCAAAAGGCCGACCGCATCTACCAGTTCAGGAAGGCAGCTTCGAGCGGCCCGGACCGCGGACGCGAAATCTTTTATTACAAGTGCTGGTTCTGCCACAACGAATTCACCCAGGACATTCCGAAATTGACCGGACTGTTTCAGCACCCGACGTTGTTGTCCGGGGCGCCGGTCAACAACGAAACGGTGAAAAACCAAATCCGCAACGGCAGCGCCGACATGGCCGCCTACAAATACACGCTCACCGAGGCAGACATAGATGATCTGGTGAGCTTCCTGCGTCAGGAGTGCTGCTGGAATTCCGACGCTCCGCCGCCCAATCCGGCCTATCGCGCGCACTGACGGGAGGACATCATGAAATCCTATCGATGTGCGCCCATAACGATGGCGCTAGCCTTATTTGCCGCGCTGACCTTGACGCTCGCCATAGTCGCGGCGGCCCTCCCTGCGAAGGCACAGAGCAGCAATCCGCTGCTGGGCGGCCCGCACGGCGTCGTAAAATCCGCCGACGGCGGTCCGCTCGAAGGCATGATGGTGCAGCTCATCGCCAAGAACACGGCGATCAGGACCACCGTCTTTACGGATGCCGACGGCCATTACGAATTTCCCAAACTTGCGGCGGGCGCTTACGTCCTGCACATCGCGCAGCCGCGCGAATTCTTTCCCTATGCGCGGGACCCGGTGGAGATCACGGGCGCCGACCCGCTTTCGGACATCATCCTCGCGCGCATCACCAAGGCTGACGTATTGCCGCCTTATCCCGAAATTGTGGCGCAGATGACCGGGTCGGAATGGCTTCTGAGTCTTTCCGGCAGCGGCGCTGAAAAACGGCTGCTCACCGTCAATTGCAACTGGTGCCACTCCTACCAGCAAATTTTCCGCAATCATTACGACGAGCGCAGCTGGTCGAAGATCCTGTACAGGATGATTCATGGCGCCGGCTCGCCGCTGATCAATATCAACAAAAACGGGCGCTTCCCTCCTGAGGACGAAGCGAAGCTGGTGCATTGGCTGGCGACGGTGCGCGGCCCGCAATCAGGCGATTCCGGCTTTATCACGTTGCCGCGTCCGCGAGGCCGCGCCACGCGGGTGATCATCACCGAGTACGAATTGCCGCGGCTGGAGACGGCGACTCATGACGTCTCGGGCGATGCCAATGGCAACATCTGGTACAGCACCCATCGCAGCTCTTATGTCGGGCGGCTCGATCCGCGCACCGGCAAGGTCACCGAGTTTCACGTCCCGCCGGTGCAGCCCGGCGCGTTGCCAGGCACGCATTGGATCCACGTCGACAAGGATGGCATCGTCTGGGGCTCGGAAAACTGGGCGCACAACATCTGGCGGCTCGACCCGAAGACCGGTGAGTTCAACCGCATTCCCTGGCGCGTCAAGGAAGCTTTGAATTCGCCGATGGGGGGCAATTATGCGCTCGATCCGGACGGCTACATCTGGAAGGTGCGCAATTTCAAGGTCAGCAAGGTCGAGGCTTTGACCGGCAAAGAAGTGCTCGGTATCATCACCACGAAATTCCCGGGAACTTACGGCAGCGCGATCAGCCACGACGGCCGCTATTTCGGCGGCGGGGCGTGGCCGCGCGACGGTGTCGTGATCGCCGATACGCATACCGGAAAGGTCTACGAGCCGAACACCAGCACCAATTCCGGACCGGCGCGCGGCGAATTCGATCTGAACGATAATTATTGGGCCGGCGGACGCGGCGGCGAATTGATCGAGTTCAACATGGCGGAGAAGCGGATTCGCGAATTCCCGCTGCCGACGCCCTATGCCTCGATGTATACCGCGCAAGCCGACAAGAATGGCAACGTGTGGGGCGGCGAGATGCACTCGGGCCGCTATTTCCGCTTCAACCCAAAGACCGAGCGGTTCACCGAATATGTGCTGCCGGAGCCTTACGGCATCGACCGGGAAAGCTGGATCGACAACTCCACCAACCCGGTGACGGTTTGGTACGTCGATCACGAGGGCTGGATCACGCGCATTCAACCGCTGGATTAGAGCATTTTCCGAAAAACGGTCGCCGGTTTTCCGAAGAAAATGCGACCAGATCCATAAAACTAAAGCAAAGAACCGCCACGCCCCGCGGAAAGAAACTCGGGCGAGCTAATTACAGCAATGATTTCAGCGGCGCATTCAGATGCATCGGCCGTAGAGTTTTTCGGAAAAGCGTGGGCGCAAGGCCGTCCTACTCTTCACCGAACATTTCCTGCCGCCGCCGCTCGAGCGCCGCCGAGTAGCGGCGCAACGCATAGGCTTCCGTCAACAGTCCGATGACCCGTCGATCGAGATAGGAATCGACCACAGCAAGGGCTTCCGCTTCGGCGCGGTCGAAGGCCAGCACGGCTTCCTTCACGGCCATACCCGGCAGCAGCATTTCGTCGGGATAATGCAGATACTCCTTGATCGCGTTGTCGGTTTCGACCTCGCCGGCGTAGAGATCGGCGACGTGCACCAGCCCGACATAGCGATCCGCCTCGTCGACCGCCACCACGTAGGCCGCCGAGCCGAGCGGGAAGGATTCGCGAAACGACGCAACGTTGATCGAGGCGTGCACTGTCTGCACGTCCTGCCGCATCATGCGGCCGACAGTGAGATCGCGCATCCAGCCGATATCGGCCGCGCTGCGGATCGTCTCGCCGCGCAGGTGAAAGCGCCACGTCGCGAATGAATACCCGAACACTTCGCGCGTGACTTGCGCCGATATGATCACCGCGATGAGCACAAGTGTCGTCAGCCAAAGGTCCTTGGTCGTTTCCAGCGCAATGAAGATCATGGTCAGCGGCCCGCCGATCACCGAGGCGGCGAGCGAACTCATGCCGATGACTGAATACGCATTGGGATCGAAATAATATGTCGGAAACATCATCGTCAGCGCCACCGCCACAAGGTGGCCGCCGAGCGCTCCGATCAGAAGCGAAGAAAAGAACATTCCGCCACGGAAGCCCGAACCCAGCGAGGCGACCGACGCAGCGATCTTGAGCACGAACAGCAACAAGACGAAATTGAACGACAAATCGAGCATGCCCGAGACGCGCAATGCGCCGTGACCGGACGACATCACCTGCGGCGACACCATCGCAAACAGGCCGACAAATAACCCGCCGATCATCGTGCGCCACATCGGCCGCAGCGCAAGCCGCGAGAAGATCGCCTCGCACAACGCCACGCATCGCATCATCGCAATGCCGAGCAACGCCGCAAGCAGGCCGAGCACGGCCGCGAGCACGTAATCGTGGCTGACGATCGTCATCTTCTCGGGTGCGACCACGCCGATCTCGGCCGGCGACAGCCCGTCCGCGACCACGTAGCCAACCAGCGCCGCAATTGCGACCGGTGCCAGGCTGGTCGGCGTGTAGCTGCCGATGATCAGTTCAAATCCGTAGAACGCCCCGGCCAGCGGGGCGCCAAAGGCACCGGCGATCCCGGCCGCCGCGCCGCAGCCGACCAGAATGCGCAGGTCACCGCGCCGCAGCCGGAATGCGTTGCCGATGCGCGAGGCGATGCCGCTCGCCGCCTGCGTGTAGCCGGCCTCGAGCCCGACCGCCGCTCCCACACCGCTCGACCAGATCGTCTGCGCGGCCACGATCATGCTGCCGAGGAGCGACATGCGGCCGCCGTGCAACGCATTGGCCTCGATCGGGTCGATCTCCCGGTCCGGCCGCCAACGTCTGATGATTTCGCTCGATACCCCGAACAGCAGTCCGCCGACCAACGGCACCGAAATGGCCAGAATGGGATTAAGCTCAAGCCGCGCCGAGAGGCGCTCGCCCGGCTGCAAATGAAAGAAGATCGTATGCAGCAGATCGACCAGGTAGCCCATCGCGGCCACCACCAGGCCGGCTATGGCGCCCACCACCGTCGCAAGCGCGACGAGGCTCGATTCCCGTGCTCGAACGAGGGCGCGCAGGCGCCGGGGTATTTCGAATCGGTCGGCCACTTCAGCAATCAAGACGGATCGGCCATCGTTCGGGTGCTCTTTATGGGCGGGCACGCAAGTTCTACTTCTCGGTGCAACCGTAACACCTGACCGCTGAGGCAATTGTTGGCAGATGTGGCGGCTGAGCGGACTCCTTGGACGAGCCGGGCCGCAATCTGGCCGCGCCGGCACGAAATGGGTCGAAATAGTGCGCTGCACCAACGAAGTAACAGGCAATCGTCCCAAAATGCCGCGAAGTCAACGATTTTTCGCCAGCCGCCGACCCATTGATCATCGCCCCGAGTCCAGTCACTGCAGCAATGGCACCGACATTTGCCGGAACGCCCGTCTCGACGGGGCGTTAATCAAAGCACGGGCTCGACGGCGTCCCAGATCGGCTGCAAGCACAGATGCTTTCATTCGCAGGCAATGCGTTGCCGCATCGATCGCCCGATCGAGGGGCCGCGGCGACAACGGCGATTCCGGCCAGGCTCGATGCGCTGCCGTTTGGCCGATTCCACATCCTTGTGATCGTCGCGCTGGGTATCACCTGGATTCTGGACGGACTGGAAGTAACACTTGCGGGATCGCTCTCCGGCGAACTCAAGAACAGCTCCGCCTTGGGCCTGAGCAATGGCGAAATCGGCCTCGCCGGAAGCCTCTATCTGGCCGGTGCGGTGTTCGGAGCGTTCTTGTTCGGCTGGCTGACGGATCGCCTGGGGCGCAAGAAGCTATTCACTATCACGCTCGTCGTTTATCTGCTGGCGACGGCCGCGACGGGCCTATCATGGAACTTTTGGAGCTTCGCGTTGTTCCGCATGATTACGGGCGCCGGCATCGGAGGTGAATACTCTGCCATCAATTCGACAATTCAGGAGCTTATTCCCGCACGCCTGCGCGGCTGGACCGATCTGCTGATCAACGGCAGTTTTTGGATCGGCGCCGCAATCGGGGCCGGCGGCTCGATCGTTTTGCTCGATCCGCGCTTTATCGACCCCGCAGTCGGCTGGCGCCTGGCATTCCTGATCGGAGCGGCGATCGGAATTGTGATCGTGACGATGAGGTTATGGATTCCGGAGAGTCCGCGCTGGCTGGTAACTCACGGGTTCGCAGAGATGGCGGAAAAAACTGTGCATGGTATCGAAACGCGCCTCGGCCGTGACGTCGACCCCCGGACGTTGCAGCACGTGCGCTTGCGTGCTCGCAGTCACACGCCGCTGAGCGAGGTCGCCCGCGCGCTGTTCGTCACCTATCGGCGACGAACGCTCGTCGGCTTGAGCCTGATGGCGTCGCAGGCATTCTTCTATAACGCGATTTTCTTCACCTACGCGTTGATCCTGATCGACTTCTATCATGTTCCGGCCGATGCGGTCGGCTGGTACATTCTGCCGTTTGCGGCGGGCAACGTGCTGGGCCCGCTGCTGCTCGGCCGGCTGTTCGACACGGTCGGCCGTAAGGTCATGATCGCGTCGACCTACGCGGTGTCGGGAGTGCTGCTCGCGGCGACGGCTTATCTGTTCAGCCGGAATCTGCTCTCCGCACAGCAGTTGACCATGGCTTGGATGATCGTGTTCTTTTTTGCTTCGGCGGCGGCCAGTTCGGCCTATTTGACAGTCAGCGAAACTTTTCCGCTAGAATTGCGCGCGCTCGCCATCGCGTTCTTCTACGCCATCGGCACCGCAGTCGGTGGCATAGCGGGACCGCTGGTGTTTGGGATGCTGATCGATGCCGGGTCGCGTGCGAGCGTCGCTACGGGCTACTGGATTGGCGCGGCCATGATGATCGGCGCCGCCGCGGTCGAGGCGTTCTGGGGCGTCGCCGCCGAGCGCCAGCCGCTCGAGGCCGTGAGCCGGCCCCTGGCACTCGTGGATTGAACCCGGGAGCCGGACGTGCAAAGCCAAACCCGAATTCGCGATCGAACCACCACGACAATGGATAGCGCCGCTCTGCCCCCACTCGTGCCCGACCTGCACCGCTGCGCGATCCTGCTCGATATCGATGGCACCATCCTCGATTTCGCGCCGTCGCCCCGGCAGGTCCGGGTGCCGGATGACCTCACCCGCACGCTGACGCGGCTTCAGCAGTCGACCGGCGGCGCGCTGGCGCTGGTCAGCGGCCGCTCGATCGGTGACATCGATCTGATTTTCGCGCCGCTGCGGCTTGCCGCCATCGGCGTGCACGGCGCCGAGATGCGCCTCCACTGCGACGCGCCGGTGTTGACGCGGGTCCTGCCCCTGAGCGCGGCGCTCAAAGACAGGCTCGCCAAGATTGCCGATCTCGGCCCTGGCATCCTGGTCGAAGACAAGGGCTATTCACTGGCACTGCACTATCGGCAAGCCCCCGCCAAGGCAGCGGAACTGATGAGCGCCATCGATCGGGTTTGCGCCAGCGCCCCACAGGAAGCGGTCGAAATTCTTCCCGGTAAGTTCGTCGTCGACATCAAGCCTGCCGCGATCAACAAGGGCGATGCGGTTCGCGAGCTGATGCAACATCCGCCATTCGCCGGCCGGCATCCGATTTTTATCGGCGACGATACGACCGACCTTACGGTTTTTGACACCGTCCCCACATTTGGCGGACGTGCCTATTCGGTTGGCGATATCACAGCCGACGTGGACGGCCATTTCGAAACGCCGGAAATCGTGCGCTCATGGCTCGCGCGCATCGCGGCTGAGAGTCTGGGCGCGGCGGGATGACGGACCACGGGCTGGATCTGGCGGTCATCGGGAACGGCCGGACGGCCGCGTTGGTCGATCCGTCGTCGCGCATCGTCTGGTGGTGCTATCCGCGCTTCGACGGCGATCCCATTTTCTGCCGGCTCGTTTCCGGAAAGGAAGAGAAGGGCTTCTCCGACGTCATACTCGACGACATGGCGGAATTTAGCTCCGAGTACGTGCGTAACACCGCCATCGTCGCCACGACGCTGACAGATCACCGCGGCGGCAAAGTGCGGATCACCGATTTCACCCCTCGTTTTCGTCAGTATGAACGTGTGTTCCGGCC
>Ga0208849_1000602_pt1 | contig 32112 bp, 30 predicted proteins | sample NGESurdeep072012_10_FD_184470 | JGI IMG/M metagenome (GOLD analysis project Ga0208849, IMG submission 184470) | Arctic peat soil microbial communities from Barrow, Alaska - NGEE Surface sample 53-3 deep-072012 (SPAdes) | ecosystem: Environmental > Terrestrial > Soil > Wetlands > Peat ... | reverse complement strand
CATCCGCCGTGCCTTCGGCGAAGCGAGCCGGCGCCGCCGCGCCGCGCCGTTTCCGCCGCCCGTGGCGGGCGCCGCCGGCACGGCCGCCGCCGGCAGCTCCGCTGCGCTCTCTCCCGCCGCGAGCACGAAGGCGATCGCGTGTCCCACCGGCACTTCGTCGCCCGCGGACGCGCTCACGCCGGCGAGCGTGCCGGCGGTCGGCGCCTCGATCTCGACCGTGACCTTGTCCGTCTCGATCTCGAGCAGCGGCTCGCCCTTCGCGACCGCGTCGCCCTCCGCCTTGAGCCAGCGCACGACCTTTCCGGTTTCCTGCGCCATCCCGAGCGCCGGCATGATCACCTCGGCCGGCATCAGTCGACGGCCGTCCCCTCGACGCGCGCGGACAGGGCCACCGCGTCGGCGAGCGACGGATTGTTGAGATGGGACTGCGTCTCGCGGATCCCCGGCAGCGGCCCGCGGACGGTCGTGTGGCGAATGCCCGCGATGAGCAGCTCCTCGGCGGGGAAGCGCGTGATCACCTCGCAGCCGTCGGCGGTGACGACGAGCTGCTCCTCGATCCGCGCGGCCTGCCAGCCGTCCGAGGCCGGCCAGAACGTCTCGAGCGCGAACACCATCCCGGGCTCGATCGTCTCCGGATGGTCGAACGAGACGAGACGGCTGAAGATGGGCTTCTCCCAGCTCGAGAGCCCGACGCCGTGGCCGTACTGGAGCGCGAACGCCGCCTCCTCGTCGGGGAAGCCGAACTCCTGCGCCTTCGGGAACACCTCGACCACCTCGGCCGTCGTCGTTCCCGGCCGGATCAGCGAGATCGCGTGATCGAGGATGTCGCGGCAGCGCTTGTACGCGTCGACGAGCCCCGGCGACGCGCTGCCCACCGCGAACGTGCGGTAGTAGCAGGTGCGATAGCCGTTGTACGCGTGCAGGATGTCGAAGTAGGCGGGGTCGCCCGGGCGCAGCATCCGGTCGGTGAACACGTGCGGATGGGGGCTGCAACGCTCGCCGGAGATCGCGTTGACGCCTTCGATGTGCTCGGAGCCGAGCTCGAACAGCCGCTTGCTGACGAGCGCGACGCACTCGTTCTCGCGCATTCCGGGCTTGAGCGCGGCGAACAGGTCGTCATACGCCGCGTCCACCATCGCGCAGGCCGTGTTGAGCAGCGTGATCTCGTCGACCGTCTTGACCATGCGGATGTCCTGCATCAGCGCCTGGCCGTCGACGACCGTGATGCCGGCCGCCTCCAGTGCGCGTAGCACGGGCAGCTCGACGATGTCGACGCCGAGCGGCTCGTCGAGGAGGCCGCGCAGCTCCAGCTCGACGCGGATCTTCTCGGCCACCGCCTCGGCGCGACCCTTCACGGAGCCCCGCAGCGTCGAGATGCCGGCACGCGAGCGGCCCTCGCCGAGCCACGGGCTGTAGAGCGTGTGATGGCGCGCGGCCGAGCCGAAGTCCCACATGATCGGGTCGTCGCCCTGTGGCAGCAGGCAGAACCGCACGTACTTGTCGACCGCCCACATGCCGATGTGCGTCGCGGTGATGTAGCGGATGTTGCTCATGTCGAAGCAGAGCAGTGCGCCGAGATCCGAGCGGGTGAGGCCCGCCTGCGCGCGCGCGAGCCGCTCGCTGCGGAGCCGCTCGAAGTTCGCGCGCTCCTCCCAGTCGACCGCCATCACGCCGTAGCTGCGGATGCCCATGCTCTTCCTCTCCTTTTTCAGCTCCGCCGGCAGAGCTCGCGCGCGGCCTCGGCCACGCGCTCCGCTGTCGGCACGGTCTGGTCCTCGAGCGGCGGCGAGAACGGCACCGGCACGTCGAGCGCGCCGAGTCGCCGCACGGGCGCGTCGAGGTGGTAGAACGCGCGCTCCGCGATCACGGATGCGAGCTCGGCGGTGACGCCGTAGCTGCGATGTCCTTCGTCGACGACGATCGCCCTGCCCGTCTTCTCCGCAGAGCGCACGAGCGTGTCCTCGTCGAGCGGCGCGAGCGTGCGCGGGTCGACGACCTCGGCTGAGATGCCATCGGCGGCGAGCAGCTCGGCGGCCTCGAGGCACACGCGCACCATCGAGCTCGTGCCGACGAGCGTGACGTCCTCGCCGATGCGTTTCACATCCGCGACGCCGAGCGGCACCGTGTACTCGCCCTCGGGGACCGGACCCGTGACTCGCCAGTCCATCTTGTCCTCGATGAAGACGACGGGGTTGTCATCGCGGATCGCCGACTTGAGCAGGCCCTTCGCGTCGTACGGCGTCGAGGGCAGCACGACCTTCAGCCCCGGGACATGCGCGACCCACGCCTGGAGGCTCTGGCTGTGCTGCGCGGCGGAGCGCCGCGTCGCGCCGAGCGTCGTCCGCAGGACCAGCGGCACGGTCAGCTTGCCGCCCGACATGTAGTGCGACTTCGCAGCCTGGTTCGCGAGCTGGTCCATCACGAGCGTGAGGAAGTCGCCGAACATGATGTCGACGACGGGGCGGAGGCCCGTCATCGCCGCGCCGACGCCGAGCCCGGCGATCCCCGCCTCGGAGATGGGCGAGTCGACGATCCGCTGCGGGCCGAACTCCTCGACGAGGCCGGAGAGCACCTTGAACGGCGTTCCCGCCTCGGCCACGTCCTCGCCGATCACGAACACGCGCTCGTCGCGGCGGAGCTCCTCCGCGAACCCCTCGTAGACGGCCTGCGCGATCGTGAGCTCGCGGACGGCGCTAGGCGAAGACATCGTCCGTCACCTCGCCCGGCTCCGGGAACGGCGCCGCCAGCGCGAACTCGAGCCCGCGCTCGATCTCGTCGCGCGCCGCCGTCTCGAGCGCGGCGAGCGTCTCGGCGTCGGCGACGCCCTGGTCGACGAGCCAGCCGCCGAGCAGCGCGATCGGGTCGCGCGCGCCCTGCCACTCCTGCTCCTCGGCCTTCGAGCGGTAGTAGGCGCGGTCGACGTCGCCGACATGGTGCCCGTGCTGGCGGTACGTGTTGCAGAGCAGGAACGACGGGCCGTCTCCGCGCCGCGCCCGCGCGACGAGCTCCTCGGCGGCGGCGTGGACCGCGCGCACGTCCTGGCCGTCGACCTCGACCGCGTGGATCCCGAACGCGCGCGGCCGGTCGAGGATCGCGCCTGCCGTCACCTCGAGGTAGTGCGTGTACTCGTTGTAGAGGTTGTTCTCGCAGACGTAGACGACGGGGAGCGACCAGAGCGACGCCATGTTCATCACCTCGTAGAGGATTCCCTGGCCGAGCGCGCCGTCGCCGAAGAAGCAGACGGCGACCTGATCGGTGCCGCGCTGCTTCGCGGAGAAGGCGGCGCCGGTCGCGATTCCCGTCGAGCCGCCGACGATGGCGTTGGCGCCGAGGTTGCCGTTCGCGTGGTCGGCGATGTGCATCGAGCCGCCCTTGCCCTTGCAGTAGCCGGCTTCCTTGCCGAGCAGCTCCGCGAACATGCGCGCGACGTCGGCGCCCTTCGCGAGGCAGTGGCCGTGGCCGCGGTGCGTGCTCGTGATGTAGTCGTCGCGGCGGAGCGCCGAGCACACGCCGACGGCTACCGCTTCCTCGCCGATGTAGAGGTGCGCGAGCCCCGGCATCTTCGCGCCGCGGTAGAGGTCGTTCACGTGCTCCTCGAACAGCCGGATCGTCGTCATGGCGCGGTACATGTCGAGCCACGCGCCGGCTTCGCCGGCTCCGCTCTCAGCCGCCCTGCGCTCGGCGGCCGTGCTCACGACGCGGTTCCGACGCCGGACAGCGCTGCCAGGACCTCGAACAGGATCGAGAAGTCCTTCTCCGCAAGCCCCATGCCGCGCGCGGCCGTGAGCAGCTCGTTCGTCGTCGCGGTCGACGGCAGCGGCACGTCGAGCTGCCGTCCGAGCTCGAGCGCGAGGTTCATGTCCTTCTGCATCATGTTCACGTTGAACCACGCCTCGTCCGGCTGCGCGAGCACGAACGGGCCGCGGTAGGTGACCATCGGCGAGGCGATCACGGTGCCGAGCAGCACCTCGACGGCTTTCGCGCGCGGGATCCCGCTCTTCTCGGCGAGCAGCACGCCCTCGCTGAACGCGAGCATCTGCACGGCGAGCTGGAGGTTCGACGCGATCTTGATCGTCACGGCCGCCCCGTTCGGCCCGACGTGGAAGACCTTGGGCCCGATCGCCTCGAGCACGGGCAGCACGCGTGCGAAGACGTCCTCGTCGCCGCCGACCATCACTGCGAGCTTCCCCTGCTCGAGCGTGATCACGCTGCCGGAGACGGGAGCGTCGAGCATGTGGGCGCCGAGCTCGGTGACGCGGGCCGCGAGCGCCCGCGTGTTGTCGGGGCTCGCCGTCGACTGGTCGACATACACCTTCCCCGGCGCGAGGCCCGCAAGGATTCCGTCGGGGCCGTCCGTGACGGCCTGCACGGCGGCGGTGTTCGTGACCATCGTGAAGACGATGTCGCTGCGCTCTGCGACCTCGCGCGGCGTGTCGCCCCAGCGCATGCCCGCGTCGAGCAGCGGCTGCGCCTTCTCCTTCGTGCGGTTCCACCCGGTGACGGTGTGGCCCGCGTCGAGCAGCCGCTTCGCGATGCCGCTGCCCATCACGCCGAGGCCGACGTAACCAACTTCAGCCATGCGCTCCTCCTGTCACCGCAGGGAGCCCGCCCGCGGAGCGTGCGTGCTGGATGTCCGATTCGACCCGCTCGAGGTGCGCGCGCATCTCGTCCCGTGCCCGTTCCGCGTCGCGGCCGGCGATCGCCTCCCGGATCGCGCGGTGCTGCTCGGACGAGCGCTCCGGGCTGTCCGGGACGAGGAAGATCGACATGAGCGCGCGCCGGATCAGCTCGCGCAATGCCCGCATCGTGTGCAGGACGACGCCGTTGCGCGTCGCCTCCGCGATCGCGAGGTGGAAGCGGAGATCGCCGTCGATGTAGAGCTCGGCCCGCTCGGGTCCGTGGCTCTCGAGGCCTCGCACCATCTCGGCGATCGCCGCGTCCATCAGCTCGAGGTGGCCGGGGGCGTGGCGCACCGCCGCGAGGGCGGCCGCCTCGCACTCGACCATCCGGCGGAGCTCGTAGACGTCCACCATCGTCGCCTGATCGAGGTTGAGCAGCAGCTGGAGCGAGCTGTTGAGCGGGTTCGCGTAGGCTGCGACCGCAAAGGAGCCGCCGTCCACCGCCTCGATCACGCCCTTCGACTCCAGCATCCGCAGCGCCTCGCGGACGGAGGACCGGCCCGCCCGGTAGAGGTGGGTGAGCTCGCGCTCCGTCGGGAGCGGGTCGCCGGGGCGCAGGCGGCGCTCGCTGATCTCGGCCAGCAGCTGCTCGGCGATCAGCTCGTAGATCTTCCGGCGTTCGATCGGTACGTAGCTCACGCCGCTCCGTTGTCAGACAGCAAGAACGCGCGGACTGTATCGCGGCGTCTGGCCCGCAGGCAAGTTTTCATCCCGCATTTCTTGCATTCAGGGAACGTCTGTGCGTAAATCGCCCGGTCTTGGTCTGCTTGTCTGACAGAAGGAGGGCTTTGATGGGGAAGCGGACGAAGGGGCTGCTTGCAGCCGTCGCCGCTCTGGCGGTCGCCTCCGCCGTCGTGGCGGCAACGGCGAGCTCGCGTCCCACCGCGGGGCCGATCAAGATCGGCATCTCGCTCTCCCTGAGCGGAGATTTCTCCGATCCGGGTAAGGCTGTGAAGCGTGGCTACGACCTCTGGGCCGCGTACGTGAACGCCCACGGCGGGCTCCTCGGTCGGCAAGTCCAGCTGAAGATCGTGGACGACGCCTCCAACCCGAACCAGGCCGTGACGAACTACCAGAACCTGATCACGCGCGATCACGTCGATCTCGTGTTCGGTCCGTTCTCGTCGCTCCTCACCGGCCCGGCGGCGACCGTGGCCAACCGCTACCACTACGCGTTTCTCGAGCCGGCCGGAGGCGGACCGGCGGTGTTCGCCCTCAAGCTGCACAACCTGTTCTTCGTGCAGCCCGCGCCGGTCGTGAAGTGCGGCGACTCGTTCGTCGCCTATCTGAAGTCGCTGCCCGCGTCGCAGCGGCCGAAGACCGCCGCGTACCCGTCGCTCGACGATCCGTTCTCCTCGCCGATCGCGGATGCGATGCAGTCGCAGCTCCAGAAGATGGGCGTGAAGACCGTCTACAGGCATATCTATCCCGCAGAGACGACCGACATGACGCCGATCATCGCCTCCGCGATCGCGAAGAAGCCCGACATGATCGTGGCCGGGACGCAGTCCCAGGACGCCTACGGCCAGGTCAACGCGCTCGTCCAGGCGAACTACAGCCCGAAGTTCCTCTTCTTCGCCAACGGCGCGAACTCGCCGACGGAGTTCCCGAGCAAGGTCGGCAAGAACAACGTCAACGGGATCTTCAGCTGTAGCGACTGGACGCCGGCCGCGCCCACGAACGGCAACAAGCTGTTCGTGGCGCAGTACCTCAAGAAGTACGGCGGCAACCAGTTCGACATCGACAACAACTCGTCCGAGGCGTGGGCCGTCGGGCAGCTGCTCCAGCTTGTCGCCAAGAAGACGGGCTCGATCGACAACCAGACGATCATCAACACGCTCCACTCCGGAACCTGGTCGACGATCGAGGGCAACCTCTCCTGGAACCAGTACGGCCAGCCGAGCGGCAACGACCTGCTCGTCGAGTGGGTCAACGGCAGGCTGCTGCCCGTCTACCCGAAGAGCTTCGCGCTCGCGAAGCCGTTCTCGCCCAAGCCGGCCTGGGGCAAGTAGGGGGCGGCGAGCGACCGGCGACCGCGATGCACCTGTTCGTTCAAGCCTGCATCCTGGGCCTGCTCACCGGCGGGGTGTATGCCCTGATGGCGAGCGGTCTCGCGCTCGGCTTCGGCGTGATGCGTGTCATCAACGTCGCACAGGGAGCGCTGATCATCCTCGGCGCGTACCTGAGCTACACCCTGTACACCGACCTCGGGCTCGATCCGTTCGTCGGGCTGCTGCTGATCACGCCGGCGATGTTCCTGCTCGGGGTGGCGCTCCAGCTCGTGTTCCTGCGACCGCTGCGTGACGAGGAGCGAGAGGAGCTCTCGCTCCTCGTCACGTGGGCGATCGCGCTCGGCATCGAAGGTCTGCTCAGCGTCGCCTACCAGACGACGTACCGGACGACGATCACGAGCTACGCCAACCGTTCGTGGACCGTGTTCGGCTACTACGTCTCCGTCGCGCGTGTCTATGCGTTCATCGCGTCGTTCGTCGTACTCGGGCTGCTATTCGCGATCCTCCGCACGACGAAGCTCGGCCGCGCGATCCGTGCCACCGTTCAGAACCCCACTGCCGCGCGCCTGCTCGGCGTCGACACGCGCATGGTGTCGGCGCTCGGGTTCGGGCTCAGCGTCGCGACGGCGAGCGCCGCCGGGGCGGTCTACGGGCTCGTGTTCTCCTTCAACCCGGGCAGCCACTACGACCTGATCTCGCGGCTGCTCTCGATCATCGTGCTTGGCGGGCTCGGCTCGCTCGGCGGCGCCGTCGTCGCAGCACTCTTCATGGGGCTCGCCGAGTCGGTGTTCGCCGCAGAGATCTCGCCGACGTGGTCGGGCTTCACCTTCTTCATCGTGCTGATCGCGATGCTCGTCGTACGGCCGCAGGGCCTGTTCGGGGCGCGCGTGCGAGGTGCCATCTGAGCCGGCTGCGCATCGGCGGCCTCCTGCGCGCAGCACTCGTGTTCGGAGTCCTCACGGCGCTCCCGTTCGGCTTCACGGCGCCGTGGATCCAGAATCTCTTCATCTTCACGCTGATGTACGCCGCGCTCGCGTCGGCATGGAACATCGTCGGCGGGTACTCCGGCTACATCTCGCTCGGTCATGCGGCGTTCTTCGGCGTGGGCGCGTATGCGGTCGGCATCACCTTTACGCACTGGTCGATCGGCGCCGGCTACCGCCCTTTCTATGTCTTGCCGCTGGTGGGGATCGGCGTCGGGCTTGCCTCGGTGCCGATCGGGTGGATTGCGTACCGGACGCGCGCCGCCACGTTCGCGATCGTGACGATCACGCTGCTCTTCGTCGCGCAGCAGCTCGCGTACAACCTCCGCTCGCTCACGGGCGGCTCGCAGGGGATCGCGATTCCCACGCCGAGCTTCTCGGTGGCGACGTACGAGGAGCCGTTCTACTACGCGATGCTCGGCGTGCTCGCGCTGTCCGTGCTCGCGAGCTGGTACGTGCGCGGAAGCAAGCTCGGGCTCGCACTCGTCTCCATTCGCGACGACGAGGACCGGGCACGCGGCCTCGGCGTCCAGACGACGTTCGCGAAGCTGACCGCGTTTGGGCTCTCGGCCGGGCTCGTTGCGATGGCGGGCGGCGTGTGGGCGTACTACCTCGCGTTCATCTATCCCGAGTTCGCGGTCGATCCGCTCGTGACGATCGGGATGGTGCTGATGGTCTATCTCGGCGGCCGCGGCACGCTCTGGGGACCCGTGCTCGGCGCCTTCATCCTCGTGCCGGCGCAGCAGTACCTCGCCTACCAGCTCGGTGCGAGCGAGCTCTACCTCGTCGGCTACTCGGCGGTGTTCCTCGTCGTGATGCTGCTGCTGCCGCGCGGGATCCTGCCGTCGCTGAGCGACCGCGCGCGCAGGATGCGCGTCGGCCGGCCGCCGGGGCGGCGCAACGAGGAGGCAGTCGCCTCGTGACCGCGCTGCTCGAGGTCGAGGCAGCGAGCAAGCGCTTCGGCGGCGTCGTGGCGGTCGACGCATGCTCGCTCGCCGTGCGGGCGGGGACGATCACCGGCCTGATCGGGCCGAACGGATCGGGCAAGACGACGGTCTTCAACCTCGTCACCGGCTACCTGCCGGCCGACAGCGGGACGATCCGCTTCGACGGCCGGGTCGTGCGGCGGCCGGATCCGACGCGGCTCGCTCGGCGCGGCCTGATCCGAACCTTCCAGCAGGCCCGTGTCTTCCCCAACCTCACCGTCGTCGAGAACCTCGTGCTCGCGGCGCCCCAGAGCTGGTGGAGCGCCGGGCGCGTGCGCGTCTCCGGCGCCGAGCGCGCGCTGGCGGAGGAGCTGCTCACCGACTTCAACCTCGCCCCTCACGGGAGCACGGTCGCCGCCGAGCTCTCGTTCGGGCAGCGCAAGCTGCTCGAGTTCGCAGCGACGCTGATGAGCCGCCCGCGGCTCGTCCTCCTCGACGAGCCGGCCGCCGGGGTGAACCAGGTGCTCGTCGAGACGATCGAGCGGCACATCCGGCGCCTGAACGCGCAAGGCCTGACCTTCCTCGTCGTCGAGCACGACATGCCGTTCGTGATGCGGTTGTGCGATCCGGTGATCGTGCTCGACCGCGGGCGCCCGATCGCCGAGGGACCTGCGTCACAGGTGCAGCAGGACCCGAACGTCCTCGACGCCTACCTCGGGGCATGAGCGAGGTCCGGCTCGAGGGCGTCGTCGCTGGTTACGGGTTCGGCGACGTCCTGCGCGGGATCGACCTCGTCGCGGAGCAGGGGAAGATCACCTGCCTGATCGGCCCGAACGGCGCCGGCAAGTCGACCGTGCTGCGCGCCGTCAGCGGGCTGCTGCGACCGAGCCGGGGCTCGATCCTGCTCGCCGGCCACGAGATCTCGGGGCTGTCCCCGCGGCGCCTGCTCGACCTCGGCGTCGTGCACGTGCCGCAGGAGCGCAGCCTCTTCCCGCTGATGACCGTATGGGAGAACCTGCTGATGGGCGGGTTCGTCCAGCGCGACCGGCGGCACGTGCAGCGTCGTGCCGAGGAGCTGGCCGAGCGCTTCCCGCTCATCGCAGAGCGGCGCGGCGAGCGGGCCGGTTCGCTCTCCGGCGGCGAGCAGAAGACGGTCGAGATTGCGCGCGCGCTCATGCTCGAGCCGAAGGTGATGCTGATCGACGAGCCGTCGATCGGGCTCGCGCCGAAGGCGAGGAGCGACGTGTTCGCGACGCTCGCCTCGCTCTCCGACGGCGGCTGGACGATCCTGCTCGTCGAGCAGAACGCGCGCTCCGGCCTGGCCGTCGCACATCAGGGTGCGGTGCTCGACGGCGGCGTCGTCAAGCTCGCGGGTCCGGCCGCCGAGCTGCTCGCGAACGACGAGGTCGGCCGCCTCTACCTCGGCGTCGACCACCTCGCCGCCGCGAAGGTCTAGGTCTCGGCGGGCCCGAGGAGGTTGAGGCGGACCCGCTCGAGATGGGCGCGTGTGACTTCGATCGCGGTGTCGAGCTCGCGCGCGCGCAGCGCGTCGACGAGCTCGCGATGGTCGCGCTTGTAGGACTCCCGCCGCTCGCGCGAGTCGTTTCGCCGTTTCATGTTGCCCCAGAGCGGTCCCTGGCGCGCCAGCTCGATCGCCCCGTACATGCGCACGAACAGCTGGTTGTGGCCGGCCGCGACGATCGCATGATGCAACGCGAAGTCCCACGCCTCGAACTCCTCGCTGCTCTCGGCCGAGTCGCCGCCGGCGAGGCAGCGCCGCATCTCGTCGAAGTCCCGGCCCGTGGCGCGGGCGACGACGAGCGGGAGCACCTGCGGCTCGAACAGCTCACGCGCGGTCATCACGTCGGCCGGTCCGAGGTCGTTCGGCTTCGCTCCGGGACGCGACCGCTCGGCGTCGCCCGCCGGCTCGTCGGCTGCGCGCAGGAAGGTGCCGCGGCCGACCTCGCGGGACACGCGGCCCTCGGCCTCGAGCACGCCGAAGGCGTGGCGCACGGCGGCCCGCGTCACCCCGAGCATCTCCGCGAGCTGCCGCTCTGTCGGCAGGCGGGCGCCGTCGGGCGAGCCGGCACGCTCGCACTCGGCGAGGATCAGCTTCGCGAGCTCCCGTCCGCGCGGGCTGGGCGTCGCCGTGCTGCGGATCGAGATCGCGTCGAGGATGGGCTTGTCCATGGGCTTGGTCGGGTCTCGCCGACCAATCGTATCGCGGACAGCCGCGAGCGTTCCCCCCACCCCGAGCGTGCTTCCAGCTTGACGCATGGGATCCCGGCATCGTAGAGTCGCCCAATCCGGCCTATGACAACCAAGTGGGCAACCAATCCAAATGGCCGCCGGCGAGCGGCGGGGCGCCGATGAGGCTCGCGACCGTCTCCACTCCGGACGGGCTGCGCCTCCACGTCAAGGGCCCCTCCGGGTACGTGGACGTCGCCGCCGCCTCCGGGGACGAGCGGCTTGCCGAGCTCGCGCACGTGCTCGACGGGGGCGCCGCCGCGCTCGAGCGGGTGCGAAGCGTGTCCGACCGGGACGGCATCGAGGTCGCCGAAGAGCAGTTCGGCGCCGCCGTGCCCGCGCCCCGCCGCATCTTGTGCCTCGGGATGAACTATCGCGAGCATGCGCTCGAGGGCGGCCGCCAGGTTCCGACCTGGCCCGAAGCGTTCATTCGCGGAGCCGACTCGGTCGCGCCGCCGTTCGGCGATCTCGTGAAGCCCGCGCTGACGGGCCGGTTCGACTTCGAGGGCGAGCTGGGGGTCGTGATCGGGAGCGGGGGCCGCTACATCCCCGCAGCGGACGCGCTCGCGGCGGTCGCGGGCTACGTCGTCCTCAACGACGGCACCGCTCGCGAGTGGCAGCGGGCGGCGTCCCAATGGACCGCCGGCAAGAACTTCGACGGGACGATGCCGATCGGCCCGGAGCTCGTAACCGCCGACGAGGTCGACATCTCGGACCTCGAGCTGACGACACGGCTCAACGGCGTGGTGATGCAATCCGCCCGCACGTCGAAGCTGATCATCGACGTCCCCAGCACGATCGAGTTCTTCTCCTCGTTCACGACCCTGCGGCCGGGGGACGTGATCGCCACCGGCACTCCCGGCGGCGTCGGCTTCGCACGGCAGCCGCCCGTGTGGCTCGAGCCCGGCGATGTCGTCGAGGTGACGATCGAGGAGATCGGGACGATCAGGAACCGGGTTGTCGCCGAACCGACGCAGAACGGCCACCCATGGCGCTGGCACGCGCCGGTCAAGGAAGGGCTCACGCTCTAGCTCGAATCGACATCTCGCAGCGTCCAGAACGACCGGCAGGCGCCGACCGAAGGATCTCGGACAGGAAGGAAGGGAGGGAGCAGATGTTCGACACCAAGACTCTCGATGGCGTGCCGCGCCGTCGTCGTCGCATGCTTCGAATGGGGGGCCTCGCGGTGCTCGTCGCGGTCACGGCGGCCGCGGTCGCCGGTGCGCCCGGCGGAGCAGCCGTGAAGAAGGCCTCGGCGGGAACGCTCACGATCGCCGACGTCGCACCCTTCACGGGCGTCGACGCCGCGCTCGGGCCGACATATCTCGTCGCGTGCGACGCCGTCACCGGCGCGATCAACAAAGCCGGCGGCGTGCTCGGGAGCCAGCTCGCGTGCAAGTCGGTCGACACGAAAGGCGACCCGGCCGACGCCGTTCCCGCGGTGCGTCAGCTCTACGCCTCGACCTCGAACCTCGCGCTCGTGATCGGGCTCACGTCGGACGAAGCGGCAGCGGTCGTACCGATCATCAACTCGAACAAGACCGTCGCCTTCGGGATGACCGGGCAGGCGGAGTTCGACCACATCCACTTCCCGTACTTCTACCGCCTCGTTCCTGCCGACCTCGCGGAGTCGTACGCGATGGTGGCGATCGCGCACTTCCGCAAGCACGACAAGCGGGTTGCGCTCGCGTTCGGAAACGACATCGGCTCGCAGACATTCGTCGGGCCGGCGGTCGCTTCCGTGAAGAAGGCGGGAGAGAAGCTCGTCGCCAACGAGACGCTCGACCTGAAGGCCACGACGTTCCGCACCGAGGCGGCCAAGATCATCGCGGGCCATCCCGACGTGATCCTGACCGAGGCTCTCGGTCCCGCGGAGGCGGCGTTCCTCTCAGAGGTGAAGCAGCAGAACGGCGGCAAGGTGATCCCGGTGATCGGCACCTCGGCCACGATCTCGCCCGACTGGTTCAAGTCGGTCGCGGCGGCCGTCGGGGCGAGCACGCTCGCGAGCGACTTCCTCGCGGACAACCTCGTCGTCGACACCACCGGACCCGCCTACACGGCGTTCAAGACTGCTCTCTTCGCGGAGAAGGGGAAGGTCGGTAGCACCGGGAGCTTCAGCACGTACCTCACCGCTCCGGGCGCCGTGCACCTGTACGACGGCATCAACCTCGCCGCCCTCGCCATGGTGGCCGCGAAGAGCACGAACTCGAGTGTCTGGAGGCCGTACCTCCAGAAGGTCGCCAACGGCTCGGTCGTCGTGCACGACTTCGCCCAGGGAGTCGCGGCGCTCAAGCAGGGCAAGACGATCGCCTACGTCGGGCCGGGCGGCCCGACGAAGTTCAACGGCTACAACGACTCGAACGGGATCTTCCAGATCGACGCATACACGACGTCCGGCGCTGTGAAGGTTGTCGGCAACATTTCCAGCGCGTGGATCAACGCCGTTCGCTGACCCGACCGGAAGGCCGGTGCCGGGGAGCTCAGCTCCCCGGCACCGGCGCTACGGCAGCGACTCGGGCATCGTCGCTCGCCGTCGACGGGGAGTTGCCGTGAACGTCTTCTTCGCTTCGATCGGGTTCGGCCTCGTGTCCGCCGCGGTGCTCGCGATCGCCTCGGTCGGGTTCACGCTGCAGTTCGCGGTCACGAACGTCCTCAACCTCGCCTACACCGCGGTCATGACCGCGTCCGCCTACGCCGCCTACGCGCTCAACGTTCGCGGCGTGACGATCTGGGCTGCGGCGCTGGCGGCGATGCTGATGGGCGCACTCCTCTCGCTCTTCCTCAATCGCGTCGTCTACACGCCGTTCCAGCGGCGCCGTGCGTCCCCGATCGCGCTCGTGATCGTCGCGCTCGGGATGACGTTGATCATCGAGTACGGCACGCAGGCGGTGGCCGGGCCGACGAACGTCTCGTACGCGATGAGCCAGGGCGCGAACGTCGGCATCGGCTCGTTCCAGTTGAGCGTCGCCGAGCTCGCGATCATCGGCCTGAGCGTCGTGCTCATGCTCGGCGTGCACGTCCTCATCCGCTTCACGCGGCTGGGGAAGGCGATGCGCGCGACCGCGGCGAACCGCGATCTCGCGCGGAGCTCCGGCATCCGCACCGATCGCATCGTCACCGTGACATGGCTGATCACCGGTGCGCTCTGCGGGCTCGCCGGCGCGGTGTTCGGGATGAACGCCGGCACGTTCGGCGCGACGAGCACCGACATCTTCCTTGTCCTCATCCTCGCAGCGGTCTTCCTCGGCGGCCCCGGTGAGCCGTACGGCGCGATGCTCGGCGCGCTCGTGATCGGCCTCGGCACGGAGGTGAGCGCCGCGTTCATCGTCTCCGACTACAAGGACGTGATCGCCTTCGTCGCGCTGCTCGCGATGCTCGCGCTGCGCCCCAACGGCCTGCTCGGCGCGAGAGCCTGACCGGGCGCGGGCGCCGATGGCGTACTACGTCACCACGCTTCTCGTCTACGGCGGCGTCGACGCGATCGCCTGTCTCGCGCTGAGCCAGCAGTTCGGCGTCGGCGGCGTGACCAATTTCGCCTTCATCGTCTTCCAGGCAGCGGGGGCGTACGCGGCCGCGGTGCTCTCCCTTCCGTCCGACAGCGCGAACGGTGCCTTCCAGACCTACGTGGGCGGGCTCAGCCTTCCGTTTCCGCTGCCGCTGCTCGGGGCGATGGTGGCCGGCGGGCTGCTCGCGCTCCCGTTCGCCGTACTCGTCGGCAAGCGCCTGCGCGGCGACTTCGCCGCCGTCGGCCTCCTCGTCACGGCGGTGATGGCGAACCTCCTCGTCACGAACTATCGCCCGTTTCTCAACGGCGACGCCGGCCTCGCGCTCGTCCCGGCCCCGTTCCAGAGCAGGATCAACCCGCAGTCGAGCGCGTATCAGTGGGGATACGGCGCGGTCGCGGTCGTGCTCGCGCTGCTCACCTATCTCTTCGTCAACCGCGTCACGGAGTCCCCGTACGGCCGCAGCCTCAGGGCGATGCGCGACAACGACGTCGTCGCGGACGCGCTCGGGAAGAACCTCACGTCGCTGCGAACGTCGATGCTCGTGCTCGGCGGCGCGATCGCCGGGCTCAGCGGCGGCGTGCTCGTCGGCTTCATCAATCTCTGGGACCCGGCGGCATGGGGGTACGCGGAGTCGATCGTCCTCTTCGCGGCGGTGATCATCGGCGGCCTCGGCAACCACCGCGGCGCGATCCTCGGCGCCGTCCTCGTTCCGCTCGGCTTCCTCGAGGCGAGCCGGTACATCCCCGACACCTTCGGCGGCCCCGGGCTCGTGCCCGCGCTGCAATGGGTCGCCGTCGGCCTCGTGATCGTCCTCTTCCTCTGGTTTCGACCGCAGGGAATCCTCCCCGAGCGGCGACGCGCGATCGCAGGCACGTCCGGCCGCGAGCCGGACGACGCCCCGCCGGTTGGGCGCATCGCCGTGCCGAGGGGCGTGGCGCGGCCGGCCGGCAAGCCCGAGATCGTGCTCGAGGCGCGCGGGCTCGTCCGGAGCTTTGAAGGCGTTCGCGCCGTCGACGGCGTCTCGGTCTCGTTCCAGCAGGGTCGCCTCACGGGGCTGATCGGCCCGAACGGCGCGGGGAAGTCGACGCTGCTCGGAATGCTCGCGGGAACGATGCCCGCGAGCGAGGGCGCCGTCCTCTACCGGGGCGAGGACGTCACGCGCGCACCGGCCTACCGGCGGGCGCGCAGCGGGCTGATCAGGACGTTCCAGCTCGCGAGCGAGTTCAGGCGCCTCACCGTGATCGAGAACCTGCTCTCGGCGGTCCCCGACCAGAAGGGCGACTCCCTTCGCGGCGCGCTTCGCGGCCGGCGGTATTGGGGCTCGCAGGAGCGCCTGGCGATCGCGAGGGCGGAGACGATGCTCGAGCGGTTCGGCCTCACCGCATACGCCGACACGTACGCGGCCGACCTCAGCGGCGGACAGCGGCGGCTCGTCGAGATCATGCGCGCCTTGATGGCGGAGCCGCAGGTGTTGCTGCTCGACGAGCCGATGGCCGGCGTGCATCCGCAGCTCGCGCACCAGATCGGCGAGCTGCTGCTCGGGCTGTGCGCCGACGGCATCACGATCGTGATGGTCGAGCACGAGCTGGCGATCATGGACGAGTTCGCGGACCCCGTCGTCGTGATGGCCGATGGGCGCGTGCTCGCGGAGGGGCCGATGGCGGCGCTGCGCGCCCGCGAAGAGGTCGTCGAGGCCTACCTTGTCGGCTGACCGCGGCGTCCAGGGACTTCCGCTGCACGCGGAGGAGATCACCGCAGGCTACGGCGGCAGCCCGATCGTGCACGGCATCTCGATCTCCGTCGAGCCGGGCGAGGTCGTCTCGATCGTCGGGCCGAACGGATCCGGAAAGAGCACCTTCCTGAAGAGCCTCGTCGGTCTCGTCGAGATCCATTCCGGCACGGTCACCGTCGGCGACCGCGAAGTCACCGGCTGGCCGCCGGAGAACGTCGCCCGCATCGGCCTCGGCTACGTCCCGCAGGTCGACGACGTGTTCGCGCCGCTCACCGTGCGCGAGAACCTCGAGATGGGCGGCTATCTGCTTCGCTCGGCCGAGATTCCGGCCCGGCTCGAGCACGTGCTCGAGCTCTTTCCGCAGCTGGCCCGGATGCTGCGGCGGCGGGCGGCGAAGCTGAGCGGCGGCGAGCGCAAGATGCTCGCGATGGGACGTGCGCTGATGCTCGAGCCTGCGCTGATCGTGCTCGACGAGCCGACCGCAAACCTCGCGCCCGCGGTCGCTCGGTCGGTGCTCACGGAGCACGTGCGGCGGCTCGCGCTCACCGGCGCGTCGGTGCTGATCGTCGAGCAGCGCGCGAAGGCGGTGCTGGAGATCTCCGACCGCACGTACGTCCTCGGCGGCGGGCGCGTGTTGATGGAGGGAACGCCGGCCGAGCTCAGGACGAGTGCGGCGTTCGTCGACTCGTTCCTCGGCGGCGGGCAGCGGGCCGCCGCCCCGGCGGCGGAGTAGGACCCCGCCGGCGCGTCTCTCAGGCGTCGAACGCGCGCAGCGTCGCGGCCTGGCTCTCGCGGAGGAGGATGCCGCGGTTGACGGCGTTCACGACGGCGCGCAGCGTCGCGGTGACGATGCTCGCGTGGATGCCGACGCCCCACACGAGCTCTCCGTCGACGTCGGCCTCGACGTATGCGGCCGCGCTCGCATCCTCGCCGGTGCTGAGCGCGTGCTCGTGGTAGTCGCGCACGCTGATCGCGATCCCGAAGCGCTCGGCGAGCCCGTGCACGAGCGCGGCGAGCGGGCCGTTACCCTCGCCGCGGATCTCGACCTCGTCGCCGCCCGCGCGCATCTGCGCGGTCAGGCTCTCGGTGGCGTCGCTGGCCTCGTGCCGGTACGAGAGGAGCTCGTACGGCTCGCCGACGGCGAGGTACTGGTCGCGGAAGACGTCGTAGAGCTCCTCCGCAGACACCTCGCCGCCCTCGGCGTCCGTGATCGCCTGCACCTTCTGCGCGAACTCCACCTGGAGTCCGCGCGGCAGGTCGAGGCCGTACCGGCTCAGGAGCAGGAAGGCGACGCCGCCCTTCCCGGACTGTGAGTTGACGCGGATGATCGCCTCGTACGTGCGCCCGACGTCCTTCGGGTCGATCGGCAGGTATGGGACATCCCACACCTCGTCGCCGGAGCGCTCCCACGCGTACATCCCCTTCTTGATCGCGTCCTGGTGCGAGCCGGAGAACGCCGTGTAGACGAGCTCGCCGGCCCACGGATGGCGCGGATGCACCGGCAGCTCGTTGCACTCCTCCACGATCCGTTTCGCCTCGTCGAGCTGCGAGAAGTCGAGGCCGGGATCGACGCCCTGCGTGAGCAGGTTGAGCGCGAGCGTGACGATGTCGACGTTGCCGGTCCGCTCGCCGTTGCCGAACAGCGTGCCCTCGACCCGCTCGGCGCCGGCCATCAGCCCGAGCTCGGCCGTCGCCACCGCGGTGCCGCGGTCGTTGTGCGGATGCACGGACAGGATGATCGAGTCGCGGCGGGAGAAGTGGCGCGAGAACCATTCGATCCGGTCCGCGTACACGTTGGGCGGGAAGTGCTCCACCGTCGTCGGCAGGTTGACGATCATCTTCGCGCCGGGTGTCGGCTCCCACTCGGCGGCGACTGCTTCGCAGATCTCGTGCGCGTAATCGAGCTCGGTGTGATGGAAGCTCTCGGGCGAGTACTCGAAGACGATCTCCGTCGCGGTCTCGCCGGCCAGCCGCCGGCAGAGCGCGGTGCCGCGCACGGCCAGCTCGGTGATGCCCGCCTTGTCGAGCCGGAACACGACGCGCCGCTGCGTGACCGAGGTCGAGTTGTAGAGATGCACGATTGCGTGCCGTGCGCCCTCGATCGCCTCGAACGTCCGCTCGATCAGCTCGGGCCGCGCCTGGGTGAGCACTGCGATCGTCACGTCGGCGGGAATGAGGTCTTCCTCGACGAGCTCGCGCGCGAAGTCGAAGTCCGTCTTCGACGCTGCGGGGAAGCCGATCTCGATCTCCTTGAAGCCGAGACGGATGAGGAGGTCGAAGAACCGGCGCTTGCGCGCGCTGTCCATCGGGCTGACGAGCGCCTGGTTGCCGTCGCGCAGGTCGGTCGAGCACCAGATCGGCGCCGCGGTGAGCACGGCGTCGGGCCAGCGCCGGTCGGGCAGGCTGACGGTCTCGTATTGGCGGTACTTGCGGTAGGGCATCGGCACGGGAAGCTCCTTCGACAGAGGGCGCACGTCTCCTGATGGAGGTGGACGGGTATGTGCGCAGATGCTTCCCCTACCGGGGAAGCGCGAGCAGGAGCGAGCCGAGGGCGAGCGTGGTCGCGGTCGATGCGTCAGCCGTCGGCAGCATGGTCAAACGTTAGCCGATCCGGGCCCTCGCGCCAACGGCTTCGTGCGGTTTGCAGGCGGCCGCGAGTTGTCCGGGCGCGCGCTGGAGTGTCGGCTCGGTCCCCGATCTCTCCTCGTTCGGCGTGGACGGCAACGGCGAGCTGTACGCCGTCAGTCTCGCCGGCGACCTGTACGAGCTGCGCTGACCCGCGCAGAGAGCGGGCTACGATGGATCGATCCGCGTCGTTCTCGCCCTTCTGGCCGTCACGGCCGGCCTCGCGACCGCCGCAGGGGCAGCTGCGCTCCCGCTCACGGTCGGCGCGTACTACTACGCGTGGTACGGACAGAACGGCTCGCCGTGGGCGCCGGGCGCGCTGCGCGCCGGGCTCGACTCGCCCGAGCTGCCGCTGCTCGGCGAGTACGACAGCCGCGACCCCGCGGTGATCGCGCAGCACTACGCGTGGGCGCAGCAGTACGGCGTCGACGTGTTCTTCGCGAGCTGGCACGGCCCGGGCAGCTACGACGACGGCACGATCCGCGACGACCTGCTGCCGTCGCCGGCGCGCGGGTCGACGAAGATCGCGCTGCTCTACGAGTCGCTGCAGCGACTCGGGATCTCGACCGACGCGCGGATCCACCTCACGGGTGCGTCGGTGGCGACGGTGGTGAGCGACTTCGACTACATGGCGCGGACGTACTTCGACAACCCGGGGTACTACCGGATCGACGGCCGCCCGGTTGTCGTCATCTACGCGTCGCGGATCTTCGTGGGCGACGTCGCGGGGCTCATCCATGCCGTGCGGACGAGCCTGATCGACCTGTACGGCATCGACCCGTATCTGATCGGCGACGAGGTCGACTGGGACAGCACGCCCGACCGGGCGCGGATCGCGCTCTTCGACGCGATCACGGGCTACACGTTGTACAGCCGCACCCTGCACCCGGGCTGGGCCGGCCAGACCGGGTGGCTGACGCGTGTCGGAGACCGTGTCCGCGCGTTCCGGCGGGCGGCCGAGGCCGAGGGTGTCGGCTTCGTGCCCGGAGCGCTGCCCGGGTTCGACAGCCAGGCGATCAGGCCGGGGAGCGACGAGTGGGTGCTCCCGCGGGCGCTCGGGCCGTCGAGCGCCCCGGACTCGCTGTTCGCGGCGACGCTCGCGCTCGCCGGCGGCCTCGTCGACCCGTCGCTGCGCTTGCTGACGGTGACGTCGTGGAACGAGTGGTTCGAGGACTCGCAGATCGAGCCGACTGCGACGGGCCCGCGGGCCACGAGCGGCCCGAGCCCGCTCACGCAGGGGTACGCCTTCGCGCCGTACGGGTTCTCCGACCTCGAGCTGCTGGCGCAGTTCAAGGCGAGCTGGGAAGCGGGCGCGCCGCCGGATTCGCGTGCGCTCCCGCCCGCTCGACCCTTGACCGGGTGAGCCGGCGCGCCGCTCTCTACCATGTGACCCGTATGAGACGCGTCGCGCTCGCAGGATTGATCGTGGTCGTGCTTGCGGGCTGCGGCACGAAGACCGTGACGGTGACGCAGACCGTCACGACCACGGTCACGAAGACCGTGACGACGACGCCCGCGCCGCCGGCTGCCGCCGCCGCGTGCACCGGCAGCGACCTCGGCGGCAGCTTCTCCGAAGTGCCGGGGAGCGCCGGCGCCGGCCAGGTCACGTACACCCTTCACCTCACGAACACGTCGTCGTCTCCCTGCTTCGTCTCCGGGTTGCCGCAGCTCCAGCTCCTCGGCGCGAACGGCGCCCAGCTGCCGACGGCGGCGACCGCCGCGCAGCCCGGCACAGCGACGGCGGCGAAGATCGAGCTTCAGCCCGGGGCGTCCGCCGCGTCGGACGCGCGCTTCTCCCCCGACGTGCCGGGGGTCGGCGAGCAGCAGGCGGGCGCGTGCGAGGCGACGGCCTCACAGGTGCAGGTCACGCTGTCCGGCGGCGGGAGCGTCACCGTGCCCGTGAGCCCGCCGACCCCAGTGTGCGAGCACGGCGCGATGCGCTTGTCGCTGCTCGCAGCCGCCTAGGGAGTCGGCGCCGGGGGTGGGGGCGGCGGCGCAGCCGCGGCTGCCGTCAGCGCGGGCAGCGGCACCGTCGTCGTGAATGCGGCCGAGTTCGTCGCTTCGAGCGCGGCGTTCCAGGTGCCGGGCGGGATCGCGAGCTGCAACGTTCCCGCCGTCGGCTGCTGTCCGAGATCGATCTGCTGCGGCGGCTGGACGCCGGTCGGGTCGGAGAGATCGAGCTTCAGCTCGAGCCACGGCGTGCCCGGGTCGCTCGCCTGCCACGAGAGCACGAGCGTCGTCGCGTCGACCTGCGCGACGACCGGCGGCGGGAGCGTGTCCCAGACGACCGTGACCGGCGCGAGATGGAACGTCGCGCGCTTGCCGGTGAAGTCCGTCGCCTGCACGGTGACGGCATACGTGCCGGGCGTGACGCCGGGCCCGGGCTTCCACGTGAGCGTGTGCGCGCCGCGCGCGAGATTGCGGTACGTCAGCACCTTCCCGGCGACGGCGACGTTGAGCGACGCGCGCTTCGAGAGCGTGAGCGGGATCCCGGCCGTGTCGAGCCAGCCGTCCAGCGGCTGCGGGACCACGAGCAGCGCGGGCGGCGGGTCGGGCTGCGTCACCTGGGGCGGCTCGTACGTGTAGTTGGTGAACCGCGTCGCCGCGTCCTGCCAGAACGGATCCTGGGTCTGCTTCGCAAGCTTGCCGAGGAGCGTCGTCACGAAGATCTGGTACGAGCTCTTCGCGTACCCGCCGCCGAGCTCGTAGCGCGACCAGTCACCGGTGTCGAAGCGCGGCAGCAGCGACCGAGCCGCCGCCATCATCTGATCTGCGAGCGACACCGCGCCGGCGTCGCTCGCCGTCTTCCCGTACTCGGCGAGCGAGAGAATCGCCTGGAGCTGTGCGTTGAGCACGATCTCGTGATCGAAGCCGTAGAGGCGGATCCACGGCCCGGCCGAGGTCTCGAGGTCGAGCTTGCCGGGAATCGCGGCGTATGCGCGCGCGGCCGCCGCGAGCAGCGTGCTGTCGCCGAGCAGGACGCCCGCGCGCGAGAGCGCCTGCGCAGCCACTGCCTGCGCGAGCCCGGACGCCCACGGCGCCCGGCCGGGCCCCTCCGGAAACGCATACTCCCAGAGCAGGCTTCCGCCGCGCGGAATCGCCCGCGCGACGAGCGCGGCGGCGAGCGTGCCCGCCGCGGCGCTGTTCTTCGCGGACGCGAGGTTGTTGAGCTGCGCGAAGTTCGCGAGCGGATGGAACTCGAGGCCCTTGTCGGGGAACCAGCGGTAGACGACGCCGTCCTGCGCGGCCACGTCGGTGGCGACATCGGGGATGCGGTGCGTGTCGAGGTACGCGATGTTCTCCTCGAGCTGCGAGAACAGCGCAAGCGCGCGCGGTGAGGTGTACGAGTCCCAGATCGCCGAGACCTCGCCGAGCTGCACTGCGAGCACGCGTGCGCGGAGCTTGGGCAGGAAGCGGATGCCGTGCTGCGCCAGATAGACGTCCGCCCGGTAGCGCTGCGCGTCGGGCGCTTTCAGCCAGCCGTTCTTCACCGCGGCTGTGATCCCGCGCTGCGCGAGCGTCGCGGAGGAGGCGGTCGCCGACGAGGCGGGTGCGGCGACGGCCAGCGCAGCGGCGGCGACGGCGAGCAGCGCCGCAGCCGGGTGGGTGCTCGTGTTTCGCGTCACGGTCGGCACCCATCGTGCCTGCGCGCGGCGCGCACCGTTGTAAATTGCCCTGCAAATGGGGCTGTCGGGCCCGACCCGACTCCCGACTCGGGTTACAGTCGCGTCCGATGACGCACGCGGCCGGTCAGGTGGCGACCACATGAGCGCGGCCTTCGCCGAGCGGCGCGTGCAGGCGGACGGCTTCGACGTCCGCGTGTGCGAGGCAGGGAGCGGCGAGCCGCTCGTCTACCTGCACGGCGGCGGCGGCCTGCATCTCAACGAGACGATCGTGCTCCTCGCAGAACAGTTCCAGGTACTGGCGATCGAGCTTCCCGGCTTCGGCGCGTCGGCCGAGAACACGCGCACCGCGTCGTTCGACGAGCTCGCCTGCACGATCGTCGCCGCGGCCGGCATCGACGGTGCGTACACGCTTGTCGGCACGTCGTTCGGCGGCGTGACGGCGCTGCACGTGGCGCTTCGCGATCCCGCACCGATCGCGGCGCTCGTCCTCATCGGCCCCGCCGCCTTCCGCCCCCCGGGCTGGGCGCTGCCGGAGCCGGACGCGCTCATGCGCGCGCTGTTCAAGTATCCCGAGCGCGTGGCGCTTCCGCCGCCGCCGCCGGAGGAGGTGATCGAGAAGCAGATGCGTCTCGTGTCTCGGCTGATCGGCACGATCGACGAGGAAGCGCTTCGCCGACGGCTGCCCGGGCTGCGCGTGCCGACGCTCGTGCTGTTCGGGGCGGAGGACGGTGTGATTCCGCCGGAGCTTGGGCGCGTGTACCGCGAGCTGATGCCGAACTGCTCCCTCGTCTACATCGACGAGGCCGCGCACGAGGTCGCCGTCGACCGGCCGGAGACCGTCGCCGCGCTGATCGCGGACTTCGCGCGCCTGCGGCGGGTCTAGGCCTCTTCGGCGGGATCGAGGATCGCGAGCAGCGCTCCGATGTCGATGTCGCGCTGGATCGGCAGCCCGAGCGGGGCGTCGGCCCGCACGCTGTAGAGGTTGCGCCGCCCGTCCCGCTCGCGCTCGATGTAGCCCGCGCCGGCGAGGTCGGCGACGATGCGCTGGGTCGCGCGCTCGGTGATGTGCAGCCGGTCGGCGATGTCCCGCATCCGGATCCGGCGGTCGTGGGCGATCAGGAGCAGCGTCTTGCCGTGGTTCGTCAGGAAGGCGAAGTCCGGTAAGCCGCGCCAGGCAGGCTCTGTCGATGTCTGCGTCATCAGTATCGACGACACAATATACACGAAATTACATACACGAAACAAAGGTCGTGTATTGTGGATGAATCGGTCCTTGCCTAAGCCCCGCCTGGATCAGAGAAGGATCGCGCGCCACCGACGCCGCGCGCTGAGAGAGATCCATCCACTAGGAGAGGCAAGCGATGAGACGTATCCCGTTATTGCTGGTCGTCATGGCCGGCGTTGTCCCGCTGCTGGCCGGCTCGGCCTTCGCAGCGCCCGTGCGAACGGCTGCAAGTCCGCCGGTCAACAGCTCACTGCCCGCCATCAGCGGCACGGCCCGCGAGGGTCAGACGTTGACGACCACGAACGGCTCGTGGTCCGGCGTGACGCCGATCACCTACGCGTATCAGTGGCAGCGCTGCAACGCCGAAGGAAGCAGCTGCGGCTCGATCAGCAAGGCGACGAATCAGAACTACGTTGCTTCGTCCGGCGATGTCGCGAAAACGATCCGCGTCGAAGTGACGGCCACGAACGCCGACGGCCAGGGCCAGGCGCTCTCCGCAGCGTCCAGCTCGATTGCCGCGTCCGGCAATGCGCCGGCGAACACGAAGCAGCCGAATCCGTCGGGGACGGCGCAGGACGGCAACACGATCTCCGTCGACAGCGGCGCGTGGACGGGGCTCCAGCCGATCACGTTCACGTATCAGTGGCAGAGCTGCAAGGCCGGCACCTCGACGTGCACGAATCTCACCGGCGTGACCGGCTCGAGCTTCGTGATCAGCACGAGCCTCGTGGGCACCTTGCTCCGCGCGACGATCCTCGCCACCAACGCGGCCGGCAAGACCTCGGCCACCTCGAACGCGACGGCGATCGTGATCGCGAAGTTGAGCTCACCGGTCAACGTGAGCCGGCCGACCGTCTCCGGTTCCGCATCGGTCGGTAACCGGCTGACGGCTGCATCGGGCACCTGGACCGGCGCGACCAACTTCAGCTACCAGTGGAGCCGGTGCAATACGAACGGCAGCGCCTGCGCGAGCATCAACGGCGCCACCGGTCAGACGTACGGCGTCGGCACCGCCGACCGTGGCATGGCGCTCCGCGTGACGGTCACGGCGACGAACACCGCCGGCTCGACCCGCTCGACGTCGAACTCGAGGGGCGTCGCGGCGATCAAGACCGCGAGCTTCAACGCCGTGCTTCGGTCCGGCCAGGAAGTCAGCCGCCCCAAGGGCACGTCGAAAATCGCCGCCGGGCACTTCACCGCCAGGGTCACCGGCAAGACGCTCCGCTGGACGTTGACGTTCTCGCACCTCAGCAGCCGGCCGACCGTCGCCCGCCTGAACAAGGGCGTCCGCGGCGTGAGCGGGGCGGCATTCAAGTCGCTCTGCTACACGTGCCGCTCGCCCGTACACGGCACGGTGACGCTCACCGCAGCGCAGCTCGACATGTTGCTGCGCGGGCGGACGTACGTGAACCTGATCACGAAGAGAAACACCCACGGCGAGATCCGCGGTCAGATCATCCGCGTGAACTAGCCGAACGACAGTCAGGTCTCGGGTTCCAACGGCAGCCCGAGGCCTGGCTCGTTCCTCTCTCGCCCTACCCGTCGGCGCGCGCGCGCTCTTCGTCGGCCGTCAGCTCGGCCGTGGGAAGGATCTCGAGCCGCTCGTCCGGAATCGGCTGTCCGCTCTCGACCGACAGGCCGTACGTCCCCGCGGCAAGCCGCTCCTCCGCCCGCTCGACGGCGGCGAGCTGCTCGCGAAGATCGTCCGCCAGGCCCTCGTCGAACTCGTCCTGGTAGAGATCGGTGGCGCGGTTCGCCGGATCGAACTCGTCGGCGGCCTCGCCGTCGTCCTCGTGTTTCATGCCGGCGAGCGCACGCTCGATCCTCGTGCGCTCGGCGGCGAGGAGCTCGCGTGCCCGTTCGGTATCCATCAGGCCACGTTACCTGGCGGACACCACGACGAGCGCAGATCGTCGAGGGGCCAGCCCGCTGCATGGGCCCCGGCCTCGTAGGAGCTCTGGAGAAACGCGAGCAGCGTCGCGCGCGGATCGGCCGAAGTCCGGACGGTCTCGTAGGGCAGCAGCGCAAGCGAGCCGGTGCCGGTGTCGGCCCATTCCGCCCCGCTCGCGAGCGGGGCGTCGGTCAGCCGGGCCGGCTCCGGCGCGGTGTACGAGTAGAACGCCGGCAGGGGCGTGCTCACGTCGCCGGGCCAGAAGCCGAAGCTGATCGCCTCGCGCGAGTAGGCCTCGCGCGTGACGGCGTCGGCGCCGGGCGCAGGCGGGGCCGCCTTGCCGGAGAAACGCGTCAGGGCAAGGTCGAAGCTGTGCCAGAACAGGTGCACCGGGCTCGTCTTGCCGCAGAACCAGCCGCTGAACTCGCGGAACACCCAGTCCACCCACGAGAGCGTCTGCCAGTAGCGGTGGACGAACACCGGATCGTACGAGTGGTGCTCCACGTCGTCGGGGAACGGCGTCGTCATCGGCACGCCGAACGGCTTCGGCGTGATCGTGACGTCGATCCCGAGCTGCGCGAGCAGCGCGAAGAACTGCTCGTAGAACGAGGCGACGCTGAGCCCGTCGCGCAACGGGAACGACCCGACGGCTCCGGAGTCGGTACGGACGACGAGCGCGTGGTCGACGAAGTCGAAGGCAGCGTCGAAGCTCACCGGGCCTGCGTGCATCCTCCCGCTTGCGACTCCGCGCGCGTCGACGGCGAACGTCGCGTTCCACCAGTGATTCTGCGGCGGCGTGCAGGCGAGCTTGACCTTGCCGAGCTGCTGGGCGAAGAGGTGGAGCGTGTCCTTCGTGTCGCACCAGTCGGCGTACGGCAGCTCCGGGGGGCCGGCGACGCTCACGTTGCGTCGGCGGCCGTGAGCGCCACCTCGTCCTCGTAGCACCAGAGCCAGTCCTCGCCCGGCTCGGCCGAGCGGATGATGGGGTGGCCGCCCTCGCGATAGTGCGCGCTCGCGTGGCGATTCGGCGAGTCGTCGCAGCAGCGGATGCCGCCGCAGGCGGTGCACATGCGCAGGTGCACCCAGCGGCCTCCCATGCGCAGGCAGTCCTCGCAGCCGGCGATCTCCGCCGGAAGGCGGGTCACCGCGATCGTGTCCAGGTGGGAACAGATCGGCATCGTCATGTCCTTTCTGCGCGTCGCGAGATCATGACCGGGAGAGTGCACGTCTCACGGTATCCGGCCCGCGCGTAGACAGGACGCCCGAGAGCCGTTGCCTGGAGGACGGACTGCTCGATTCCGCGAGCCTCCGCGTGTGCGTGCGAGGCGTGCACGAGTGCCGACGCAATACCACGGCCGCGCATTCGGTCGCGCGTCGTGAAGCAGTACAACCCCGCCACGCCCTCCGCAACGTAGACGGCGCCGGTCGCTGCCGGCACGCCGTCGACACGAGCGAGCAAGAGCCCGAGCGACGCGTTGCCGTCGGGGCCGAGCGCGTCGTGAACCCGTTGCCAATCCTCGCGAGAGCGCCGGTCCCCGCCGAACACCTCGCAGTAGACCTCGTGCCAGGCATCGAGATCCGCACGCGACCGGACATCGACGATTTCGGCCTCGCTCGACGCTGGGACGGGTCGCGTCGCCGTCGAGGCAGTCATCCCGTGCATCACGGCCGGTACGAGGTGCTCGCGCGCGAGGGCGTCCGCCTCGCTCGAGGCCGGCTCGGCCACCGGCCAGACGAAGCCGGGCCTGCCGTCCAGCGCCGCTGCCGCTTCCCGCGCTCCGATCCCGGCACGGGAGAAGACGTGGTTGAGGAACGGATCGAACTCCGAGCTCACGAACCCCGTGAGGCCGCGCTCCTCGATGGCCACGCCGGCGAGGACGGCCGCCACGGTGGCGGCGAAGCTCCGGAGATTTCCCAGTGGCGCGCGCTCCACGTCGGTTCGAGGTCGTCCCACCGCTCGTCTAGGCGACGACGCGCGCGAGATGCTCGTGGACGAGCCGGACGGCCATCGATCCCTCTCCGACCGCCGAAGCGACTCGCTTGACCGACCCGCTGCGGGCGTCGCCCACGGCGAAGACGCCGGCGCGACTCGACTCGAGGAGCAACCGCGGACGGCCGACCGGCTCGCCGCCGTCGTCGGCCACATCCATCCCCGTCAGGATGAACCCGGCCCGGTCCATCGCCAGCGAGCCCTTCAGCCAGTCGGTGTGGGGATCCGCGCCGATGAAGACGAAGAGCGCGCCCACGCCGAGCCGGCGGCGGGAGTCGTCGCGGCGGTCGACGACCGTCAACCCGTCGAGCTGGCGCTCGCCGTGGAGCTCGACGACCTCGGTCTGGGTGAGCACATCGATGCGGTCGTCGCGTTCGATCTCGTCGATCAGGTAGCGCGACATCGTCTCCCCGAGATCCGGCCGGCGAATGATCAGCGCGACGCGGCCCGACTCGCCGGCGAGGAAGAGCGCCGCCTGGCCTGCCGAGTTTCCACCTCCGACGATGGCGACCGCAGCGCCCGCGCACATCCGCGCCTCCGCAAGCGTGGCTGCGTAGTAGACGCCGAGGCCCTCGAGCTCCTCGAGGCGATCGAGCGGCAGCCGCCGGTAGCTGGCGCCGGTGGCGAGGATCACCGCGCGCGCGACCACCTCGTCCCCGTCCGAGAGCCGCGCGAGATGAAGGCCGTCCTGTGGTTCGAGCGCGACGGCCTCGCACGGGTATGTGAGGCGCGCCTCGAACTTCTCGGCCTGGATCGCGGCCCTCGCTGCGAGCTCCGCACCCGACACGCCGGCCGGAAAGCCGAGATAGTTCTCGATCCGCGACGACGTTCCGGCCTGTCCGCCGATCGCCACGCTCTCGAGCAGGATCGTGGACAGCCCTTCGGACGCGCCGTAGACGGCCGCGGCCAGTCCGGCCGGGCCGCCGCCGATCACGAGGAGGTCGTAGACGTCGCGATGATCGGGTGAGGGCACGAAGCCGAGCAGGCGCGCGAACTCCTGGTTCGTCGGGTTGTTGAATACGTGATCGCCGAGCAGGACGACCGGCATCTCGTCGGGAGAGACGTCCAGCGTGCGCAGCAGCTCCTCGACCTCCGGGTCGCTCTCGACGTCGATCCAGGCATGCGGAAGGCGGTTGCGCGCGGCGAATTCGCGCAGGCGCCTGGCATCCGACGAGTAGCGAGAGCCGATGATCCGAGCACCGGCGTTCTGGCCGATCAGAAGCGCGCGGCGCCCCAGGAAGGCGCCGAGGAGGACGTTGCTCAGCGCGGCTTCGCTCGAGATCAGCGTCCGCAACTCGTTGAGCGGGACGGTGAGCGCGCGACCGGCCTCGCGAGCGATGCCGGTGAAGAGCGTCGGCTGGCCGGAGATCGCGTTGAACTCGCCGAGGAAGCCGCCTGCGCCGTGCTCGACGATCAGGCGCTCGTCCGGCCGGTCGTAGTCGTCGACGATCGCGATGCACCCCTCGAGGATGACGATGAAGTGGGTGGTCGGGTCGCCCGGCCGGAAGAGGATCTCGCCGGCCGCGAACGGCTGCTCCTCTCCGAATCGCCGGAGCAGCGCGAGCTGCTCCTCGGTCAGGAGCGGGAACGCCGCACTCCGGCTGCCTCCGGAGAAGTCGATCTGTGACATCAGCCCGATCCTGGCACGTTCATGCCGGCGACGGCTGCTTGCGCCGCGGGAGCACTCGGCCGAGCGGGGCGCGCGCACGTTCGGTGATCGCCCGGGCGGGCTCGACGAGCGCACCTTGCAGCCGGCGGGCGGCGTCGAGATGGTCGCCGGTCCAGATGATCCGCACGGCCACGGCGCCGGCGCGACCGTCCTCGCCGCGAAGGTCGCGTCGCACGGCGTCGACGAGCTTGTCGTCGGCCGTCCGGTCTTGCGCGACGGGCTCGGGCACGTTGCTTCGGCCGGTGAGGCTTGCCGCGAATCTCTCGTACCAGCCGGCCACGGCCTGCGTGCTTGCGAGCAGCTGCAGACGTGCAGCCGTACGATCGCCTCCCGACCGGCCGTCGTCGCGCTGCCAGAGATCGAGCACGGCATCGGCGGCCAGGCGCAGTCCGGCGACCCCGGTGAGGAGCGCCGTCACCTCGGCCAGGGGAACCGGCTTCGCGCCGCGTTCGGCCAGATAGCCGCGGAACGCGTCGTCGAGGCGCCGCGCCGCCGCCGCCGCGCGCGTCCTCTCGTCCGTCGGCGCGTGCCGTGTCGGCGTGCCGCTGTCGCAGCGACCGAGCCCGAACTCCACCGCAGCGGCCAGATAGCGGGCGCTGTCCGCGTACGCGTCCGAGAGCGCCTGGCCGAGCGCCGCTGCAGCGCCGCGCGGCCAGAAGAAGAGTCCGACGACGACGCTCACGGCGCACCCGATGGCGACGTCTTCGACGCGGAGTAGACCGACCCGCCAGCCGGCCGGCTGGATGATGTTGAACAGGATCACGAGTGCGAGCGTGAACGCCGCCTGCCCGGCGGCGAACGAGATCGCCGCGGGAGCGAATCCGGCGAACAGAATCGCCGGCGGGAGGACGAACCACAACAACGTCGTGTTGGTGCCGATCAACGCGAGCAGCCCCGCGCCGACGACGAAGCCGACCACCGTGCCGAGCAAGCCGCGCACGACGTTCTGGCCCGTGCTCAGGGCGTTGGAGCGCAGGACGGAGAGCGTGCCGAGCACCACCCAGAACGAGTGCTGCACGCCGGACAGCTCGGCGACGAGGACGGCCAGGCCGAGGCCGATCGCGCCGCGCACGCTGTTGTGCAGCCAGACCGAGTGGCGCTCGACGTGAGCCGCGGCCCGTTCCTGCGCCGCCGACAGGGTTCCGGGCAGGCCGCCGGGCTGCCGGCCGAGGAACCGTTCCAGCCAGCCTCGGCGCTCGGCCGCGGCGGTCAGCTCGATGTTGGCGGCGATCAGCGAGACGGCGAAGCTCAGCTCTTGCGCCCGGAAGCTCGGGTCGAGGGAGGTGACGAGCGCCGCGATCCGCCGGTCGTCCGCCGCCGGGCCCGCGGCCGCGTGATCGGCCGGCAGCTCGACGGTCGTGCTGCTCTCCAGCGCCGCAAGCGCTTCGTGCAGCTCGGCGAGCGCAGCGTCGAGCGCGTCGGGGCGGCCGCCGGACTCGTCGAGCAGGTCGGCGCCGCGTTCCAGCACGGTCGCCGCCCTCGACTTGACCGCGCAGGCAGCGCGGTTGACCGCGATCCGGTCCGGATACGACGGCGTCTGCACGATCATCGCCTCCAGCCAGTTCAACTCGTCCACGAGCCGCACGACGGTTCGCCCCGAGGTGCTCAATCCGGTCGGGCGGTACGGCGTCGCGAAGAACGTGCGGCGAACCGCGGCGACGGCGCCGTCCGCCCGCGCGATCGCTTCGTCGTGCTGCGCGCGCGACGGCCCGGCGTCGCCCTCGAGCACGTAGGCGACGTCCGAGCGAAGTCGCGCGGCCAGTCCCCGGCAGGCCGCGACCGCCGCTCGTCGCAACGGTTCGCGAACCGGTGCCGGCCACAACAGCGCGACGGCGACGAACCCGGCCGCCGAGGCCAGGCCCCAGCCGGCGAGCCGGTCGGGGATCGACGACGCGGGCCCGGGCAGCGAGACCGGCAGGATGAACGCGAGCAGCAGCGCCACCGTCGCGCTCGCGAGCACGGAGCTGACCACACCTCCGAAGAGCACGCCGAAGCCGACGACCGCCATCGCAGCCGCGGCCAGCCAGGCGGAGCGCGAGGCCAGCGTCCCGACGCAGACGAAGACGGCGCCGACCGCCGCGAGCGCGGCCTGTGCTTGGAGCCGGGTGCGCATCGGGCCGCCGAACTCGACGAGCAGGAGCATCGCGAACGAGCCGAACGCGGCGAAGGTGGCCAGCGTCGGATTGCCGATCACCTTCGAGCCGAGCGCGAACATGGCCGGCATCACGAGCGCAGCACGTCCCGCACGGCGCAACGCCGAGAACCCGGGATCATGCGCCTGTAGCCATTGCAGAGGATGTGTCTGCGTCTTCGCCACCGTCCTAGATCATCTATGACGCACTCTGTCCAACACATCCGGAGAAGGGGGACGTCATGAACCTCGCCAGCTTCCTGTCCAGACGATCGGCCGGCGCCGGTGCGCTGGCCTGCGCCGTCGCGCTCGCCGCGGGCGCCTGGTCCTCGGCGGCGGCATCCGCGCGAACGGCGGTCGCCGCGTGCACGACCTCCGGGCTCGTCGTCTGGCTCGACACCCGGGGCAACGCCACGGCCGGCAGCTTCTACTACGACCTCAAGTTCACGAACCTCTCCGGCCATGCATGCACCCTCCGTGGCTTTCCCGGTATCTCTGCAGTGGACATCCGCGGCCACCAGCTCGGCAGCCCAGGATCCCGCGCGACCTCCTCCGCCCGTCTCGTCAGCCTCGCCGACGGCGGCACCGCGACCGCGTTGCTGCGCATCACGGTGGCAGCCAACTTCCCGAACGCGACGTGCCGCCGGGTGACCGCCGCGGGTCTGCGCGTCTATCCGCCGAATCAGCGTGTGTCGAAGGTGGTCCCGTTTCCGTTCGAGGCATGCTCGCGCAGCGGGCCCGTGTACGTGAGCGTGAGGGCGGTGGTGTCGTCCTAGCTGTAGTTCCTGAGAGCGTTGTTCCATCCGGGTCTCCTTGGAGGCTGGAGCTGCCAAGCAACCAGCTCCAAGGAGGGTGATCCGGATGAAGTTG
>Ga0208849_1000601_pt1 | contig 32120 bp, 26 predicted proteins | sample NGESurdeep072012_10_FD_184470 | JGI IMG/M metagenome (GOLD analysis project Ga0208849, IMG submission 184470) | Arctic peat soil microbial communities from Barrow, Alaska - NGEE Surface sample 53-3 deep-072012 (SPAdes) | ecosystem: Environmental > Terrestrial > Soil > Wetlands > Peat ... | reverse complement strand
CCGGAGGCTTGCGCGCAGGCCGCCAAATGGCCCGAGGATGTGCACGTCGCGGTCAATCTGTCGCCGGCGCAGTTCAAGAACGCAAATCTGGCGGGGGTCGTCGCCGGCGCTCTATCGCATTCTGGACTCGCGGCACGCCGGTTGGAGCTGGAGATTACCGAAACCGTCCTCCTGCAAGACAGCGAGGGTACATTGGCCACGCTTCACCAGTTGCGCAACCTTGGCATCGCGATCTCGATGGACGACTTCGGCACTGGTTATTCCTCGCTGAGCTATCTGCGCAAGTTTCCGTTCGACAAGATCAAGATCGATCAATCGTTCATCCGCGATCTCGACGAAAGCGGCGATAGCCTTGCGATCATCCGCGCGGTGACCGGGCTCGGAAGCAGCCTTGGCATGGCGACCATTGCGGAGGGCGTTGAAACGCCCGAACAGCTCGAACGGCTGAGGGCCGAAGGCTGCACAAAGGCGCAGGGCTACTATTTTGGCGCTCCCAAACCCGCCGACGAGGCGATCCGCCACCTGACGGCAAACCGCCGGCTGCGTGTCAGTTGCTTGATGCGAATGCGCGTCGGCATTGAGTGCCTTCGTGGCGCGCCCTGCTAGGTGTTTGTGCTTAGGCCAGACTTCATCACAAATTAATCGCGCTCTCTTTTAAAAGCGTCACGGAGTCGAGCCGTGGCCGAGCCCTCAACAGCATTTCCTTCGACAGTTCCTGCCGGTCCGCAAGATCGTCGGCTCGCATTCGCAGTCATCGCCGTCTCGTCGATTGCTTTCCTGATATCGCTGCCGTTCGCCAAGCACCAATTGGCGCCCGTATGGCCGTTCATGCCGATGTACGATGCGGCAATTTCGTTCAGTGATCTGATGACGGCTTCCCTTCTGTTCATGCAGTTCAAAATCTTGCGCGCGCCCGCGCTACTTGGTCTGGCCTCCGGTTATCTGTTCACTGGGTTAATGGTCGTCCCGCATGCCTTGACGTTTCCTGGTCTTTTCTCTGAACCGGGCTTGCTTGGCGCCGGGCCGCATACGACTGCCTGGGTGTACATATTCTGGCACGCCGGTTTTCCGTTTGCGGCGATGGCTTACGCGGCACTCAAGAACCGAACGCGCATCATCGGCCGAGACGGCGCCCTCGGTCGCCACGCCGTCTTGCTCTCGATTGGCGCCGTCGTCGCTGCAGTTGTTGCGCTGACGCTCTTGGCGACCGTGGGACAGTCGGCGTTGCCGGATCTCATGACGAGCGACAGGGCGGCGAGCGGGCTGTTCATCGCTGTTGCGGCCGTGCTGCTGCTGACGACTATCGCACTGGTGGTATTGCGGTTGTCGGGAGTTCGCACCGTCCTGGACCTTTGGCTCTCCGTCGTCTTGTGCACGTGGCTGCTCAACGTCGCCCTCAGTGCCTTTCTAAACGGCGGGCGGTTTGATCTGGGCTTCTATGCGGGACGCGTTTACGGGATGATGGCGGCAAGTTTTGTGCTGCTCGTGCTTTTGCGGCAGACCGGCGCCCTCTATGCGCGGCTTGCCGGACTCCTCCAAGTCGAGCAGCTGGAGCGGCAACGCGAGATGGCGAAGCGGCGCGACGCCGAGGCCAAGCTCTCGGTACAGGAGGAGCGAGAGCGGCTGTTTGTCGCCGCTGTTGAATCATCCGAGGACGCGATTGTCATCACGGCGCTGGATGGGACCATTACAGGGTGGAATCCGGCAGCCGAAAGACTGTTCGGTTACGCCGCCGCCGAAATCGTCGGCGAGACTGTCGAGATGATCGTGCCAGAGGAGCGCCGCATCGAGCTTGGCGACATTTTGGCTAGAATCGGCAGCGGGGATCGGCTGAAACATCACGAAACCGTGCGCATTGCAAAGAGCGGAAAGCCGATCCAGGTTTCGCTCAGCATCTCGCCAATCCGGTCGCCGTCGGATGCCATCATCGCGGCCTGCGCGATTGCGCGGGACATTACCGATCAGAAGCGCATTGAGCGCATGAAGGACGAATTCATCGCCACCGTGAGTCACGAGTTGCGGACGCCAGTGACGACAATGGCAGGGCCACTCGGCTTGCTGGCAAACGGGGCCGTTGGCGAAATGCCCGAAAAGGCGAAGCGGCTCATCGCCATGGCGCACAACAATTGCGTGCGCCTGACGCGCCTGGTGAATGACATACTCGACTTTGAAAAAATCGAAGCCGGCATGATGACGTTCAACTTCAGAACGGTCGATGTTAAAGGCGTTGTCAGGCGGGCGATCGAAGGCAATCTTGCGTTGGCCGAGCAATTTGGCGTGTCAGTGCGCTTTGATGGAGATGACGCCGATGTTGTCGTTGATACCGATTCCGATCGTCTGACTGAGGTGCTGGCTCAGCTCTTATCTAACGCGGTAAAATTCTCGCCGCGCGGCGAGGAGGCTGTCGTTTCGATCGAATCGGGGGAGAGTGCAGTTCGCGTTGCCGTGCGCGACCGAGGACCGGGTGTGCCCGTCGAATTCAAGACTCTCATTTTCGAGAAATTCGCGCAGGTCGAGGCGACGGACGCCCGCCGGAAGGGCGGGAATGGCCTTGGCTTGAGTATCGCCAAACAAACAATGAGGTGGCTTGGCGGTGAAATCGACCATGTCCCCGCGAGCTCAGGCGGCACAATATTTTACATCGACTTGCCTTACCGCCACTTGCTGAATCCTCAGGAAAGCGCGGCCTTTTCCAAAAGACGGTCGGCCGGCGCTTGATCGCTCGGATGACTCGGCAACAGTAAGACTATCTTATTTGCCCGCGCCGATCCGGGTGGCCATTGAATGGCCATCGCGGCGCGGCAACTTGGCTTTGCCAAGCCAGAAGTTTTCGACCGCGCCCACGATCGAACGGAACGTCTGCAAATCCACCGGTTTGGTGATGTAGCAATTGGCGCCGAGTTCGTAGCAGTTGGTGATGTCAAAATCGGACTCCGACGACGAGAGCACGATGACCGGAATACGGCGCAGCAAGTCATGGGCCTTAAGCACGGCGAGAACCTGCCGGCCGTCCTTGCGCGGCAGGTTGAGGTCGAGCAACACCAGCGTCGGCCGGCCGCGTTGCGACCAATCGCCGTCGCCTTCGAGTAATGACAGGGCCTCGACCCCGTCCTTGGCCAATGACACATCCACCTCCTTGCTTGCCGTCAGGATTTCCGTGGTCAGGTCAGCGTCGGCGGGATTGTCCTCGACGAGAAGAACGTGGACACGTTTTTTCACTGCGGCTGCCCCCCTTATGCGCTTGGGATGGTGAAGTAAAATGTGGTGCCGCATCCCGGTTCGGATTCGAACCAGATGTGCCCGCCGTGGCGCTCGACGATCTTCTTGACGATGGCGAGCCCGATGCCGTTGCCCTCGTATTGGCCGCGCTCATGCAGCCGCTGAAACATCTGAAACACGCGGTCGGCATATTGCTTGTCGATGCCGATACCGTTGTCTTCGACGCGGAACACACATTTGCCGTTGCGCTGTTCGGCGCAGATGCGGATTCGCGGCGGGCGGTCGCCGTGAAATTTGATGGCGTTGCCGAGCAGGTTCTGGAACACTTGGCCGAGCTGCGCCTGATCGGCGCGGACGGCAGGCAGCTTGTCGTGGGCTACGTCCGCGCCGCTCTCGTCGATGGCCACTTTGAGTGCCTGGATGGCATATTCCACGACCAGCGCGCTCTCGATTTGGATCGGAACCTTGGCGTTAGAGCTGACGCGGGAATATTCGAGCAACTCTTTGATCAATTGTTGCATGCGCCGAGCGCCGTCGACCGTATACTTGATATATTTGTCGGCCCGTTCGTCGAGGTTGCCCTGGTAGCGCTCCGCGAGCAGCTCGGCATAGGTTGCGACCATGCGCAAGGGCTCTTGCAGATCGTGCGAAGCCACATAGGCGAACTGCTCCAGATCGGCGTTGGAACGCTGTAATTCCTCGCGCTGTGCGGCAAGATTGCGGATCGCCTCCTGGCGTTCGCTGATATCGACGATGGCGCTCAGGACCATCATCCCGTCCGCCATTTGAATCGGATTGAGCCCGATCTCTACGGGCAGCTCTGTCCCGTCCTTGCGGACGATGGAGAGGTCGCGGCTTTTGCCCATCAAGCGCACTTCGGGATGCGCGTCGAACGCCTTGCGAAAATTGATGTGACCACCGCGAATTCGCGGCGGCACCAGAATCTCGATGGATTTGCCGATCAATTCGTCGCGCCGGTATCCGAGCAATCGCTCGGTGGCGATATTGACCAGCATGATCGTGCCGTTCTGGTCGGTCATCATCTTGGCGATCGGGCTGTTCTCGACGACGCGGCGAAACCGTTCCTCGGCCGCTTTGCGCTCGGTGAGATCGGTAATGGCGCTCAGGATCAGAAGCCCGTCGTCGGTCTGGATCGGATTAAGTCCGATCTCGATGGGAAACTGCGTGCCGTCCTTGCGCCGGCCGTAGAGGTCCCGGCCGATGCCCATGCGGCGCGCCTCCGGCCACGCCGCAAAGGTGTTACGACGAGCGGCGTGGCCCGCGCGCGCGCCTTCTGGTACCAGCATGTCCACGGAATGGTCCAGCAATTCTTCGCGGCTATAGCCAAACAACCGCTCGACCTCGGCATTGACCAGCACGATTTTTCCGGTCCGGTCGGTCATCACCATGCCGCTCGGACACGCTTCTACTGCGCGCCGGATGATTGCTTCTGAAAGCTTGGTTGGCATGCCGGGCCTTACAACTTTGCCTGTCTTGGCGGCCAGCCGAGGCGCGAAGGCTCTGGTTTCAACCGACACTAGGGAGAGTCAGATGTTTAACCCGTTAAAATCTGAACACCATCGGCATTGCTACCTATGGCGATCTCTTCAAGCTCGCGTGCTGCCTGTTTGAAATGTTTCCAACGGGTCGATGCCGCTACAGATCGATGCGGCATGGTCATCAATTTCTAATGTTCGTTGGCTTAAAGTAAAGCGTTGCGGCCTCGAATTGGGGCGTGCTTGTCATCTGTTGTCGGGCGGTCGCGCGGCGGCTTGTCTGCAATCGCGCGCCATTTTTTTGAATTTATCCGCGGCGGTTTCGTCGGAGCAGGCGCTCGCGATTTGCTCGCACAGATGCGCTTGGCCCAACAGAGACTCGGCGGTCTTGCGGTCTTCGAAATACGTTGACTGGGTCTGCATCATGCCAAGGATCGTGACACGATCCAGACGGTTGTGATATTCGGGTGTTGCCCGTAAGGATATTTACTGAGCCGAAGGGTTCTCCGTCGCCGCCAAACCCGCGACCGGCAGGGCGGTATCGTGCGGCAAACGGATCTGCTCGCTCAAAGAGATGCGCACGAGATTTCTGCCGTCCTTTTTGGCCGAGCTCAGAGCATGAGACGATGCCGGATCAGCGGCGCACCATTTCACGCTGCACCGCATCCGGGAACGGCCTGAGTTCAGGGTCGATGGACACCGTCATCAAACGCCAAGATAACGGTGCTGCATGTCGACGGCGGCGGCGAGTTCGGCCGAGGTGCCGGTCCACACCACGCGGCCGCGCTCGATAATAATATGCCGGTCGGCGATGCGGGTCAGCGCGGCGACATTCTTGTCGATGACCAGGATCGATTGTCCGACGGCGCGCAGCGCCTGCAGGCAGCGCCAGATTTCGTCGCGGATGAGCGGCGCCAGTCCTTCGGTCGCCTCGTCGAGGATGAGAAGCCGCGGATTGGTCATCAGCGCGCGGCCGATGGCGAGCATTTGCTGCTCGCCGCCGGAGAGCAAATTGGCCATGCTGCCTGAGCGTGCGGCAAGCCGAGGAAACAGCGCCAGAACTTTGTCCAGCGTCCACGGATCGGGCGCGCCGCCGCGATTGGCCGCGGTGGCGACGAGATTTTCGCGCGCGGTGAGATTGGCAAAGACCTGCCGGCCCTCGGGCACAAGCCCGACACCAAGCTTGGCGACGCGGTAGGCGGGCAGTTCGCGAATCTCCTCCCCGGCGAAGCGGATCGAGCCCGCGCTGGCGCGCGTCAGGCCCATGATCGAGCGCACGGTCGTGGTCTTGCCCATGCCGTTGCGGCCCATCAGCGACACCATTTCGCCGGGCGCGATCGAAAGCGAAATGCCGAACAGCACGCGGCTTTGGCCGTAGCTGGTTTCGATGCCGGACAGTTCGAGCAGATTTTCCTTGCTGTTTTTCTCAGGCACCGGCGTGAGCGTCCTGCTCGCCAAGATAGGCTTCGCGCACCGCCGCATCGGCCCGGATCGCCGCCGGATCGCCCGAAGCGATGACGCGGCCATAGACCAAAACGGTGATGCGGTCAGCGAGCGCAAACACCGTTTCCATGTCGTGCTCGATCAACAGTACGGTGATGGCGCCTTTGAGCTCTTGTAAGAGCGCCGTCATGCGCGCGGTTTCGTCGGAGCCAAGGCCGGCCATCGGCTCGTCGAGCAAGAGCAGCCGCGGCTTGCTGGCGAGTGCTACTGCGATTTCGAGTTGACGGTGCTCGCCGTGGCTCAGGCGGTCGACGCGTGTGCCGGCGCGCGCTTCCAGGCCGACCGCGGCGAGCGAAGCCATGGCCGGTTCGCGCAGGACAGGGTCGCACCGCGCGTCCCGCCAGAAGTAAAACGAGTGGCCGGCATGGGCCTGCACAGCGAGTGCGACATTGTCGAGCGCGGTGAAATCGGCAAACAGCGAGCTGATCTGAAACGAGCGCGCCAGCCCGAGCCGGCTCCTTCGATCGGCGGCATAGCGGGTGATGTCGCCGCCGTCGAAGCGGATGCTGCCGCCATCGGGTGCAGTCTCGCCGCACAGCAGCGCGACCAGCGTGCTCTTGCCGGCGCCATTCGGTCCGATCACGGCGTGAAATTCTCCGGCTGCCAGGTCGAGCGCGACCGAGTCCGCGGCGACCACGCCGCCGAATCGCTTGGTCAGGCCTTCGACCCGCAGCAGCGGCGCACTCACGGCGCGTTCCTTCTGAAAAGTCCCGCGATACCGCCGCGCAAATAGATCGCGACCAAAAGCAGCGCCGGCCCGAGGAACAAGCCGGAATATTCGGTGACGCGCGACAGCGCCTCTTCCAGGATGAGATAGACCACCGCGCCGATCACCGGGCCGAACGGCGTTCCGAGCCCGCCCAGGATCACGATGACCATAAGATCGCCGGAGCGCGTCCAGAACATGATCGCCGGGCTGATGAAATTGGTGTGATTGGCAAGGAGCGCACCGGCAAAGCCGCACAGCGCGCCGGCAATCACGAAGCAGACGAGCCGGTAGCGGAACACCGGAAAGCCGATGGCGCGCATGCGCCGCTCGTTCGATCGCGCACCCTGGATGACCAGACCGAAGCGCGAGTTGACGATGCGGGACACCAGATAGATGCTGCCGATAAGCGCGGCGAAGCAGATATAGTAGAACAGCGTGTTGTTATTGAGATCGATGAGGCCCGCGAAGCTGCTGCGCTGGCCGATGGTGAGACCGTCGTCGCCGCCGTAGCGGTCGAGCCCTTGTGCCACGTAGTAGATCATCTGCGCGAAGGCAAGCGTGATCATGATGAAATAGACGCCGCGCGTGCGCAGGCTGAGCGCACCGACCACGAGCGCGAGCAGCGCCGAAATCGCGATGGCGGCCGGCCATTGCACGAAACCCGAGACGATGCCTTCCTTCCATAGAATGCCGACGGCGTAGCCGCCGATGCCGAGATACGCAGCATGGCCGAAACTCACCATGCCGCCGTAACCCATGATGAGATCGAGGCTCACCGCGGCGATCGCCATGATGACGATGCGGGTGAACAAGGTCAGCGCAAATGGATCGCCGGTGACCGCCGCATAGAGCGGCACCAGCGCCAGCAACGCCAGCATCGTTGCGGTCAGCGCGGTGCGCGCACCGAGCCGGGACGCGAAACCGGTTTTGCCGGAATCCTCGCGTGCTGTTTTCATCGGCTTGCCGCCGGAAACAGACCTTCCGGCCGGATGACCAGCACCGTCGCCATCAGCATGTAGATCGACATCGACGACAAAGCGGGCGCCAAAGTCAGCGCGGCGTCGGTGCTGAGCACGGCGCGCAACAGGTCCGGCAGGAAGGCGCGGCCGAGCGTGTCGAGCAGGCCGACGATCAGGGCGGCGACGAACGCGCCGCGGATCGAACCGATGCCGCCGATGACGATGACCACAAAGGCGAGGATCAGAATATTCTCGCCCATGCCGATCTGGACGGTGAGGATCGGCGCCTGCATCAGACCGGCGAAGCCGGCAAGCGACGCGCCGAGCCCGAACACCAATGTGTAGAGCAGCTTGATATTGATGCCGAGCGCGCCAACCATCTCGCGGTTCGACGCGCCGGCGCGGATCAGCATGCCGAGCCGGGTGCGCATCACCAGAAGATAGAGCAGGGCGGCGACCGCGAGCGTGACCAGAATGATGACGAGACGGTAGAGCGGGTAGTAAACGCCCGGGAGAATCTGGAAGGCGCGCAGCATCTCGCTCGGCAGCGACAGCGTCATGCCGTCCGGCCCCCAGATGCGCCGGACGAGATCGTTGAAGAACAAGATGAGGCCGAACGTGCCGAGTACGTGGTCGAGGTGCGGGCGGCCATAGAGCGGCCTGATGGCGATGACTTCCAGCACCATGCCGGAGGCGGCGGTGGCGAGGAGCGCGAGCAGAGCGCCGAGCACAAAGCTGCCGGTGACGGCCGCGAAGGTCGCGGCGAAATAGGCGCCCAGCATGTAAAGCGAGCCGTGTGCCAGGTTCACCAAGTCCATAATGCCGAAGATCAGCGTCAGCCCGGCCGCCAGGAGAAACAGCAGCATTCCGAGCTGTACGCCGTTGAGACACTGCTCGACGAAGTAGAGCATCTGTTCGTCACCCTGAGATCCGAGCGCGCCCGTAGGGGCGCCCCTTGTGGGCGCCCATGCATGACGCGGGTTGAGGGCGGCCACAAGGGCCGCCCCTACGCGTGCCGCTACCTTCAGGATGACGGATGTGAATCAGTGCAGCCAGCTCACTTCATCGGGCACTGCGTGTGGTACTTGTCCTGATCGTTCTTGACGATGAGCGAAACGGTGTGCAGCGCGTAGCTGCCGTCGGCGTTCTTGCCGGCATCCTGCAGGTAGAAACTCTGAATCGGAATATGGTTGTTGCCGAACTTGAAGTCGCCGCGCACCGATTTGATGTCCGCCTTCTCCATCGCCTTGCGCATGCCTTCCTTGTCGGAAAGGTTGCCGTGGACCGCGGTGACGGCGCTGTCGAGCAGCGCCACCGCATCGTAGGTGTCGGCGCCGTAGAACGACGGCGAAGTGTGGAATTTCGCCTTGTAGTCGGCGACAAACTTCTTGTTGGCGTCGTTCGGCAGGTCGTTGACCCAGTTCTGCGCGCCGGGGACGCCGATGGCGAGGTCTTTCAAGCGTGGCAGCGACAGATCGTCGATGGTGAACGCGGTATAGAGCGGGATCTGTCCCTTCAGCCCGCTTTGCGCGTATTGGGTGATGAACTGAATGCCGGCGCCGCCCGGATAGAAGGCGAAGATCGCGTCGGGCTTGGCCTCGCGGGCCTTGGACAGTTCGGCCGAGAAATCGAGCTGGTCGGGCCAGCGCGTCAGCTCCTGGCCGACGATCTTGCCTTTGAAGGTCGACTGCACGCCGTGCAGCATGTCCTTGCCGGCAATGTAGTTCGGTCCCATCAGAAAGGCGGTCTTGACGCCCTTCTCATTCATATAGGTGCCGATGGCGGCGGGCGTCTGATCGTTCTGCCACGAGGTGGAGAATACGTAGGGCGAGCACATCGGGCCGGCAATCTCGGAGGCGCCGGCGTTGGTTATTACGGTGATGGTCTTGGAATCGACCAGCGGCTTGAGCGAGGCCACCGCGACGTTCGACCAGATGTAGCCGACGATGAAGTCGACGTGATCTGATTCGATCAGCTTCTTGGTCTTTTGCACGCCGACGTCAGGCTTGATCTGATCGTCCTCGTAGATGACCTCGACGGGCATGCCGCCGAGCTTGCGGCCGACCTGATCGAGGCCAAGCTCGAACGAGTTGCGCATGTCCTTGCCGATCGCTGCGGCCGGCCCGCTGAATGTCGAAATAAAGCCGATTTTGATGGTCTTTTGCTGCGCCGTGGCCGGGGCGTCGGCGGCTGCAGTCAGCAGCGCCAGCGCCGTCGTGCCCAACAGCCATGACTTGATCAATACGCGCATTTTATCCTCCGCCCTGAAGCCACGTTCCATCCTGGATATTTGTAGAAAGCCGCGCAATTTTAAGCAACCGGCGTGGTCGAAATAGCGATTTGGCGGGCACTTTGTGGCGCCCGGCGAAGCGCGTGCTCACTGCTTGTGCGTCACGGTCGAGGGAATGTGGTTAAGTTCCTCGCAGCCTGTCGCCGTGACGACGACGGTGCCGCCGATATTGACTCGATGATTGCCGATACAGGCATTGGGTTCGAACGCGAACACCATGCCGGGCACGATCACGGCCTTGCGCTGGCGCGCCGCATTGGGGCCGACGAAGGTGACGTTGAGATCGGCCTGGTCGATGTTGACCTGGGTACGGCCGGCGAGAAAGTGCGGTCCGAGCGAATGCACCAGCGGTGTGTAGCCCCAGCATCCCGCTGACCGGTGCGGTTCTTCCATTGCGGCCAGAAGATCGGCGAAAGTGATGCCGGGCTTGAGCGCCTTGAGGCCGGCAGCGTAGGACTCGTACGCTACGCGCTCGCACTTTTTGCTGGTATCGTCGAGCGGATCGAGCGCCACCGTCATCTGCACCTGGATTTCCTGATTGCCGCACATCGGCATCAGCTCGGCCTGCATCAGGTCGCCGCGCTGCAGGATGCGCGGCGCTTCGCCGCTCGTGGTCCAGCGCGGCGGACCCCAGGACAGCGTGTGTGGGCCGGAATTCATCACGATCGTCGGATAACGGACGCCGATGCCGTGGCGCAGCATCTCGCGTGTCGCTTCGGCGAACACGACCTCCTCGCCGATGCCGGGCGCCGTTACCTCGGCGATCACCTTGCAGGCCTCTTCGGCGACGTGCGCGGCGTAGCGCACCTGCGCCAATTCCTCCTCGCTTTTGACCAGCATGAGATGGCTGAATTCCTCGGAGACGTCTTCCCATTCCGCCTTAGGCGCGGCGGCCGTCAGCTCCGACCAGAAATTGGCGGGGATGGCGCCGTAGATTTCGGTCGGCGCCTGCGAACGCAGTCCGACGACGCCGAGCTTTAAGTCAGCAAGGCGCTTCTCGCGTAGCACGTCGGCAACGCCGGTGCCGCTCGTCGCAACGCGATAGTCGTCGGCCCACAGTTTGTTGCCGCGTTCGGCCGACCAGCGCGCCCGCATCACGCGCAGGTACGCCCAGGTGATGACGACCGGATCGCCTTCGAGCGGGAAGATGACGCAGCCTTCGTTGTAGTCGTCGCTGATGTAGGTCTCGTAGGCTTCGCGCGCGCGGAAGCCCGCGACCAGCATGCCGGCAAAGCCGCGCTCGCGCATCAGTTCGCGCACGCGCGCCCAGCGGCGGTCGCGTTCGGCAAACGACAGGATCGGCGGCTGCATGGCTTGATAGGGCATGACTGCGGTACCTCTGGGGGGTGTTACGCGGCTGTCGTCGCCGCCGGAGTTTCGTGATGCCGCGCCGGATAGGCTAGCGCCGAGCCGGATCACGCGCTGTCGATCATCGGCATCAGCCGGCACCCCCGTCATGGCGCCCTCCTGTTCCGCGTGCCGGTGACGTTGCTTGTCGTTGTCGTCCGGCCCCGCACCCTAGCGTCGCCGCACCACGCGGACAACAAGATGCGGCCCGCCAATGTGGCGCCGATGCCCGGGGTTTGAATGTCCGCAGCTATCGGCGCGCCGCTTAAACGCCTAGGAGTGGTTCGACGTCGTCAGCAGGGTGGCGGTGGCGGACGGTGGCGTTACCTGTTCAAGCGGCGAGGGGGCGGCGGGCGCTGCGCCAGTTGGCGCAAACGCCGCCATGGCCTGCGTGAGCTGGGCGGTCGCGCTGCTCGACGCGGCGGCCGGATCGACAGTCGTCCCGGTGAGCTGGGTCGTTGGCGGCGCCGCCGCCGGAGTGGCCGATACGCCGCCGATCGACCATTCGAGGCCGACCTGGCCTATCGGGCCGGCAGCGGCGATGGTGTTGTTATTGATATCGAACAGTTCGAACACGCCGGTATTCGAATTGCGCATCAGCATGTCGGTTTCGTTGGCCTTGCCGGAGAAATCGCCGAAGCCGGCGATCGACCACTCCAGGCCAACCTGGCCCATGGGGGCGAATGACGTGATCGCATTGTTGACGATGTCGTAGACCTCGAATGCGCCGGTATTCGAGTTGCGCATCAGCATGTCGGTCTCGTTGGCGCGGCCGGAGAATTTGCCGAACCCGGAGACCGTCCATTCAGGCAGACTTGTCCCACCACAATGTTGCGGTGATGTTGTCGTTGCTCACGTCGTAGAGTCGCCGGCTCGGCACTCCCGGCCTGCACCGCGTCGGCCGTCGCGTGCAGGCGCCGTCGCGCAAATCCGTGCTGCCGCCGGAGCTGATCCACAAATATGAAGCCGATACATTCTGGCGCGATCCGACGCGCAATCCCAATAACGTGCGGGTCGTCTAACCCATTGTCGGTGCAAGCGCCCGCCGGCGTGGTCAACGCAGGTGCTTTTCCAGAAACCGCTCCATTGCTTCGTAGAATTCGAAGCGGTTTTCCTCGTTATGGAAGCCGTGGCCTTCGTTGTCCTTGACGAGATACTCGACATCGATGTGATGTTTTTTCAGCGCGGCGACCATCTGGTTTGATTCCTCGATATTGACGCGAGGGTCCTGCGCGCCCTGCGCAATCAGCAGCGGTGCGCGGATATTATCCGCGTGCAGCGCCGGCGAGGCCGCGGCCAGTAAATCCTTATCGGTCTCCGGATTGCCGACCATCTCATAGAGCATGTCGAGCATCGGCTTCCAATACGGCGGTATGGTTTTCAGGAAGGTGAAGAGGTTCGACACGCCCACATAGTCGACGCCGCAGGCATAAAGTTCGGGTGTGAAGGCCAGACCCGCAAGCGTGCAGTAGCCGCCGTAGCTGCCGCCGTAGATGGCAATGCGCTTCGGATCGGCGATGCCTTGCGCGATCGCGTATTTGACGCCGTCGGTGACGTCATCCTGCATCGTGCGGCCCCACTCCTTGAAGCTCGCCTCCCAGAACTTGCGGCCGTAGCCGGTCGAGCCGCGGAAATTGACCTGCAGGACGGCATAGCCGCGGTTGACGAGAAACTGCACTTCGGGGTCATAACCCCAGGCGTCGCGGGCCCACGGTCCGCCATGCGCGTTGACGATCAGCGGCAAATTCTTGCCGCCGCCGCGCGGCAGCGTCAGGTAGCCGTGGATGGTGAGGCCGTCGCGCGCCTGGTATGTGATCGGCCTCATCTCGGCCAATTCGTTCTCGTCGAGCCACGGCGCGATTTCGGCAAGCTTCGTGAGCGCTTTCGCCGCCGCGTCGTAGAGGTAGCGCACGCCTTGCGTCCGGTCGCTCCAAGCGGCGACGACAAACAGCGTTTCATTCTTGTTGGAGCTCTGCAGGTCGATCTCACAGCCGGGAAGCTGCCGCTCCAGATCGGCATAGATTGCCTGCATCTCGGCGTCGAAGAATTTGCGCTCGCGCTTCCAGGTGACAAACTGCACTTCGGTGTAGACCTTGCGTTTGCGCGACCAGTCCAGCCCGGCGACGTCGACCTCGGGATGCTCGAAAATCAGGCTTTCCTCTTTTGCGGTCGCTGGATCGAGGCGCACGATCGCGGACTTGTCGCGATTGATGTTGGAGGCGGCAAACAAAAGCTTATTGTCGAAATCGAAGAACAGCGGCGAAATGTGCTGCCTGAAATTCGTGGTGATCACCGTCTCAAACGCGCTGTCGTCATCGAGACGGTGCAGGATGCTGTTGTTGACGCCGTCGGTCGCGATTGCAAGCCGGATACGGCCGGCGTGGTCGGTGATCCAAGCGGTGATGTTACCGGGATTCTCCGCCACCAGCGTCAATTCCTTGCTGTTGAGGTCGATCCGATAAACGTCGAACAGTTCCGGGTTGCGCTTGTTGAGCGAGACCAGGATTTCGTCGTCGTTGTCGTACAGGTCGTCGACAATCATCGCCCGCACTTTGTCGAACGGCGTGAGGTCGACGATATTTTTGCCATCGGCATCGACGGCGACGAGATGGAAATTCTCGTCGCCCTTGAAATCCTTCAAATAGACGATGCGGTGCGAGCCCTTCCAGAAATAATCGGCGACGTCGCGCTCGGTTTCGCTGGTGACGCGCACGGCCGGCCCGCCGGCGCGCGGCCGCACGAACACGTTCATGCGGTCCTTGTACGGCTGCACCAACGCGAGCGAGTTGCCGTCCGGCGAGAGCTGGAAGCCGGACTGATCCGGATTGCGGAAAAAATCGCGCAGCGGGATTGGTTTGGCGCGGGGTGTGGCGTCGGCGGCTGGCGGCATCGCGGAAACCTGCGGAATGGCTGATGACGGGGAGGGCGCTGACCGGTCAGCGCCCGCCATACATGGCGGACCGCAGCCGGACGATCAAGCCCGGTCGTCCTCCGCGGTCGCGCGCAGATATTCGCCCATGCCCGGGCCGATATTGGGCACAAACAGCTCCTCGACGCTCATCTTGCGGCGCGTCAGCTTCTGCTCGTCGAGGTGCCGCACCAGGGCCTCGAGAGTCGGCCGGCTACCCTCGATCGAATAATCCCAGATCTGCGGCCCGAAGATTTTTCGCGTCGCTTCGAGCTCATCGATCACCCACGGCAGACCGACGGTGAGCGCGTCGGTGTCATGCATCCAATAATAGGCCATGTCGCGCGCCTTGGTGAAGGCGCGATAGAAACTGATCGCCAGCCAGGGGTTCGCCTCATACAGCGCGGTCTTGAGCACGAAGGTGTGCATGATCGGGAAGATGCGGGTGCGCTCGTAATACTCGCGCTCGACTTGGCGGTGATCGGGAAACAGGCGGCGCATCGTCGTGCCAAGCGCGGGCGGAATCATCACCGTGGCCAGCGCGTCGATCTCGCCGCGCTCCAGCATGGCCTCAAGCGTGGTGTCCAGCTTCATGAATTCGACGCGCAGCCCTTCCGGCGGTTTGATCGTGCGCACCGGCCGGCCGATCACCCAGTTCACATCCTCCGGCCGCACGCCATAATCGCTTGAAAGGAAGCCGCGCACCCAGACCGCCGCCGTCATCTGATAGTCGGCGACGCCGATGCGCTTGCCCTTGAGGTCCTGCGGCTTCACGATCTTGCTGTCGGCGCGCAAATAGACCGCGGAATGCCGGAACACGCGCGATGGAAATACCGGGATCGCGATGAACCGCGTATCGCCCTCCGAGCGCAGAATCGTATAGGACGACAGCGACATTTCCGAGCAGTCGAACTCGGCGTGATTGAGCATGCGCCAGAACGTTTCACCGGGGCGCAGCGGCAGGAAGGTGAGATCGACGCCTTCGACCGGCACACGGCCGTCGATCAGCGGCTGGGTGCGGTCATAGCGTCCGCATGCAAGCGTGAGTTTCAGATTGGACATGCTTAGTTTCCGTCATCCTGAGGTGCGAGCGAAGCGAGCCTCGAAGGATTTCGGCCGAGGCGCTGCGGCCGTCGCCCGTCGAGGCTCGGCGCTTTCGCGCCGAGCACCTCAGGGTGACGGTTTGATGGAAAGGAAAACACGACTACAAAATAATACTTGGATTGCGGATGCACTGATCGCAGTCAATGAGATTGACCTGCTTGGCTTGAATCTTCCACGTACCGCCGTCGCGCACGACGCGGTAGCCGGCCCAGCCGGTGAGCACGCGCGTCTCGTCGCCCCAGAATTCGCTGATCAGAAAATTGGAGCGCAGCATGCGCACGTCGTCGCCGGCGGTGGCGAAGACTTCCACATTGGTGACGAGCCGCACCGTGCGCGAGGCTGGCGCCTGCGACCAGGCGAACCCGGTACGCAGCCGATAGATGCGGTCTTCGAGCCGGCGGCGGTCGTCGAACATGACGGAGATTTCGCGCCGTGGGTCGCCGGCCGTCGGCGTCGACGGTACCCAATAGATGCACTCGCCGGCGTACATCTTCAGCCAATCTTCGTAGCGCAACTGATCAAGCAGCCTTGCTTCGCGTTCAATGAGCCGGCGGAATTCGTCGCGCACGGTAAGGTCGGCGACGGCGCGGGCGTCGTCCTGCCAATCGGTGAAATGGGCGATCAAGTCGCGATAGAGCGCATCGTTGACGTAGTGCGAACTGCGCGACGGATCGGTCGCTGTGGCGGTTGCTTCCCCGCTCACATCACGGCTCCCGCGTGATGGCGAGATTCTGCGGGCCCTTCATCAGCCGTTTCCATTCCTTGAAATGCTCGCGCATGAAGGCTTCGTCGGTGGCCGGCGCCGTGATGGTGCCGTCGTCGTTTGCCTTGATGCGGCCGGGGATACCGAAACCGCGATTCATGTAGACCCATTCGTCCTCGACCGCCATCAGTCCGTGCTGGATCTGCTCGAAATTGGCGATGTCATCAACTTCGCCGAAGTTCGGAAAGCCTTCCTGGGTGCGCATGCGCAGCGCGTTGATGTCGGTGACGGCGTCGCTCGGAATGCTGCCGTCATCGACGATCATGGTGCCGTACCAGATGGCGTTGGTCTCGGCGACGCCGACCGGTTCGAACACCTGGATGTGGTTGCCGAGCAGCGAGAAATTTGGAAACACGTTGATATTGACCGGTTCCGAGCCGGCGAGATCGAGCAGGGCGAAGGCGCGGTCGCCATAGCGGCGCAGAAATTCGGCCTCGTAATGCTCCATGCCGGGATGGGCACTTTCCAGCGCCCATAATCCGCCCGGCCGCTTCTCCAGATTAGGCCGCTTGTCCTTGAAATGATTGCCGTGCCCGGTGTAGCGCATGTACATCGCCAGCGCGTCGGGCGAGTTGCGGTAATAGGCCATGCCCTTGGCATTCTCGCCGGCAAAGCGGTTCTCGGTTTCCAAGAGCGAGCGATGCGAATAGGCGACGTGATAGCCGTCGCAGGAATTATCGTAGGCGAGCTTCCAGTTGCCCTTGTAGCGAAAGCGGTTCGCCTCGCAGACCACGATTTTGCTGCCGGGATTGCGGTCGAGCCACTCGTCGATGATCTTGGCGATCGGACCGAGATGCTCGTCGAGCGGCAGCGCGTCCAGATTGAGCGTGCCAAACAGAAAACCGCGATAGGAGCTGACACGCGGCACCTGGGCGAGATTGTATTTCGGGTCGCGCATGTCGTCGGCATAACCGTCGGGCCACGGCACGCCGCGCAGCCGGCCGGTGTTGAGAAAATTCCAGCCGTGATACGGGCACTGGAAGGATTTTGAGTTGCCCTTGTCCCAGCGGCACAGTGTGGTGCCGCGATGGGTGCAGCGGTTGTAGAGCGCGCGAATCTTGCCTTCGCCGTCGCGCACGATGATCAGCGGCCGCAAGCCGAGGCGGCGCGTGATGAAATCGTTTTCTTTGGGGATTTCGCTTTCGTGCGCGAGGTAGGTCCAGGTGCCGCCGAAAATCTGCGTCATCTCGGCTTCGAAGATCGCCGGATCGGTGTAGATCAGCCGGTGAGCGCGGTCTTCCTGGACCAGATAATCCCAGTCGTAGAGCGCCGTGCCGCTGATGCGGCTTCGCGGCGAACCAATCTTCTCCATCGCCGTCATGAGGCGCTCCTTGCCTGTTCCCCTACCCCTTGTGGGGAGGGGCGGGGGTGGGGGTCGTGAGGTAACGCGCTAACAGTAACGTCGTTTTGATAACCGTCTTCGCCGAGAGTCACCGCACCACCCCCCTCCCTAGCCCCCCCCCACAGGGGGGGAGGGAAAAGTACTCAAAAGAAATCGAAATACTCGTTTTCTTCCCACGTGGTCGGTTCCTCGCTTTCCAGCGCGCCTTTGGCTTCGCCGGCGGCGCGCTCAAAGCGCGTCCATTCGCTGCGCTTGAGAGCGATGAAATAGTCGACAAAAATATCGCCAAGTTCGCGGCGGAACAACGGCTCCCTGTCGAGCGCATCGAGTGCCTCCGGCAGGCTGTTCGGCAGCGGCGGACGCTCGGCCGTGTAGGGGGCGTCATCCGCAGGTGGTGGCTTGAGTTTCGCAGCGATGCCCGCTGACCCCGCGATCACCTGAGACAAAATAAAGAGATAGGGGTTGGCCGCCGGTTCGCCGACGCGGTTCTCCAGCCGCGTCGCCGGATCGTGGGCGCCGCCGAGCACGCGGATCATGGCGCCGCGATTGTCGTGGCCCCAGCCGGCGCGATCCGGCGCCAGCGAATTCGCCCGGAACCGCCGATAGCCGTTGACGGTCGGTGTGGCAAACACGGTGCTGGGGACGGCGTAGTGCAAAATGCCTGCGAGATAGGACAGGCCGAGCGGCGACAGCACTTCGCCATGCTTTTCCGCGGCGAACAAATTCTTGCCGCTGGTCGCGTGCGTGAGCGACTGATGCAGGTGCCAACCGCTGGCATAGAACCCTTTACGCGCCGGCCGCGCCATGAAGGTCGCGAAATAGCCGAGCCGGCGGCAGAGCTGGCGGGTCGCAGTTCGGAACAAGAGCACATTGTCGGCCGCATCGAGCGCCGCGCACGGCGCGAAGGTGCATTCGACCTGGCCGGGGCCCCATTCGTTCTCGATCGAGCGCAGCCCCAGTCCGAGTTTCTCGAACGCATCGCCGAGCGCATCGAATACCGGCTGCATCAAGTCCATGTTGGACTCGGAGTGATAGTGATAGCCGGGCTCCGCCGGCCAGGTGGCGATCGGCCGGCCGCGCATGCCCGGTGTACCGATATTGTCGTCGGTGAGATGATCCGCCGCGACGCGCAGAAGATACCATTCGATCTCCGCGCCGATGATGCTGGCGTGGCCGCTGCGATGCAGTTGCTGCAACGCCTTGCGCAGCAGCTGCCGCGGCGCGAAATGAAACGGCCGCCCGTCGTTGAAATATTCGTCGCACAGAATCCAGCCAGTGCCCGGCGCCCACGGCAGGACGCGGAATGTTCTGGGATCGGCGACCACTGTGAGATTGGGCGACCCGGTCATCTCAGGAAGCCCCATGCCACCGCCGCGCGTGAACGAGGCGAACACCCGCGCGCCCGCGCCGTCGAGCGTCGTCGTCGCCACGCCGATGTTGTAGCCGGCGCTCAGCGCCGAAAGGAACGCGGGCACGGTGAGGGTTTTCGCCCGGCAGTAGCCGTGCGTATCGCTCCAGGCGAGCCGTACATAGCGCAGCTTCTCGGCCTTAACCCGCCGTTTGATGTCCGCCGCAAGGCGGCGGTCCTCGTCCGACCATAAACCGTGCCGGTCGATGAAGGTCTTCGGTTTGCTCATGGCTGAGGGCAGGTGGCAGGTGGCAGGTGGCAGGTGGCAGGTGGCAGGTGGGGTGGGCGATACTGTCGAAGCGTCACCGCTAACACGCTTCACGGCGCGATTCTATTGCGGTGGAGCGCGTCAAGCCGCATCATGGCGGCGGGCCGCCGGCGGCGGCGGAAACAGGAAATCGCGGGCAAAGGGCAATGGCCAAAAAGACTACGTCGCAAAAGACCAACAAGGCGCATCAGGACCTCAAGCAGCAGATGGTCATGGCTGGCAAAGTGCTGGTCGCCGAGGGGCATGACGATTTCACCCGCGGTCATATTTCGATGCGGCTGCCGGACAATCCGAAACTGTTCTTCATGAAGCCGCACAGCATGGGGCTCGACGAGATCACCATGCAGAATATTCTGACCATCGATCTCGAAGGCAACGTGGTCGCCGGCACGTCGCGCCGTCACAGCGAGGTCTATATCCATTCCGAGATTCTCAAGGCGCGTCCAGACCTCAACTGCGTGATCCACGTCCATTCGCCGTATTCGGTGGCGTTGTCGGGGACCGGGCGAGCGGTGCGGGCCTACAGCCAACCGGGTGCGCTGTTCTGTGGCGAGACAGGCCTCTACACCGATACGATCGCGCTCATTCGCAGCCACGCCATGGGGGCCGGCGTCGCCAAGGCGCTCGGACCGCATCGCGCGGTGCTGCTGAAAAACCATGGATCCGTGATCACCGGCAAGACCATAGCCGAAGCCGTGGTTGCCGCCACCATGCTGGAAAACGCCGCGATGGTTCAGCTCGCGGTCGAAGCTGCGGGCAAGGCCGCGCCGGAGTTTCCGCCCGACGATATCGCCAAGCTGAAAGGTGAGATCAGCCAGCCGGAACAGTTTCAGGTCAATTTCGACTACCTCGTCCGCCGCGTGAAGCGGCGGGGAAAATAGACCGATACGTCATCCCAAGGTGGCCGCGAAAGCGGCCCTCGAAGGATGCGGCCGAAGTGCTGGGGCCGTCGCCCTTGGAGGCTCGGCGCTTTTCGTCGAGCGCCTCAGGGTGACGGAAACAAACAGGGAGGCGACCGTCATGGCGTTGACGCAGAGCTACGTCCATGGGGCAAGCGACAAGCCATTGCTCGGCGAGACCATCGGGCAATTCTTCGACGCGGCGTGCGCCAAGTGGGCTGATCGGCCGGCGCTCATCGTGCGCCATCAGAATGTGCGCCTGAGCTATGGCGAATTGCGGCAGGCCGCCGATAAGCTCGCCGCCGGGCTGTTGACGCTCGGCTTGCAGCCCGGCGACCGCATCGGCATCTGGTCGCCCAACAATTCGGAATGGGTGCTGACCCAGTTCGCGACCGCCAAGGCCGGGCTCATCCTGGTCAACATCAATCCGTCCTACCGCGTCACCGAGCTTGAATATGCGCTCAACAAGGTCGGCTGCAAGGCGCTGATCCTCGCCGAGTGTTTCAAAACGTCGGATTATATCGGCATGCTGCGCGAACTTGTCCCTGAGCTTAAGGACGCCACGCCGGGAAAACTCGAATCCACCCGCCTGCCGGCGCTGCGCGCGGTCATCGTGCTTGGACAATTGCAGCAGCCCGGCTGCTTATATTTCTCCGACATCTTAGGCAGCGGCGGCGCGGCCGAAGCCGAACGGCTCAAAGAGCTTGCGCCGGTCCTGCAGTTCGATGAGCCGATCAACATTCAATTCACCTCGGGCACCACCGGATTTCCCAAGGGCGCGACGCTGTCGCACCACAATATTCTCAACAACGGCTTCTTCATCGGCGAAGCGATGCGGCTCACGCCGCAAGACCGGCTGTGCATTCCGGTGCCGCTTTATCACTGCTTCGGCATGGTGTTGGGCAATCTCGCCGCGGTCACGCACGGCGCCTGCATGGTCTTTCCCGGCGAGGGCTTCGACCCGCTGGTCACGCTTGAAACCGTGGCGGAGGAACGCTGCACCGCGCTGCACGGTGTGCCGACCATGTTCATCGCGCAGCTCGATCATCCCGAGTTCAACCGCTTCGATCTGTCGGCGCTGCGCACCGGCATCATGGCGGGCTCGCCGTGCCCGATCGAAGTCATGAAGCGCACGGTCGACAAAATGCATCTTAACGAAATCACCATCGCCTACGGCATGACCGAGACGAGTCCGGTCAGCTTCCAGAGTTCGACCGACGATCCGCTCGAACGCCGCGTCTCGACGGTCGGCCGCATCCAGCCGCATCTCGAAGTCAAGATCGTCGATACGCACGGCCGCGTGGTGCCGCCCGGCACGCCCGGCGAATTGTTGACACGCGGCTACTCGGTCATGCTCGGCTATTGGGGCGACGAGGAGCGCACGCGCGAGGCGATCGACGCGGCGCGTTGGATGCATACCGGCGACCTCGCCACCATCGACGCCGAGGGCTATTGCAACATCGTCGGCCGCATCAAGGACATGGTGATCCGCGGCGGCGAAAACGTTTATCCGCGCGAGATCGAGGAGTTCCTGTACCGGCACCCGAAGGTACAGGACGTGCAGGTGGTCGGCGTCCCCGATGATCGCTACGGCGAGGAGATTTGCGCCTGGGTGAAGCTTCGCCCAGGCGTCGCCGCGAACGAGGAGGAAATCCGCGCCTTCTGCCGCGACCAGATCGCCCACTACAAGGTGCCGCGCTACGTCAAGTTCGTCGACGAATTCCCGATGACCGTTACCGGAAAGATTCAGAAATTCATGATGCGCGAGCGCATGATCGCCGAACTGGGGCTGAAGGTTCAGAAGACCGCGTGAACGCTGCGCGCGCCGCTATTCGCGGCAAACGCTCAGCACGGCGGCGGCGGCGCATCGGCCAGCTTGGGATTGATCGCTTTCAGTCCGTCGGGCCAGGTCAGTTTCGTATAGTCGATCTCGCCCGGCGTCTGCTTCTCGCCTTGCGCCCAGCGGCTCAGGCTGCAGAAGTCGCTGTAGTAGATCTTGTCGAGGGCGATCGGCCGCATGTTGGTGTCCCATTGTTCCTTGGTCGCCTTTTCGCTCAGCCCTAACTTGGCGGCGGCGTAGGCGGCGACGTCCTTAAAATCCTTCGCCGCGACGTCGCGCCCTTTGAGGGTGGCGCGCAGCCAGCGCGTCGCGATGTCCTTGCCTTGCGGTGAGGCGAGCCATGCGGGTCGTGCGCCGGCAACCAGATAACCCTGGATATAGCCGGTCGCGTCGCCGAGGTAGTGCGCCTTGTCGGGACAGATTTCGAGCGTCCGCGATCCCACCGGCTGCCAGATGAAGAATGCCGCGATCTGGCCGCCGCACAGGGCGGCCGGCAGCACCTGAGTATCGAGGTTGATCACCTTCACGGTTTTCGGATCGACATGGTTCTTCGTCAGATATTCGGAAATGAACCAGGAGCCGGTCGAGCCGACACGGGTGGCGATGGTCTTGCCGGCAAGGTCCTGCGGCGTCTTAATGTCTTTACCGGCGACGGCGACGTAACCCTTGCTGTCGCGCTCGATGGCCGCAATGGTGCGATAGTCGCCCTTGGCGCGAAAGAAATATTGCACGCTCGGCAAATCGCCGGTCATGACGATGTCGCCCTGGCCACTCTGAAAGGACTGAAACGCGGTGGTGCCCGAGGGAAACAGGCGATAGGTGATGTCGAGTCCTTCGTCCTTGTAGAAGCCTTTCTCGATGGCCATCCAGATTGAATCGTTGTTCACGGATGGCTGTCCAAAGAGCGTCATTTTCGCCAGTGTCTGCTGCGCTTGCGCGGCCGTCAGGCTGAGCGCGAGCGCGCCGCCGGCGGCCGTCAGGCCGAGTAGATGGATCATGCGAGGCATGGTTTTCTCTTTCCGTTGCGATCAGGTTTGCGAGACGAACGACATATAGCGGGCCAAGACTTTATCGACGATGAGCCGGAAAATGCGGTCGACGATGAAGCCGAGCACGCAGATCGTAAGCAAGGCGACAAAGATGCGATTGGTCTGCAGCAGCAGCGAAGATTGCTGCAGCAAATAGCCGATGCCCGAATTGGCGGCGAGGATTTCTGCGGGGATGATGCTCATGAACGATGACGCCATCGCCACGCGCATGCCGGTGACGATGTAGGGTACGGCGGACGGCACGATAACGAGGACGAAAATCTGCAGCCGGCTGGCGCCGAGGCAGGCAGCGGCGCGCTGGCGCGTCAGCGGCGCGCGCCACACGCCGGCGGTGGTGTTGATGAGCACGATGAAGAATGTGCCCCAGAAGATCAGGAAATACTTCGACATCTCGCCGATGCCGAACCAGATCACCGCGATCGGGATCATCGCCGTCGGCGACAGATAACGCAGCAGTTCCATGATCGGGTCGAGCAGGTCGTGCAACAGCCGGACGCGGCCAAGCAGGACGCCCATGATGACGCCGGCCAGCGACCCAGTTGTGAATCCGACAAGGACGCGAACCATGCTGATGGTGACATCAGACAGGATTTCGCCGCTCGCCAGCATCGGGATAGCGGTACGGAAGACATCGAGCGGCGGCGGGATCAGGAACGGATTGAACACATAGGTAGAGAGCACCTGCCATGTGCAGAATCCGATCAGCAGCGAGGCGGCTGCAAGTGAAAGCTTCCGGACGGCGGGAAATGCGGCCCAGGCCTGCCATCTGCGCGGCGCCGACGCCTCGCCAGTCTCCTCTGCGGACCGGCCCTCCCGGCTGTAGACGGTGCTCAATGCGCCTCCAACCGCTCGTCCAAGCGGATCAGGTCGGGTGTCAGCAGATCCTCGATCTCGCCAAACAGCCGCGCGACTTTTGCATCGGCGAGATCGCGCGGTCGCGGCAAGTCGATTTCGATCACCTTCGTGATGACCGAGCGCGGGCCGACCGACATTACCGCGATACGGTCGGCGAGCGAAATGGCTTCGGCAATGTCGTGGGTCACGAACACGATGGTCTTGCCGATGCGTTGCCAGATATCGAGCAGAACCTTATGCATACGGCGGCGCGTGAGTGCGTCGAGCGCCGCGAACGGCTCATCCATCAGCAGCACGTTGGGCTCGACCGCGAGACCGCGTGCAATTTGCAGCCGCTGCCGCATACCGCCCGACAATTCGGCGGGAAACTTGTTGCGGTGGGTATCGAGCCCGACCATCTCCAGATAACGCTTCGTGATGCCCGCCCATTCCGCTTTCGGAATTTTTCGAACGCGCAGCGCAAAGCGTATGTTCTCTTCAACGGACAGCCACGGCAGCAACGCCGATCCGGAGTCCTGAAAAAACATGACGCGTTCGCGTCCGGGGCCGGTGATCGGCGCATCGCCGAAGGTTGCAGTCCCGCCGCTCACCGGTTCAAAGCCTGCGAGAATGTTGAGTAAAGTCGATTTGCCGCAGCCAGACGCACCGAGCAGGCAGACGAATTCGCCATCATCGATAGTCAGCGACACCCCGTCGAGCGCGACATAACTTCCGCGCACCGACTGATAGATCTTGCGAATGTTAGTGACGCGTAACAAGCCCCGCTCCGGAAGCGTGTCGCCGGCCTCGAAACGTTAGAATTGGCCGATCCCTAAGTCAAACGCGCGGCCGTGTTGCAACGCGCACGCCTGCGTTGCGCCGCCGCCGACCTAATCTGCGTATATCTGCCGCGCAGTCACGGATGCTGGACAGGAGAAAAGTGGTTTGCAATGAACGGCGGCGCAGCGGGCATCCGCTTGCAGCAACGCTGGAGACTGTACATGCCCGATGTGAAGCCGATCGCGCCCGTTCGTATCGGGGGGACTGACATTGTCTATGCGCAAGGGATGAAAGCCGGGCCGTGGCTGTTTTTCACCGGCCATGAGGCGACGGATTTCGAGAACGGTATCGCAGCGCCGGTCGCCGGCATTCCAGGGCTGCCGCTCGGTGGCGCGCCGCGTTATCTGCGCGAAGGCCGTTTCATTTTCGATCGCCTGGCGAAACTGATTGCCGCGGAAGGCGGTGACCTGCGCCATATCGTACGCGTCGATCAATATTACCCGCGCTTCGAATGCGTGAATCCGTACCAGCGCGCGCGCAAGACCTTGCTCAAGGAGTATGTGCCGCCGAGCACCTCGGTGCTGATGGAGGAATTGCTGGTCGAGGGCGCCAACATGAATGTCTCGCTGCTCGCCGTGTTGCCGGGCGGCGGCCGCGAGCCGCAGGCGGCGCGCCCGCAAGGCGTGCCGGTGCCGCAGCATTCCGGCTTCATCGCATCGCTGGTGTCCGGCGATTACGTCTTTGTCGCCGGCCAGATGCCGAACAATGAGGCGATGAACGCACTCGATCCGAAAGCCTACCGGGCGCCGAACGCAGTCTGGAACGGCACAGACATCCGGCTGCAGGCCGAGTTTCTGGTGACGCGGCTGAAATCCGGTCTCGAAGCCGGCGGCAGCTCGCTGAAGAACGCGGTCAAGGCGCAGGTTTATCTGACCGACATCGGCGACCTCCCGGAATTTCTCGATGTCTGGAACGGGCACTTTGCCGACAATCCCTGTGCGCTTACGGTGGTGCAAACCAAAGGACTTGGGCTCACCGAATCGATCATCGAGATCAACATTTTCGGCGTGCGCGATCAGGGCAAAACCAAAAAGCAGATTATCGAGCACAAGCCGTCGAGGGCGATGCGGCTCGGCCCAGCCGCGATCGTGGCCGGCGATCTTGTCTGTCTTTCGGCGCTTTACGCGGCCGACGAGAGCGGCGCGCTGCCCGCCGTGCAGAAATCCGCCGGACTGCGCCATCTGGGCGCCCCAGCGCAGCATCAAATGCGGGCCATTCTCGGAGCGGCCGATGAGATTTGCGCCGCCGCCGGCAGTTCACTCGGCAACGTCGTGCGCGCCCATCATTTCGTCGGCGATCTCAATGCGGTCTACCCGGCGCTTCGCGTCTGGCAGGACAAGCTCGGCGGAGCGCCGATTCCGTTCGGCGCTGTGCGCACGTCGCTGCCGATTCCCGGCTGCGACATCGTCGTGGACGTGTGGGCCTATCGAGCCGCCGCGTAAACGAACCGGTGCACCGCTACTGCGCCAGCAGCGCGGGATTGTCGGCGACGATCTTGCGATAGAGCGCGAACTGGGCGCGGGTCTCCGCATCGAGCTGGGCGGGTGTCGAGCCGACCGCTTCAGTGCCGATGCCGGCAAGCCGTTTGATCACGGCCGGATCGTGCATCGCGGTAGCGGCCGCTGCGGCGAGCCGGTCGATGATGGGTTGGGGTGTGGCCGACGGCGCATAGAGCCCGGTCCAGAACGGCGCAACGAAATCGACGCCAGCCTCCCTCATCGTCGGCACGTCGGGCAGGGCCGGCGAACGCGTCTCGGTTGTTACCGCAAGGGCGCGTACAACGCCGGTCTGGATATTTTTCATCTCGGCGGGGACGCCGTCGATCATCATCGCGACCCGCCCCGATATCAGGTCCGGCAGCACCGCGACGGTGCCGCGATACGGGATGTGCACGATGTTGACGCCGGCCTTTTGCTTGAACAATTCGGTGGCGAGATGCACGGCCGTTCCGGTGCCGGACGAGCCGTAGCTGTACTTGCCCGGGTTGGCTTTGAGCAGCGCGATGAACTCGCGCATGTTCTTTGCCGGCAGCTTCGGGCTCGCGACCATGATTGGCGCAAACCGCGTGATCAGCGAGACCGGTTTGAGGTCGCGCAACCAGTCGTAGGGCAGATCCTTGGTGACCGAGGCATGCACGATGCCGGTGACGGAATGATAGAGCAGGGTGTAGCCGTCCGGATTGGAGCGCACCACCGCGTCGGTTGCGATCGCGCCGCCGCCACCACCCTGATTGATGATGACGATCGTTTGCCCGAGCGCCTTGGAGAGCTGGTCGGCGGCGATGCGCGCGGTGACGTCGATACCGCCGCCAGGGGGAAACGGCACGTACATCTTGATCGGCCGCGTTGGAAAGTCCGACTGAGCGCCGGCTGGGAGTGCGAATATGCCGGCGATGCAGACTATCCACAGCGCGGCCTGCCCTTGCAGCAGTTTCCTCATGGCTCTCACATTCTCTCGGCGGGGCTCTGCCCACGGCAGACCGATCGCGGCTTTTCTGGTGTCGTCACTATGGCGGCTCTCTGTACGCAGGCAAGCCGCGCCGGCGGATGGTTGGCATGTCGTTCTGCCGAGTGTCATAGTTCGCCGCGTTCGGATATTCAGAGCGCGGCGCAATTCGCGGAAAACAAAAAGCGGGACGACGATGAAAACAAGCACAGATCGAATCTTGACGACGCATATCGGCAGCCTGCCGCGGCCCGACGATCTGTTCGAGATGATGGTGGCACGGACAGACGGCAAACCGGTCGACGCTGCCGCGTATGCCGCGCGGGTACAGCAGGCCGTCGATGAGTGCGTGCGCCAGCAAGTCGATGTCGGGCTCGACATCGTCAGCGACGGCGAGATGGGAAAGCCGAGTTTCATCACCTATGCGGCGTCGCGCCTTGACGGCTTGACCAGCCGCGAAGGATCACGGCCGAGTCCATTTGCAACCTCGCGCGAAACCCTCGCCTTTCCCGACTATTACGAGTCGGCACTGGCGCAGCAGGTCACCGCGCGGCGGCGGCGGTCGCTCACTGTTTGCACCGGACCGATCAAGTACAAGGGCCACGCGGCACTCAAGGCCGACCTCGGCGTTCTCAAATCCGCGCTGGCGAAAGTGCCGGTGGCCGAAGCGTTCGTGCCGGCCATCGCGCCGTCCAATGTCGAGGCGACGACGCCCAACGAATACTATCCGACATCCGAGGCCTACGTGTTTGCCATCGCCGAGGCGATGCGCGAGGAATATAAGGCGATCGTCGACGCCGGTTTTGTGCTGCAGATCGACGATCCGTTTCTTGTCACGTATTACATCACGCGCCCCGATCTCGATGTCGCCGCTTGCCGCAAGTGGGCGGAGCTGCGCGTCGAGGCGCTCAACAGCGCGCTCGCCGGAATCCCCGAGGATCGCATCCGCTTCCATACTTGTTACAGTATCAACATGGGTCCGCGTATCCACGATATGCAGCTTAAGGATATTGCCGACATCATTCTGAAGGTGCGCGCCGGCGCCTATTCGTTCGAGGCTTCAAACCCGCGGCACGAGCACGAATGGGAGGACTGGAAACGCGCCAAAATTCCGGACGGAAAGATTTTGATCCCCGGAGTGATCACGCAGTCGACCGTGCTGGTCGAGCATCCGGAACTGGTGGCGCAGCGCTTGGAACGCTATGCCGGCATCGTCGGCCGCGAACGCGTTATTGCCGGCGCGGATTGCGGCTTCGCCTCATTCGCTGGTTCAAACGAAGTGCATCCGTCGATCGTCTGGGCAAAATTCAAGGCGCTGGTGGACGGTGCGCGCATCGCCTCCGGCCGGCTATGGCAAAGGGCGGCGTGATAGCGACGATCAAACCCCGAGCCACTTGTGCAGGATTTCCGGCTGCTCGCGCACGGCCTGGGCGCTCAGCGCTTCGACCATGTGACCGTTGTTGAGAATGTAAACGCGGTCGGCAAGCATCATCGCCGCGGAAATATTCTGCTCCACGATCAGGATCGTCTGGCCGGCGTCGGCGAGTTTGCGGCAGGTGGCGAGCAGGTCGCGCACGATGACCGGCGCCAGGCCTTCGAACGGCTCATCGAGCAAAAGAATTTTCGGCTCACGCACCAGCGCACGCGCGATGGCGAGCATCTGTTGTTCGCCGCCGGATAGATCGGTGCCGCGGCTGCCGCGCCGCTCCTTCAGGCGCGGAAACGTGGCGTAGACCCGTTCCAGCGGCCAGCGGTTCGGGGCGGTCAGGCCGGCGAGGATGATGTTGTCCTCGACGTTGAGGCTGCCGAAGATGCGGCGGTCCTCGTGCACGAGCTGAATGCCGGCCAGCGCGATGACATGACTCTTCTTGCCGGCTAGTTCGGCGCCGTCGAGAAGGATCGAACCGGTGCGCGGCGTCACCACGCCCATCAGGCTTTTGAGCGTTGTGCTCTTGCCGGCGCCGTTGCGGCCGAGCAGCGCCACGACCTCGTTGCGTTCGATCTTGAGCGATACGTCGAACAGGATGTGGGAATCCCCGTAGTAGGAATTCAGGGCGTTGACTTCGAGCAGGCTCATGCCGCCATCACTCCGCCCAGATAGGCTTCCTGCACGGTCTTATTGACCTTGATCTCAGCCGGTGTGCCTTCGACCAGCACACGGCCTTCTTGCAGGACGGTGACGCGCTCGACCAGTTCGAACAGCGAATCCATGTCGTGATCGATGATGATCATGGTCCTGCCCTGGCTGATCGATTTGAGCTGCTGCACCATCTCGACGCGTTCGAGCGGGCTCATGCCGGCGAGCGGTTCGTCGAGCAGCAGGAGGCTCGGCGAACTCGCCAGCGCCAGGCCGACTTCGAGGCGGCGCTTCTCGCCGTAAGCGAGAGACGCCACCGGCCAGTCGGCGCGCTCCGTCAGATTGACCAGCGCGAGCGTGTGCTCGACCTGCTCGGACAGGCCGGCGATGCGCCGCACGCTGCGAAACAGGTCGAGGCGGAATTTGCCGCGTCGCTCGGCCAGCGCCGCGATGGTGACGTTCTCGCGCACGGTCAACCGCGTGAACAGCTGATTGACCTGATAGCTCTTGGTCAATCCGAACTGGCATACGTCGGTCACGGTCATGCCGGTAATGTCGCGACCCTCGAACACGATCTGGCCGGAGGTCGGCGTGATCTCGCAGGTCAGCATCTTGAAGAAGGTGGTCTTGCCAGCGCCGTTCGGCCCGATGATGCCGCGCCGCTCGCCCTGCTGGACGGAAAAATTGATGTCGCTGTTGGCGAGCAGGCCGCCATAGCGTTTGGTGAGCAGCGTCGCCTCGAGAATCGGCCCGGAATAATCGCCGCTCTTACGGCGCAGTACCGGCATCGGCGCTGGCGTGGCGGCTGCAAGCGGCGCCGGCTTTGCTGCCGCGGCGGGCAGGGCGACGGTATCCTGCGGTTTCGAGCGGGACGCGAAACCGCGGGCGGCCAATTCGTAAAGGTCTTTGAAGCCGCCGATCAGGCCGTGGCGCAGGAAGCAGACCAGCAGCACAAAGACGATGCCGAGCACGAGCTTCCAGGCGGCACCGAGATGCAGGGTGGTTTGCAGGAAGTCGCTGAGATAGAGCCACACCGTCGCGCCGACCAGCGGGCCGAACAAAGTGCCGGCGCCGCCGATCGCCGTCTGCATCACCAGTTGCCCGGATGTATCGAATATGAACGCGTCGGGCGGCATGAAGCCCTGCATGATGCCAAGGAGGCCGCCGGCGAAGCCCGCATAGGCGGCAGCGATGACGAACGCGGTCAGCTTGTAGCTGTGGATGTTGTGGCCGACGGCGGCCGCGCGCAACGGATTGTCGCGGATGGCGCGCAGGATGGCACCGACCGGCGAACGCACGATGCGCAGTGCGATCACCACGCCGACGAAATACCAGAACGCCAGGAAGCTGTAGAGCGAGGTGTCGTTGTTGAACTGCAGCGTGGTGAAGCCGAGCGGCAGCGTTGGCGCCGGCACGCCCGGCAGCCCGTTCTCTCCGCCCGTGTAGGCCGAGAGCGGATTGAATTCGACGAAGAAAAATACTTCGGCGATCGCCAGCGTGATCATGGCGAAGTATATGCCGGTGCGCCGTAGCGCGATCAGGCCCACCAGATAGCCGACAACGACGGCCGCGATCATGCCGATGAAGAGGCTCGTGATCACGTCCGGATAATTGAGAACCGTGAGCAGATAAGCAGCCACCATGCCGCCGGTGCCGAAAAACGCGGACTGGCCGAACGACAGCAGGCCGGTGAAACCGAACAAAATATCGAAGCCGAGACCAAACAGGCCCCACACCAGGATACGGTTGACGGTGGTCGGTGCGAAGCCGAGGTAGGGCAGAACGAAGGGCGCGGCGATCAGGCCGACCGCCGTGAGTGCCTCGACAATGAAAGGACGTTGCCTGAGCATCAGTGTGCAGGGCTCATTCGCGGCCGGCGGTGCCAAGGAGCCCGTACGGGCGCAGCACCAGCACGAGCGTCATGGCGACGAACAGCATCACGTATGAATATCCCGGATTGAACATCGAAGTAATGCTGATGATCTCACCGGCGATCAGACCGCCGAGCACCGCGCCGGGAAACGAACCGACGCCGCCGATGACGACCACCACGAAGGTCTGCACCAGGATCGACTCGCCGACATCGGGCGCGATTGAGACGACCGGCGCGTTGATGATGCCGGCAAAGCCCGCCGCCATGGCGCCGATGCCGAACACCAGCATGAAAACCTTGTAAACGTCGATGCCAAGCGAATCGACCATCACCGAATCTTCGATGCCAGCGCGCACGATCATGCCGATGCGGCTCCGATAGAGCACGACGTAGAGCGCGAGCAGCGCCACGGCGACGATGCCGAGCAGCGCGAGGCGATAGGTCGGATAGAACATGAAGCCAAGCGACGTGATGCCGACGAACGGCGGCGGCGCCGGGATGGCCTTCGACAGGCTGCCGAAAAAGAAACGCACCGCCTCGACGAACACGATGCCGAGGCCGAACGTGACGAGCAACTGATCCTCGTGAGGCCGACTATAGAAGTGGCGGATGATCACCCGCTCCATCACCACGCCGACCAGCATGACGAACAGCGACCCGGCAATGACCGCTACGATGAACGATCCGGTGTAGTCGTAGGCGACCCAGCCCGCATAGCCGCCGAGCATGAACATGGCGCCGTGCGCAAGATTCAGCACGCCGAGCGTGCCGTAGATGATCGTCAGTCCGGACGAGATCAGCGCAAGCAGTGCGCCGAGCACCAGCCCGTTAAAGCACTGCGATATGAAATTGCCCCAGTTGATCACGTGTGCGTTCGCGGTTGGTGCATTGCCTCACCCGCATGCCGACTGAGCGGTCGGCATGCGGGTGTTTGCTAACGACAGACA
>Ga0208849_1000600_pt1 | contig 32142 bp, 30 predicted proteins | sample NGESurdeep072012_10_FD_184470 | JGI IMG/M metagenome (GOLD analysis project Ga0208849, IMG submission 184470) | Arctic peat soil microbial communities from Barrow, Alaska - NGEE Surface sample 53-3 deep-072012 (SPAdes) | ecosystem: Environmental > Terrestrial > Soil > Wetlands > Peat ... | reverse complement strand
GGCGAGCGCGGGGGAGGCCCAGCCGCAACGGCGCGAGACGTAGCGCCACAGCGCCTTCCCCGTGGCTGCGTCGAGCGCGAGCAGGTGTCCGTCGAAGGTCGTGATGTACACGCGGCCGTAGCCGACGACCGGCGGGAACTCGAGCAGCGACTGCCCGTGGAACGTCCACACGCGCCGAAACGGCGGCCGCAAGCGCAGCGACGGCGCCGATCGAATGCGCTCCTGGTCGTAGCCGTACGTTGGCCAGGCGACGCCCGGCTCCGCGGGCCGGCGCGGAGCCGGGCTCAGTGCCGGCGTGTACTCCGTCGCGGTCGAGCCCCGGATCGTGGGCACGGGGTGCCACCACAGCTCGACGTAGGCGGCGGCGAACCCGCCGGCAGCGAGGACGGCGCCGGCGGCGGCGAGTGCGACGCGGCGCCTCACGGGCGGCTGAGCTCTGCCCAGAGGTTCTCCATCATGATCGAGACGACGGGCCACAGGGCCGATCCGCCGAAGTTCATCACGCCGGCCGAGAAGACCTTCGCTCCGCGCGGCGTCGTGTAGTACGTCATCGCCGCGCTCTTGCCAGGCCCGAAGATGTCGTGGATGCTCGCGAGCACGCGCGTGCCGGGCGGCGAGCTCTTGTCCGGTGCGTCGACCTCGATCCCGTACGTGCCGAACGTCGTGCCGTCGTGCAGGCCGGTGCCGTGGAAGAACCAGGCCGCCTGCGCGGTGCCGGTGACCGTGAAAGGACGGTTCGGATAGCGGTCGTGGTTCCAGTCAACGTACTGCGCGCCGACGAGAGCGGCCTCGGGGCGGCCGACATCGCGCCACCGCCAGCGGCCATTCATCGCGTCGCCGTGCTTCACGACCTTGTAGAAGAAGTCGTTGGCCGAGAGGAAGGCGAGGTTGCCGCCGAGGTTGCGGTAGTCCTGGATCAGCTCGTATTCGTGTCCGGTCACGTATTCCTCGTGGCCGGAGAACACGATCAGGTCGTACGCGCGGGCAAGCGCCTTCGGCGAGGTGATGTGGTCGAGGTCGTCGTCGGAGACGTAGTCGGGCGTCTCGTGGTGGACGGCCAGCCAGCGCAGGAAGCCGCGGTCGTAGCCGTGGTAGTGCGGCGGCACGCCGCCGTCGATGTACGGCCGCGTCAGGTCGACGCGGTGAACGTCTGGGTTGAGGTACCAGGAGTCCTCGTCCTCGAAGTTGTAGGCCTGCCACGTGTTGGTGGGTAGGACGACGAGGATGCGGTGCGTGCCGAGCCTCGGTGCGCGGAGGACGAACGGCGCGTACCAGACGCCGCGGCCGGGTGTCGTGACCTGTGCGTAGTAGAGGCCGCTCGGCCACGAGCCCAGCGTCACCGGGACGGCGCTCGCGGGGCCTGTGAGCGCCGTCGGGGCGTCGACCGGGGTTCCCTCGAGCGGCCCGTCGTGCCCCGCCCCGGCGCGATAGAGCCGGAGCTGCAGGCCGTGCCCGCTGCCGAGCAGGTGCAGGACCGCGGTTTCCCCGGGGGCGTAGCTCCGCTCCGGGAACGCCGCCTCGACGGCGGAGTTCGGAGGCGTCGTCGCGATCCCCTCGGAGGCGTCGCCGTCAGGCTCGGTGGGCGCGTAGGGAACCGGTGCGGCGCCGACCGGCGCGGGGAGGAACGGATGTGCGCTCGCGCTCCCGGCGAGAACGGCGAGGAGCGACGCGGTGAGGCAGCTGAGCCTGCGAACGGTGTCGGTCATGCGGCCACCGTCGAGCCGGTCTCAAACCGCGCTCTAACGGCGCGCTAACGGCCGGCGGCCGCCGGGTGGCGCGCCTGTTAGAACGTGCCGGTGACACTCGAGTTTCGGATCCTCGGTCCACTCGAAGCGGTGGCCGACGGGCGCCCGCTTTCGCTCGGCGGAACGAAGCAGCGCGCGGTGCTCGCCCTGCTTCTCCTCGAGGCAGGGCGGGTCGTATCGACCGACCGGCTGATCGACGCGCTCTGGTCGGGCGAGCCGCCCGCGACGGCGGTTGCCTCCTTGCAGAACTTCGTCTCGCAGCTCCGCAAGGAGCTCGGCGCGGAAACGATCGAGACGCGCGCGCCCGGCTACGTGATGCGGCTCGAGGCGGGGCAGCTCGATCTCGCGCGCGTGCGGAGACTTGTTGACGAGGCGCGGGCGAGCGACCCGCCGCGCCGCGCGCGGCTGCTCGGTGACGCGCTCGCGCTCTGGCGTGGGGAGCCGCTCGCCGAGCTCGCATACGAGCCCTTCGTCCAGGGTGAGATCGACCGCCTGGCGGAGCTCCGGCTGGCGCTCATCGAGGAGCGCACCGAGGCCGAGCTCGCCCTCGGCCGCCATGCCGAGCTCGCCGGCGATCTCGAAGCGCTCGTCCGCCAGTACCCACTGCGCGAGCGGCTGCGCGGCCAGCTGATGCTCGCTCTCTACCGTTCGGGCCGGCAGGCGGACGCGCTCGCCGTCTTCCGGGCCGGGCGCGAGGAGCTCGTCAACACGCTCGGCATCGAGCCGAGCCCACTCTTGCAGCAGTTACACGCGTCGATCTTGCGCCAGGAGGCGCCGCCGCCCGAGGCAGGCACGACGCCTGGCCGCGAGCACTTCGAGGAGATCACGGCGTCGCTCCTGGCCGGAAGGGTCACGGTCGTGGTCGGCTCCGAGGTGGAGCCGCTCGCGAGCGAGCTCGCCCGACATTTCGGCCTGCCGGCCGACCGTCCCGAGCTCGCCCGTGTCTCCCAGGCCGTCGCCACGCTCAACGGAGCAGGGCCGCTCTACGACACGCTCCACACGCTCGTCGGTGCGGACGGCGCGCCCACTCCGCTGCACCGCTTCCTCGCGCAGCTTCCGGAGCTCCTCCGGAGCCGGGACGCCGGTCATCCGCTCTTCGTCACCACCGGCTTCGAGCTCGCCCTCGAGCATGCCCTCGAGGATGCGGGCGAGCCGTTCGACAGCGTCTGCTACATCGCGGCGGGGCCGCATCGGGGCAGCTTCTGCCACGTGTCTCCTTCGGGCGTGACCATGCCGATCGAGCGGCCGAACGCGTACGTCTCAGAGCTCTCTCTGGAGCAGCGAACCGTCGTGCTCCATCTCCAGGGCCGGCTGGACGCATCGCCGGAGCGCGCGTGGGAGAGCTTCGCCGTCACCGAGGACGACTTCATCCACTACGGCGACGTCGCGGGCAGGCTGCCCGTCGCGCTCGCAGCGCGGCTGCGGCGCACGCATCTGCTCCTGCTCGGATACGCGCTCTCCGACTGGACGCTGCGCGTTGTGCTGGGGCGCCTCTGGGGTGAGGAGCCGCTCCGATACCGCTCGTGGTCGGTCCACGCCGGCCCGACGCCGCTTGAGCGCGAGTTCTGGCGCAGGCGCACCGTCGACGTGATCGACATGGCGCCGGCCGCGTATATGGCCGAGCTGGAGCGCGTCGTCGTCGGGACGGGCGCGTGAGCGAGCCGCCCGCAGGCCCATACAAGGGGCTCGCGCCGTTCGGCGACTCGCCGGAGGACGCGCTGCTGTTCTTCGGGCGCGAAGGTGAGCGTGAGGCGATCGTCGCGAATCTCGTCTCGACCAGGCTGACCGTCCTGTACGGGCCGAGCGGGGTCGGCAAGAGCTCGCTGCTGCACGCCGGCGTTGCGCAGCGCCTGCGCGCGCTCGGCGACGGCACGGTGATCGTGCACGACGCGTGGGCAGACGACCCCGAGGCGGGCGTGATCGCATCGGCGCATGCCGCCGAGCCTGCGCTCGGACCGACCGCAGGACTCGTCGACACGATGGCGGCGGTCGCGCAGCGCAGCGGCCAGGCCTATCTGCTCCTCGACCAGTTCGAGGAGTACTTCCTGCACCAGGGTGACGGCAGGGCGCTGCGCGAGGCGCTTCCCGAGCTGCTGCGCCGGCCGGGCCTGCGCGTCAACGTGCTGATTGCCCTTCGAGACGACTCGCTCGCTGAGCTCGATGTGTTCGCCGGGCGTGTCTCCGGCCTCTTCGCCAACATGCTGCGGCTCGAGCGCCTCGATCGCCGCTCCGCACGGGCGGCCGTCCTCGGTCCGCTCGAGCGCTACACGGAGCTCACCGGCGTCGCCCACAGCGCGGAGCCCGCGCTCGTCGACGAGCTTCTCGACGAGGTGGCGGCCGGCCGCGTCGATCTCGGCGGCGCAGCCGCGACGGCGCTCTCGCCCGGGCAAGTCGAGGCGCCGTTCCTCCAGCTCGTGCTGATGCGGCTCTGGGCCGAGGAGGAGGCGGCTGGATCGGCGGTGCTGCGGCTGGAAACGCTCCGCTCGCTCGGCGGCGCCGAGCCGATCCTGCGCGATCACGTTCACGGAACGCTCGAGCGGCTGTCGGCGACGGAGCAAGACGCGGCGGCGCGCGTCGTGCGACAGCTCGTCACGCCGTCGGGAGCGAAGACCTCGCATACGGCTGCCGATCTGGCCGACTACGCCGCGGTGGATCCGGCTGAGCTGCAGCGGCTGCTTGCGCTGCTCGGACGCGAGCGCATCGTCGCCGCGGTCGAGGGGGCCGCGGGAGGGCCCGCGCGGTACGAGATCTATCACGAGGTGCTCGCCGATCCTCTGCTCGCGTGGCGGGGCCGCTACGAGCTCGAGCGCGAGCGTGCGTCTGCGCGGCGGCAACGCCGGCGGCTGCTTTCGTTCGTCGCAGCCGCGCTCGTCGCGCTCGTCGTTGTCGGCGCGATCGCCGTCTTCGCGTTCACGCAGCGCAGCGCAGCGCGCGCGCAGGCACGGCGCGCCCACGGGCGCGAGCTGGCGGCGCAGGCGCTCGCCGACATCCCGGCGAACCCGGCGGTCAGCCTCGCGCTCGCGCTGCGCGCCGCCGGGCTCGCTCCCGGAACCCAGACGGAGAACGTGCTGCGCTCGAGCCTGCTCGCGATGCGCGAGCAGCGCGTCGTGCGGGTCGGCGGCTCCGTCGTCGCGGCGAGCTTCGCGCCTTCCGGCGGTCGGCTCCTCGTCGCCGGCAGCAACGGAGCACTAGGCGTGTACGACGAGGCGGGCAAAAGACTCGTCGGCTTGCCGCGCCAGCAGCCGTTCACGCGCGCGGCGTGGAGCCCGGACGGGCGCTCGTTCGCGACGGGTGACGCCCACGGCGGCGTCACGATCTGGCGCGCGAACGACGGCCGCGCGCTGCGGCAGCTCCAGACGCCGGCTCCGATCTCGGTACTCGCGTACACCGGCAGCACGCTGCTCGTTGCCAGCGGCGGCCACATCCGGATGCTCGCCGGCCTCCACGGCCCGGTCCGGACGATTCGCGTCAACGGCGCCGTGGTCGCCGCGGCGCTGAGCCCGAACAAGCGGCTGCTCGCGTATGCAGCGTTGCGATCCGGGCAGATCGCTACCCGACTGATCGACGTGCGGACGGGCCGCCTGCGGAAGCTTCTGCCGGAGCGGGGTATCGGCTCGCTCGCCTTCAGCGGCGACAGCCGCCTGCTCGTGACGGGGAGCACCGACAAGACGGCTCGCACCTGGAAGGCAGCGACCGGAAAGCTCCTGCACATCCTCCCGAACGGGGGTCACGTCCTCGCCGAGACCTTCTCGCCGGACGGGCTGTCGCTCGTCACGTCGAGCTCGGACGGGACAGCCGCCGTGTGGGATCTCCATACCGGAGTTCGCGTCCTCCTGCTCGTCGGCGCCACTGGCATCGCCGAAGACGCGGCGTACAGCCCGGACGGCAAGGAGATCGCAGTCGCGTTCGGCGATCGACTCGCTCGCATCTACGACAGCCGGGACGGAAAGCTGCTTGCGCCTCTGGCCGGGCATACCGATGCGGTCACGGGGGTGGGCTACGACGCGCAGGGCAGCACGATCGTGACGGCCGGCGACGACGGCACCGCGCGGCTGTGGAGCGCCAACGGCGGCGATGCGCTGACGGCGATCGACCATCGGCACGGCGGCGTCGACTCGCTGTTCGCCGGCGCGCTCGTGCTCTCCGCGTCGGGGCGAGAGGTGAAGGTCCTGAGCGTGGGCGGCCGGCTGCTGGCGAGCGACCGGCTGCCGGGCCCGATCACAGCCGCCGCCGCGCACGGGACGTCGTTCGCGCTTGCGGACGCCGCCGGGGACCTGCTGCGGGCCGTCGGCGCCGGCCGGCCGGAGACGCTCGAGGGTCTCGATGTCGCCGCCCTCGGATACGCAGCCGATGGGACGCTCGTAACCGGCTCGCAGGACGGGACGATTCGCATCTGGCCGCTGGGGACGCGGGCGCCGCGGGTCGTCCGAGCTGCCGGCGCGGTTGTCGCGATCTCGGCCGCACGCGGCCGCTTCCTCGCGCGGACCCGCGACGGCGAGGTGCGCATCTATGCGCTCGACGGCAGCCTCCTTCGCACACTCGGCGTACGCGTGCAGCGCGCGACCCTCGCGCCGAGCGGGGCGGTGGTCGCAACGACGGAGGCGCGCGAGGCAGACCTGTGGGATGCGACCACCGGCAAGCTCCTCCACCGGCTCACCGGCCACCGCTCGCTCATCGAGGACGCTGAGTTCTCCCCCGACGGCAGCCGGCTCGTCACGGCGAGCGTCGATCACGACGCACGCATCTGGGACGTTGCGAACGGCCGTCTCGTCCACGTGCTGCGCGGCCACTTCTTTCCGGTGCGAAGCGCGTCCTTCAGCCCGGATGGGCGCTGGGTCGTGACGGCGAGCCAATTCACCGCCGGTCTGTGGGACGCCGTGACCGGCGAGCTCGTCCTCTACCTGCAGGGGAACACGCAACCTCTGAACGACGCCACCTTCAGTCCCGACGGCAGGTGGATCCTCACCGGCGATCAGGACGGGACTGCACAGATCGTCCGCTGCGAGGTCTGCGGGAACCTTGCCGGCCTGGAGCAGATCGCGCGCGCGCGTCTGCGGAACGTCGGCTAGCCGGACGGTTGTTCGGCGCGCGCCGCAGCGAGCAATTCGTCGAAGTCCGGGAACGCGTTGCTCTCGTACACCCACGCCCCGCGCACGACTCCCTCACCGTCGATCAGGAACGCAGAGCGCCGCGACACGTCTCTCAGGCCGCGATACTCGTGCGCGACGCCGAACCCGTGGGTCGCCTCGCAGTTCCAGTCCGACAGCAGCGGAAAGTCGAGGTCGAGCACCTGCGTCCAGGCGACGTGTGTCCAGGGCGAGTCGCGCGAGACCGCATACGGCTGCACGCCGGCCGCGCGGAACTCCTTGCTCTTGTCGCGCAACAGCTCCAGCTCGTTCGTGCAGGTCGCGGACCAATCGAAGAGGTAGAAGAGCAGCAGGATCGGGCCTTCGGCGACGATCTCCTGAAGCGTCGCGTTCTCGTGCGGCGTCGTCCAGACCCGCGCCTCGGGAATCCGCTCGCCCACCGCCAGCATGTCCTGAGCGTAACTACGCGGGTGCAGGCAGCGCGCCGACCTCGGTCAGCGTGGCGATCTCCCGCACGACCTCGACGATGTCGCGGTTCGCGTTGAAGACGCGCAGCTGGCGGTCGGCGCCGTTGCCGCGCCGGAGGATCGCTTCGATGCCGGCGAGCTCCGCCTCCGAGCCGAGCTCGCGTGCGTGCGGCTCGACGAGCTTGAGCGTGCGCCGGATCACCTGCGTGATCGGCAGCCGGTTGCGGCGGCCCGTGACGAGGTCCATCACCGGCGCTTCGAGTCCGTAGCGCGCGGCGAGCCACTTGTTCTCGGTGGTGAGGATCCGATGGAAGGACGGCACCTCCTCGCCCGCGTCAAAGCGCTCGGAGTAGTGCTTGACGAGCGCCTGGCAGAGGGCGGCGATCGCGACGACGTCCTCGAGTTGCGTGACGGCGTCGCAGATCCGGATCTCGATCGTGCCCAGCCGCGGGTGCAGCCGGATGTCCCACCAGATGTGCGTGTAGTCCGCGATGCAGCCGGTGCGCTCGAGCTGGCCGATCACCTCCGCATAGTCGGCGTAGTTGAGAAAGCGTGGGGGCGGGCCTGAGCGCGGGAACGCGGCGAACACCATGTGACGCGACGAGCGGAGCCCGGTCGGCTCGCCGCGCCAGAACGGCGAGCTCGCCGAGAGCGCGACAAGCTCGGCCAGGTGCCCGATCAGCGCGTTCACGACCTGGATCGCCTTCTCGGGGTTGTCGACGGCGACGTGGACGTGCAGCCCGAAGATCAGCTCGCGCCGCGCGATGTACTGCATCTGGTCGACGAGGGCGCGGTAGCGGTCGCGCGCCGTGATGCGCTGGCGCTCGAACAGCGAGAACGGGTGCGTGCCCGCCGAGCCGACGCGCATGCCCTCTCCGTGCGCGACCTCGCACACGTAGGCGCGTAGCAGGCGCAGCTGCGCGTCCACGTCCGCGGCCGTGTGGCAGACGGGCGTCGCGACCTCGAGCACCGACTGCATCAGCTCCGCGTTGATGCGCGGCTCGAGCTCGTGCCCGCTCACGGCGGCGAGCACCGTGTCGATGTGCTGCACGAGGTCGAACGTCTCGGAGTCGAGGAGCATGTACTCCTCCTCCACGCCGAGGGTGTACGCGTCGCTTGAACCGAAGGCGTGGTCGAGCGCGCTGCCGCCTTCCGCGTACCGGCTTCCCTTGCCGGTGATCGAGGCGGGATAGATCTGGCTCACGGCAGCACCGCGTCCACTTCGATCTCGACGAGCCAGCGGGGGTCGATCAGACCCACGACCACGCCGGTGCAGGCCGGCCGCGCCGTTGCGAAGGCCTCGCGGTGCGCACGCAGGATCTCCGGCGCGAACGAGGCGTCGGTCATCAGCAGGCGCGTTCGCACGACGTGGTCGAGGCTGCCGCCGAGCTCTCGCAGAGCGGCCTCGATGATCTCGAGGCAGCGGCGGGCCTGACCGTACGGGTCGGCGGGCGGGTCGGCGTTCTCGGGCATGGTCGGTGCCGTCCCCGCCACGAAGACGCGGTCGCCGGCAGCGACGGCGCGGCTGTACGCGCCCCGCTCCTCCCAGGCCGAGCCCGACGAGACGATGCGGCGCTCCACCTCCCTAGTATCTCCCGCCGTGGAGGCGCTGAGAACGATCGAGGGCTGGGGAGCCCGCACCGCGGCGGCCGGCGTGACGCGGGCCGGGCAGGAGCTCGGCGTCCACGGCCCGCGCGGCGCGGAGCTGCGCTGGGCCTCGGTGACGAAGCTCCTGACTGGGCTGGCGGTGCTCGTCGCGATCGAGGAGGGGACGGTGGCGCTCGACGAGGCTGCCGGCCCGCCCGCTTCGACGCTGCGGCATCTGCTCGCACACGCGTCGGGCCTGCCGACCGACGAAGGTCCGCCGCTGATGCCGCCGGAACGGCGGCGGATCTATTCGAACGCCGGCATCGAGCGTGCTGCCGAGCTCGTCGCGGAGCGGGCGGGGATGCCGTTCGCCGACTATTTCCGCAGCGCGGTGGCCCAGCCGCTCGGGCTCGCGGGCTCGCTCGTCGGCTCGCCGGCGTGGGGCTACCGCGGGCCGCTCGACGACCTGCTGGCGCTTGGGCGCGAGCTGCTCGCGCCCACGCTTCTCGCCTCCGAGACGCTCGCGGAGGCGGCGTCGGTGCAGTTCCCCGGCCTCGCGGGCGTGCTCCCGGGCTGGGGGAGGATGGAGCCGAACGACTGGGGTCTCGCCTTCGAGCTGCGCGACGCGAAGTCGCCGCACTGGACCGGCGCGCACAACTCGGCGCGCACGTTCGGCCACTTCGGCGCCGCGGGTACGTTCCTCTGGGTCGACCCGGATGCAGGGGTCGCCTGCGCGGTACTCACCGACCGCGAGTTCGGCGAGTGGGCGAAAGAGGTGTGGCCGGCGTTCAGCGACGCGGTGCTCGCCGAGGCGCGCTAGTCGTCGTCCGCGAAGAGCGGGCGCAGCAGCTCGTCGAAGGTGGCGCGGTCGCAGCTCGCGACAACGGCGGGCGTGATCGCGCTGACCGTCGCCGTGCGCGGCATCCCCATCGCGAGCGCCACCTCGCCGAAGTGGTCGCCCGGGCGGAGCACGCCGCGACTGCCGAGGTCGCGCTGCGTGACGCTGAGCATTCCTGCGAAAAGGACGTAGAAGCGGTCGCCGGGCTCGCCTTCCCGCACGATCGCGGTGCCGGGCGGGACCTCCTCGCGCTCCATCCGCTTTGCGAGCCGGGCGAGCACCTCACCCGGCAGGCCGGCGAGCAGCTCGACGCGGGCGAGCTCGTGCTGGGTTGCGGAGGCGCGGGGCACGGTTCGTCGATGGGCGGCAGAGGGCGCGAGGCCCTCTGCCGGGAATCCTCCTACTCGAGGCCCAGCTGGCGCTCGAGCATGCCCTTCGGCATGGCGCCGATCGCCGAGGCCTTCGGTGTGCCGCCCTCGAAGAGCACCATGTTCGGGATCGACTGGATCCCGTAGCGGACAGCGAGATCCTGGTTCTCGTCGATGTTGACCTTGACGAGCTTGAGCTTGCGCTCCTCGGCGATCTTCTCGAGCACGGGTGCGACCGCGTGGCACGGCCCGCACCACTCGGCCCAGAAGTCGACGAGCACGGGCTCGCCGCTCTGGAGCACCTCGGTCTCGAAGGTCGCGTCGGTTACGTCAGTTGCCATTCAATGATCCTTTCGGTTCGTTCCGGGGAGGAGGTGGTTCGACTCCCTGTAGAGAAGAACGCACGGCTCTACACTTCGCTTCCCGATGGCCGACCAAGTCTTCCAGCCGCTCCCGACGGTACCCGACCACGCCTCGCTCGAGGAGGAGGTTCTCGCCTGGTGGGACGAGGCCGGTATCTTCGACCGCCTGCGGGAGCGAAACCGGGGCGGCCCGGCCTTCTCGTTCTTCGACGGGCCGGTCACGGCCAACAAGACCCTCGGCGTCCACACGGCCTGGGGCCGGACGCTGAAAGACGTCTTCCAGCGCTACAAGGGGCTCCGCGGCTTCGACCAGCGCTATCAGAACGGGTTCGACTGCCAGGGCCTCTGGATCGAGGTCGGCGTCGAGCACGAGCTCGGCTTCAACTCGAAGCAGGAGATCGAGGAGTACGGCCTCGACAACTTCGCCCGCAAATGCCGGGACGCCGTCGTCTCGTACTCACGGGAGCTGACGAGGGGATCGAAGCGGCTCGGCATGTGGATGGACTGGGGCAACGACTACTACACGTTCAGCGACACGAACATCGAGTACGTCTGGCGGATGCTCAAGGTGGTGCACGAGCGCGGCTGGCTCGCGATGGGGCACCGTTCGACGGAGTGGTGCCCGCGCTGCGGCACGTCGCTGTCGCAGCACGAGCTCTCGCAATCGGGCGTCTACCAGGAGCGGCTCGACCCGTCGCTGTTCGTCCGCTTCCCGCTGATCGACCGGCCCGGCGAGTCGCTCGTGATCTGGACGACGACGCCGTGGACGCTACCGGCGAACGTCGCCGCGGCGGTCAAGCCGGACGCGGAGTACGGCCGGCGCGCGAACGGCGAGTGGGTCGGCGTCGCTCTCTATCCGGACGAGGATTTCGAGGAACGGCTACCGGGCTCGGCGCTCGTCGGGTGGCGCTACTCGGGGCCGTTCGACACGCTGCCCCCCGGCTCCGCCGTCGAGCACCGCGTGATCCCCTGGGACGAGGTGACGCTCGATCAGGGCACCGGGATCGTCCACATCGCGCCCGGCTGCGGCGGCGAGGACTTCGAGCTCTCGAACGTGCACGACCTGCCGGTGCTCACGCCCGTCGACGAGTCGGGGCGGTTCTATGACGACTACGGCTGGCTGCACGGCCTGTCCACGGTCGAGGCGGCCGATCAGATCGTCGGCAATCTCGGCGAGCGCGGCTTGCTCGTGCAGGCGACGACGTACGCGCACTCGTATCCGCACTGCTGGCGCTGCGACACGCCGTTGATCTTCCGCATCGCCGACGACTGGCTCATCTCCGTCGACGAGCTGCGCCAGCCCCTGCTCGACGCGAACGCAACGATCGCGTGGACGCCCGAGTACATGGGCAAGCGCATGGACGACTGGCTGCGCAACATGGGCGACTGGAACATCTCGCGGCGGCGTTACTACGGCCTGCCGCTGCCGTTCTATCCGTGCGCGTGCGGGACGCTGAACGTGATCGGTTCGCGCGCCGAGCTCGAGGAGCGTGCGCTCGGCGGGCTCGAGCAGCTCGAGGAGCTGCGGCGGCCGTGGATCGACCGCGTGCCGGTCCGCTGCGAGGCGTGCGGCGAATCGGTGGAGCGGGTGCTGGAGGTGGGCGACGTCTGGCTCGACGCCGGCATCGTCCCGTTCTCGACGCTCGGCTGGCAGAACCCGGAGTGGAAGCCGCAGGGCTACGCGACGGGTGCCGCGCGCGGGCTGACGACGGCGGACCTGCCGAATCACGCGTACTGGGAGAAGTGGTTTCCGGCCGACTGGGTGACGGAGATGCGCGAGCAGATCCGGCTGTGGTTCTACTCGCAGCTGTTCATGTCGGTCGTCCTGACCGGGCGCGCCCCGTTCCGCCAGGTGCTCGGCTACGAGAAGATGCTCGACGAGACGGGCCGCGAGATGCACGGCTCGTGGGGGAACACGATCTCGGCCGAGGACGCGTTCGCGCGCATGGGCGCCGACGTGATGCGCTGGCAGTACTGCGCGCAGCCGCCCGACCGGAACCTCCTGTTCGGCTTCGGGCCGGCGCACGAGATCAGGCGCGAGGTGCTGACGCTGTGGAACTCCGTCTCGTTCTTCGTCTCGTACGCGAACATCGAGGGCTTTCGTCCGGCGTGGTCGTCACTCGAGCCGTCGGGCGAGCTGCAGCCGCTCGATCGCTGGCTCGTCGAGCGCACCCACGCGTTCGTGCGCGACGCGGAAGCGGCCTACGAGTCGTGGCTGACCGTCGACGTCATGCGCGCCTACGAGGCGTATGTCGACGACCTCTCGAACTGGTACATCCGCCGCTCGCGCGCGCGCTTCTGGGACGGTGACACGACGGCGCTGGCGACGCTCTGGTACGCGTTCGTGCAGGCGTTGCGGGTGATGGCACCGATCCTGCCGTTCCTCACCGACCATCTCTGGCGCAACCTCGTGCCCGACGGGCCAGAGTCGGTGCACCTGGCCGGTTGGCCCGATGTCGCGGAGCCGGACCGCGCGCTGCTCGACGAGATCGCGAAGGTGCGCCGCGTCGTCACGCTCGCGCACCAGGCGCGCGCCGCCTCCGGCCTGAAGCTGCGCCAGCCGCTACGCCGGCTCGTCGTCGAGGGCGTGAACGGGGCCCGTGCGCATGCCGCGGAGATCGCCGCCGAGGTGCGCGTGAAAGAGGTCGAATTCGGCCCGGTCGACGCCGAGCTCCGCGTGAAGCCGAACCTCCCGCTGCTCGGCCCCCGGCTCGGCAAGGAGCTGCGCGCGGTGCAGCAGGCGCTCCGGGGCGGCGAGTTCGAGGCGCTCGACGGGGGCCGCTTCCGCGCCGCCGGCCACGAGCTCGAGCCTCACGAGGTGCTCGTCGAGCGGCTCGGGCGAGAAGGCTCGGCGGTCGCCTCCGCCGACGGCGTCATCGTCGCGCTCGACACGGCGCTCGACGACGAGCTGCTGCTCGAAGGCCGCGTGTACGACCTGATCCGCCTCGTGAACACGATGCGCAAGGACGCGGGGCTCGAGATGACCGACCGGATCGACCTCACCGTGCCGGAGGCGGACGGCGAGCTCGTCGCGCGTCACCGCGACTGGCTCGCGCGCGAGGTGCTCGCGGTCGAGATCGGTGTCGGCGCCGAGCTCGCGATCGCGAAGACCCAGGCCTAGCCGGAAGCGTCCGGGGTCGCCAGTGAGAGCCGCGTCTCGGTGCCAGGCACCGAGACGGGTCCGCTGGAGACGTCCGCGAGTCGGGAGGCGGCCTCTCAGGCCCCGACACGTCTCCCTGAGCGACGTCCCGGTGCCAGGCACCGAGACGTGGCCGTTCGGGTCACGCGAACGCGTGGCGGAGACGGGCGAGACCCTCGTCGAGCGTCTCGTCCGGCGTCGCGAGCGACAGCCGCGCCCAACCGCGCCCGCGCTCGCCGAAGCCTTCGCCCGGCGCGACCGCGACGCGGTGCTCCTCGAGCAGGTGCTCGCAGTCGACGCCGTCGGGCAGCCGGAACCAGACGAAGAAGGTGCCCTCGCCGCGCGCGTCGACCCCGGCGAGCGCCGCGACGGCCCGGTCACGCCGAGCCTCGTAGAGCAGCCGTCGCGCCTCGACCGTCTCCTGTGGCCCGGTCAGCGCCGCGACTCCCGCCTCCTGCGCGGGCATGAACACGCCGGCGAAGACGTGATTCTGGAGATCCTCAATCCGTGCCACGAGCTCCGCGTTGCCGACGGCGAACCCCAGCCGCCAGCCGGCCATCCCGTACGACTTCGACATCGAGAACAGCTCGAGGCCGACCTCGCGCGCGCCGTCCTGCGCGAGAAAGCTCTCGGGCCGCCGGCCGTCGAAGACGAGATCCCCGTAGGCGAAGTCGTGCAGCACCCACGCGCCGGCCCGGCGCGCCCACTCGACGAGCTCGGCGAACACGCCCGGCGGCGCGCACGCCGCCACCGGGTTCGACGGGTAGTTGAGGTACAGCGCCGCTGCTTGCGACGGCGCGGCGTCCCAGTCCGGACGGCCGTCGTCGGACAGCGGCAGCGTCGCCAGCTCCGCCGCGGCGACCGCGACCGCAGATCGGTAGTCGGGATAGCCCGGATCCGGCAGCACGATCGTGTCGCCGCGCTCGGTGGTGACCTGCGCGAACTCGATCAGCCCGGTCTTCGAGCCGGGAAGCACGGCGACCTCGCGTGCCGGGTCGATCTCGACGCCGTACACGTCGCGGTAGCGCGCCGCGATCGCCTCTTTGAGCGCGGGCAGCCCCGCGAACGGCGCGTAGCCGTGCGTGTCCGGTCGCGCGGCCGCGCTCGCGAGCGCGTCGATCACGTGCGCCGGCGGCGGAACATCCGGGTTGCCGCGGCCAAGGTCGACGAGCGGGGGACCGTCCTGCGCCTCCGCCCTGGCGACGCGTGCGAGCAGCCCCGTGAAGTACTGCTCGGGCAGACGCTCGAGCCGGTGGGGGCGCGGCCTCACGGCCGCGATGCTACGCGGCGGAACGTTCCGCGCGGCGCAGCTCGACCGGCAGGCGGAACACGACATCCTCGTAGGCCGAGCTGAACTCCGAGATGTCGCCGATGCCGTGCGCGCGGAACCAGTCGCAGACGCCGTCGACGAGCGGCTCCGGAGCGGACGCGCCGGACGTCACTCCCGCGACGGTGACGCCGTCGAGCCAGGCCTCGTCGATCTCCGACGCGTCGTCGACGAGATAGGCGGTCACCCCGGCCGCCGAGGCCACGTCGACGAGCCGTTGGGAGTTCGACGAGTTGTGCGAGCCGATCACGAGCAGCAGGTCGACCTCGGCGAGTAACTCCTTCACGGCCCACTGCCGGTTGGAGGTCGCGTAGCAGATGTCCTCCGTCGGCGGCCCCTCGATCGCCGGGAAGCGGCGGCGGAGCACGTCGACGATCTCGCGCGTCTCGTCGACCGAGAGCGTCGTCTGCGTGATGTAGGCGAGCTTGGCGCCGGCGGGGAAGGAGACGAGCTCGGCGTCGCCGATCGATTCCACGAGCACGATCGCTGCGGGCGCCTCGCCGGTCGTCCCTTCGACCTCCTCGTGCCCGGCGTGACCGATCAGCACGATCGTGTGGCCGTCTTCCGCGAACCGGCGCGCCTGCGTATGCACCTTCGTCACGAGCGGGCAGGTGGCGTCGATGGTGATCAGCCCGCGCGCCGCGGCAGCCGCGTGCACCGCCGGCGCGACGCCGTGCGCCGAGAACACGACGGCACTTCCCTCGGGAATCTCTTCGACCGAGTCGACGAAGATCGCCCCGCGCTCCTCGAGATCGCGTACGACGTGCGAGTTGTGCACGATCTGCTTGCGCACGTAGACGGGGCTCCCGTAGAGGGCAAGCGCGCGCTCGACCGTCTCGACGGCCCGCTCGACACCTGCGCAGTAGCCTCGCGGAGAGGCCAGGAGGACGCGCTTCACCAAGGCGCGGGCCACGATAGCTCCACCCCGATGAGGATGGCGTTAACACTTTTGGAAATGAGAAAGCCCGCCGCTTGGGGGGTCGTTGCGACGGGCTCCCTCGAGTTGCTCGCCGCGGGCGCCGGCCGGAGCCGGACGCAACCGCGATTCGCATCGCCCAGTGCGGGAGACGCTAAACACCCTCAGGAATCCCGACAATGGGCCGGACGGCCCATCTTTGCAACGTGGAGGAATCCCGTTCGACGGCCGGAAAGGTCGGAGAGTGACGCGCGTGCTCGTGGTGGACGACGAGGCGCCGATCCGCCTCATCTGCCGCGTCAACCTCGAGGTCGAGGGGATGGAGGTGCTCGAGGCGGCCGACGGCGCCGCCGGGCTCGAGCTGGCCCGCGAGGAGCTGCCCGACGTCGTGCTGCTCGATCTGATGCTGCCGCGCCTCGACGGGTGGCAGGTAGCCGAGGGCCTGCTCGCCGACGAGCGAACCCGCGACATCCCGATCGTCGTCCTCACGGGGCGCGTCGAGGTTCGCGACTACGCGCGCCGTCTCGCCATCGGCGGCTTCGGCTGCGTGACAAAGCCTTTCGATCCGCGCGAGCTGGCGCCGTTCCTGCTTCGGCTCGTCCTCGAGGCCGACCGCGGGGCGCGGGACGAACGGCGTGGCGAGAAGCTCGCCGAGCTTCGCGCGCTCGTCGAATCCACGTACCCCGGCGGTCCTGCGCGGTAGCCTTCGTGGCCGGGGCGTAGCTCAGCCTGGTAGAGCATCGCGTTTGGGACGCGAAGGCCGGCAGTTCGAGTCTGCCCGCCCCGATTAGTCCTGGAGCGACGCGGCGACCGCTGCGGCCACCTTGGTCGCGGCGATGCTGCCCTCGCGCAGCTGGCCGCCGAGCGTCGGCGTGAAGCCGACGAACCAGAGGCCCGGCAGCACCGGCTCGCCGTCCGTGCGCAGCGGCAGGCCGCGCGGGCCGAGCACGCCGAGGTGGCCGACGAGTTCGTCGAGGCCGGCGCGGAAGCCGGTCGCCGCGATCAGCACGTCCGGGTCGATGCGCGAGCCGTCGGCGAGCAGCACGTCCGCGCCGTCGAAGCTCTCGACCGCGGCGACGATCTCGACGATCTGCGTGCGCACGGCGTGGACGATGCCGACGTCGAGGATCGGCGTCGTGCCCGTTGCGAGGAACGCACTGCGGATGCCGACCTCGGGTCGTGGCAGCCCATAGCGTGCGAGGTCGGGGATGGAGAGCTTCCGCTGCGTCTTCGAGATCGGGTCGACCCAGTCGGGCGGCAGGTGCCTGATCGCGATGCCGATCAGCTGTGCCGGGATGCCGGCGGTCGCGCGGCGCACGATCTGCGGCGGCGTCCGCACCGAGAGTCGCGCGCGGACGGCACCGCCTTCGGCGACGTCGGTTGCGATCTCGGCGCCCGAGTTCCCCGCGCCGACGACGAGCACGTCGCGGTCGCGAAACGGCATCGCGTTCCTGTACTCGGACGAGTGGATCAGCTCGCCGGCGAAGCGGTCGCGGCCGGGCCAGTCCGGGATGAACGGTTTCCCGTTGTAGCCGGTGGCGACGATGACGACGCGCGCCGAGAGAGGCTCGTCGTCGAGGTCGAGCCGCCAGGCTTCGCCGTCGTGCTCGATCCTGCGAACGCGAGAGTTCGGGCGCACGTCGAGCGGCTCCGCGTACTTGCGCAGGTATGCGAGCAGGTCGTCGCGCGACACCCAGCGGCCGTAGCGGCGCGGGATGCGGCGGCCCGGCAGCCCGGAGAGCAGCCTCGGCGTGTGCAGGTGCAGCCGGTCGTAGCGCTCTCGCCAGGCGGCGCCGGGCTCCGGCCCGGCCTCGAGCAACAGCGCATCGACGCCGGCACGGCGGAGCAGCTCGGCAGTGGCGAGCCCTGCCGAGCCCGCGCCGACGACCGCGACGTCGCGTGCATCCACAGCGGGGTCATACCATCAGAAGGCGCGTCGGGCGGTACCGTATGCCTCGAACGCGGGCGTAGCTTAATGGCAAAGCTTCGGGTTTCCAACCCGATGACGCGGGTTCGATTCCCGCCGCCCGCTCTCGTCTAGCGTACGAGTCGTGAGCTTGCCTCTCGAGGTCACGGCACTTGCTCCGATCGTCGCTGTTCTCTGGTTGACGGCCCGACCGAAGGGGCGGCAGCTCGTTCTGCTCGCCGTCGCACTCGCACTGATCGTCGCCGCCTTCGCGACCCCGCTTCAGCGATTCGCGCTGCACACGTTCCTGTGGGCGCACCTACTTCAGAACGTCGTGCTTGCCGAGTGGGCGCCAGGCCTACTCGTGCTCGCGATCCCGCCGGCGCTCGCAGCGCGTGCGACCGGCTTCCCGCTGCTGCGTCCCCTCGTCGCGCTGCCGCTCTGGCTGTGCACGTACTACGTGTGGCATCTGCCTGCGATCTACGACTTCGCGCTGCGTCATCCCCATTCGCTGCTGCACGTCGAGCACGTGACGTATCTCCTCGCCGGGCTTGGACTCTGGTGGCCGGTCGTCCACGGTGTCACCTCGGCGGGCGTCAAGGCGGCATACCTCTTCGCGGCGTTCGTGCTCGCGTCGCCGCTCGGGCTCGTGCTCGCGCTCGTGCCGCGCGCGATCTACTCGTTCTACGCGCACGCTCCGCGCACGTGGGGGCCGTCGCCGCTCGCCGACCAGCAGATCGCGGGCGTGACGATGGCGGTGGAGGAGGCGGTCGTCTTCTTCGCGGTGTTCGCGTTCTACCTGCTGCGCTTCCTCCGCGACGAGCAGCTCGAGGGCGCGTTCGACGAGCTGCGGCTCAGGCAAGGCTCCTGACGACGACGCGGTACTCGATCGCCTTGTAGGCCTTCGTCCGCTCGCCCTTCGTGAGCGCGTAGATGACGGTGGCCGTGCCCGGCTTGACCGCCTGGTACACGATCACGACGTTCGGGCCGACGTCGGCTTCGCCGACCTCGCGGAGCACCTTGGTATTCACCGGCCGTGCCTGGCGCCATTCGAATCCGCTCGCGCGTGCAGGCAGCGTCACCGAGACGAGGCCGCCGGGCGGGATCGATACCGTCGTCAGCGGCGCCTTCGGCAGCGGTCCGACGGGCGGCGCGGTCGCCGACGCGACGGCCACGGGAAGACAGCCGGCCAGGGCTGCCAGAACTGCGATTCGCCTGCGCATGTTACTCAGCCTCCGCCAGTTGTTTGGCAAGTCGCTTTGGCGCCGCGAGCAGCCACGAGTCGACCAGGAACTCGCGGACGTCGTCGAGCGGCGCTTCGAGCCGGATCAGCACGGCGCCGTAGCCGTGGTAGTGCGGCGTCTCGAACAGGATGTCCGGGCGCGCTTCGAGCAGGAACGGCTTCTCGTCGAGATCGCAGCGGACGACGAGCGCGTCCGGGTCGGTGCGCAGGGCGACGACGAACTTGCCGCGCACCTTCAGCGCGGGTCGGCCGTACGACGTCCCCTCCTCCGTCTCGGGGAGCTCGCGGCCGAGCACGACCACGTCGTCCCAGCTGACCAACCTAAGCGGGGACGAGCTCCACTCGCTCGATCACGACGTCCTCGCGCGGCCGGTCGCGCGCGTCCGTCTCGAGCGCGGAGATGACATTGACGACGTCCATCCCGTCCGTCACGCGGCCGAACACCGTGTGCTTGCCGTCGAGCCAGGGGCACGCGTCGGCGGTGACGATGAAGAACTGGCTGCCGTTCGTGTTCGGGCCGGCGTTCGCCATCGCGAGCGCGCCGCGCACGACCTGCTGCTTGTTGAACTCGTCCTCGAAGGTGTAGCCGGGGCCGCCGGAGCCGGTGCCCGTGGGATCGCCGCCCTGGACCATGAAGTCCGGGATCACGCGGTGGAAGATGACGCCGTCGTAGAAGCCGTCGCCGGCGAGCTTCACGAAGTTGGCGACCGTCTTTGGCGCGTCCTCGTCGAACAACTCGACCGCGATCGCGCCGTGGTTGGTGTGCAGGGTGGCTGAGCTCATGGGAGGAGCCTACCCAGAGAGGCGCGCCCGGCAGGATTCGAACCTGCGACCCGCGGATTAGAAGTCCGCCGCTCTGTCCCCTGAGCTACGGGCGCACGTTCGAAGGGTAACGCCGTCCGCGGAGAGCGACCGTTCCGGCTCGGGTACCCTGTAGCGGCCTCGCGGTGGCGGTAGCTCAGTTGGTAGAGCTCCGGGTTGTGGTCCCGGTGGCCGCGGGTTCGAGTCCCGTCCGCCACCCTCACGTCACGACGGCAGCGTTCTCGTTGCCGTGCACTCTTGTCATCTCCCCGGTAGTCTGTCCGGCCGTGCCCGACGCGCTCGAGACCCTGAAGACGCGCCTCACCGAGCAGCACGCGCTCGACGAGCTCACGGGGCTGCTCGCCTGGGACCAGCGCACGATGATGCCGCCTGCCGGCGGCCGCCAGCGGGCCGGGCACATGGGCCTGCTCCAGCGGCTCTCGCACGAGCAGCTCACCGACCCGGAGGTCGGCCGGCTGCTCGCCGAGCTCGCGCCGCGCGCCGACTCGCTCGATCCCGACTCGGACGACTACGCGCTGATCCGGCTCACCCGGCGCGACTACGACAAGGCCGTGCGCGTCCCGGCCGAGCTGCGCGCGGAGATGACGCGCGCCGCCTCGGAGGCGGCACCGGTGTGGCTGGAGGCGAAGGCGACCTCCGACTTCGAGTTGTTCCTGCCGCTGCTCGAGCGCAACATGGAGCTGCGCCGCCGCTACATCGCCTGCTTCGAGCCGCAGGACGAGCCGTACGACATCCTCCTCGACGACTTCGAGCCGGAAATGAAGGCGGTCGAGGTGACGCGGATCTTCGACGAGGTCAAAGCCGAGCTCGTGCCGCTGATCGCGGAGCAGGCCGGAAACGACGTCGACCAGTCGTTCCTCACCGGTCACTTCCCGATCGACGACCAGATCGCGCTCGACTGGGAGGTCGTCGACATGTTCGGGCACCGTCCCGGCGCCTGGCGCATCGACTCGACGGAGCATCCGTTCGCGTCGGGCGCCGGCATCGACGACATCAGGATCACGACGCACTACTACGAGGACAGCCTCAAGTCGCTCTTCTCGACGATGCACGAGTACGGGCACGGCCTGTACCAGCACCAGCTGCCGGCACGCATCGCGCACCTGCCGATCGGCGACGCGGCATCGCTCGGGATCCACGAGTCGCAGAGCCGGCTGTGGGAGAATCTCGTCGGCCGCAGCCTCCCGTTCTGGCGCTTCTTCTATCCGCGGCTCCAGGAGATCTTCCCGTCGCAGTTCGGCGGCGTCGAGCTCGAGCGCTTCTACGCCGCGATCAACCGGGTGCGCCCGTCGCTGATCCGCATCCGCGCCGACGAGGTCACGTACGGCATGCACGTGATCCTGCGCTTCGAGCTCGAGCAGGACATGGTCAACGGGCGCATCGAGCTGCACGATCTGCCACGGCGGTGGGCGGAGAAGATGGACGAGTACCTCGGTGTCGACGTGCCGGACGACGCGAACGGCGTCCTCCAGGACATGCACTGGTCGTCAGGTGCGATCGGGTACTTCTCGACGTACCTGCTCGGATCGGTGATGTCGGTGCAGATCTGGGAGAAGGCGGCCGACGACCTCGGCGATCTCGACCGGCAGGTCGAGCGCGGCGAGTTCGCGCCGCTGCGCGAGTGGCTCGGCGAGCACGTGCACGCCAACGCACGGAAGTTCGCGCCGCAGGAGACGCTGCGACGAGCCGTCGGGTCGACGATCGACGCGAAGCCGTATCTCGCGTACCTGAAGAAGAAGTACGGCGCGCCGGTCGCGGCCTGATCTCCGGGTTACCCTTCTTCAGCACGGCCCCGTAGCTCAGCGGATAGAGCGGCAGCCTTCGAAGCTGCGCGCGGAGGTTCGACTCCTCCCGGGGCCATCGCCACGCGACGGCGGCTCACCTCACAGCACCGTGAGGTGATAGACAGGCAGGAGAACCTCGAGGCCGAGAGCAAGGAGGTCCGACCATGGCCGATGACATCGAACTCGTTCAGGGCAAGAACGTCGTCGCGGTCATCGATTTCCACGAAACCTCGATCTATCCCACCGACGCGTCACCCGGCGAACGGCCGGAGCACATCGTCGCCCCCGATCCGCTCGGCCACTTCCACAAGGTTCACCACCACGCCGGGAACCCGAGCGGAGCCTACGAAGCCGACAGTCCGGAGTACTGGCGGGAGATCGCCGATGCCGTGTCGCCGGCAGCGGCGATCCTCCTCTTGGGGCACGGCAAGGGCAAGTCGAATGCGTCGCACCACTGGGTGGCCTACGTCGAGAAGCACCGGAAGGACGTCGCCGCCAAGGTGGTTGCCGACGTGCGCGTCGACATCGATCGCCTCGATGACGACCAGGTGTTACGGCTTGCTCAGTACTACTTCGCGGGCCCGCCCGCGCGCGACTACGGGGATGGCCGCTGGGGAGAGCCGCCGCCCCGCCCGCCGGGGGACGGCGAGCCCGGCGAATAACCTCGAGCGGCGAACGTGCGGTCATCTGCGATGATCGCTGCGTGCTCCTGGAGTTGACCCCGGACGAGCTTCTCTCCACGACGCGCGCCGTGCGGAAGCGCCTCGACCTGTCGCGGCCGGTGGAACCCGAGGTACTCGAGGAGTGTTTCCGCCTTGCGCAGCAGGCGCCCACCGCCTCTTACTCGCAGAACTGGCATTTCGTCGTCGTAACCGACGCGGACAAGCGCGCGGCGCTCGGCGAGATCTGGCGCACGGTGGCCTATCCGTACCTCGAGCGCGGCGGCCCCCGCGAAGGGCAGGGTGCGCGCATCGGGGACGCGGTCGTGCACCTCGCCGAACACATCCACGAGGTGCCGGTGCACGTGATCCCCTGCGTCGAGGGCCGGTTCGAGGGGAAGCCGAACGCGCTCGTCGCGTCGCTCTTCGCTTCGATCATCCCGGCCGCCTGGTCGTTCATGCTCGCCGCACGCTCGCGCGGCCTCGGCTCCGTGTGGACGACGTTCCACCTGATGCACGAGCGCGAAGTGGCGGAGATCCTCGGCATCCCGTACGACGACGTCACGCAGGTCGCGCTGATCCCGGTCGCCTACACGATCGGCACGGACTTCAAGCCGGGCATGCGCAAGCCGCTCGACACGATGGTGCACTGGAATAGCTGGTAGCCGCCGGCGGTCCGCGCCAGAGTGAAGCTGCCGCGTTGTTTGCGCAGCACTTTCTCAGGGCGCGAGATAACGCCCGAACCATTCGAGGATCGCCTCGAAGCGAAGCACGCGATGCAACGGCGAGCCGGCGCGCGAGAGCTCATGGCTCTCCGCCGGGAAGCGCAGCATCTCCACCTCTTTGCCGAGCAGGCGCAGCAGCGTGAACAGATGCTCTCCCTGCTCGACGTTGCACCGCAGATCCTGCTCCGAGTGCAGGATCAGCACGGGCGTCTCGATGTTCTGCGCATACGTCGCCGGCGAGAGCTCGAGCCAGGCGTCGACGTGCTCGTACCAGGGGCCGCCGAACTGGCGCTGGAAGGCCCAGAAGATGTCGCTCGAGCCGGCGGCGCTCACCATCTGGTTGACCGCGCGCTCGGACACCGCCGCCTTGAAGCGGTGGTCGTGCGAGATCGTCCACGTCGTCATGAAGCCGCCGTACGAGCCGCCGATCACCCCGAGCCGGTCGGGATCGAGGAAGTCGAATCGCTCCAGCGCCGTGTCGACGGCTGCAAGCACGTCCTCGTAGTCGACGGTGCCCCAGCCCGGGCCGCTGCCGTCGATCGGGCCGCGGATCGCGCGCCCCCACGCCTCGGAATAGCCGGAGCCGCCGCGGGGGTTCGCGAAGAGCACCGCGTAGCCCGCGCCGGCGTACACCTGGAACTCGTCGAAGAAACCGGTGCCGTACTGGGTGAAGGGACCTCCGTGCACGTTCAGGAGCACCGGGTAGCGCTCTCCCGGCTCGAAGCCCGCCGGACGCATCAGCCACGCGTCGACCTCCGTGCCGTCCTTCGACACGGCGGTGAAGCGCTCCGCGTCGACGAGCTCGCGCTCGGCGGTGAACGAGGCGCCGACGTCCGTCAGCCTGCGGCCTTCCGTGCCCGCGTACAGCTCGCGCATGTTCGTATGCGTGCTGGAGACGTACACGAGCTGTCCGGCGCGGTAGTCGTATCCGGCGATCGACTGCTCGCCGCCGACGAGCAGCTCCGGCGCCGACGCGCCGTCGGTCGCGACTGCATACACGTGCACGTTGCCGCCGTCCTCGACCGTGAAGATCACGCGCTCGCCGTCCCAGAGCGGCTCACGACTGTCGCCGTGCGGCGCGCACTGCCGGTCGAGCGGCGTCGTCAGCAGTCTCTCCTGCGTGCCGTCCGGCTGCATCACGCCGAGCTGGCCGTGGTGCGGAAACGTCCCGTCCTCCGGCGTGAAGCGGTAGGCGAGCCGTGTGCCGTCCGGCGAGAACGACGGCTGCTCATAGGATCCTGCTGCGCTCGTCAGCGGCTCCGGCTGGCCGCCTTCCGCGTCGACGACGTAGAGACGGCTGATCAGCTCGGTGTCCCAGCGCTCGTCCCGGAGCGCGCTGAAGACGATCCGCGCGCCGTCCGGCGTCCAGACGTGCTCGCCGTCCTCGTAATCGCCGTCGGTGAGCTGTCGCGGCTCCGTGCCCTCGAGGTCGACGACGAACAGGTGCCGGCGGCGGTCGGTCGTCCACCCGACGCTGTCGAGCTTGTAGATGAGGCGCGTGACGCGCCGCGGCTTCCGCTTCCGGTCGTCCTCTTCCTCGTAGGCCTCGTCGCGCACGCGGGCCGCGAACGCGAGCCGCGTCGAGTCGGGCGACCAGGCCGTCTCCTCGACGCTCTCCTTCATGTCCGTGAGCTTGCGTGCTTCACCACCCTCGGCGGGAATCACGTACAGCTGCGCCGACTGCTTCTCGCCGCCACGGTTCGAGATGAACGCGAGCCACTTGCCGTCCGGCGACCACTGCGGACTCCCGTCGCTCTTCTCGCCGGATGTGAAGCGGCGCGGCGCCTCCGAGCCGTCGAGGCTCGCCATCCAGATCGCGCCGCGGTACTCGTTCGACTCTTTGTCGATCGACCACACCTGATACGCGACGCGGGTGCCGTCCGGTGAGATCCGCGGGTCGGCGACGCCCGTCAGCTCGTAGAGATCCTCCGGCTTCATCCCGCCCACGGGGCGGGACTATACGAGACCGGCCTCTATCCTGAGGATGTTCGCGGGTGTGGCGGAACTGGTAGACGCGGCGGGTTTAGGTCCCGCTGGGCGCAAGCCCTTGGAGGTTCGAGTCCTCTCGCCCGCATCAAGCGTGCGTCGAGGCGATCTCGAACGCCATCGCCGCCGTGAAGTCTGCGCCCTTGCGCACGAGCGAGCGCGCGAGCGCGACCGACGCATACGAGCATGAGGACGACGCTGCACCCAGCCCTGAGGCGACGAGCAGTGTGCGCGGTGAGGCGTCGGGGAGAAGCCGCCGCAGCTCGCGCTTCCAGACGACGGCGTGGACCGCGGCCGACAGCGCGAAGCCGAGGATGAGCGCCCAGAGGACCTCCCCCGTCATCCCGAACGCGAAGCTCAGAGCACGCCAGAGCTCGTGCAGAGCGCCGCCATCAGCGTCGTGCAGCGACTCGCGCCGACGCGAGATACACGAGGGCGCCGAACATCCCGACCCAGATCAGGGTCACGACGGTCATCAGAATCCAGCCCCACGCGTCCATCGGCGGATCACGCATTTCGCCGCGCGCGCCTTGCGCCCTGCTACCCGTTCGAGGGATTCCCGGCGAGCAGCGCCACCTGCTCTGCCGCCCGCCCGAGCGCCGCCCCGTCGAAGAGGTACGGCGTCGCGTTCGGAATCCTGCGCGCGGGAGCGTCGAGGTCGCTCGAGCCGGCCGCGCCGTTGAGCGCGTAGCGCATCCCGATCTCATGGCAGACGACGAGGATCGCCCGCTCCGGCCGCGCAGCGAGCCGTGCGAATGCAACCGCGTAGCGGCGGGCGGCGTCGTCGAGGCTCTCACCGCCGGGAAACGGCTCGTCGCGCGGGTGCGCGAGCTTCCAGGCTCGATAGGCCTCGAGCGTCGCGCCCTCGAGGTCGCCGACGTCGATGTCGTCGAGCAGCGGCTCCTCGAGCCGGGGCACGTCGCGCCCGGCGAGAATCACGTCCGCCGTCTCCCTCGTTCGAGCGAAGCGCGTGTGCACGCAGAGGTCGAACGGCTGCTCCGCGAGTTGCTGCCCGAGCCGCTCCGCAGCGGCCCGCCCCTCGTCGGTGAGCGGCACGGGGACGCCCGGATCGCCGTTCACGCGGCCCTGTGCGTTGAGCGTCGAATTGGCGTGGCGGGTGAGGACGAACAGGCGCAACCGGCCGAGCGTACGCGACCGAGCCCGACAGGGCTCTGCTTGAATGGCCGGATGCAGACCCAGGTCGAGGAGCTGCCCGAGAACCGGGTTCGACTGACCGTCCAGGTGCCGTCCCACGACGTCCACCACGCGGTCGAGCACGCCGCCACCGACCTGGCGACGACCGCGAAGATCCCAGGCTTCCGTAAGGGCAAGGTCCCGCGGCAGGTGCTGCTCCAGCGCGTCGGCCGCGAGCGGCTGATGGCCGAGGCCGTCGAGAGCCACATCACGGGCTGGTTCTGGAACGCCGCCGCGCAGACGCGCGTCCGTCCGGTCGAGCAGCCGAAGTACGACTTCGAGCTGCCCGCGACCGACAGCGAGGACTGGCAGTTCACCGCGACCGTCGCGGTGCAGGCGAAGCCCGAGCTCGCCGACTGGACGCAGCTCGAGGTCGGCGCCTTCGAGCCCGAGGTGCCGGCGGAGCTGATCGAGCGCGAGCTCGAGGCACTCCAGTCGACCGTGGCCGAGCTCGTCCCCGTCGAGGGTCGCCCCGTCGCCCCCGACGACACCGTCGTCGTCGACCTCCTCGCCGAAGAAGGGGAGAGCCGCCGCGACTACGTCGTCGAGCTCGGGCGCGGCGCGGTGGTCGAGGAGATCGAGCAGGGCGTCGTCGGCATGAGCGCGGGCGAGACGAAGGAGATCGAGTTCGAGCTGGCCGACGGGACGAAGCAGTCGATCACGCTGCTGCTGAAGGAGATCAAGGAGAAGGTGCTGCCGCCGCTCGACGACGAGCTCGCGCGCTCCGCCACCGAGTTCGAGACGATCGAGGAGCTTCGCACGGACGTCGAGTCGCGGCTCCGCGCACAGCTCGAGGAAGAGACCGAGGCGCAGTTCCGCAGCGACGTCGCCGACGCGCTCGTCGCGGCGTCGAAGGTCGACGCGAGCGGGCCGCTCGTCGAGGCGCGCACCCGCGAGCTGCTGCGCAGCCTCGCGCGCCAGATCGAGGCGCGCGGCGTCCAGCTCGACACGTACCTCGCGATGACCGGCCAGCAGCCCGACCAGCTGCTCGAGCGTCTGCGCGAGGAGGCGACGCGTTCCGTCGCCCGCGAGCTCGTGCTCGAAGCCGCGGCCGACCAGCTCGAGATCGCGATCGCGGACGAGGAGATCGAGGCGCTCGTGCGCGAGCAGGCGAATGCGCTCGGAGACGACCCGGACGAGATGCTTCTCCGCTTGCGCGAGAACGGCCGCGTCGAGACGCTCCGCGACGACCTGCGCCTGCGCAACGCCCTCGACCGGATCACCGCCGAGGTGAAGCGGATTCCGCGCGAGCTCGCGGCAGCCCGCGACGCAATTTGGACTCCCGACAAGGAAAAGCCTCAGACTGAGACGAAACTATGGACCCCCGGTAGCGGAGGAGCGAAATGAATCCGACGAATCTGGTCATCCCGTCTGTCATCGAACAGACCTCGCGCGGCGAGCGCTTCTTCGACATCTACTCGCGGCTCCTGAACGAGCGCATCATCTTCCTCGGTACGCCGATCGACGACATGGTCGCCAACCTGATCGTCGCCCAGATGATCCATCTCGAGTCCGAGGACCCGGACAAGGACATCCAGCTCTACATCAACTCGCCGGGCGGCGCGGTGTACTCGGGCCTCGCGATCTACGACACGATGCAGTTCATCAAGCCGGACGTCGCAACGACGTGCGTCGGCATCGCGATGTCGATGGGCGCGCTCCTGCTTGCGGCCGGCGCGGAGGGAAAGCGCACCGCGCTGCCGAATGCCAAGATCCTCATCCATCAGGTGTCCGGCGGCTTCCAGGGCCAGGGCACCGATATCGAGATCCAGGCCCGCGAGACGATCAATCTCAAGCGGAGCCTGGAGGAGATCATCGCGTTGCACACGAATCAGCCCGTCGACAAGGTCTCGAAGGACATGGAGCGGGACTACTACTTGACTGCCAGTGAGGCGCACGAGTACGGGATCGTCGACAACGTGATCGCGCACCGGTAGACGAAAAGGCCGATCCGAGGTACAAGGAGACAGGTGGCTAGGGCAAGCGACGGCAACGAGCAGCTGCTTTGCAGCTTCTGTGGGAAGAGCCAGAGGCAGGTCAAGAAATTGATCGCCGGCCCCGGCGTGTACATCTGCGACGAGTGCATCGATCTCTGCAACGAGATCATCGACGAGGAGCTGACGACTCCGACTCCGCTCGACCTCGACAACCTGCCGCGCCCGCGGGACATCTACTCGGTGCTGAACGACTACGTCGTCTCGCAGGAAGAGGCGAAGCGCACGCTCTCCGTGGCCGTCTACAACCACTACAAGCGCGTGCAGATGGGTACCGACGAGAACGACGTCGAGCTCCAGAAGTCGAACATCCTCCTGCTCGGCCCGACCGGCTGCGGGAAGACGCTGCTGGCGCAGACGCTGGCGCGCATCCTCAACGTGCCGTTCGCGATCGCCGACGCCACCGCGCTCACCGAGGCGGGCTATGTCGGCGAGGACGTCGAGAACATCCTCCTGAAGCTGATCCAGGCCGCCGACTTCGACATCAAGAAGGCGGAGACGGGGATCATCTACATCGACGAGGTCGACAAGATCGCGCGCAAGGCGGACAACCCGTCGATCACGCGCGACGTCTCCGGCGAGGGCGTGCAGCAAGCCCTGCTGAAGATCCTCGAGGGGACGGTTGCGTCGGTGCCGCCGCAGGGCGGGCGCAAGCACCCGCACCAGGAATTCCTCTCGATCGACACGACGAACATCCTCTTCATCTGCGGCGGCGCGTTCGCCGGGCTCGACAAGATCATCGGCCGGCGGATCGGCAAGAACGCCGTCGGCTTCGGTGCCGACGTCCGCTCGAAGAACTCGTTCGAGTCGTCCGACCTGCTCGCCGACGTGATGCCGGAGGATCTCCTCAACTTCGGGCTGATCCCCGAGTTCATCGGCCGCCTGCCGGTCGTGTCCGCGGTGCACCAGCTTCGTCGCGAGGACCTCGTCCAGATCCTCACCGAGCCGAAGAACGCGCTCTCGAAGCAGTACCAGCGTTTCTTCGGGTACGACAACATCGAGCTCGTCTTCACCGAGGACGGACTGTGGGAGATCGCCGACAAGGCGCTCGCCCGCGAGACCGGCGCACGCGGCCTGCGCTCGATCATCGAGAGCGCGCTGCTCGACGTGATGTTCGAGCTGCCCTCGCGCCGCGACGTCACCAAGTGCGTGATCACGAAGGAGTGCATCGCGCAGGGCATTCGCCCGACGCTCGTCACGAGCGCCGGCACGTACGTCGACGACGAGCCTGAAGAGGCCGTCGAGCAGAGTGCGTAGGCGTCGGCCGGCGTGAGCGCGCTGACGCCCGGCACCGAGTTCGGCCCTTCGTCCTGGGTCGAGGTCTCGCAGGAGCGCATCGACGCGTTCGCCGCGGCGACCGGCGACGACCAGTGGATCCACGTCGACCGTGAGCGCGCCGCAGCAGGCCCGTTCGGGACGACGATCGGCCACGGCTACCTCACGCTCTCGCTGCTGCCGGCGATGTCGTACGAGGTGGTGCCGCGGCAGGAGGGCGGGATGGGGATCAACTACGGCCTGAACCGCGTCCGCTTCCCCGCGCCCGTTCCCTCGGGCTCGCGCGTGCGGGGCACGTTCCGCGTCGACTCGAGCGACGAGTTCGACGGCGGCGTTCAGACGACGATGACCGCCACGATCGAGCGCGAGGGTGGCGACAAGCCCGTCTGCGTGGCCGAGGTCGTCTTCCGCTACTACCGCTGACCCGCGGCCCCTTCTGGATCCAGCTTTGTCCGTTTTCCCGCTTGCGTACCGTCCAGGCGTTCATCTAGGATCCGAAATAGCGCCAACGAGCGAGGGAGACCGCGATGGAGCGCGATATTCGGATCCAAGAGGAGACCGAGCGGCAGGAAGCCCGCTGGCAGAGCGGGCGCTGGCAGGGGATCGAGCGGACATACAGCGCGGAGCAGGTCGTGCGGCTGCGCGGCTCGGTCGTGCCGGAGCAGACGGTCGCCCGGCTCGGCGCGGAGCGGCTCTGGGAGCTGCTCGGCCGGGACGAGCCGGTCCGTGCGCTCGGAGCGCTGACCGGCGGCCAGGCGGTGCAGATGGTCAAGGCGGGGCTCGAGGCGGTCTACCTCTCGGGCTGGCAGGTGGCGGCCGACGGCAACCTCGCCGGCGCCACGTATCCGGACCAGAGCCTCTATCCGGCGAACAGCGCGCCGGCGCTCGTCAAGCGGATCAACAGCGCGCTGATGCGCGCCGACCAGATCGACTGGTCGGAAGGGCGCAACGGCACGCACTGGTTCGCGCCGATCCTCGCCGACGCCGAGGCCGGCTTCGGCGGCCCGCTCAACGCGTACGAGCTGATGCGCTCGATGATCGAAGCCGGCGCCGCCGGCGTGCACTACGAGGACCAGCTCGCGTCGGAGAAGAAATGCGGCCATCTCGGCGGCAAGGTGCTCGTGCCGACGTCCCAGTTCGTCAGGACCCTGAACGCCGCACGGCTCGCCGCCGACGTGCTCGACGTGCCGACGGTGCTCGTCGCACGTACCGACGCACTGTCGGCCGCGCTGCTCACGAGCGACGTCGACGACTACGACCGGGAGTTCGTCACGGGCGAGCGCACGTCGGAGGGCTTCTTCCGCGTCCGCGACGGGATCGACGCGGCGATCTCGCGTTCGCTCGCGTACGCGCCGTATGCCGACCTGCTCTGGTTCGAGACCTCGACACCGGATCTCGGCGAAGCGCGCGACTTCGCGCAGGCGATTCACGAGAAGTTCCCGGGCAAGCTGCTCGCGTACAACTGCTCGCCCTCGTTCAACTGGCGGCAGCATCTCGACGACGACCAGATCGCCGGCTTCCAGCAGCAGCTCGGCGAGTGGGGCTACCGCTTCCAGTTCATCACGCTCGCCGGCTTCCACGCGCTCAACGCCGGCATGTTCGAGCTCGCCCGCGGCTACGGCCGCGACGGCATGACGGCGTACGTGCGGCTCCAGGAGCACGAGTTCGAGCTCGAGGAGCACGGCTATACGGCGACCCGGCATCAGCGCGAGGTCGGCGCCGGCTACTTCGACCTCGTCGCCCAGGCAGTGGCGCCGGACAGCTCGACGCTCGCCCTCAAGGGCTCGACGGAGGAGGCCCAGTTCGAGACCCAGGAAGCCGTCGCGTAGACCGGGTCCCCAGCGGGTCAGGCGTAAACTCATGGACGTGAGCCTCGACACCACGAAGGCCGACGACATCGCGCTCGTGATCGAGGAGGCGATCGTCTCCGGCGAGCTCGCCCCCGGCACCGTGCTCCGCCAGGAGCAGCTCTCCGAGCAGTTCAACGTCTCGCGCACGCCCGTCCGGGAGGCCCTGCGTCGCCTCGCCGCGCTCGGGCTCGTGTCCTTCGTACCGAACCGCGGCGTCCGCGTCCGCACCATCTCGCGCGACGAGCTCCACGAGGCGTTCATGGTGCGCGCCGAGCTCGAGGGGCTGGCCACGGAGGTGGCCGCGACGCGGATCACACCCGAGGAGCTCGCCGAGATCGACGAATGCGAGACCCGGTTCGCCGCGATCTCGCTCGAGCTGCGCTCGCGCGAGCCCGGCGAGGAGCGGCGCTCGATCATGGGCGACTGGGTGCGCGCGAACCACGCGTTCCACGACGTCATCTACCGCGTCGCCGACCTGCCGCTCGTCGAGCAGCTCGCGAAGAGCGCGCGCCGCACCTTCTCCGGGCCCGCCGTCTGGGCGCCGGGCGACCACTCGCTCGACGGCCTCTACGTGAAGAACGCCGAGCAGCACCGCGCGATCAAGCAGGCGCTCGCGGCCGGCAGCGCGACCGGCGCGCGGGAGCTCGCACGCGAGCACGTCCTCTCGTCGTTCCATCTGCTCGAGACGATCCTCGAGCAGGTCGGAGCGCAGCCGCGCGACTGGCGCACGGCTAGGGGCAGCGGATTGTCCCGCTCGCGCTCAGCCCCGAGCCGCTGACGGTCAAGTCCCCGCACGGCGCGAGCAGACGCGCGTGCGCCACGCCGCTGACGGCGTAGTTCCCGGACAGATCCTCGTGCGCGAGCGCCG
>Ga0208849_1000599_pt1 | contig 32155 bp, 25 predicted proteins | sample NGESurdeep072012_10_FD_184470 | JGI IMG/M metagenome (GOLD analysis project Ga0208849, IMG submission 184470) | Arctic peat soil microbial communities from Barrow, Alaska - NGEE Surface sample 53-3 deep-072012 (SPAdes) | ecosystem: Environmental > Terrestrial > Soil > Wetlands > Peat ... | reverse complement strand
GACGGCCACGACACGGCGGGCCTCACTATTCCCCAAGCGAGCGCGCTCCTGCGCGGAAAAGCCGGCACCTCGGTCAACCTGGTCGTGCAGCGGCCGGGCACGGCGGCTCCGATCACCATTGCGTTGAAGCGCAATTTCGTGCGCACGCCAAGCGTGCTCGCGCGCATGCTGACCGGGAGCATAGGCTACGTGCAAATTCTGGTCTTCGGCTCGAGCACGGGTCAAGAGATGAACGAAGCGCTCGCGCGGCTGGACAAAGACGGCGCCGTGGGCTACATCCTCGATCTTCGCAATAACGGCGGCGGCTATCTCAACGCGGCCGTCGACGTGTCATCAAAGTTCATTCCCGAGGGGCCGATCGTGTCGATCGACAGCCGCTCGAAACCGCTGACCACGTTCGATGCCGATGACACCGCGGTCGCACCGCGGCCGCTCGTGGTGCTGGTGAACGGCAACACGGCAAGCGCTTCTGAGATCACGTCGGGCGCCATCCAGGATAGCGGCGCGGGCGTCATCTTGGGCAGCCGCACATTCGGCAAAGGCGTCGTGCAGACGGTGTATCCGTTGCCGGACGGCAGCGCGATAAAGATCACGACGGCGCGCTATCTCACCCCGAACGGCCACGACCTCAATGCCGTCGGCATCGATCCCGACGTCGCGGTTCCCGATGTCGACATTCAGAGCGTCGGACAACTCGAAACCGATGGTCAACTGCGGCGCGCCGTAGAGATCGTGCGCTCGCAATTGGCGGCATCGCCCCTGCCGGCAGTTCCCACCTCGAGCGGCGCAGGCATCTAAGCCGCATCGCACTAAAATCCGTCTTCGAATGACGAAGGACGCGCTCGCTCGCCCGGCCGCGGTGTGGACGCCTACACCCGCTGCCATCGAATCGGCAAATCTCACCGCCGCCATGCGGGCGCTCGGCGCCGACAGCCTTGAGAACCTCTGGGCAATGGCGCGCACCGACATCGCCGGGTTCTATCACCGCCTCCTCGCCCACATCGGACTTGCGTGGTTCGAGCCGTATTCCACGACGCTCGACCTCTCGCGTGGGCCGGAGTTCGCCAACTGGTTCGTCGGCGGGCGCTACAACGCGTCCTACAACTGTTTGGACAAGCATGTGTTGGCAGGTCGCGGCGATGACGAGGCGCTCGTTTGGGAAGGTGAGCGCGGACCGTCTCGGAGTTTCACGTTCAAGGAGTTGCTGACCGAGGTTTGCCGTCTTTCGGCAGGTCTGCGCACGCTGGGTGTGAGCAAAGGCGATCGCGTGGGCATCTACATGCCGCTCGTTCCCGAGACGGCCATCGCGCTCTTGGCCATCGGCCGGATCGGCGCCGTCGCCGTGCCCGCGTTTTCCGGCTATGCGGCGCCCGCGCTGGTCTCGCGTCTCGACGATGCCCGCGCCAAGACGCTTTTGACGGTGCACTCCACCTCGCGCCGCGGCAAGCCGGTGGATATGCTGTCGGCCGCGCTTGCTGCGGCGAATGAAGTGTCGAGCATCGAGCATGTGGTCGTGTTGGGCGGCTCCTCAGGTGGTGCGGCCGATGGACGGCGCTATCGCGTCGTAGATTGGGTTGGGCTCACCGCAGGCCAGCCGGATTTCTTTGAGGCCGAGCGCACCGCTGCAAACGACCCCTATCTCTTGCTCTACACATCTGGCTCCACCGGAAAACCCAAAGGTGCCGTGCACGGCCATGCGGGCTTTCCGGTCAAAGTGCAGATCGATCAGTATCTTTGCTTTGACGTCAAGCCGCGCGACCGCATGCTGTGGTTCACCGACATGGGCTGGATGATGGGGCCCTTCCTCGTGTTGGGCGCGCTTGGTCTCGGCGCCGCCATCGTGCTCTTCGACGGAACGCCCGACCATCCCAGGCCGGATCGCCTGTGGGAAGTGGTGGCGCGCCACAAGGCCACGCATCTCGGCATCGCGCCCACCGCGATCCGCGCGCTCATGGCGCACGGCGACGATCATCCGCACAATCACGACCTTTCAAGCTTGCGCATCCTCGGGTCGAGCGGTGAAGCGTGGAACCCCGAGCCGTACAAGTGGTTCTCGCATCACGTCGGCGGTGACCGCTGCCCGATCATCAATTATTCCGGCGGCACAGAGATCAGCGGCGGCATCTTGGGCTGCTTCCCCGTGCGTCCACTTGTGCCGTGCGCATTCCACGGGCCCGTACCTGGCATGGACGCCGACGTCATCGATAGTAACGGCGCTTCAGTGCGCGGCGCGGTCGGCGAGCTGTGCATACGGCAGCCGTGGCCAGGCATGACGCAATCGTTTTGGCACGACGACGAACGCTATCTGCAGACCTACTGGAATCGCATACCCGGCGTTTGGGTTCACGGCGATTGGTGCAGCGTCGACGCGGACGGCTACTGGTTTATCCTCGGACGCTCGGATGATACGATCAACGTCGCCGGCAAGCGCGTGGGTCCGGCGGAGTACGAAAGCGCGTTGGTCGCGCATCCGGCGGTGAAAGAGGCCGCGGCGGTTTCGGTGCCCGACGACGTGAAAGGCGAATCGGTCGTCTGCCTTGCTGTGCTGCGATCGAACAATGCGCCCACAGAGGAACTTCGCGCGGCGCTCGTCTCGCTCTGCGCGAAAAATCTGGGCAAGGCGCTTGCGCCGAAGGCTGTGAAATTCGTGGCCGATCTTCCGCACACTCGCAACGGCAAGATGATGCGGCGCGTCGCGCGCGCGCGCTATCTCAAGCTCGCGTCGCTCGGCGATCTCTCCGCGCTGGAAAACCCGGCATCGCTTGAGGCCATCGATGCCGCGCACTGACGAGAAGCATCCGTTCCTGGAGGCGCTCGCGCACCGGGTGCTGGTGTTCGACGGCTCGATGGGCGCGACGCTGCAAGCCTTGAACCTGACGGCGGCCGATTTCGGCGGCAAGGAAGGCTGCAACGATCACCTGTCGCTCACCAAGCCAGATGCGGTGCGCGCCGTGCACCTGTCGTTTTTGGATGCCGGCGCCGATGCGCTCGAGACCAACACGTTTCAGGCCACGCGATTGAAGCTCGACGAATACGGTTTGGGCGATTCCATGCGCGAACACAACATCGCCTCGGTGCGCTTGGCGCGCGAACTCGCCGACGCGTACACCGCGCGCGATCCGTCGAAGCCGCGATTTGTCGTGGGCTCGCTCGGGCCAACCGGCATGCTGCCTTCCGCGAACGATCCGTCGCTTTCGAAACTGACGTACGCGGATCTGTACGCCGTCTACCACGAGCAAGCGGAGGCGCTGCTCGAAGGTGGAGTCGACGCGCTGCTCGTCGAGACCCAGCAGGACATATTGGAGACTCGAGCCGCCGTCACGGCGTGCGCTCGGGCTGCCGCTGCATATGCGGAATCGACCGGCCGCCCGCGGCCGGCGGTGATGGCGTCGGTTTCTTTGGACACGCAAGGGCGCATGCTGCTGGGCACCGACATCGCGGCGGTCAACGCCATCCTCGAAGCGCTGCCATGCGACGTGGTCGGCATGAATTGCAGCACCGGCCCGGACTACATGCGCGATGCGGTCCGCTACCTCGCGCAACATTCATCGAAGTACATCTCGTGCATACCCAATGCCGGCATTCCGCGCAACGAGGGCGGGCTCGCCATCTATCCGCTCGAGCCGGCGGGGATGCGCGATCAATTGCGCGCGTTCGTCGCCGAATTCGGCGCCAACATCGTCGGCGGCTGCTGCGGGTCCGGCCCGGAGCATATCCGCCTTTTGGTGGAAGCGACGGCAGATTTGCACCCGCGCACCCCCAAGCCGCATCCCGCGCAAGAGATCGCAAGCGCGATGACCTCGCTTGCTCTAGAGCAAGAGCCCAGGCCGCTCATCGTCGGCGAGCGGCTCAACGCGCAAGGCAGCCGCAAGGTCAAGCGCCTGATCCTTTCCGACGACTACGACGCATTGGTGGAGGTCGCGCGCGAACAGGTCTCGGGCGGCGCGCACGCGCTCGACGTCTGCATGGCCCTCACCGAGCGCGAAGGCGAAGACACCGCCATGGCCGAGGTCGTGAAACGCCTCGAATTGTCGGTCGAAGCGCCGCTCATGATCGACAGCACCGAAGCCCGCGTCATCAAGCGCGCGCTTGAGACCAATCCGGGCCGCGCCATCATCAATTCCGTCAATCTGGAGAACGGCCGCAGCCGGATCGACGACGTGTTGCCGCTCGCCATCGAGCATGGCGCCGCGGTGGTGGCGTTGACCATCGAAAAGTCGGTCGGCATGGCGAAGACGATCGAAGACAAGGTGCTGGTAGCGCGCCAGATCGAGGCTATGTGCTGCGGCGAGTACGGGCTGCCGCGCGGGCGCCTGATCTTCGACGTGCTCACCTTCACGCTGGCCACCGGACAGCCCGAATATCTCGACGCCGGCGTCAACACGATCGAAGGCATCCGTGCGGTTAAAGAGGCGCTGCCCGGCGTGCTCACCGTGCTCGGCGTTTCGAACATCTCGTTCGGGTTGAATCCGGCTGCGCGCGCGGTGATTAACAGCGTGTTCCTCTATCACTGCGTGGAGGCGGGCCTCGATCTGGCCATCGTCAACCCGAAGGACATCACGCCGTACGCGCTGATCATGCAAGACGAACGCGCGCTGGTCGAGGACCTGATTTTCAATCGGCACCCCGAAGCCCTGCAGCGCGTCATCGCCCGCTACGAAGGCGTCAGCGCGGCGTCTACCAACGGCGCGATTGACGACGATGATTCACATCTGCCTGTCAACGAGCGCATCCACCGCCGCATTCTGCACCGCAAGAAAGAAGGCATCGAGGCGCTGCTGGACCAGGCACTTGAAACGCAATCGCCCGTAGATGTGCTGAACGGCGTGCTATTGGGCGCGATGAAGGATGTGGGCGACAAGTTCGGCGCCGGCGAGCTCATCCTACCGTTCGTGCTGCAGTCGGCCGAGGTGATGAAGAAGGCCGTCTCGCACGTCGAAAAGTTCTTGGAGAAAAATGACTCGTACACCAAAGGCACGGTCGTGCTCGCTACGGTTTTTGGCGACGTTCACGACATCGGCAAGAACTTGGTGCACACGATTCTTTCGAACAACGGCTACACTGTCCACGATCTCGGCAAACAGGTGCCCGTGACCTCGATCATCGCGAAAGCGGTTGAAGTGAACGCCGACGCCATCGGGCTCTCAGCGCTGCTCGTCTCCACCTCCAAGCAGATGCCGCTTTGCCTTCAGGACCTGCATCGCGACGGTCACCGCTATCCCGTTATCGTCGGAGGCGCAGCGATCAATCGGGCGTATGTCCAGCGGATCGGGTTCGTCGATCCCGACACCTATTACGCTCCCGGCGTGTTCTACGCGAAGGACGCGTTCGAAGGGCTCGCGCTGATGGATACCCTGCAAAATCCGGCGAAGCGCGAGGATTTGCGCACGACGACCGAGGCCGGCGCGCGGGCAGCGGTCGCAAAGCGCGCTGCGCGGGTCGTGCCGTCCGCGAGTGCCGATTTGCCGGCGCGATCTTCGGTCGCTAAGGACTCGCCCATTCCAAAAGCGCCGTTTTGGGGCGCGCGCGAGTTGCGTGATATCAGTCTTGCCGAGGTGTTCCGCACGCTCGACGTGCGTTCGCTCTATCGCCTGCAGTGGGGCGCGAAAAGCGCGAAGGGCGATGCGTGGCGCGCTTTGCTGCACGACGAATTCCGGCCGCGATTCGAGCGGATGAAGACGGAAGCTTTGGCTACGGGCTGGCTCCAGCCACAATCCGTCTACGGATATTTTCCGGCGGCGGCCGACGGCGACGAACTCGTGCTGTTCCAACCCAACGATCCGGCGATCGAACTAGCGCGCTTCTCGTTTCCGCGACAACCCGCAATGCCGCGGCTGTGCATCAGCGATTATTTCCGGGGCGTCGACGAAGAGCGGCGCGACGTCGTCGGATTCCAAGCGGTCACCGTGGGCGCAGAGGCGACCGAACGCTACGCGCGGCTGCAGGCCGCCGGCGAGTATTCAGAAGCGCTTTACGTGCACGGTCTCGCCGTCGAGTGCGCCGAGGGCCTGGCCGAACTCGTGCATCGCCACATGCGCCGCGAACTGGGGCTGCCCGCAGGGCAAGGCAAACGATATTCGTGGGGCTATCCCGCGTGTCCGAACATCGAGGATCACCGGATATTCTTCGGCTTCATGCCGTGCGAGAAGATCGGCCTCGCCATCACCGAGGCGAGTCAACTTGTGCCGGAACAGTCCACCGTCGCGATCGTGATACACCACCCCGAAGCCACGTACTTCTCCGCCCTCGGCGCCGGCGAAAGCGTCCTAACCGCCAGCCTGGGTTAATCGTGTTCGAGGGCATCCTGTACTAGGGCAAGCATCGCTTGCCCCGTCGATCCTGTAGGAGGGCAAGCATCGCTTGCCCATGGGACCTGAATCCGCTCATCGTTCGCGTCCCTAGTCGTCGACATCATTTGTTATTGGTCGTCGTCGCCGTCGCTTGATGACGACGCGGCTCACGTCGGTTTTCGTCGCGAACCTCTACATGACTCCGGCCGCCAGGGCGCCCGGCTCTGCCCTCGGCCCGGGGAGCGCCCCTCTGAGCGTCGAAAAAACTCGCTCAAATTGGGAATGTCGGTTTAGGAGAATGAAATGAATAGATTCTTCGGGATGACCCTTGCCGTGATCGGCTTGCTCGGGTCATTCGTGACGCTTTCGTCGGCTGCCGGCGGAACGGCGGCGCCCCTGGCCGGTCTGCACTATCTCGTCGGATCGTGGAACTGCACGTACCGCGCGGGAGCGGTAAACTTTGTCTACGATGCCACGTACGCTTACGAGCGCGACGGCCACACGTTGCGGGAGATCGCTTCCTGGGCGGGTGGCGGCGACGAAGAATTAGTCGCGTATGACGCGCAGCACAGCCGCTGGACGGCGGTCGTTCTCGACGACCAAACCGTCACGATCATGCGCGCGACCGGCAGCGATCCGAACCACATCGCCTACCGAAGCGTCTACCCCGACACAAGCATCGCCGTAACGTTCGATCGCATCTCGGCGGCAAAGTACACGCTGCACGGAACGGTGCGCTCAGGTGGTAAAACGATCACTTCCGTCGATACCTGCTTGCGCGGCGCGCATTAGGCGCGGTGCGCTCCCGCCTTCGTCCGGCGAACGCGGGCTTAGCGCGGTTCATCACTGCAAGGCGGTGACTTATTCCGTGTGGGGCCGACTTTTATGGTCGGCGGTGCCGATTTGAAAATGTAGGAGGGCAAGCATCGCTTGCCCTACGGTAATCAAACAAGGCCACGAAGTAGAACGTGTAACGACGGTCCCTTGTTTGTATCGACTATCGAAATGTAAGCAACTTCTTTGTCGGGCCGCTTTGGCTGATCGAGACCGAAGTTCACTTTTGTCACGCAAGCGCAGCGACCGCGCTGTCGACGTCGGCCTCCGAATTGTAGATGTGGAATGAAACGCGCGTCCGTCCGGCGCGTACGGATGCGCGGATTCCCTTGGCCATCAATCGTTCGAGGCTATTGCCGGAAGTCACATACACGATCGGCGATACCGGGGCTGCCAGGCCCATCTTATCGCAGAATCGCCGCGCGAGCCGCATGTCGTGCGCTTCGATGACCTCCACACCGATCTCGGAGATGACATCGAGAGAAGTAGCCGTTCCGACCCAAGAGAACCACGCCGGCGACGTGTCGATTCTTCGCGCCGTGTTTTTAGAAATGCGATTGGGCAATCCAAATAGATTGTTGTTCGGATCGTCAGTCGCCCACCAACCTGCGTGCAACGGAATGATCGACTGCAGGCGATCGCTGCGCACCGCCATGAACGCGCTGCCGCGCGGCGAGAGCAGCCATTTATACGCATGACATATGTAGAAGTCGATCTTGCTCGCATCGGTGGGAAGCCATCCGCACGATTGCGTCGCGTCGACACACAGCAATGTTTTGGTGCGAGCGCATTTTTCGCTCAATCCCTGGAGATCTGCGACCTCACCACTAAATGCCTGAACGTGACTGACGACGACGATTGCGTAGGACTCACTGAGCGCATCGACGAGCCTTGCTAGGGGGACGGCGTCCACGGCGACGCCGCGGCCGCCGTGAACGGTGAATGGAAACAGCGTCGATGCGAAATCGTTTTCTGCCGTCAATACTCGCGCACCGTCGGGCAACGAAGCAGCGACAAGGCCGATGAGCTCGGATACAGTGGCTCCGCAGGCGACAGACTCGGGCTTTACGTTGACCAATCTGGCAAACGTCCTGCGCGCGTGTTCTGTACTCGCTTCCCACTCGTCTTCGTTCGTGCGTCCGATCCGCCAGTCCGCAAGCGCGGCCGCGGTTGCCTCATATGCGGTCTTGGGGGGCAAGCCGTAGGTTGCCGTATTGAGGTAGACGCCGTGTTGTTCCCATTGGTCAGCAAAATCGTGCATCGAGGCCGACCTTACTCACGGCACCGTGCGCCGACCTTTTTTGCACATGAAGAAGGCCGGCCATAAAGGCCGGCCCCACACCAAAAAACGGGGCAAGCGATGCTTGCCCTAGTACAGTTGCCCTCCTACAGAACAGAATTGCTTCATTTCCCGAGGATGTGGCGGCCGATCACGATGCGCTGGATCTGCTGCGTGCCCTCGTATATCTGCGTGATCTTCGCGTCGCGCATCATGCGCTCCACCGGGTACTCGGTCATGTAGCCGTAGCCGCCGACCAACTGCACGGCATCGGTGCTCACCCGCATCGCGACGTCGCCGCATTTGAGCTTGCAGAGCGCGCCCCAGTACGTGACGTCGTCGGCGCCGGCATCGCAGCGTCGTGCAGCTTCGTAAAGCAGCAGCCGCGCGGATTGCACGTCCAAATCCATGTCGGCGATCATCCACTGCAAGCCCTGTTGCTTCGAGAGCGGTTTGCCGAACGCGACTCGTTCCTGGATGTACTTGGCGGCGAAATCGAGCGCGCCTTGCGCGATGCCGAGCGCCTGAGCCGCGATTCCTGGCCGCGATTTATCGAGCGTCTTCATCGCGATGCCGAAACCTTGGCCCTCTGCGCCGAGCAGCCGGTCGGCGGGAATGCGGCAATCTGTGAGCACGACTTCGTTGGTTGGCGAACCCTTGATGCCCATCTTATGCTCGACCTTGCCGAGCTTGAATCCGGGATCGTCGGTATGACAGATGAACGCGGACGTGCCCTTCGAGCCGAGCTCTTTGTTCGTCACGGCGAACACGATGCAAATATCTGCAACAGCCACGTTGGTGATGAACACCTTCGTGCCGTTGAGCACGTATTGATCGCCTTGCCGGATCGCCGTCGTCCGCATGTTGGCCGCGTCGGACCCGGACGTGGCTTCGGAGAGCGCATACGAAGCCATCCACTCACCCGTCGCGAGCTTTGGCAGATACTTTTTCTTCTGTTCGGGCGTGCCCGCGATCATGATCGGCAACCCGCCCAGCTCTTGGACGGCGATGATGAGACCGGATGTGGCACACGCTTTGCTGACTTCTTCGACCACCTTAACGTATGTGGTGAACGAGCCCAAACCGCCGTATTCTTCCGGGAACGGCACGCTGAACAGTTCGTTTTCGGCGAAGACATCGCGGATGTCTTTGGGGTAGATGCCGGTCGCGTCTATTTCAGCCGCGCGCGGCGCCACTTTTTCGGCGGTGATCCGGCGTACCGTGTCGAGGATCATGCGCTCCATCTCGAGCGCTTCGGCGTTGCGTTCCGGTGCGAGCATGTGGTCTTGTCTCCCGATTACTGATCGCTTGAAGCTTTATCGGGAGAGAGTTCGGTCAGCCCGCCGGAGCGCCCTGGTCTGACGCGGTGCAGGGCGGATGAGATTTGAGGCAAATGCGGCACGCATGGACCGCCCCGAAGCGCAATCAGTGGCCGGCCTCGTCGCAGTTCGTGCCGAGCAAGACCCAACGCGCAGCGCCCTCGTGTTTCCAGACGACCACGCCGACATGACGCGCGCCGACGTGCATCTACGCGCAGGTGCCGCAGCGGTGGTCTTTTCGAGCGGTGGCCTTGCGCACGGCAAAAAGCTCGCAGTGATGCTGCCGAATGGCGCGCGCTACGCGACCAGCCTCTTCGGCGCGTGGCGTCTCGGCGCGATCGTCGTGCCGGTGGACCCGATGCTCAAAGGGCCCGACGCGCGTGACCTCATCATGGCGAGCTGCGCGACCGCGCTCGTCATCGACGAACGGCGCCTGGTCGAACTGAGCGGACTTCTCGAAGAGTGCAATTCTCTTGAGGCGGTTTTCGCCATAGGCGGTTCGCCTTCGCTTCCCCGATTTCGCGACTTCGACGCGTTGCTCTCGGCAACAGTGGAAAAAAAAGAGTCAGTCGCCGGGGGCAATCCTGAAGCCGGCGATGTCGCGATCGAGGCCTATCGATTCCATACCGACAATCTCGAAGCGGTGCGGCGCACGCACGAAGCGTTGATCGAGGATGCCGCGCGGCTCGCGGACCAGCTTGCGATGACGCCCGAGGACCGCGGAATCTGCGCTATCCCGCTCGGCCACGGCGACGGCGTCACCGCGCTCGTCGCGGCGGTGGCGGCGGGTTCGCGGCTCGTCATCCCGGAGCGATTCGATGCGCGGCATTTCTGGGAACTGGCGGCCGCGCAACGCGCGACATGGCTTGCGCTCATGCCCACACAATTCTTGGACCTGCAATTCGCGGGGCCGCCCGAAAGTAGCGCGCACGTGAGCGTGCGCGTCGTGACGATCGCCGGTCGAACGGTCACTTCTAAAGCGCGAGACGAGTTCGCCGACAAGTTCGGCGTCCGCGTCGTCGCGCAGGTGACGGCATGAATGATCCCAGGGTCGAAGGCATCCGGTCGATCGGTGATACCGCACGCTGGGTAGCCTACTACCGCGCGCTCGAAACCGACCGGAAGGACGCGATCTTCCGCGACCCATTCGCCCGCGATCTCGCCGGCGACGTCGGCAAGCGCATGGCCGACCTCAACCGCTCCGCAGCATGGTCGATGATCGTGCGGACGGCAGTGATGGACGAGCTCATCCTACGCGAAGTCAACCTCGGCTGCGACGCGGTGCTCAACCTCGGGGCGGGATTGGACACGAGGCCGCAGCGGCTCGCGCTGCCGGGGTCGTTGCGTTGGATCGAGGTCGATCTGCCGGACATGATCGCGTACAAGAACGAGAAGCTGACCGCAGCCCCTGCATCGTGCTTCGTGGAGAGGATCGGGCTTGACTTAGCCGATCTTGCTGCGCGGCGCGAATTGTTCGCGCGCGTCAATTCTCGCGCGCGCCGCGTGCTGGTGCTCAGCGAAGGTCTTATCGTCTATCTTTCCGAGGAACAAGTGGCGCAGCTCGGGCGCGACCTGCACGAATACCCGAACTTCGCGTTGTGGCTATTCGATCAAACTTCACCGGCGATCGTCGCGCTGATCACGCGAAGATACCATCATGGGCTTGCGGCCGCAAACGCGCCGATGCAGTTCGCGCCACAGACCGGCCTTGCGTTTCACGCGGCCCAAGGCTGGTTGCCGCGCGAGGAGCGCGACATGGTCGGCGAAGCGCATCGGCTTGGGCGTGAAATGCCGATGGCGCGACTGCTGTGGGCCGTGGGGCTGCTGAGAGCGCGCAATGTGAAACTCTGGTCGACTATGGCGCTGATGGAGCGGGCGCCGGTTTAAGGCGCCAGTTGGTGCTGCAGTGTCCGGATCTCGTCGACCAGACGAAGCACGACATCGACGCCGGCTAGGTTCAGACCGCAGATATCGGTCAGCCGGCGGATGGTCGAGAGGCGCTCTACATCCGCCGTGGTGTAAAAACGCACTTCGTTGACGATGGTCGGTCGTAACAACCCAGCCCGTTCGTAGCGAACGAGCGTTTCGGGCGTCAGATCGAATTGCGCGACGACTGCCGTTATCGCGTAGACTCCTTCGCTGGTCTCGGTATCCATCAGCGAGCCTTTGCCTTCTCCGCGAGTTGCTTGAACAACTCGCGCTCATCGTCGGTAAGATTTGTGGGCACTTGCGCCACGAGCTTTACGTAGAGGTCGCCGAAGCCTCCGCCCGCTGCGACCCGCGGCATTCCCTTGCCGCCGATGCGCAGCGTGCGGCCGTTTTGCGAACCGGCGGGCACTTTGACGTCTATATGTCCGGTCATCGTCGGCACGGTGATCTCACCGCCGAGCACGAGCGTGTAGACGCTGACTGGATGTTCTTCGTACAAATCGTCGCCGCGGCGCTCGAAGGTTGGGTCGCGCGTGATGCGCACGATGAGGTAAAGGTCGCCACTCTGACCGCCGCCCATGCCTGGGCCGCCCTGACCGGACAGCCGGATCCGCTGACCGTCGCGGACGCCTGGGGGAATCGTGACGTCGAGGGTGCGCTGCGAATTAACCGCGCCCGTTCCGTGGCATTGGTGGCAAAGCTTGCCGTTTTCAGTGCCGGTGCCATGACAGCGAGGGCACTGCGTTTGCGATTGCAGCGAGAGCGAGCGTTGTCCGCCGGCGTACGCCTCGCGCAAGCTCAACGAGAATTCGGACTCGATGTCCTGACCTCGCCTTCCGCGTTGACCGCGCCGCCCGGCTGTGGTCGGCGCACCGGGCGTATGTCCGAAGTTTCCAAAGAATTGCTGGAAGAAATCGGAGAATCCCTCATCCGCGAACTCGCCGTTGCCGAAGTGGACTCCCTGCGGCCCGCCTTGCGTGGACCATTGCTGATATCCGGGAGGGGGTTGCGCGCGCGACTGCCAGTCGGGCCCTAAGGTGTCGTAGGTCTTTCGCTTTTCAGCGTCCCCGAGCACCTCGTAGGCCTCGGCGATCTCTTTGAACTTATCTTCAGACTCTTTTTTTTTCGTCGGGTTGACGTCCGGATGCCACTTGCGCGCGAGCTTACGATACGCCGACTTGATCTCTTTTGTCGCAGCCGTCTTAGGGACACCGAGAACCTTGTAGTAGTCCTTGAATTGGACGGACATCTAACGTCCTTTTGGGAGGCCGGAGGTGCGCTCCTCAGTCGCCGACGGAGACGATGACCTGCGCAGGGCGCAATACGTCGTCACCGATGCGGTACCCCTTGCGCGCTTCGTCGAGCACGGTGTGATCGGGCACATCGAGATTTGCGCGGGTGCCGACGGCCTCCGCCACGGCCGGATCGAACTGCTTGCCGACGACGTCGATCGGCCGTACGTCTTCGGTTTCCAATATCGTGGCGAACTGCTTGGCGGTGGCGAGCAAACCGTCGACGAGCTGTTCCGGCGGCGCGCCCTGTTGGCGGAAGGCGGCCGCGCGATCGAGACTATCCAGCACGTCTAAGATGCGCTTGAGCAAGTCGCGCCGTCCGGCATCGGAGCGGTCGGAGATCATGCGGTCCACGCGCTTTTTGTAGTTGTCGAAATCGGCGAGCGCGCGCAGGTAGAGGTTGCGATTCTCCTCCGCCAGCGCTTTCGCGGAGGCAAGCTCGGACTGCAGTCCGGCATCTGCGGAAGCGCCATCGGCGGGCGCGACGTCGTCGATGCCGGAGAGCGGAGAGCCCGAAAGTGAATCGTATTCGTCGAGCGGATTTAGATCGGCCATGCGCGGGCCTTACCGTTCCTTGAATTCGGCGTCGATGACGTCACCGTCAGGAGGAGCGGATGGCGCACCCGCGTCGGACTGAGCGCCGTCGGCGGACGTCGCACCGTTGCCGGTCGCGGCGCCCTGCGCGTCACCGCTCGCCTTGGCTTGGTCGTAGATGTGCTGGCCGAGTTTGAGCGAGACTTCCTGCAGCTGATCGGACGCCTTCGTGAGTTCCTCGGGCGTGCCGGTCTTCAGCAACGAGCGAAGATTTTCAAGCGCTTTTTCGACGTCCTGACGATCGGAGGCGACAGCCTTGTCGCCGACTTCCTTGAGTGTCTTTTCGGTCACGTACACCAGCTGGTCGGCGCGATTGCTGATGTCGGCTGCTTCACGCTGCTTGTGATCATCGTCGGCGTGGGATTCGGCCTCGCGCACCATACGGTCGACTTCGTCTTTTGAGAGATTGCTCGAAGCCGTGATCGTGATGCGCTGTTCCTTGCCGGTGCCCATGTCTTTGGCGCTCACGTGGGTGATGCCGTTGGCGTCGATGTCGAACGCGACTTCGACCTGGGGAATGCCGCGCGGCGCGGGCGCGATGCCCTCGAGCCGGAACTGGCCGAGCGCCTTATTGGCCCTCGCCATCTCACGCTCGCCTTGGAACACGCTGATGTCCACGGACGTCTGTCCGTCTTCAGCGGTGGTGAAGGTCTGCGCTTTGCGAGTAGGTATGGTGGTGTTGCGCTCGATGAGCTTCGTCATGACGCCGCCGAGCGTTTCCAAACCGAGCGAGAGCGGCGTGACGTCGAGGAGCACGACGTTCTTGACGTCGCCGGAGAGCACGCCGGCCTGAATGGCCGCGCCGACCGCGACGACTTCGTCCGGGTTGACGCCCTGATGAGGATCTTTGCCCGTCAATTGCTTGACGAGATCGACGACGGCGGGCATGCGCGTGGAGCCGCCGACCAGCACCACTTCATTGATTTCGCTTATCGACAGTTTTGCATCGGCCAAGGCTTGCTCGAACGGTTTGCGGCAGCGCTCGGTGAGATCGGCAGTGAGTTGCTCAAACTTCGCGCGGGTCAGCGTGTAGTCCATGTGCTTCGGCCCATTTTGATCGGCCGTGACAAACGGAAGATTGATGGACGTCTGGGTCATGGATGACAATTCGACCTTCGCTTTTTCGCCGGCCTCGGTGAGGCGCTGCAAAGCCTGGCGGTCGCCGCCGAGGTCGATGCCCTGGTCCTTCTTGAACTCAGCGACGAGCCACTCGACAATACGCTTGTCGTAGTCATCGCCGCCCAACCGCGTGTCGCCGTTGGTGGACTTCACTTCGAACACGCCGTCGCCGACTTCGAGGACCGACACGTCGAACGTGCCGCCGCCGAGGTCCCAGACGAGGATGGTCTCGTTGCCTTTTTTATCGAGGCCGTACGCGAGCGCCGCCGCGGTGGGTTCGTTGATGATGCGCAGCACTTCGAGTCCCGCGATGCGTCCGGCATCTTTCGTGGCCTGACGCTGGGCGTCGTTGAAATAAGCGGGCACCGTGATGACTGCCTGCGTGACTTTTTCGCCGAGGTACGTGCTCGCGTCGTTCGCGAGCTTCTGCAGCACCATGGCGGAGATCTCTTGCGGCGTATAGTTCTTGCCGTCCACGGTCACTTTGAAATCGGTGCCCATGTGACGTTTGATCGATGCCACGGTGCGATCGGGATTGGTGATCGCTTGACGCTTGGCCAATTGGCCGACGAGCCGCTCGCCGCTCTTCGTGAACGCAACGACCGACGGCGTGAGCCGGCTGCCTTCCGCGTTGGTGATGACTGTGGGCGTCGTCCCCTCCATGCACGCCACAACTGAGTTTGTCGTGCCGAGGTCTATGCCGACGACTTTTGCCATGTTGGTTGATTCCTCCGAAATCGTATTAGGGCAAGCGTTGCTTGCCCTACTACTTAACTGAATATATCACCCTTGCGGGATGCTGTAGTTGTTCTCGTCGCCGAGCGTCACGTCGACGGGCTGCACGGACCCCTGCCGCCAGACGACCAGCGCGACTTTTTCTCCGACCTTCATGGCCTTGATCATCTTTGTCACGTCGTCGGGCGAGTTGACCGTCTCGCGGTTGATCTGTTGGATGACGTCGCCTTGCTGCAGGCCGGACTGGTCGGCCGGGCTGCCTGCGACGACTGCCGCGACGAGCACGCCCGTCTTGCCGGAATAGTTGAGGTAGTTCCGCCAGCGTTGATCGAGCGCCGCCATCTGGACTCCGATGAACGGATGCGTGGCTGCGATATATTTGCCGCTGTGGATGTCGGCGAGGATCGGCGCGGCGTTGTGCATGGGCACCGCGAAGCCGATGTTCTGCGCGCCCGAGTCGACGACAGCATTGATGCCGACCACTTCACCGGTGTCGGTGATGAGCGGACCGCCGGAGTTGCCCGGGTTGATGGGCGTGGTGATCTGGATCAAGTCGCTGTAGTGGATGGCCGGAATTCCGTCTTGGCCGCCCGCCGCAATACCTTGCCGGTCGACGTTGGCGACGATGCCGAAGGAAACCGAGTTCTGCAATTCGACCGGCTCGCCGATTGCCAACACGAATTCGCCCTGTTGAAGCGCTTTCGAATCGCCGATTGGAAGCGCTGCCGGCAGATCGGAGCCCGTGATCTTCACGAGCGCAAGGTCGTCCTGGATGTCTTTGCCGACGACCGTGCCGGGGAACTTACGTCCGTTGGAAAGCAGCACTTCGATGTTGTCGGCCTTCCAAACGACGTGCGCGTTCGTGGCGATGTACGCGGTATCGCCGTCGTGCTTGTAGATGAAACCCGAACCGGAGGCATGAGCGGTGTACGGCTGCGCGCCGTTACCTTGCCCGAAGAACTGCTTGAAGAATGGGTCGTTGCCGAAGGGATACTGCTGCACGCCATGCACGGTCGATTTGATGAGCACGACCGACGGCTCAGCTTGCTTGACTGCGCTGATGATGCGCTGCTCGAGGTCGGGATTGACGACGCCGCGTAACGACGCGGCGGCGGCGACGCTGGCCGTCGGGCTATCTGCGGTACCCAGCAATTTGCCGGATCCGCAAGCAACGATGAGCGCCCCGATCAGCACGCCGAGGATGCCCGTTAATGCGAATCCCAGCGACGTGCGCGTTTGCGATGCCATGTGAAATTTCGACTCCTGTTATGTGGTTCGCGCTCGTGAATCTCGCTTCGAATTTCAGCTTGGCCGACGCCAGTCGACCATGAATCCGGCGGCTCACGGCGCGGAATATGCTGCCCTAATGGTTGTACCCGAAAATGAGGGTGAATGTTCCGCCAATATATGCGGGTTCGCGTCCCACGGACCGACTCCAGCTTTGCCGTCCCTTCCCGCTTTTAGCACTATAGCATCGAGAGTGCCAATCGTCAAGATTAGGTAAAACGTCCCGCCATGCGCAAGCGGGTTTTGACATGGGCGAGCGGTTGATCAACGCTCACCATTAGGGCAAGCGATCCTTGCCCTCCTACGGAACGGCGGGGGCGATCATCCGCGAGGTGACGGCTTCGTCGCTCACGACGAGGCCGTCGCGCAAGCGCACGATGCGCTTGGCATGGCGCGCAACATCTTCGTCGTGCGTCACCATGACCACCGTGCGGCCGCCGTCGTTCAAGCGCTGGAAGAGCGTCATGATGCCTTCGGCTGTGGTGGAATCCAAGTTGCCCGTGGGTTCATCGGCAAGCACGAGCGCCGGATTGTTGACCAGCGCGCGCGCGATGGCCACCCGCTGTTGCTGGCCGCCCGAAAGTTCGTTGGGCCGGTGCGAGACGCGATCGCCCAGGCCGACCTCGTCGAGCACCTTGAGCGCTTTGCGTTCGCGATCCGGGTCGCCCGCGTAGAAAAGCGGCAGCGCCACGTTTCGCACCGCTGTCGTGCGCGCGAGCAGATTGAATCCTTGGAAGATGAAGCCGAGCTTTTGAAGACGGATGCCTGCAAGCTGCGCGTCGTCAAGCTCCGCGACATCGACTCCGTCGAGCCGGTAGGTGCCGGAGGTCGGCTTGTCCAGACATCCGATGAGGTTCATCAGCGTGGACTTGCCGGAGCCGGACGGACCCATGACGGCTACGTATTCTCCGCGCGCCACGGAAAGCGTGACGCCGCGCAACGCATGCACGTCGATGTCGCCGATCTTGTAGGTCTTGGTCATGGCCTCGATCGCGATGACGTCACTCATAGTGCAGGCAGTCTATCGGATTGAGATATGACGCGCGTATCGCGGGATACGTGCCGAAGATGAGTCCGACCCCTGCCGAGAACGCGACCGCGACGGTGACGATGGGAAGCCACGCGAATGAGACGACCGTCCCGACGACCTTCGCGATGGCGAGGTGAATCACGACCTCCGCCAATGCGATGCCGAACACCAAACCGATCAGGCCGCCGATACAGCAGAGCAGCAGCGCCTCCGTGAGGAATTGCAGCGCGATGTCACGCCGCGTGGCGCCGATGGCCTTGCGGATGCCGATCTCGCGCGTGCGCTCGCTGACCGAGACCAACATGATGTTCATAATGCCGACGCCGCCGACGAGCAGCGAGATGCCGGCGACCACGCCCACCACCGCGGTGAGAACCGTGAACGTCTTGTTGATGATGTCGTTGACCGACTTCAAGTCTTGTGCGTCGTACAGCGCGCGGGTGCCGTGGATCTTTTGCAGCGCCGCGATCGCCTCGTCACCGACTTGCGCCACCTTGCCCGGATCGCGAGAGACCACCGCCAAGCCGTCCACGTACGTGTACCCCATCTCGGGGATGAGCGAATAGGGTACCGTCACGGTGATGCTGTCGCTGGTGCCGCCGAGAGCGCCCGAACTCAACGGTTTTTCCTGTACGCCCACGATCGTGTAGTACGTGCCGGCCAGCCGGACCGATCTGCCGGCCACCGATGCCTGGTCCGGGTACAGTTCTTGCTTGGCCTGATCCGACAGGATCGCGACGTGCCGATGCGCGGTCACCTCCTCGTCGGTGAACCGGCGCCCTTCGGCGAGCGGCGTCTGATCGAAGCCCACGCCGGCGCCGTCCGTGTCCACCACCAGCGTTTTCTGGGTGTGCCGGACTTCGGTCGTCGTGACGATCTCCACGACCGGATACACCGCGCTCGCGTCGGCGATGTGCGGCGCGATGCGCGTCGCGTCTTCGTAACGGATGGCCGCCAGTTGCGGATCCGGTTGATCTTCCTTGGCCGAGACGAAGCTCGCAGCTTGCGAGAACGGCGAGAGCAGGTTCTTGACCGACCGGTTCATGGAATCGCCGACCGCCAGCGTCGTGATGACTGAACCGACGCCGATGATGAGCCCCAGCATCGTGAGCAGCGAACGTAGGCGGTTGCCCCACAGTATCTCAAGCGCTTCGGAGATGAACTCGCGGATCTTATTCATGGCGCAAGCAATCGATCGGCGATAGGCGCGATGCCCGAACGGCCGGGTACGTGCCGAAAAAAACGCCGACGAGGATCGAAAAACCGAGCGAGACGGCGATGATCGGGACCCACGCGATGTGGCCCGCGCTGCCCGAGAGCTGCGTGATCAGAAGCGAACTGGCGCCGGCGCCCGCGAGACCGCCGATAATCGTGCCGATGATGCCGCCGAGAAGCGTGATGGCGGCTGCTTCGGTGAGAAACTGCAGCAAGATGTCGCGCCGCGACGCACCGATGGCTTTGCGGATCCCGATCTCGCGCGTGCGTTCGTTGACCGACACCAGCATCATGTTCATCACGCCGATGCCGCCCACCAAGAGCGCGATGCCGCCGATGCCCGAGATTGCGACCGAGACGAAGCCGATGATGCTCAAGAAGGCCGACGCCTGTTGCGACGAATCGATGCCCGAATACTTCGCGCGGACGCCGTGCGTTCGTTGCAGAAGACTCTCCACTTCGTCCGTGACCTGCGCCGATGTCACCCCGGGCTTGGGATAGACCTGCATCACGGCGATCTCCGAGCCCGCGAGTTGATGGTAGGTCGTGTAGGGGATGAAGACCACGTCGCCCTGCTGTGCGCCCAGCAAACCCAGACTGATATCGGCGAAAACGCCGATGACCGTGAACCGGTGATCGGCGACACGAACGTCGCGTCCGACCGCCGACTCATTGGGGAACAATTTCTTCGCGGTTGGGTAGGTGAGCAGGCAGACCGGACGCGCGCCCGCGACATCGGCTTCGTCGAAGCGCCGTCCGTCGGACATCGTAAACGAGTCCTTGATATAGTCGGTGCGCGAGACGAGGCGGACCGGCGACGGTTTGTGATTGATCGTGATGAAGAAGACCGCGTTGTACGACGGAAAGACCTTGTCGCAGCGCGAGCAGGCGTCGCGGATGATCTTGACGTCGGACCACGAGAAAGGTTCCGCGACTTGGGTGGTCGCGCTATTCGGGAAGATGATCGTGCCGCGATCGCCGGTCATGTTGAGCAACCCGCCGATGGACGACGACGCGCTCTGTCCGATCGCGAAGATGGAGATCACGGCGGCGGTGCCGATGACGATGCCGATCATGGTCAACGACGAGCGCATGCGGTTGGCCCAAAGCGTGTCCAGCGCGGCGAAAAAGAATTCGAGGATCTTCACGGGTGCGCGAGTGCCTCGAAATAGAAGGCCAGCGCGAAGGCCAACGCGGCAAACGTCAGCGCAACAAAGAAGGGCGGGGAGCCCAAACCATGAGTTTGTCCGAGGTTGTAAGCGATCATCGCCCGGCCGACGGCTGCAGTGAGCACGAGGATACCGGCAACGATCAACGTGCTGAAGATCGGATTACGCGCAGCCCCTGGTCCGATCATCGCGGTGCCGAGACCTACGACCGGATTTAGGATCGTCAAAGTGCCGAACATGATCACGCTGATTATGGGGAACACGAGCGCGACTCCACGCGGCCCCCAACCGTTCGGTTGACCCCGAAAGCCGAAATGCGTGGCGATCCTTTCGGGAAGGAGCGCGTACGTCTGCACCGTCAAGCCGACAAGCAGGACCATGGACGCAAATCCGGCGACCTCGCACAGCACGCCGATCAGAACTTGGGTGGTCATCAACTTCCGGCCGAAGGTGTGGGTGACGCGGCAGTGCCCTGGACCTTCGCGCCATCCTTAAGATCCTTGACGCCGGTCGTGGCGACGACATCACCCTTTGACAGTCCGCTGACGATCACGACGTCGGTGTCGTTCTTGATGCCTTCGGTCACCATCGTCTTGTGCGCGACGCCGCCCTTGATTACGAAGACGTGATGCTTCGTGCCGTCGTCCACGACCGCGCTCAGCGGCACCGTCAACGCGTGCTGTGCCTTGCCGGTGACGAGATCGACGTCGCAGGACATGCCGTCGCGCAAAAACGAGTAGGCTTGCGCGAGGGCGATCGTGGTCTCGACGTTCTTCGCCGCGTTGCCGGCCTGGCTTTGGGCCACGACGACCGGGGCGATCCTCGTCACGGTGCCCACGAGCGTGCGGTCGGGGAAGTCTTGCCCGGTGATGAATGCATGCTGGCCGAGCGCGACGTTGATGATGTCCTGCTCGTCGACTTGCGCCTTCACGACCATCGGTCCCGTTCCCGCGAATGTGAAGAGCGTCTGACCGGGAACCACCGCGTCGCCGATGGCCAACTGCACGAGTCCGCTGCCGAGCGACGATTGCACCGTGCCGATCGACTGCACGACGCCGTCGAACGGCGCGCGTACGTGCGTCGCGTCGAGTTGCGCCTGGTCGATGGCCATCTGCGCGTTCGCGGAATCGAGCCCGGCCTGCGCGGAGCGCACGTCGACGGTCTTGTCGTCGCGCGCCTGCACGCGTGCTTGCCGCACGCCGGCCTCGGCGCTTTCCACTGCGCGCCGGTCGGCCTCGATCGTGTTGTTGAATTCTGCGGCATTGTCGGTGAGCTGTCGCTTCACAAGGTCGTACTGGCGCTGCGCAGCACCCGCGGCGGACTGTGCCTGTTCTAACGCGACTTGATCCCGGTCGAGAGTCTGACGAGGCAGCGCGTCGATCTTGAAGAGCGCTTGATCGGACGAATACGTTTCGCGCGCGGTTTGAAGATTCGACGTCGCGGCCTGGAGCTGTTGTTCTTGCTGGATCAGCTGCGATTCGCCGCTCACGCCGAAAGCGGAAGCGCCGGCCACCGCGCCCGACAATTGGCCTTCTTTTTTGCTGTTGATGTCGCCCTGTAGACGTGCTTGGGCGGCGAGCAGCGTCTGCTCGGCGCCGGCGATCGTTTGAATGCTCGTATCGCCGGCGATCTGAGCGGTTTGCTGCGCTTTGTCGAGCGTCGCTTGCGCCGAGGCCGCTTGCGCTTGGTCGGCGGAGACCTTGGCCGCAGCTTGCCGGTCGTCCAATCGCATGAGCAGATCGCCGCCCCGCGCTCGCTGGCCCTCGTGCGCCACGACTTCCACGACCGTGCCGTTGCTTTGCGCGGCGATCGTCGCCGTCTGCGGCAGATCCACGACGCCGTTCTCCGGCAACTTCACCACCATGTCCGCGGGCGCGACGGTTATCGTCGTCACCGGAATCGCATCCACGCCATGACGTGAGACGACTCCGATGATGATGACGACGATCACCGCCGCGACGACGATCGCCGGCACCATCCATTTGGGTCTAGGCTGCTTCATATGTTCCTTCGCGGAAGTTCGCTCCGCGTATCGGTGTTCCGGCGATCACAGCGCGCCGATCGCGAGTTTGAGCTTCTCGACCGACAATACGTAGCCCACTTGTGCGGTGAGCAGATCTTTCGCGGTCTGAAGATAGGTCTGTTCGGCTGCGGTGACGTCGATCTGACTGATCAATCCCGTGCGGTACTGGACCTTCGAAACGTCGGCGCTCTGTTTTGCGAGCTTATCGTTATCCGTCGCGAGAGCGAGGTTTTGCCGGTCGACCGATAGCCGCCGGAAGGCTTGATCGACGTCGATCAGCGCCTGTTGTTTTGCGGCATCGTATGCCGTCAACTTTTCGTCCGCTGCGACGGACGCGCTCGAGCGCGCCGCATGTTTGCTGCCCCAATCGAGCAACGGCAGTGTCCACGTCGACGTCAGCGAAACGGTGTAGAAGTGCGACGGCCCCAGGCCGCACGGCGGTTCGCCGAGCGGCCGGCCCGGATTGTTGCACGCCGCGAGGATGGCGACGTTGTTCGTCGGCGAAACTTGGTTGCCCCAGGCACCGCTCAGATTGATGACCGGCCTGTCCGGCGCATCGACGAGCGAACGTTCGACGAGCGCCTGACTATAGCTGTCGAAGGCGGCGAGCACATCGGGCCGGTCGCGCAGTGCTCGGGCCGTGAGACTGGCTAGATCGCCGGCCGGCGGATCGGGCACCGGGATAGTGTCGGGCACCGCGAATTGTTGCATCGCCGGCGCCCCGATGAGCTGCGCTAGATTTTCTTTCGCGTCCGCTTCATCCGCTTCGGCCGATGCGCCGCTCTCTTGGCTCGAGGTGAGCCCGATGCGGGCTTTGAGCACGTCGATGCCGGCGACCTTACCGGTGCTATAGTTCACTTGCGCGATGCTGACGAGCGATTGCTGATACGCGGTATCCGAGTGGGCGAGCGCGACGAGTTGTGCGGATTCCGCGAGTCCGTAGAATGAAGTCTCTACATCGAGCTTGGTGGTCTCTTGGGCAAGCCGGAAATTGTGGCGCGCCGCGTCGTACGCGCGCTGCGCATCACGCGCCTGCAAAGTCGTGGTGAGATCGAAGATGTTCTGACCGGCCTGCAATTGGGTGGTGCTCTGCGAGAAGTTGGGACTTGGCGAAAGGCCGAACTGGGCGAATTGGCCGGCGTTGCTCGTGCTCTGGCGGTTCAACACCGATTGAGCCTGAGCGTTCATGTTCGGCAAGCCGGCCGCCCGGTTCGCCGCGACCGTCGCACCGGCCGCAGCGAACGAAACTTTCGCCGCGAGCACCGCCGCATTGTGCGTCATGGCGAATGCGACGGCTTGGTCGAGCGACATCGGCTGCGGTGACGGCAACGTGCCGACGGCAGCAGCGAGAACGAGTCCGGCAAGGATCATCCGGTCGTCACTTCGCGAATCTCATCGCCAACAGCGCGCTAAGCAACGCGAAGACGATGGTGGTCACCCAGGACGCCAGCGCGCTCATCTTCATCGTCTTCTGCAGGGCGATGGCGAGAACCGCATAGCACCACAAGTTGACGACGTTGAACGCGTAGAGAAAACCGGTGACTTTCGGATCGCCGTGCACGAGCATCGCAAGCGACGGCAACACATATGCGTCGCTCTGCTTCGTGATATTCTCAGGACCCTGCAGCCGCAGTATGACGTTGGCGACTAACGAGCCCAGCACAGGGATGGCGAATAGATTGACCGCCAAGGCCCAGGCGTGGCCGAATTTCACGACGCCGCGGCCGATCGCCGCGCCGGCCAGCACGACGAGAGCGGTGATAAGCCAGATTATCCAATTGGCGAAGACCACGCTGATGATGATCGTGGCCGACATGAAAGGCGCGAACTTGCCGATCCCATCGCGCATCGCTTGCTGCTGATCGGCCGGCGCCTGTGAAATGGCCGTCTGTTGGGCGACCGCGGCGATGTGAGCCGTGGCCGGCAGCCCCACGATGGCCGCGACAAGTGAGATGAGCATGCCGAATATGCATGCCCAGCCCCACATCGGGACCCGTCCTAGTGTCTCGAATGCCTCACCGGGGGAGAACAGCACGCCGAAGTAGGTCGTCACGCCGCTTGCGCTCTCGGCCGGAACTACAGCCTCCGGCTGAGGTTGATCGATAGACATCAAAACCTCGCAATCATGACGGCGGCACTATACCGCGCGTTGCGGCGATGTTCGCCTTGGCGGGCAAGCGCTACTGCAGACGGGGTCCCCGCCGCCGCGACGTACTTGACGAATTTCTCGACGACATTTTGCAGCGGCACGTCGAGTTCGTGCATCACGAATGTCTTCGGGTCATACCATACTGAAAAAGCGGTGGGCGAGAGGACGGACACGGCTACGTCTCCAGCGGGCACACTTGCTGGGCGGGGCAGCGACAGACTGCGGTTGAGCGAGAGGACGATCGCGCTAAGGGCGCCGGCATTGATGGCCGTCAACGACGCATCGCGGGCCGCCGCGGCCACAGCCGGCAGTGCGAAAAAGCCGGACGGCATCGCGCCGTCGAGCAGCACGAGATGCGGCGCGCCCGGTTGGGCGGCCAGCGTTGTCTGGAGCCCGAACGTGGCGACGTGCGCCGCGTTCGCGGTGAACGTGATGGAGATATCCTGCGGGTGCGACGTCCCTGCGTCGTAGGTGGCGGCGTACGACACCGGCGCGAGAGTCGACGCGTTCAAGACGAGGGCCGCGTTCACGGCGTGGCTAGCGATCTCCGAGTCTTCGCTTATGTGGAGTCCGTCCGCATCACGTTTTACTTTTATCGTGGACGTGGAGGGCTGGCCAGCGACCGTCAACTCGTATACATAGGTTCCGTCGGGCGGCGCAGGAGCTGCCGGCGCGGCCGGCGGCGCTGTGGCCGCGGGCGGCGCAGGTGATGAGGCCGGCGGTGCAGGCGACGCGGCGAGCATCGCGGCCGCGATGAGGGCAACTGCGGTCATGGATTTCCTCCCGGCATATTTGGCGATGGTCCGACCGGATTCGACGACGGCGACATGCCGGCCATCGCGGACAAGCCGGTGATCGCGCCGAGACCCATGGTCTCGACAGCCGTGCTGGGCACGACGATCATCGCGCCGCGTTCCTTCAATCCTTCGTACAGCATGTTCATCGCACGAAGATGCAGCGCGACGTTGTTGCCTTCGTACTGTTTGGCCGCTTCCATGAACGAAGCGGCGATCTGGCGTTCGGCGTCGCCGAGGATGACGCGCGCCTCACGTTCGCGCTCCGCCTGCGCCTTTCGCGACATAGCGTCTTGGAGATTTTCAGGTATCTTGATGTCGCGGATCTCCACAGACTGCACGGTGATGCCCCACGGCGTCGTCCGCGCGTCGATGGTGTGCGCAAGCTTGTCGTCCACCGCTTGGCGGTTGGACAAGAGGTCGGAGAGGTCGGTCGTGCCGATGATGTCACGAAGCGCGGTCTGCGCGGCCCAGCCGATCGCGTCGCGATACGATGCGACTTCGACGGCGGCTTTCTTGGCATCCCAGGCCACCCAGAACAGCACCGCATCCACGTCGACCGGCACCGTGTCCTTGGTGAGCGTTTCTTCGGCGGTGAACGTACTGGTCTGCACGCGCTGATCGATCCACGCGGCGATCGTATCCACGGCAGGTATAAGGAAGAACACGCCAGGCCCCGCGAGCGACCGGAAGTGCCCGAACCGCAGCACCACGGCGCGTTCCCACACCAGCGCGATCTGCAGCACGACCACGATCACGATAGCGGCGATCATTCCGGCGATGAACCAAGCCGGATTGCTGGTCATCGCGGTTGCGATCGTGCCCGCAAACGCCAGGATGATGGCGAGAAGCCACGATACGGGATTTCCGAAGTGTATCGACTGTCCTGACTGATTGACTGCTCCGCTCGGAGCTGAAGCGGTCTTTGGCGCATTGGCGGGCGGCGCGATTACGGGCATGGTGTCAACCTCCGTGATCTTCGCGCGCTACCTGCGCGATGGCGGCGAGAAGTTCATCCTGCGCGAAGCCGAATGCGCGCGTCTCACCTAGCGCGCGGCGCGCAATGTCTTTGAGCCGCGTCGCGCGCGCGGCATCGTCTTCCACACGGCCGCCGCCCGCGATGAACGTACCGCGGCCGCGCCGGCTCACGAGGACGCCCTCACGTTCCAAATCGGCGTATGCGCGGTTCACCGTATTCGGATTGATGGCCAAAGCGACGGCGACTTCGCGTACGGTCGGGAGTTGGTCGCCAAGCCTGAGTTGTCCGCGGGATATCGCATGAAGAACCTGTTCTCGGAGTTGCACGTACACCGGGATGCTACTGCTGCCGTCTAGATGGAAGAGCAACTCGTCTAGAATCCTGTCTCATTGTCTTAGTGGTTTAGGACAAGCCTATAATACAAAAGCGACGGTGGCGTGTCAAGACCCTTTTCCATCGAGGTTCGACAACGTGCGGCCCTCGGCCGCAGAGCCATTTCCCGGCCCAGGGCCCCGAGTGAAACGGTCGCCATGATTAGCCTCGTCGCAGCCGCCGTCATCGGAACGGCGATCGCCGCCAAACCAAAGCGTAAACACCGCGTTCCGCCGCCTCGCGAATTATCGATCGCGGCCGAACGCATCGAGCGCCGGCGAGTGGTCCGCCTAGCGATCATCGCGGCTTTGATACGGCGCGAAACGGAACTCGAGGATTTCATCGCCGCCGCGTCAACCGAATCGCCTTTGCTCGCCGTACGCGAACCCACGATGACCGGCCCGCTGGCTATCGGCCCCACAATCGTCGATGTGGATTTTCTCGGCAGCCCCATCATTCGTTCCATAGTTCGCAATCGTTCGTCCACGCAATTCTCGGGAGTGCTCGTGGCGCACCTCGCGTACGGCGACGGCCGAGAGTCCACGGCGTCGGTAGCAGTTAGCAATATCGGCGCGGGCGAATCTCGCCGCGTGGAGTTGCTCTGTCCGGCAGCGCTGCGGCCTACCGCGTTGCATTGGGCCATCGAAAAGTTCTAGCGTTGGCCCGCTGCGGCAAACCGCAACAACGCGGCGGGGGCGTTTTGGGCCGATGGCTAAGCAACGTCCCATGCTACATGAGTATTTCCCCGCCGCGGGTCCCCGCGACGCGAACAATCCGTTGCCCGAGCCGCCCCGCGATCAAGATTATCTCCGGGTCATCCCCTTAGGCGGCTGCGGCGAGATCGGCCGCAACATGACGGTCTACGAGACCCGCGACGATATCCTCGTCGTAGACGCAGGGGTACAGTTCCCCGAAGAAGAGATGCTCGGGGTGGATCTTGTCATCGACGAGATCACCTATCTGCTCGAGCGCAAGCGCAAGATCCGCGGTTTGCTGCTCACGCACGCGCACGAAGACCACATCGGAGGCGTGCCGTATTTTCTCGCTCAGCTCAAGGTGCCCGTCTACGGCACCGATTTCACGCTCGCGCTCTTGCGCGGCAAACTCAAAGAACACAAGCTGGCCAGCGTCGAGACCATCACGGTCCAGGCCGGCGAAACCGTACGGGTCGGCCAGATCGACGCGCACTTCAGCAACATCACGCATAGCGTGGCGGGAGCGTGCGTCATCGCTTTGCGCACCTCGCTTGGCACCGTCGTCCATACCGGCGATTTCAAATTCGATCAAACGCCGATCGACGGCAAGCCCACCGATATCGCCGCGCTTGCCGGTTACGGAGATGAAGGCGTCCTGCTGCTGTGCTCCGACTCGACCAACTCGGAAATCCCCGGCCACACACTCTCGGAACGCGTCGTCGGCGAGACGTTCGCGGACATCTTCGCTCGCGCTGAAGGGCGCATCATCGTCACGATGTTCGCCTCCAACGTTCCGCGCTTGCAGCAAACGGTGGACGCCGCCGCACGCCATGGCCGCAAGGTGTGTTTCGTCGGCCGCAGCATGCTCAACGTTTCGAACATCGCGATGGAGCACGGGTACCTCACCATCGCGCCCGGTCAGCTCATCCGCGAGCACGAAATCGATTCGCATCCGCCCGAGCGCATCGTGATCTGCACCACGGGCAGCCAGGGCGAGCCCATGTCGGCGCTGACGCGTATGGCCGCCCGCGACCACCGCAAGATCAAACTGGTGCGCGGCGATACGGTCATCATCTCGGCCACGCCCATTCCGGGAAACGAGCGCAGCATCGGCCGCACCATCAACAACTTGTTCAAGTTGGGTGTCAACGTCATCTACGGCAAAGACCGCATGGCGCACGTCTCCGGACACGGCTGCCAAGAAGAGCTGCTGCTCATGCTCAACCTCACCAAACCGCGATATTTCATCCCCGTGCACGGGGAATATCGCATGCTCGTGCAGCACGCGCGGCTGGCGCAAAAGACCGGCATCCATCCCGACGACGTTTTCGTCGTCGAGAACGGTCACGTCATCGAATTCACGGAGAACGGCAAGGCCGCGAAGGTGGGTAAGACGGCCGCAGGCCCGGTGTACGTCGACGGACTGGGCGTAGGCGACGTCGGCCAGGTCGTGCTGCGCGACCGCCGCCATCTCTCGGGCGACGGCATGATCATCGTGACGGTGAGCATCGATAGCGTCGACGGCAAAGTGCTTGCCGGTCCCGACATCGTCTCGCGCGGATTCACATTCGATCAGGCGTCCGAAAGCGACGGCGTTTTAGATGAGGTGCGACGCGAAGCGCGCGGCATCATCGAGGAAGGCGCCGCCAAAGGCCTGACGGAATGGACCGCGATCCGCGAACACATCCATAAAGGACTGTCGAAGTTCGTGTACGATCGCACCAAGCGGCGGCCGATGATCGTGCCCGTCGTCATGGAGATCTAGCAGGCGGTGGCCTTCGTAGCGCCGGCGCTCGCCGGCGCAGAGTTCGGCGATGCGCCGTACACGTCGGTATGGACCGATACGTGGCGGCGCTTTCGCAGGAGCCCGTCGGCGCTGATCGGGCTGACGATCATCGTCGTGCTTGCGGTATGCGCGGTTTTCGCGCCGGTCATCACGCAACACCGCGACCCTATCGCGCAGGATCTCTCCGCGACCGCTTTGGCGCCATCGTTTGCGCACCTAGCCGGCAGCGACAAACTCGGGCGCGATATCTTCACGCGTTTGGTCTTCGGAGCGCGGCTATCGGTGGAGATCGGCTTCGTGTCGGTCGGCATCGGTCTGCTCATCGGAACCGTGGTCGGCGTGGTGGCCGGGTTTTGGGGCGGCTGGCTCGATTCCGTCTTGATGGGCTTCATGGATGTGATGCTCGCGTTTCCAAGCATCATCCTCGCCATCGCCGTGTCCGCCATCCTGGACACGCGCGTGTCCGACGTCGTGAAGTTGTTCATCGCCGTCGGCATCGTGGGCATTCCGGTCTACGCCCGGATCGCGCGCGCGTCGGTGCTGTCGGTGAAGGAGATGGAGTACGTCGAAGCGGCGCGCGCCATCGGCAACAGCATTTTCTCGATGCTCTTCAAGTACGTGCTGCCGAACATACTGGCGCCGCTCGTCGTGCAGGCTACGTTGGGTGTCGGCACGGCGGAATTGGATTCGGCAGGGCTGTCGTTCTTGGGTCTGGGCATCCAGCCGCCGACCGCTGAGTGGGGCTCCATGCTCAACGATGCGCGCGACTATTGGCTGTCCGCGCCGTGGGCGCTGCTCTTCCCGGGCATGGCGATATCCGTGACCGTGTTGGGCTTCAATCTACTTGGAGATGGTCTGCGCGACGCGCTCGACCCGAAATCTCGATAAGTACTAGGGCAAGCATCGCTTGCCCATTTTCTTCTTAGTGTAGGAGAGTGAGCAGCGCTCACCCATTTTTTGCGAAGGGCAAGCGTTGCTTGCCCTCCTACAGAATGGCACTACGACCGCCGCTCGCGTTCGTACGAAGGCGGGATTTAAGCATCTATCGAACACCCGTACGAATGGTCATCCAGCCGTGAGCCGCGTGAAAACGCCCGCCAAATCGCGCCGCGTCGACCCATTGCCGGGCCTCACGCTCAATCTGGAAATCCTCGGAATCGGATTGCTCTGCATCGCGATACTGCTGTCATTGGCTATTGAGCTGCCGACCGGGAAGTCCGGATCGATAGGACCCACGATCAACGCAACGCTGCACGCGTGGTTCGGCGGCGCCGCCTGGATACTCGTTCTCGCGCTTGCCACCGTGGCCGTGATCATTTTCCTCGAATTGCACGTACCGCGGATGATGGCGCTGTTCGCCGGGTGCGCGATCGCCGAATTTTTGGTGCTCGATGCCATGTTCGGCACGGGCGCGCGCGGCGGCTTCGCCGGCAACGCGATGGCGCACGGTCTGACGTGGCTGGTCGGCGGCATCGGCGCGAACGTGATCTTGATATTCGGACTGGTCGCCTTCATCGTGGCGCCTACCGGCATTTCGCTCAAACGCGTGCTTGGCGCCGCGGCCGTCGGCGCAGCGAAGGCGGGCGTCAAAGCCGGCGCGCTCATCGGCGCGGGCGCGGCTGCGATCAAGCGGCCAAATGCCGGTGGAAGCATTCCGGTCGACCGCTACAAAGAGCCGGTCAAGCTCGACCTCTACCAATCTCAAGTTGTGGAAGCCGCGCCGGTCGACTCGGGTATTCCGCTCGCGGATGTGGTCGAATCCGCGCCCGCCGAACAGCTCAGGCCGCTCGCAAAAATCATTGAAGCCGAACCTGTAGAAAAAGTCGCGCCGGTTCCAAAAACAGCGCGCCAAGCTGTGAACCCGGGCGGCTACCGGCTGCCCGATTTCGCGCTTTTCAATCCGCCCGAGAAGCGCGTGCACGACGAGACCAGCGCCGCCAAATTGCTCGAAGAAACCCTCGCATCGTTTGGCATCAGTGCGCGCGTCACGCACATCGAACGCGGCCCGAGCGTCACGCGCTACGAGTTGACGCCGGGCACAGGCGTGAAGGTCAGCGCCATCAAGTCGCTGTCCGACAACATCCAACTCGCGCTCGCCGCACAGAGCGTGCGCATCGAAGCGCCGATCCCCGGCAAGTCGGCAGTGGGCATCGAAGTGCCCAACAGCGCCGTGTCGATCGTTGCCATTCGCGAAATCCTCGATTTTCTGCCGAAGATAGAAGGCAAGCTGTCGATCGGGCTGGGCAAGGATATCACCGGCCGTCCGATCGTGGCCGATCTTGCGCGCATGCCGCACTTGCTGGTCGCGGGGGCGACCGGCGCCGGCAAGAGCGTCTGCCTCAACGTCATCCTCGCGTCATTGCTTTCCACGTGCACGCCCGACCAAGTGCAGTTGCTCCTCATCGATCCGAAGCGTGTCGAGTTGATCGAGTACAACGGCATCCCCCATCTCATAAAGGACTGCATCGTCGATCCCAAGCTCGCGGCGGGCGCGCTGTACGAGCTCACGCGCGAGATGGATTCACGCTACGAGCGATTCGCGCGCGCCGGCGTGCGGAAGATCGAAGAATACAACGCCGAGTTTCCCGATGACAAGCTTCCGTATATCGTCGTCGTCATCGACGAATTGGCCGACCTCATGCTGGTCGCGCCGACGCGTGTGGAAACCAGCATCTGCCGCATCGCCCAGTTGGCGCGAGCCACCGGGATCCATCTGGTGCTCGCCACGCAACGCCCGTCGGTCGACGTCATCACGGGCCTCATCAAAGCCAATATCCCATCGCGCATCGCGTTTGCTGTGTCGTCGCAGGTGGATTCGCGCACCATTTTAGACATGGTCGGCGCCGAGCGTTTGCTCGGGCGCGGCGACATGCTCTATCTACCCATCGACGCGCCGAAGCCGGTGCGGGTCCAAGGCGCCATGGTCACGGGCGACGAGATCGAGCGGCTTTGCGAGTTCTGGCGGGATCAAGATGATCCGGAGAACCGTCTCGATTTTGAGCTCACAGAAGTGGAAGAAGACGGCAACGGTCCGGCGGACGAGCTCGCGTTGGACGCCGCGCGGATCATCGTCGACCGGCAGATGGCGTCGGTGGCCCTGCTGCAGGCCGAACTCAAAGTGGGGCATCCGCGGGCGGTCCGGCTCATGAAGATACTTGAAGAATATCGCGTTGTCGGAGCGGCCGAAGGCACGAAGCCGCGTAAGATTCTAGTCGGCGATGCCGACATGCCGCAGCTCGAATCCGCGCTGTCGCCGCGCAGATCC
>Ga0208849_1000598_pt1 | contig 32181 bp, 26 predicted proteins | sample NGESurdeep072012_10_FD_184470 | JGI IMG/M metagenome (GOLD analysis project Ga0208849, IMG submission 184470) | Arctic peat soil microbial communities from Barrow, Alaska - NGEE Surface sample 53-3 deep-072012 (SPAdes) | ecosystem: Environmental > Terrestrial > Soil > Wetlands > Peat ... | reverse complement strand
CCGGCTCGATAAGGGGAATCCCGTATCCGGAGTGCGGAAAATTTCGGCACCAGGTCAGGTGTTTGCTGTCGAGTGCTTCTGCAAATCTCCGCTCGAACGTATTGAACGAGTCACGGCTATACCGTGTGTGTATTGCATTATCGAACGAAAGCGAAGAGTTTGGGTCGACCAATATCGGCCCGACCTCGTAAGGATCGGGTCCTCTGAGTTTAAGATATGTTTGACCCACATAGATGGCGCAGACCTTCTCGGCAACGTCAGCAATGTGCGTCGCTGCCGGACTATTGAAGCCTACAAGCGCATCGAACTTTCTCGATTCTCCAGCTACGCCCGAAGTCAAAACCAAACCTAGAGCATTCCCGTTGATCTGCTTGACAAATCGACAAAACATCCAACGTGCACTGACCTTCGCCGTCTGACCATAGGTCTCCCATGCGAAGACAGCACCCTTGACATCCCCAACGATCCGTTGCACCTTCGCCCGCCGCCCCCTCCCAGTGACGTTGGTGCCAGAGTCGTCTGACCAGTCAGCCATCGCTCCAATGCACTTTCCAATCGCCGGTACCGCCCGATCGGCAATCACCGCTGCGATCGGCACCCGATAGTTCCCCTTGGGCTCTATTTCTTGCTTCGCTCGACTGCCTGGACGTGAGACAGTCAGCTTGATATCGACATCCCCCGTACGGATCTTGTCGTCTACCGAGGTAACTACCTCATCAAAGACGCCTACGGTATCGACGCGCACGAAAATCTGAGCCGTGTTAAGACGCTGAGCCGAGTAATGGCGACGCCCGGGCTGGCGCAACAGACGACCAATCACCTGCTCAGCCTGAACGGAAGACCCCATCGACTTATCGATGTACGCAAAGTAGACGTGGGGATCGTCCCAACCCTCTTGCAACTTAATGTTGAAAATGATGTGTTCGAAGTCGCCCGCCATGAATCGCTCGTAATCTGAGTCACCACCCCGGAAGAGGATAAAGTCATCTGGCAGGGGATTGCGTCTATCAACCGTGAGGTTGCAGTACACGGCGATTTTCGCGCCTGGAAGGTGCAGGGACTCAGTTAGATGTCTCCAGATAAGAATGGGGGGAGCTTGACGATGGAGGAATGGCTGTCTTGGGTTGTCGGTTTCACCTGTCGCTTCAACAATATTCGTCTTGCACACATACACCACTTTTGGGGTCTGATCTAGCCCCTGTGCGGCAGCGTCCTTCACTGTTTGACGATATGCCTTATGCAACTCGTTCACGGTCAGTTCCATGGAAGTCTGCTCACCCACAAGAATTAGTTCGTTCTTGACCAAGCCAGACTTCGCGACTCGCTTCGCGTTGACTAGTGTCGTCAGGTCGTCGTCTTCGAAACCACCGATACCCTTCAGATGTGTGATGACTTCAGTGTCAAGTTTGCGAGGCAACCGTTGAGTTGCAGTGGCCAAGATAAATGCGTCTGGTTCAAGCTCGAGGAGTTTCTGGGTTTGTTGATCGGAGAGATTGTGTGCCTCGTCGTACACCACGATGAGTGGCCTCCGAAATCCCTGCTCGTCGGGCCGGAGCTTCAGGGACTCCCACGTTGATCGAGCAGCGTCATCGATGGCGCTCTTATAAACGTTTAGGGAGGTGTCCGAACGATTGAATGCTCCGACCGTTGCAAAAAAGAGGAAGGAGTCAGAGGCGGTGGTCAGTTCGGTGAGGTCGAAATCGGCCAGCGCACGAACAGCGAAATCCTCAAGTAAGTCGTGGTATGCCCCTCCCGGTTCCAGGTTTGCAAACGTCTGCGCCACAACGACGGAGCGAGTCGACAGCCACAAAATGACCGGCTTCGGAACTGTATGTTTAGCAATGCTGGATACGGCATCGGCAAGGATAAGTGTCTTCCCGGAAGCAGTAATCGAGTTCAATAACTGAAGGAAGGGGATCGTACGCCGACTATCCCCCCTTCCAACCTGGATGGGTTCTTCCGTGTATTCGACGACCCGGGTGACAATTTGGTCCGACGCGGTTATTTGGAAATCGAGTAATTCGATCATCGATTACAGGTCGTCGTCAGAGAACGGCTCACTGCGAACGTCCAAGCCGAAGTCAGCAAGGATGCGATCTGGAATCTGAAGGAAACGGATGCCTTCGGTCTGAAAGACATACAGTCGGGCATAGATGTTATAGGACCCTGGCTTGAGCCCAGCATCATCTGCTTCTCTCGCACAAGAGTTGTAAACTGCTTCAGTGAGGTTCGTGTTCTTCTCCGGACCATCCCACACGAGGAAGAAGCCCTCGTTGTCGCTGTTGCGTGCAACTAGGTATCGATATGGTCTCCTTTCTCGCTCGACCCGTACAAGCTGATCTCCTCGTCGGTGGTTCGCATCGAAGTGTGAGGCGATCACTGTATCCACCATTTCTTCTCGCTCCATGCGGAGTAGGGCCGCGGCGTCAACTCTCTTTCCTAGCGAGACAAATGAGAAACCACCGGGCAATGGCGGCTGCTTCCCTGACGCCCAATTGCCTTTCAAGACACGCTTAAGCCGTTCGGCAAGGAGTGTGCGAGCGTAGGAGTCTCCGCGTTCGGGACGCCCTTGTTCGATCATTACGAAGCGGCGACTCGCTTCAAGCTCGGCGTTCATTGCCAGGATCGCATGAGCAGTAGTTCCGGAACCAGCAAAGGGATCTACGACGAGTCCATTGGGAGGGCACCAGAGTTGAATGATCTTGCTTATGAGCTTTAGAGGTTTCACAGTTTCAAATCCATGACCAGGGCCAACAACGGCCGTCAACTCGTTGACGCCATCGCTGGAGCGGCCGGACTGTTCATGTGCCCAGGAGATTGCCTCAAGTTGAATGGGGCTTACCTCGTCTTCGGGATCGTCCTCCCACCATGTCGTGGGAACTCTTCCCTGTTTGACGGCGTATAAGTAGGTCTTCGTTCGGGGTCTGCCTTGACCATCCCGACCAAACCAAATGAAGGGCCACTGCCCTCGTGCAAGCACTGACTGCGCTGCTCGCCGGGCGGACGCCGGAACCGAGCCAGGTGTTCCATTCTTTACCATCAATGCTGTCGGGCGTCCGTCACCAAGATCAACCTCTACGTAACTAACGCCCCATTCTTCCAACCATGCCTTTACGTTTCGCTTCGGATGCCGCCATGCCCCACCGCCCGCCGGATCGTGAAGTTCCCCTGTGAACGGTGACTGAATTGCATAGTCATCCTTCTCGGCCCACGTTCGCGCAGTTAGATTGCCCTCCCGCCATTCATCCTTTGGGTCGTCATCCGGGTTCGAGTACCGACTGTTATCACGATCCAATAGGCCAGTGCGTGCTAGTTCTTCGTCCTTCGCATACACGAGCACATATTCCGTCGAAGTGGAGACATGCTTTTTGTCGGACTTGGTAGCCACGGCCTTTTGCCAGTTGATTATCGCAAGACGCCTTCGGTCTTTGAATAGCTCGTCAAGCATTTGCCCGAGCCGAAACAGCTCGCGGTGATCAATACATATGGCTAGAACACCATTAGGCTTCAGCATTGCCTTCATCAGTTGCAAGCGAGGCCACATGAACTTCATCCACTTTGTGTGACGAGCCCCATCGTCTTCTGATACGAAGTCACCGAGCCCGGGATCGTTTGGATCGTCGTCCCACTTGTCGTTATAGCGAAAATCAGTGCCAGTGTTGTAAGGCGGGTCAGTCACAATGAGATCGACTTGCCCACGCAGTTTGTAGAGAGTTGTCATCGCCTGAAGGTTGTCACCCTCGATAACGAGGTTTGCGGATTGATCTTCTGCGGAGCCGAAACTGAACCTGGGCACGGGAGTGGTAGTCCGTGGACGTACAAGGCGGGCAAGACGTCGAGCATTGGCCTTGCCAGCGAATGTGATCCGGATTCCACCTTCCGCAACGGCCTCTAGCGCGTCGACAAGGTCTTCTTCGGACGCTTCTGCCAGTACTGGCTCGACGGGCGACGGTGCGTCAAGTCCTAGGGGAGCCGCTTCCGACCTCCCTCTGCGCGCCTTGGCTGTGCGGCCCGACGCCTTTCCTGGGGCACCGGTCGTGCTTTTTCGAGTGACGGTCCGGGATCTCCTCGGCGCTGGCACTCTCTTGTCACCGCTCGAAGCCCTTCTCGGATTTGAAGACGCGCCCGTTCTGGTCTTGCTCGTGGCGCTGGCTTTCCGGGCAGCAGGCCGCCCGGTCCTGGCAGCACTCTCTTCCTTGGGCACGGCTCGGATCCTAGGAGAGGGGATGTGTCCCAGAGAACTAAGCCGGTCGCCCTTTTCCTGGCGCCGGATAGCCAACTGAACGACAGCCCTAGGCACGTGTGGTGCCAACACCTGCTGCCCGAATTCACCAGGTAGTCGGCCTGAGCTGACGTGGAGCTGACGTGGTTCCGTGGCTACACCATTGGCTACATCAGAGCCCTGGAATCGTGCGGTGGACGCTGCCCTACCTGGGTCGACCCCATTTCCCCGGAGGGCAACGTGCCTGGCGAAATCCCAGCCAGGAGGGCGAAACGAGGATATTTGTTCGGTGACACACCCAACCCCCGGGGCACGATTTGTAGCCTGGCTTCCGATGCCCTCAGCGGAGACATTGCTCCAAGCGTTTCGAGAGCGGTTCTCCGAACCTCGTATGGCGCTCTACGGAGATCGAGCGGGCTGGGATCCAGACCTAACGATCAAACTTTACGAATGGAATCTCCGGATCGGCGGTGCGTTCCTGGCCGATCTCGGTGTGGTCGAAGTGCTACTGAGAAATGCCTTTGACCAGGTACTCCGAGAGGAATACCCACCCAGACAGAGCGGCAGAGAGTGGTATGACCAGTCGAGCGTTCTTTTCGACCCAGAGGGGAAGCTGGTCGACAAGGCAAAGAAAGACGCCCAGGAATACGCTGACGACGAATCCCCGGATCACGATGCCGTGGTAGCGGCCCTCAGTTTCGGGTTTTGGCGTTCACTCCTACTCCAGAGATATCAACAGAGGCTTTGGCCAACCCTCGAAAAGGCGTTTTTCGGCGTTCCGGCAGGGATCAGGGTCAAACGGGTCGATGCCGAGGATCGAGTTAAGAATCTCGTCGCCCTCCGCAACGCGATTGCCCATCACGACCCGATTTTTGACCTACCTCTTGAGGGCGTTTTTCAACAGGCCAAGACCGTTGCTGGCCACATCTCTCCCCCCATTCAGGTGTGGATGACAGAGCGAAGCCAGGTCCCGGCACTCCTCAAAGAGCACCCCATCCCGAGGCTTCTGGGGACTTGGCCACTCAGGTCCTAGTGGGCTGGACCCAGGGCATCCCAACATCTTGTGTTGGGTGTGTTACTGGAACACATATCCCGAAACGACGTGGCCAGGACCAGGTTGGACTCAGACAGCCGAATAGTGTACCTACACAGAACGACGCTCTAGACTGTCTGCCCATGACACTAAAAATGGAGGAGTTCATCAATGACCGGCACGGCGCCACGTACGTGCCCGGGCTAGAGCGTTACCCCGATGCAACGGCCCACCTGTTCGACACCCTCAACAATCCGGAGATCGTGGGGAGGATGGAAGTCGCACAGGAACTCGGACACCCCGCGCTGACCGGTGCCGTCACGTTCGTTGAGGCCGACCCAGCGATTGTCGAGGCCCTGGAAGGCAGCCCCAGGTTTCATCAAGCGGTTGGCGTGGCTGTCAGGCTCAAAATGGAGGAACGGGGCTGGTCGAAGACTGGGCGCAAGGGCGTCGTGACGGGTTCTCGGTACTTCAATCGATCAGAGCACTACACGCGGTGATCCGACAACTCACATGTGGTCGTTGGGAAGAGCCCCGGCTTCGGCCCGGGGCTCTTCCTTTTGGGGTTATTGACTCGATGCCAGCGCCTTGCCCACCACATCGGCAATCAATTCCCCTGCCGCCGATCCCCGTTCGTCGGTGGAGTGCAGGTAGGTACTGGCCATGACCCCAGGGGAATGGCCCATTTGGAGTGCGGCGGTGGGCAGGTCCACCCCGGCGTGCACCAGTTCGGTGGCGGCGAAATGCCTCAGGGTGTGGAAGTGGACGGGGATCTTCAGCTTCTTCCCCAGCCTGGTCACGTAATCGGTGAGGGTCTTGGCTCCCATCGGCGTGGTGCCCCCGTCATAGGACAGAAGCCAGCCGTCTGGTTCGTGGCCGATCAGTTCCCGCTTGAGGTCTTGATACTGCTCTAGCAGGGCCACCCCCACGGTCCCGATGAACACCGTTCGGGCCTTGCCCGTCTTGGTGGTGGTGAGATGCTGCCCGCCCGTGGACGACACCCAGGCCCGCTCTACCTTGACGCAGGCCCGCTTCCAATCGACGTCGCTCCACTTGAGCCCACACAGTTCGCCCCTTCGGCATCCGGTCAGTGCCGCCAGGGCAATCACCACGCCCACGTCGGGGTCATCGGCCACGGCCGTGGAATACAGCTTGCGAAGCTGGTCCACGGTCAATGCCGCCGTGGTGGTGGTGGGGGTGTCGCGCAGACGGGCGCGGCGGGCGGGATTGTCTTTGATCCATTCCCAAGCCACGGCCTGAGACAGTGCCGCCGACACCACGGCGTGATCCAACCGGATGGTGGCCAACGCCAGTCCCTTCTTGTCGGCCAGTCCCGAGAAGTAGGTGTCCAGGTCGTGGGCGGTCAGCTTGTCCAACCGGACGTGGCCGAGCGCGGGCCGTATGTGCTTCTCCACGTGGACGGTGTAGCTCTCAATGGTGGACCTGGCCTTGCCCAGGCGGGTCAGGGTAGTCAACCACTCATCCAAGAGCTTGCCCATGGTGGCGGCGGGACCGACGTGGCGACCTTCGCTCACTTCCTGCACCAGCTCGTGCAGAGCCTTGGTGGCGACGCGCTTCCCGCCCCGTACCGCCCGTGACACCTGACGGGGCTGGTTGGTCTCAGGGTCTCGCCCCAGGTAGACCCGCAGCTCCCACCGGCCCGATCCTGGTGGGCGTTCGCGCATGGTGCCGTTCCCGTACATCACGACCTCCCGAGTAGGGGTGAAGTAGGGATTTTAGCGTATTTCCCCTGGTTGACGGTGAGTCGGCCTGTAGGCGGGGTTCTGTCGCCCTTTCGGACGAGGTGGCCATCCATCTCAGCGGCCTACCTGGGGACTGCCCACAAGGGGCGGGCGGGCTACCCATGTCCCACGTTCAGCCTTGCTCCGGGTGGGGTTTACCGAGCCGGCCGAGTCACCCCGGCCGCTGGTGCGCTCTTGCCGCACCGTTTCACCCTTACCTGTGCGGGCTTGCGCCCGCCATCGGCGGTCTGCTCTCTGTTGCACTTTCCTTCGGGTCGCCCCGACTAGCCGTTAGCCAGCACCCTGCCCTATGGAGCCCCGACCTTCCTCGCCGCGGTCCCCGTCCGAGGACGAGCCCGTGGCGCGACCACCCGGCCGACTCACCGTCGTCTTCAGTTTGCCAGGTCGGACGGCACTTCGACACCGCTGGGCTCGGGCGCCGAGGGCGCATCGGCCATCACCCCCCTCGCTAGGGTTGCCTTCATGGACCCGCAGCCGGAGCGGCTCGCTCTCGTGGAGCAGCCCGAACCGCTCTCCATTGCCGCGCTCTACCGGCAGGTGCAGGCCGCGGTGACCGCCTCGTTCCCACGGGGCCATCTGCAATGGGTCCGAGGCGAGATCCAGAGCATCTCCGACCGTACCGGGCACTGTTACATGGACCTCGTCGACCCCGATGCAGTCCGGGGTCGTGATACGCCCGTGCTCAAGGTCAATTGCTGGGGAAGGACCTGGGGCCCGTTGAAGGTGGCACTCGTTGGTCAGGGAATCGTCCTCGAACCAGGGACCGTGGTCTCATTGCGGGGCCGGGTGGAGTTCTATCCCCCGAAGGGTCAGATCAATTTCATCGCCTCGGACGTCGATGTCACGGCCTTGCTCGGCCGACTGGCGGCGCGCCGCGCCGCTTTGCTCAAGACACTCGAGATTGAGGGGCTCCTGCGACGCAATCAGGCGCTGGCGGTGCCCGCCGTTCCCCTGCGCATCGGGCTGGTGGCCAGCCTCGGCTCCGAGGGCTACAACGACTTCGTCGGACAACTCCGGGAATCGGATCTCGCCTTCTCCGTGGTCCTGTTCAAGGCCAACGTCCAGGGCGCCGGGGCCCCGGCTTCGATCGCCAGGGCGCTGCACGCCATGTCGGCATCGGATTGCGACATCGGTGTCCTCGTGCGCGGCGGTGGTTCTCGAGGTGATCTGGCTGCCTTCGATGCCGAGCCCGTGGCTCGCGCCATCGCCACCTCCTCCATCGCATTGTGGACCGGCATCGGGCACACCGGCGACCAGTCCGTCGCCGACATCGTGGCCAACGATGCATTCGTGACACCCACGGCCTGTGCCCAGGAGCTGGTCCGTCGGGTGCGTACGTGGTGGGAGTCGGTGGCCAGCTCAGGGGCCCGTATCGGGAGACGTGCCGCCGACGCACTCGAGGCGGCGTCGTTGCGTGATGCCACCGCTCGCCGGCGTCTCGGCACGGCCACGCGCAACCAGCTGTCCCGCCACACCGAGCGCCTCGAGCGCAGGGTGACGCAGATCGCCACCAATGCCCGACGACAGCTCGACCTCGCGGGGAGCTCTGTGGAACGCCGGACCACCCGCATCGGCCCCCGTGCCCTGAGCGTCCTCGACCGCCATCAAGACAAGGCAGACGCCTGGCGGCGGTTGCTGGCCGCCTATGACATCGATCGTCAGCTCGAAAGGGGCTACACCATCACATTGCGTCCCGACGGCGGCGTGGTGCGCTCGATCGGTGAGCTCGAGCTCGGGTCCACACTGATCACGAGATTCGCCGACGGTCGGGCGCGCTCGACCGTGGACCAGACAGAGTCCAGATCCGAGAACGAAGGGTAGCGATGAACGCGGAACTACGCGACGACAAGGGCGCTCATGAGGACGTCTCGGTCGGAGAGCTCAGCTACATGGCGGCCAGTCGAGAGCTCGACGGCATCGTCGAGTTCTTCGAGAGGAGCGACGTCGACGTCGACGAGCTCGTCACGAGGCTCGAGCGGGCGACAGCCATCGTCGACGAGCTGGACCGCCGGATCCGACGCACTCGTGCACAGGTCGAGGAGCTGGTGCCCAAGCTCGAGGCCGCCGGCCGGACCGCATCGTCGCAGGACGCAGTGGCAGAGGACGCAGTGGCAGAGGACGACGGAACAAAGGGCGAGGGAGCCCGGGAAGGCGAGACGCTTCCCTTCTGACCGAACCGGGACCGATCAGGCGGGTAGCAGTTCCACCGGCAGTCGGGCCAGTCCTCGCAACGTGATGGAGTCACGGTGCTCGATGCCACCCGCGCCCTGCGAGATGTTGAAGCGGGTGAGGAGGCGCCCGAAGCACACCTGTCCCTCGAGCCGGGCCAGGGCCGCCCCCAGGCAGTAGTGGATTCCACTCCCGAAGCTGATCGGTGCCCCTTCGTCCCGTGTGAGATCGAGGGTTTCGGCGTCACGGAATCGGCGCGGGTCCCGGTTGGCGGCGCCCAGCAACGTCATGACGAGCTCGCCGGGGGCGATGGGCTGAGCCTCGATCTCGGTGGGGCGCAGTGCCATGCGCCCGTCGAGCTGCACCGGGCTGTCCCAGCGCAGGAGCTCCTCGACGGCCCGCTGCACGGCAGCGGGGTCATCCGCCGATGCCCTGAGGTGGGCCAGCTGGTCGGGGTGGCGCAACAACGCCCACAGGCCGTTGCCGATGAGGTTCGTGGTGGTCTCGAACCCGGCTGCGAAGAGCAGGATGGCGGTGGAGATGACCTCGTCCTGGGCGAGCCGGTCCGTGCCGTCGGACACGGCGATGAGCTCGGATAACAGGTCGTCGGCCGGCCGCCGCCGCCGCTCGGCGATCAGGTCCTCGAAGTACCGCTCCATCGCCACCCGCGCCGTTCGGGCTCCGCGCAGGTCGTCGAGGTCCGAGATCGGTTCGAGGATGCGGGTGGCGGCCCGTACCAGCGTTTGGAATTGGGCACGGTCCGCCACCGGGACACCCAGCAGCTCGCCGATGACCGCCACCGGGAGCGGAAAGGCGAGCTCGCTCATGATGTCCACGCTTCGTCCACCACCGGCCTGCTCCGCCAGGGTGTCGAGCAGCGTGTCGCACAACGCTCCGACGTGGGGGCGCAGGGCCTCGACGGTGCTGGGGGTGAAGGCTCGGGCCACCAGCCCGCGCAGACGGGTGTGGTCGGGGGGGTTGAGGGTCAGCATCGACTGGCGGCGCGCGAAGAACTCGACGAAGTCCGCCGCCTCCTCGGCGGGGACCCCCCATCGGGCCATCCGCCCCCGTTCCGAGGCATCTGCTCCGTCGCCCTTGCCGAAATGCGGTGCCCGCAGGACCTGCTGGCAGTCGGCAAAGCGCGTGACGATCCAACTGCCCATGGCGGAGCGGAACACCGGAGCGTGCTCGCGGATGCGGGCGTAATGGGGGTAGGGATCGGCACGGCCCTCGGGGGTGGCGAGAAGTGTCACCAGCTCGGCGTTGGGATCGAGGATGCCCTCGGCCGGTGCCGAGGGAGCGCGCGCCATGGGGTCGGTCATTCGATCAGTGGATCCGGCGGGCCCGGTTCCGCCAATAGGGCTCGCGCAATTCCCGCTTGAGGACCTTTCCCGAAGGGTTGCGAGGGAGCACGGCGACGAAGTCGACCGACGTCGGGCACTTGTAGTGCGCCAACCGCTCCCGGCAGAAGGCGATGATCGCTTCCTCGTCCAATCGAGCGGCGGGAGCTGCCACGACGATCGCCTTCACCGTTTCACCCCACTTGTCGTGAGGGACGCCGATCACCGCCGCGTCGGCCACCCCGTCGATGCCGAGGAGCACGTTCTCCACTTCGGCGGGGTAGATGTTCTCGCCTCCCGAGACCACCATGTCCTTGATCCGATCGTGGAGGAAGAGATAGCCGTCCTCGTCGAGGTACCCTGCGTCGCCGGTGCACAACCATCCGTCGTCGGCGATGGTGCGTGCCGTTTCATCGGGTTTGCCCCAATAGCCGACCATGTTGAATCCCGAGCGCGTCCGAATCTCGCCCACGGCTCCGGTGGGGACCTCGACGCCGGTGTCGGGATCCACGATCCGCAGCTCCACGCCCGCGATCGGCTTTCCCGCGGCCCGAAGAAGGTGCTGGCGCGGCCCCTGCGGGTCGTGGTCCTCGTGGGCGAGGCTGACGATGGCCCCGGTGGTCTCGGTCATCCCGTAGACCTGTGCGAACCGGCAGCCGAAGGCCTTCAGGCAGCGGACGAGGACGTCCTCGGCGATGGGGGAGGCCCCGTAGAAGATGGTGTCGAGGCTCGACAGGTCGGTCGTTGCGATGTCGGGTGTGGCCAACAGCGCCATCAACACCGCAGGCACCAGGAATGCGTGGGTGATCTCCTCCGCCGCCACCAACCGGAGGAGCTCGACCGGATCCATATCCCGCAGGATGACCGACGTCCCACCCCGCGACATGCCGCTCAGGGCCCAGCCGGACCCGCCGATGTGGAACAACGGCATCGCCACCAGGCTCACCGTCGTTGCAGTGATGTCGAAGGCGTCCCCCGCCGCATGCTCCAACATGAACTCGACATTGCGGTTGGCGAGCATCACGCCTTTGGGCAGCCCCGTGGTTCCCGAGGTGTAGAGCTGCATCGAGACGTCGTCTGGCGCGCCGTCGTGACCGGGATCGAGGGACGGTTGGTCGGCCAGCCAGTCCTCGTACCCGACCCGACGGGCGAGATCCGACGCGCCACCGAGGTCGGCGTCGACCTTCGGATCGCCCAGGACCACCACCCGCGCCACCCACGGGAGCCCGCTCTCCATCGCCGCCAGGCAGGGCACGAACTCGGGGTGGACGACGAGGATTCGCGCCCTCGAATCGTCGATCACCGCCGCCATCTCGGCCGGGGCCAGTCGCCAGTTGATTGCCACGTTGACGCCACCGCTCAGGGCCCCGCCGAAGAGCACCTCGAAGTACTCGAGCCCGTTGCGATCCAGGAAGGCGACGCGGTCGCCGGTTCCGATTCCTTCGCCCAGCAGTGCCTGGGCGACACGACAGGCGCGCTCATGATGCTGAGCCCAGGTCACCGCCGCCTGTTGGAACCGGAACATGGATTTGTCGCCGTAGTCGGCGACATTGGCCCGGAACATGCCGGCCACGCTCGAACGCCGCATCGTCCCCCTCCTGCCGGCCCTCGGGTGGCGTCCCGGGCCCGGGCCACTGTAGGTCGGCCCCGACTGGGCCGGGGTGTGCCCGCCAAGCGGCGCGCCCCTTACCATCGGGGCATGTCCGACGACCGCCTCTACTTCCGCCAGCTCCTCTCGGGACGGGACTTCGCCGCCCATGACCCCGTGGCGGGCCAGATGGTCAACTTCTGCTACCTGATCGGTGATCGCCAGGCCGGTGAAGCGGTGATCGTGGACCCCGCCTACGACATCGCGGGGCTCCTGGCTGTCCTCGCCGCCGATGACATGCGTTGCGTGGGAGTGCTCGCCACCCACTTCCATCCCGACCATGTCGGGGGGGACCTGATGGGCTATCGGATCGAGGGAATCACAGACCTCCTGGAACAGATCCAGGTCCCCGTGCACGTCCAGGCGGCCGAGGTCCCTTGGGTGATACGCGCCACGGGGGTGAGCCCGGGTGAGCTGGTCGAGCACGCCAGTGGTGACGTCGTCATGGTGGGGGACGTGGACGTCGAGTTGGTCCACACGCCCGGGCACACCCCGGGCAGCCAGTGCTTCTCTGTCGACGGGAACCTGGTGGCGGGAGACACCTTGTTCCTGGAGGGATGTGGCCGCACCGACCTCCCGGGCGGTGACCCGGAGCAGATGTACGAATCACTGACGACGCGCCTCGCCCGGTTCGCCGACGACACCATGCTGTACCCCGGGCACCTCTATTCGCCCGAACCGTCGGCCAGCATGGGCGAGACGCGCCGGCGGAATTATGTCTTCCGGCTCCGCACCCCCGATCAGTGGATGACGATGTTCGGATCGTGACCGGCACCACCATCGCCGTCGTCGGGGCATCCCTGGCGGGACTGCGCGCCGCCGAGACGCTGCGCGCCGAGGGGCATGCCGGTCCCTTGGTCCTGATCGGTGCCGAGCCGCATCTGCCCTACGACCGACCGCCGCTCTCCAAGCAATTCCTGGCCGGCACGTGGGGGCTCGATCGCGTCCTTCTGCGACCTCCGGAGAAGATCGCCGCCCTCGACCTCGATCTGCGTCTCGGGCACACCGCCGTCGCCCTCGACGTCGAGGGCCACACCCTCGAGCTCGACGACGGCACCACCGTGCCATTCGACGGGCTGGTGCTCGCCACCGGCGCCCAGCCCCGGCCTCTTCCGGGAGGACCGGCCCCGGCCGGCGTGCACACGTTGCGCACGCTCGAGGACTCCATCGCCCTCGGCGACGCCGCCCGTCGTCCCGGCGCCCGCGTCGTGGTGGTGGGGGCGGGGTTCATCGGGTCCGAGGTGGCCGCCACCTGCCGCGGGCTCGATGCGCGTGTCACCGTGGTCGAAGCTCTCGCCCAGCCCCTGGCCCGGGCGCTCGGTCCCGAGATGGGCGGGGCGTGCGGCGCGCTGCACCTCGACCACGATGTGGATCTCCGCACCGGGGTCGGGGTGACCGGCCTGCGCACGGGCGCGTCCGGCATCGTGGATGGGGTCGAGCTCGACGACGGCACCGTGCTCGACGGCGACGTGGTGGTCATCGGCATCGGCGTCGTCCCGACGACAGGGTGGCTGGAGGACTCGGGTCTCGAGATCTCCAACGGTGTCGTCGCTGACGCCACTCTGCACGTCGCCGACGACGTGGTGGTGGCTGGCGATATGGCCCGCTGGTTCGACCAGGGCCTCGGGGCGCACATCCGGATCGAGCACTGGACCAATGCCGCCGAGCAGGGTGTCGCCGCGGCGCGCAACCTGTTGGCGGGCCCGGCCGAGGCGGCTGCGTATGTCCCGGTCCCGTACTTCTGGTCCGACCAGTACGACGTCAAGATCCAGGTGATCGGGCACCCGGGGCCCGACGACGACGTGGTGGTGGTCGACGGGTCGGTGAGCGAGCGCCGATTCGTGGCGCTGTACGGGCGTGCCGGCCGGCTCACCGCGGCGCTGGGGTTTAGTCGTCCCCGTCAGTTGATGGGTTACCGTCCGCTCCTCGAGGTGGGGACGAGCTTCGACGCCGCTCTGGCACACCGCCCCGCCTGAACGGGCTCGACCCCACGAGCACGCCCCCTCGGGGCAGCTCGCTGCGCAAGGCCCGCATCGACGCCAGGATCTGCCGATCGTCCTCGGGCGTCGGGTGGCGGCCTCCGTAGGCGCTTGCCTCGACCACATCGGCCAATGCCTGCCAGGTCCCGGACCGGTCGCCCGCCAGTCGGTCGATGGCGGCGGCGTACTCGGTCAGGGTCTCGTCGGGTCGGCGTCGACGCCCCGCGCCCCGGCCGGCGATCTCGATGCGTCGCGCCGCCTTCTCGGCCCATGTGCGGGGACGGCGGCGACGCAGGACCACCACCAACGTCACGAGAGACGTCAACGTCAGGACCAGCGCGATCGGGGCCCAGGGCAGCCGCGCCAGGGTCGATGTGGCCTCGTGCAGCAGCGTCGAGCCTGGCGATGGGTTGGCCAGTGGGACCACGGCGGTGGGATCGAAGCTCTGCCACCCATAGCCCGGGAACCACACCTGCACCCAGGCATGCGCGTCTTGGGCCTGGATGTCGTAGAGGTCGGTGATCGGGTTGTAGGGCCCGGGGACGTACCCCACCGCCTCGCGCGCCGGGATGCCGATGGTGCGTAGCATCACGGCCAGGGCGGTGGAGATCTGCTCGCAGAACCCGGTGCGGTTGCCGAAGAGGAACTCATCGACGGTGTCCTGTCCGGGGGAGAGCGCAGGGATGTCGGTGGAATAGTGCGTGTGCTTCGCAATCCAGGCGATCAGGCTCTCGACCTTGTCGTAGGTGCTGGCCTTGTCCGCCGTCACCGACTGGGCGAGCGCCTCGGCGCGCGGGTACGGGTGAGGGACCTTGGTGTCGTCACTGCGGATCGACGCCGGAATCGCCGCCGGCCCCGGCGCGGCGCGCAGCTGGTCGGCCGAGGGCGTGTGCACGTAGGACTCGACGGTGTAGATGGCCCCTGGCCCGAGGCCGATGGGCGAGACGATGGAGTCGTGGTCGGAGATGAACAGGTCGTGGGTGGGGAACCACACTTCATGGGCGTCGTCGGCGTGGAACACCAGGTTGGGCGAGGACTGCACGACATAGAAGGTCTGCAGGTCGGGCACGGCCGTCCCCGGAGCCGGCGTGAGGCCCGGGAGGATGAAAGGCGAGCTCTCGTCCAGACGCTCGGAGCTGTGTGGGGTGGGCGTGGCGTTCCAGTTGGCGCCGTCCCAGGAATCGAACGTCTCGCCGATCCAGTACGAGGGCCGGTCGGCGCGTACCCGCATGACCACGGTGTTGCCCAGCGCTCCCCGCAGTGCGGTGTCGAGTCGGTTGGAGAATCCCAGGTATCCGCCCACGCGGGTGGGGTCGGCCGACGTCCCTGGCTTGGCGAGTTGCGCCACCTTGCCGTCGCCGGCCAGTCCGCCGGGCACGGGCAACGTGGCGCCGGGGCCGGTGTCGGAGGGGAAGTCGATCCGCCCTGCCACATGGGGAGCGGGAAGCACAGCGAGCACCACCGTCCCCGTCACCACGACCGACGCCAAGGTGGCGAACACCCCGCGTGGGCGCAGCCGTCCGCCCTCGCTGGCTGATTCCCACATGGCGACGAGCCCGGCCAGCCCGCAGGCCAGCCACACCAGGACGTAGACCCCGAAGCCAAGATCGATGGCCTGGGCGGCGGCCACCGCCATGAGGCTGGCCGACCCGGCCAGTGAGAAGGCGAGGTCGCGCCGCGCCGGGACGTCGAAGGCGTGTGCCACCTGTACCCACACGAAAAGCACGGCCAGAGGGTTCTCCACGGTGCTGACGTCGTAGATGGTCTGGCCCGTCAACTGGCGGAAGAACCACACGAAGGCGGCCACCGCACTGATGGCCAAGATGGGTTTGATCCACGGCAGTGGTCGCTGGCGGGTGCGGTAGGCCAGGACCATGCCCACCACGACGAGGGTGATCGAGCCGATCGCCACCGCCCATGACAACTCGCTCTCCGCCCGGCACGCCGCGATGCCCGTGATCACGGCGCCGGCACAGGCGGCGCGCAGCCTGATCGAGTGCTCGGGTGGCCCGGGCCGGTTGGCGCGCTTCACCGCCTCGAAGATGCTCATCACCGAGCCCCCCGTCTGTTCCGTGCGCCCTGTCCATGCAGTGCGGCCCGCGTGTCAGCGGGGGTGGAGAGGTCGAGCCCATCGGGCTCGGACACCGCCCGTGCCAGACGCCGGCCGGCGCTGCGACGGTCTCCGACGGCGCCGATCTTCGGCCCCGAGGCCTCGGTGGTGGCCAGGAGCACTGAGGCACCCCGGTCGACCAAGCCGACCACGGTCGCCATGGCCCGCTCCGCCATCCGCTCGGCGGCGTCGGCATCGGCGGGCAGGTGGATCTCCACCGTGACGGGCTCGGCGGTGGGCCCCTCCATCTCGCGCACCATCAACTCGCCGCTGTGAGCCGTGGCGGGCCAGTGCACCCAGCGCCGGTGGTCCCCGGGTCGGTACGGGCGCACCCCGCGCGGCTCTCCGATCGGCACCGAGGAGTCGAGCACGCCACCCCCGCTGGTGTCCTCCCGGCCTCCGGGCAGAGCCAGGGGCCGACCCAGCCGGGGCCCGACGTGCACGGATCGAGGCAGCTCCACGACGACGGTCCTTCGCCACCACAACAGGCCGAAGGGTGCGGCCGAGGCGATCTCGAGCACGACCCGGTCGTGGACGCCCCGGCACTCGGGCACGAGGGTGACCGACCCAGCTCCGTCGCCGCCGGGGTCCTTGGCCGACGCCCCCGTCCAGGCGAGGCGCGGCCCCCCGCCGGCCGCCACCCGATGCGGCCCGATGAAGGCCTCGGGCCCGGGAGGGTCGAGCGGTCTGACCCGCAGCCGGGTATCGGACGTCGCCACCAGTTCCAGAGGCAGGCCCGCCGTCGTGTCGCTCGGGACCTCGAGGATCGCCACGACCGCTCGCCCGGCGACGACGGCGGGGGCTACCAGCCCGACGCCGAGGATGCCGGCGAGCACGTCGCCCACGGCCTGGACCCATCCGGCACCGCTGTTGTGCGCGACGAGCCCCCAGGCCAGAAGGACACCGGCACAGCTCACCAGGGGGACCACGGGACGGACGGGACGGACGAAGCGGCGCCTGCGGGCGGTGTTGCCGACCGGGCGGGCCCGATCGGCTCGACCGTTCACGGCCGGGGGGCAGGTGTGGTGTCGAGCAGACCCCGGACCACGGCCACACTCTGCTCGACACCTTCGTCGGTGAGGAGCCGGTGCGCCAGACACGCCACCGCCACCGCTTTCACGTCGTCGGGCGTGACGAATGATCTCGTCGAGAGCACGGCGTGCGCCTGGGCGGCCCGGATGAGCCAGATGGCGGCCCGGGGGCTGGCGCCGAGGCGCACGCCCGGGGCACTGCGGCTGGCGCGGCACAACGCCACGGCGTACACGGCCACGCTCGACGCCACGTCGACGGATTCGGTGGCTCGTTGAGCCCCGAGCCACTCCTGGGTGGTGCAGACCGGACGGAGCTCCCCGAGCGCGAACTTTCCGCCGTCGTGCTGGACGAGGCGCGCCTCGGTGTCGGAGTCGGGATAGCCGATCGCCGTGGCCAACGCGAACCGGTCGAGCTGGCTCTCTACGAGCGGGTAGGTGCCGAGCTGCGAGAAGGGATTCTGTGTGGCGATGACGAGGTGGGGGCGCGGCAGGGGCCACGATTCGCCGTCGACACTGACTTGCTGCTCCTCCATGGTCTCGAGCAGCGCGGCCTGCGTGCGCGGGGGCGTGCGGTTGAGCTCGTCCACGAGCACGACGTGGGCGAACACCGGGCCAGGCCGGAATTCCCATGTGCCGGTGTCGGGTGCGAACACCGACACGCCGGTGACGTCGGAGGGCAGGAGATCAGGATGTCCCTGCACGCGCGACAGCTCGGCGCCGAGTGACGCCGCCAGGGCGCGCGCCAGGACCGTCTTTCCCACCCCTGGGACGTCTTCGATGAGCAGGTGCCCGCCCGACAGCGCCGCCATGGCGGCGGCCGTGAGCGCACCGGGAGTGCCGAGCAGGACCCGGCTGAGGTTGTCGACGAGCGCCCGACCCAACGAGATGGCGGCATCGACGGGGGCCGGCGCGCCGGGGCGTGTGTCCCTCGACGGGTCCGCCCGGCCCTCGAGCACCTCGATATCGGGGACCAGCTCCGCGCGTCGGCTCCCGGCCACGCTGACGACGCGGTCGGTGGTCGCCTCGCGCTCCCCGAAGTGGGCGGGCTCCATCAGGTCCACGTTATCGGCACGTCTGCGGCCGAACTGAACGCGTTACCAGGGACAATGCCCGGTGATCAGAACTCCAGCGCACTCAGCTCGGGCACGGTGGCCAGGGCTCGTTCCCGCGCCGACAGCCAGCGGGACCGGGTGGTGGCTCGTTTGACCTCGGTGCTGCGGGGCTCGACCACGGCCGACGGCCTCCACGCCGCGGCCACGTCGGCCTCGTTGGCCCACACCCCCAGGGCGATGCCGGCCAGATAGGCGGCGCCCAGGGTGGTGGCCTCGGTGACGGGGGAGATCTCGACCGGCCTTCCCACCGCGTCCGCCAGGGCGGAGATGAAGGTGGGGTTAGCCGACATCCCCCCGTCCACCCGCAACGTCTCGATGGTCATGGCCGTGTCGGCTTCGGCCGACTCCAGCAGATCGGCGCCGCGGTGAGCCACACCTTCGAGCACGGCGCGCACCATCTCGGGCCGCCCGGTGCCGCGCGTGATCCCCACGAAGGTGCCGCGGGCGCCGAAGTCCCACACCGGGGCACCGAGACCGAGAAGCGCGGGCACGAACCACACGTCGCCGGTGTCGTCGCAGGCCGAGGCCACGTGGTGCGAGTCCGCCGAGCTGTCGATGATGCCGAGGTCGTCGCGCAGCCACTCCACGCACATGCCGGCCGAGAGCATGACGGCCTCGACACCCCAGGTCTTCAACCCGGCGCGCTGCCACGCCACGATGGGGAAGGTGCCCGCCCCGCCCCGTCGGGCGAAGCCGGGGCGAAGCTCGCCCACGCACAGGTCCAGCATGCCGCCGGTCCCGAACGTGGCCTTGGCCAACCCCGGCCGCGTGCAACCCTGCCCTACGAGCGACGCCTGCTGGTCCCCGGCGATGCCGCAGATGACGGGGGCGCCGTCGAGCGCATCGGCGGCGCCCACCGAGCCCGACGAGTCCACGATGAGCGGGAGCACGCGCCGCGGGATGCGCAGCGCGTCGAGCATGGTGTCGTCCCAGTCCGACCCGTCCCGGCTCAACAACCCCGTGATGCCGGCATTGGTGGCGTCGGTGACATGGAGCTGACCACCCGACAAGGTCCACGCCACCCAGGTGTCGACGGTCCCCACGCACAGGTCGCGGTCCCGGTCGGGATCGGCCAGATCGAGGAGCATCGACACCTTGGTGGCCGACTCGTTGGGTGCGACCCGGATGCCCTGGTCCCGCAGCACCAGGCACGTGCCCACGGTGCGGAGATCCTGCCAGCCGATGCCCGGGCCCACCGGCTCCCCGGTGCCGCGGTCCCACACGATGGTCGAGCCCCGCTGGTTGGCGATCCCCACCCCGTCGACGCGACCGCTGGCGGCCAGGGTGGCCCGGGCTACCGCCAGCACGGCCGATGCCATGGCGGCGGCGTCGAACTCGACGAACCCCGGCGCCGGCGACGACGGCAGCACCTCGACGTAGTTGCTGTGGTCGATGGCCCCGTCGGGGTCGACCACCCCGGCGCGCACGCCCGAGGTCCCCACGTCGACCACCAGGATCCCGGTCATGGCCAAGCGATCTCGCCGAAGGGGGACGGAAGTCCGAGCTTCCCCGGGTTGAGGATCCCCCGGGGGTCGAGGCTCTCTTTGAGGCCCACGAGCACGTCGAAGGCGCCGCCCAGGGCATCGGCCATGAACCGGCCCCGGTTGATGCCGACCCCGTGGTGGTGGCTGATGGCACCCCCGTGGGCGCGCACGGTGTCCATCACGACGCGCCACGCCGAGTTGTAGAACTGCTCGGCCCAGGCATCGGCCTCGGCATCGGTGGGCACCGGGGTGTCTCCCGACGCGGCCGACGGTCGATCGGGCATGCGCCCCGCGAAGGTGAAATACAGACAGGCGCCGTCGACATAGGCGTGGCTCTGGTGCGCCGAGGCGGCCAGGGTGCCGTCGATCTCGAGCAGTGCCGACACACAGGTGTCGTAGAGCATGGGCAGAGTCGACCATCGCGCCGCGATCTCGATGGTGTCGACGACGATCCCGGCCCGGTACAACGGAGCCAGGGCCGAGACGTCGTTTCTATGCCCTACCCAGCGCTCGACGATGGCCTCGTCGAGGGCCGCGCCGCCGCCGACCGCACACTCGGCGTCGACGATCGCCAGCGTGGCGCCCAGCAGCGCGTCGTCGGCTTCGTCGAGGACCACGAGCGCGCTCTGGTCGACCAGGTCGAAGTTCCGGGTCGACTCGGTGTGGTCGTAGAGCCGCAGCACCGCCGGGGTGGCGCCGCGCCGCAGGATCCGGCGGCACACCTCGAGGCCCTCGGCGAAGCCGGGAAAGCCGTAGGCACGCCGGCTCTCGGCCGGGGGCAGTGGATGCAGGCGCACCTGGGCCTCGGTGATGACCCCCAGGGTGCCCTCGGACCCGATGAACAGCTGCGACAGGTCGGGACCGAGAGCGGCGCGCGGGCCCGAACCCCCGGTCCGGATGACGCGCCCGTCGGCCAGGGCCACCTCGAGGCCGGTGACCATGTCCTCGATCTTTCCGTAGCGGGTGGAGTACTGCCCTGCGCCGCGACACGCCACCCAGCCGCCCATGGTCGACAGGTCCATCGACTGCGGCCAGTGCCCGAGCGTGACGTCGTGCACCCGGAGCCCCGCCTCGAGATCGGGGCCGAAGGTTCCCGGCAGGACGTTGGCCAACAGCGACGTGGTGTCGACGTCGACGATGCCCGCCAGGCCGCACAGGTCGAGCGACACCCCCCCGAACAACGGGATGCTCGAGCCGCACACCCCTGATCGACCGGCTACGGCAGTGACAGGGACCCGGGCGTCGTGACAGGCGCCCAGCACCGCCGCCACTTGGCCGGCGTCGGTGGGGCGGGCCACCACCGCCGGACGGGCGGGGACCGCACCGCGCATGGCCCACCGGATGGCGAGGGGCCACCAGTCCCGTCCCGCCTCGGCCCGTGCCGCGTCGTCGAGGGTCACGTCCGCGCACACTCCCCGAAGGCGTTGGAGGAGCTCGTCGCCGACGGGCACGCGCGGCCCGACGATCCGATCGCCCACCTCGGACGGCGACGCGTCGATGGGCGTGACCGGTGTGGGGGTGCCGGTCACGCGGACGCGTCCGTCACGGGGTCGAGCTCACGGGATCGAGCCCGGCGCGGGCCAGGTCGTGCCGGGCCTGGTCGGCGAATGTGGCCGCACCGCGCGCCGCCTCGGCAGGGGCACGGCCCCACTCCGGGGCCAGGAGCTCGGCCACGGCGGGGGCGGCCTCGGCCGCGGCCAGGGCCCGCCGCAATACGCTGCGGGTGCGGCGCGACAGGACGTCGTCGACGGTCATGGCCATCTCGTGGCGGACCGCCCACAGGGCCTCGGCGCGCAGATGGGGGAGGCCGGGGACGAGAGGTTCGAGGAGCTCGGGGCGGCCCGAGGCCAGGTCGAGCACGGCCGGCGTGTCGCCGCCGTGGCGGCCCACCAGTGCCGACAGGACGTCGTCGTCGATGCCCCAGCGCGCCGCCGCCGCCGGTCGACGCAGCTCCTCGAGCCCCGCCGCGCCGTGCAGCGCCAGGCGCTTGGTCCGGCACCGGTGCGTGTGCGACGAGGCTCGGGACCCGAGGCCCTTGACCACGGCGTCGACGGTGTCCTCGGCCATCCGCCGGTACGTGGTGAGCTTGCCCCCTGTCACCGTGATCATGCCGTGGGGCGAGACGCGTACGGTGTGCCGGCGCGAGAGATCGGCGGTGCGCTCGCTCACGTGGTGGCCCTCGGCGCGATCCAGGAGCGGGCGCAGGCCAGCCCACACCGCGGTGACGTCGGCACGCCCGATGGGCTCGGTCACCACGCCGTTGGTGGCGTCCAGGACGTAGTCGACGTCTTCGGGGAGACACGCAGGGTCGTCGAGCGGTCCCTGCCAGTCGGTATCGGTGGTCCCCAGGTAGACGTCGTTGCCGTCGGGCCACGGCACCACGAAGATCGACCGTCGGTCTTTGGGCACGGGGATCACCGCCGCGATGTCGGCGGGGAGCTTCGAGCGCGACACGGTGATGTGGATCCCTTTGGCGGGCCGGATCGAGTGGGGGTGCGACGACTCGTCCAGGGCCCGGACCTCGTCGGCCCACACACCGGTGGCGTTGACCACGACCTGGGCCCGCACCTCGAACTCGCCCGGAGAGCTGTCGGCGTTGGCGCCCGGTACCGCCGGGCGCACCCGGGCGCCGCGCACCACACCCGATGCGTCGGTGACCAGGCTCGTCACTTCCGAGTAGTTGGCCACCACGGCCCCGTGGTCGAGCGCGGCCGTGCGGGCGATGGCGAGGGTCAGCCTGGCGTCGTCGGCCCGGGCGTCGTAGTAGATGAAGCCCGCCACCAGTCGGTCGGTGCGCAGGGTCGGGAGGTGGGCGAGGGTCTCGGCCTGGCCGATGCGCCGGTGGCGCTTGCCGATGCGGAGGCCGCCGGTCAGGTCGTAGAGAGTGAGGGCGGTGGCATAGGTGCGGGCCACGCCCTTGCTCACGATCCCGTCGCGGCCGAACAACGGGATGAGGAACGGCAGCGGGGTGACCAGATGTGGCGCGTTCTCGAGCAGCCGCTGGCGTTCGTGGAGTGCCTCGTAGACGAGCCGGAAGTCTCGCTGCTGGAGATAGCGCAGGCCCCCGTGCACCATCTTCGAGGACTTCGACGACGTTCCCGAGGCGAAGTCGTGGCGCTCCACCAGCGCCGTGCGCAGCCCCCGGGAGGCGGCGTCGAGCGCCACGCCGGCCCCGGTGATCCCACCGCCGATCACGAGCACGTCGAAGGTCTCGTCACCGAGCCGGCGCAGTGCCTCGGCCCGGTCGAAATTGCCTCGCGCCGGGGGGACTGAGGCGCGGGCCGACGACACCAAGCCAGCCTGCCACAGCCGGGAACGGGCACCGGGCGCCCCGACGCTCACCCCGAGTGTCCCCGGGACGCCGCAACGCGAGATTTCGACAACGGTTGTCAAGAAACAATCATTGGTGTTATCGTCGGCGCTGCTATGCGATCCCCCGAAGAGCTCAGCGCGCTGTTCCGAGCCCAGGGACGCAAGATCACCGCCCAACGCCAGTGCATCTTCCGGGTGCTGCACGGCGATGTGAGCCATCCCACGGCCGAGTCGATCCACGCCGCGGCCAAGACCGAGATGGAAACGATCTCGCTCAAGACCGTGTACCAGACGCTGCACGAGTTGGCCGCCATGGGAGAGATCGCCGCCCTCGACCTCGGGACGGGCATGACGCGGTTCGACCCCAACGTGGACGGGGTCCACCACCATCTGGTGTGTCGCGGCTGCGGCAAGGTGCGCGACCTCCACGCCGACTTCAGCGGCGTCACCGTGCCGACCGGTGCGGACGAAGGCTTCGACGTCGGTGATGCCGAAGTCGTCTTCCGCGGACGTTGTCGAGACTGTCGGCGCGCGCGCCGTACTCCGTCAGCCGGGTTGAAGGCGACGGCCCGGGCCTGAGCACGGGAACCGGAGCACTCGAAGCGCCATTCGATCACCGATCCGAACACCACAACCGATGAAGGAGAAAGGGAACACCGTGCCCAAATTGAAGGGATCCCAGACCGAGACCAACCTGAAGGAGGCGTTCGCGGGCGAGAGCCAGGCCAACCGCCGCTACCTCTACTTCGCCCAGAAGGCCGACGTGGAGGGCTATCCCGACGTCGCCGCCCTGTTCCGCTCCGTGGCCGAGGGCGAGACCGGCCATGCCTTCGGACACTTCGACTTCCTCCGCGAGGTCGGCGACCCGGTGACCGGCGTCCCCGTCGGCCCCACCGCCGACAACCTCAAGTCGGCGGTCGAGGGTGAGACCTACGAGTACACCGAGATGTACCCGGGCTTCGCCCGCACCGCCCGTGACGAGGGGTTCGAGGACATCGCCGACTGGCTCGAGACGTTGGCGCGGGCCGAGAAGAGCCACGCCGGTCGCTTCACCGAGGGCCTCAAGTCCCTGACCTGAGGAACTCGTGCCGCTTACCGCAGCGGTGCGATCGGCGCGTGCGCCGGTGACGAGTCCGGGCGCGGGCCGGTCCAGGGTGTTGCGGACCGGCACGACGCATGTGGGAACACAGACACGATGGAACAGGAGCAGGTGGAATTGAACGCCCACTCCCGGATGCTGAACCTGGGCGACATCGCCGATCTGCGCGCCTATGAGCGTGACCGCGAGTCGTATCGTCGCCAGGTCATCGAGCTCAAGCGACGCCGGCGGGTGGCGGTGGGGTCCATCGTGTCGCTCGTGTTCGAGAACCGCGAGACCATGCGCTCCCAGATCCAGGAGATGGCCCGGGCCGAGAAGATGGTCTCCGACGAGCAGATCCAGAAGGAGCTCGACGTCTACAACGCCCTCATCCCCGAGCCCGGCGAGCTGTCGGCGACGCTGTTCATCGAGCTGACCGGGGAGGACGCCATGCGGGACTGGCTCCCCCGGCTGGTGGGGATCGAGCACGCCGTGCTCCTTCGGCTGCCCGCCGGAGCGGTGGTGCGGGCTGTGCCCGAGGCCGCCCACGAGGAAGCCCTGACCCGACCCGACATCACGGCGTCGGTGCACTACATCCGGTTCGCTTTCGGTCCTGACCAGGTGGAGCGGTTCGCCACGGGCCCCGTGACCCTGGCGGTCGACCACCCCGAGTACCGCGCCGAATCCCTGTTGTCCGAAATTGTCCGGGCGGAGCTTCTGACCGACCTCCGACCCTGATGCAAAGGCTCTCACCTGCGCCTTTAAGGCCGGTTCCCGGGGCCCAGGGCCAGGCCGAGCGGGTCAGTGCCGGTCGAGAAGGCGCCGGGTGACCTGGGTGTTCTTTACACGGTCCCGAGCGTGCGCGATACTTGTTGCTCCGCTGATTCTCCTTTGAGGGGACCATTGTCCCTGGTCACTGGGCTATTGGCGGAAATCCCTACAATAAGAGAAAATACAACCACACAGAGTGCTTGAGGAAGTGACTCCAATGACCGCCCCCTCCGTCGCCAGTTGGCGCAAGAGAGCCGCCTGCCAGGGAATCGACCCTGAGACCTTTTTCCCGGTGTCCGATGAGGACGCCGAAGAGGCCAAGGTGATCTGCGCCGTATGCCCGGTCCGCCAGGCGTGCCTCGAGCACGCGCTGGCGAATCGCGAGCGCGAGGGCGTCTGGGGTGGAGCCACCGAGCGCGAGCGTCGGCGGATCCTGAGGCAGCGTCGCAAGTCGGCCTGAGTACCGGCCTCTACGCTGCCGCCGTGAGCGGACGCATCACCCAGCGCCTGGCATCGCTCGGCCTGACCCTTTACGGTCCCCATCCCCCGCACGACCCACTCGACGCCGTGGTCGTGCACGGGGATGTGGCCCGGACATCGGGTCAATTGCCGCGCATCGACGGCCACCTCACCTGCGTGGGCACGCTCGGTGCCGATGTCACCGTGGCCCAAGGTGCCGAAGCGGCCGAGGTGTGCGCGCTCAACGCCCTGGCGGTGCTCGAACTCGAGCTCGGCAGCCTCGACCGCGTGGCCCGGATCCTCACCGTCACCGGCTTCGTCGCCTCGACACCGGACTTCCACGAACAACCCGCCGTGGTGGACGGGGCGAGCCGGCTGCTTCACCGCGTCTTCGGCGAAGACGGTCGCCACACCCGCTCCGCCATCGGGGTGGCGGCACTGCCGCGGGGCGGCGCGGTCGAGATCGAAGTGACCGTGGCCCTGCGCCCGGAGGCATAGCCTCCGCCGGGCGGCGTAGCCTCCGACGATGGATTTCGATCTCTCGCCCGAGCTGGCTGAACTCCAGGCCACGGTCCGCCGCCTAGCCCGCGACAAGGTCAAGCCCCGGGCGCGCGACATCGACCGCAGCGGGTCCTATCCCACCGACATCTTCGAGGCGTTTCGCGACGCGGGACTGCTCGGTCTGTGCATCCCCGTGGAGTACGGCGGTTCCGGGGCCGGGATCCTGGGGCTCACCGTCGCCATCGAGGAGGTGGCGAAGTACTCCAACACCGCCGCCCTCATGCTCCTTCTCACCCGCCTGCCGACGGGGCCCGTGATGATCGCCGGGACCGAGGAGCAGAAGCAGCGCTACCTTCCCGACATCGCCTCAGGGTCAGCACGCGCCGCCTTCGGCCTGTCGGAGCCGCAGGCGGGGAGCGACGTCATGGGTATGCGCACGCGCGCCACCCCCGATCCCGACAGCGCCGACGGCTGGGTGCTGAACGGCACCAAGTGTTGGATGTCGGGCGTGCGGGAAGCGGACTGGTACACGGTGTTCGCCAAGACGGCCGAGCCGACCAGCCGTGCCCATGACTCGGTGACGGCGTTCATCGTCGAGCGCAGCTGGCCCGGCGTCGACGTTGGTCGCACCGACCACAAGATGGGGGTGCGCGGTGTCGATACCGGTGAGCTGGTGCTCGACGACGTCCGTGTCCCCGCCACCAACGTCATCGGCGAGGTGGGGGGCTTCCGCCTGGCCATGCTGGGGCTCAATTCGATGCGCCCCGTGGTGGCGGCCCGAGGCATCGGGCTGGCCGAGGGTGCACTCATGTATGCCACCGAATACGTCCAACAACGCGCCGCCTTCGGAAAGACGATCGCCGACTTCCAGGGCGTGCAGTGGGAGATCGCCAAGTGCGCGGTGGACCTCGAGGCGGCCCGCCTCCTCACCTACCGTGCCGCCTGGCTCGCCGATCAGGGCAAGTTCACCAAAGAATGGGTGCCGTACCTCTCCGCCGCCAAGTACCACGCCACCGAGCTCGCCGTCCGGGCCTCGGGCCTGGCCGTGCAACTGCTCGGCGCGGCCGGGTACATGGAAGAGCACCCCACCGAGCAGTGGTATCGCGACGCCAAGCAGCTCACCATCGTGGAGGGCACGAGCCAGGTCCAGCTCGGGCTCGTGGCGCGCGGCGTCCTCGATCACGACCTGTGGTGGGACTGATGCGGCGGTGACCACCCCGACCCGAGACGACCACGACGGAGGTGCCGAGGCGGCCAAGAGCGACTTCGTCGCCCTCGGCGGGTGGCCTGCGATCCTGGGCCGCCTGTTCGCACGCCAGGACCTCAGCGCCGACGAGGCCGCCGCCACGCTGGGCGAGGTGCTCGCCGGCGCGGCCACCCCGGCGCAGATCGCCTCGTTCATCACCGCGCTGCGCATCAAGGGCGAGACCGTCGACGAGATGACCGGTCTGGTGCGGGCCATGCTGACCCATGCCGAGCCGCTGCCCGTGGCGCGGCCCAACGACGTGGTGGACACCTGTGGCACCGGTGGCGACCGGAGCCGTTCGATCAACGTGTCGACCATGGCCGCGCTCGTGGTGGCGGGCGCGGGGGCGAGGGTGTGCAAGCACGGCGGGCGCGCCGCCTCCTCGGCGGCGGGCTCGGCCGATGTCCTCGAAGCTCTCGGTGTCGTCATCGACCTCGGCCCCGACGGTGTAGCCCGGTGCATCGCGGAGGTCGGCATCGGGTTCTGCTTCGCGCCGCGCTTTCATCCCGCCATGCGCTTCGCCATCCCGGTGCGGCGCGAGCTCGGTGTGGCCACGGTCTTCAACTTCCTCGGGCCTCTGGCCAACCCGGCTCGGGCCGGTCTGCAGGTAGTGGGCGTGAGCGATCCCGGCATGGCTGACAAGATGCTGCGCGTGCTGGTGGCCAACGGTGCCCAGCGGGCCATGGTGGTGCACGGTGCCGACGGCCTCGACGAGCTGTCGACCACGGGGCCGTCGACGGTTCTCGACGCCGCCGCCGACGGCGAGGTGCGACGATCCAGCGTCGACCCCACCGACCTCGGTCTGCCCCTGGCATCGCTCGACGCATTGCGCGGCGGGGACGCCACGGCCAACGCCGAGGTGGTCCGGCGCGTCTTGGACGGGGAGAAGGGGCCACACCGCGACATCGCCGTGCTCAATGCCGCCGCCGGGCTGGTGGTGGCGGGGTTGAGCGTGGATCTGGCGCAAGGGGTGGAGCGAGCTGCCGCGGTCATCGACGCCGGGGCGGCGCACGACGTGCTCGAGAACCTGGTGCGCGTCTCCAACGAGGCGGCGGCCGGGTCCTCCTGAGGTCCCCGCCGGGTGCGGGCGATCAGGCGGGCCCGAGGTCCCAGATGGCCTCGAGATCGTGGCGGCTGTAGGCCTTGAACGCCACCAACGTGGTGGTCGACTCGATCCCGGGCAACGTCGAGATCCGACTGGTCACCACGTCCACGAGGTCGTCGTGGTGACGCACCCGGACGATGGCGATGAGGTCAGCCACGCCTCCGGCGACGGAGAAGACCTCGGTGATCCCGTCGGTGGCCGAGAGCTTCTCGCCCAGCGCCGCGATGCGGGAGGGCTCGGCGTCGATGAGCACGAAGGCATGCAGCACCCCGCCGATCCTACTGCTCCGGTCTCGACGAGGACTCGGACGCTGCCAGGTGCGCGTGGAGCTACTTCGGAGGCACGATCACCAAGACGTCGGTGGCGGTCACGACCTTGTCGCCGGTGACCGTGCCGCGCGCTCTCACCTTGTCGCCCGTGCAGACCATGGCAAAGGAGGGTGCGGGTACCCCGTGCTCTTGGAACGTCGTCGACGGGTTACCGACATTCACGGTGTAGGCAGATCCACGCGCCGTCACAATGAAGGCCCCGGCCGTGCCCGACTTCCCGCAGGTGCTGGTGCCGTTCACCGAAGCGACGGTTCCTGAGACCTGCTGGGTTCGGGGCGGGATCACCACGACCTGGGTGGCCGTGACCACGTCGTCGCTCGAGATCGTTGCGATGACCCGAGCCTGGGCACCGACACAGACATCGGCGAACGACGGCTGGCGCACGCCGTTCTCCTTGAAGGTCGTGGAGAGGTCTCGCACCTCCACGGTGAACGGGGTGCTCTTCACCTGGAGGACGAAGTCGCCGTCCGCCCCCGCCGTTCCGCACGAGCCCGAGCTGCTCGTGCCGTTGACCGCAGCCACGAGCCCCGAGACATGCTGGGCCGGGGGTGGGACCACCACGACCTCGGTGGCGGCGACATCGTCGTCGCTCGAGACGGTGCCGATGGCGCTGACCCTGGAACCGACACAGACGTCCGCGAACGTAGGCGTGCTCATCCCGTGCTCTTGGAAGGAGGTGGGCGGGTTCCCGACTTCGACGGTGTAGGTGGTGCCCTTCTGGTTCAAGGAGAACGCTCCGGGTTCGTCCGCCGTCCCGCACGCACCGGAGGAGCTGGTCCCGTTCACCGCAGTCACGATCCCCGACACCCGCGGACGTGGCGGGACCACGACGACCACGGCGGCCGCGTCGCTGCCGTCGGCGGAGATCGTTCCCACCACTCGTGCGTGGGCACCGACACAGACATCGGCGAACGAAGGCGTACTCACACCGCGGTCTTTGAAGGTGGTCGATGGCACGGCGACGTCGACAATGTCGTCGGCACGCGGTGTCGTCAGGACGAAGTCGCCGGCCGTGCCCGTCGTCCCACACGCCCCTGCGGTGCTGGCGCCGTCCACCGCGGCCACCGTCCCCGACGCCTGCTGGGCACGCGCCGGTGTCACGACGACCTCGCTGGCGGTCACGACGTCGCTGGTCGACGCCGCACCGAGCGCACGGACCTGGGAACCGACACAGACGTTGGCGAACGACGGCGCCCCCACACCCTTCTCCTTGAAGGTCGTCGATGGGACCTCGACGTCCACCGTGGAGGGCCCGCCCTTCTGGTTCAGGGAGAAGTCGCCGGCCTCACCCGCTGCCCCGCACGTGCCCGCCACACTGCTGTCGTCGACCGATCCGACCGTGCCCGTGATCTGGTGGTCGCTCTGGACGTGCACCGTCGTGGCCGAGGCCACGCCGCCACCGAGTGCAGCCACCGCCATCGCCACCGTCGCCAAGGCGGTGACCTTTGCCATGCGTCGGAGCCTGCGCCCGCGCCGTGCCACGTGTGTACCCCCGAGTCGTCTGATCTGGCCTACGCCCATTCGTCGCACTTCTCGGGACCTCGAACTTCCGTGCATGTACCTGAGGCGCCTAGGTGATTCCACGTGCTCCCGCCTTCCTGGGGTGCAGCGGGGACGAGCTAGCCGACCTCCCCGACCGTGTCCACCGGGAGGCACGGTCTCGTCATCAGGTCGACCAGGTCGCCGAGGACGAAGACGTCGTACCCTGATGCGTGCTCGATCAAGCGGTGCAGCAGGTCGGCGGTGGCCCGCACGTCGTCGAGGGCCCGGTGCGACGGCAGGTGCTCCAGGCGGAGCGCGGCGGCAAGAGTGCGGAGCTTGCAGTTCGGCACGTCGGGTCGCACCAGGCGCCGGGCCAGCGCCAGCGTGTCGACGGTCGTGTTCCCGAGGGGCTCGTAGCCGCTTCCGACCAGTGCGGCATCGAGGAAGGACAGGTCGAACCTGACGTTGTGGCCCACGATCACCGACCCGTGGACGAACTCGAGCAGCGAGGGCAACACGCTCGACACAGCCGGGGCGCCGAGCACCATGTCGTCGGTGATCCCGGTGAGCAGCGAGATGAGGGGCGGGACGCTGCACCCGGGGTCCACCAGCGACTGGAATTCACCCGTGCACTCGCCGCCTCGGTATTTGGCCGCGGCGATCTCGGTCAGCGCGGAGGTGGCGGGGGAGCCCCCTGTCGTCTCCACGTCCACCACCACGAAGGACACGTCGAACAGCGCCGCGCCCCGGTCGTAGCCGGGCTCCCCGAGTGGTGTGGCCGCGGATTCGAGCCCAAGGTCGGTGGGGACCGCTCCCGCTCGTCGCCGCGCGCGCCGTCCGTTGATGCCCACCCACCGGGCCCAACGCGAATTGGCGCCACTCGCCACGACCGCATCGTAAGCACGAGGGTGTTCGCCCACGCGGACGCTGCGTCGGCGGGCGCGGGCCACCCACGCCTCCCAGCGGCCAAGTCTCGTGCTGGCACACAGCGGGCACACCGGCTGACCACCTTGGCCGGCACCGTGCCCCCGGCCACACTGTGACAGGACGGCCGGGTGTCGGACGCGCCCGGGCGAGTCGAGGGCGAGGAGGGGGTTGAGGGTGCCTGTCGGTGGTCGGCCGTGAACACCCCGATGCTGCGTTTCGCCTGGTACCGGTTCCGCGCCACCTTCGGCCGTCGGTGGGGTGGCTACCTGGGCATCGTCCTTCTCGTCGGAATGGTGGGGGGCCTGGCCATGGGCTCGCTGGCGGCGGCCCGGCGAACCCAGTCTGCGTTCCCGATCTATCTGGCCAGCACCAACCCTTCGGACCTGATCCTCCCGACCGGAGGATGGCAGCCCGGGCAACCGAACAGTGCCGGCGCCGACCTCAGCATCGCCCGGACCCTCGCCCACCTCCCGCATGTCCGGCAGGTGAAGAACGGGTTCAACATCAATGCCCAGCCGTTGGGGCGAAACGGCCTTCCGCTCCCCGCACCGGCCGGGGCGGCCGCCAACGGCATCAGCATCCTGAACAACGTGGGCAGCGTGGACGGGCAGTTCTCCGATCAGGACCGTGTCACCGCGCTCCAGGGTCGGTTGGCCGATCCGTCGCGGATCGACGAGATCGTCGTGTCGGCGACCGTGGCGGAAGCACTGCGGCTGCACGTGGGACAGACGGTGCCGATCGGCTTCTACACCAATCCCCAGACCAACCTCCCCGGCTATGGCACGAGCGGGTCCTTCAAGGCCAAGGCGCACCTGTCGATGGACATGAAGGTGGTCGGGATCGTCGCCTTCAACAACCAGGTGGTGCTCGACTCCCTCGACAAGACCGGAACTGCGCAGATCGTCTACACACCGGCGCTCACCCGTCGCCTGGTGTCGTGCTGCATCGACAGCACAGTCAGCGCGCTGCAACTCGATCACGGCTTTCGTGACGTCGGCACGGTCGAACGAGAGATCGAGCATGTCGCCGGGCCCGATGACAAAGGGAGGATAACCCGCCTGGTCGGCCAGGCTGGCTTGC
>Ga0208849_1000596_pt1 | contig 32244 bp, 33 predicted proteins | sample NGESurdeep072012_10_FD_184470 | JGI IMG/M metagenome (GOLD analysis project Ga0208849, IMG submission 184470) | Arctic peat soil microbial communities from Barrow, Alaska - NGEE Surface sample 53-3 deep-072012 (SPAdes) | ecosystem: Environmental > Terrestrial > Soil > Wetlands > Peat ... | reverse complement strand
GAGAGCTTCCAGGGCGCCCGTCCTGCCCGGCCTGCACGCCTCCCGGGAGAGCTTCCAGGGCGCCCGTCCTGCCCGGCCTGCACGCCTCCCGGGAGAGCTCCGGGGCGCCCATCCTGGCCCGGGGGGCACGCCTTTGAAATACTCATGCAATGAAACCAGGCTACGACCAGCAGCTCTACATCCTCGCGTTCGACCATCGCGGCTCTTTCCAGAAGAAGTTCTTTGGCATCGAGGGCGAGCCCGACCCCGAACAGACGGCGATGATCGCCGACGCCAAGCATCTGATCTTCGAGGGCCTCCAGCAGGCTGTAAGCGCCGGCGCCGATGCCTCGCTGACCGGCGTGCTCGTGGACGAGCAGTTCGGCGGCGCCGTGCCCGAGGAAGCGCGCGCGCAGGGCCTGAAGCTGGCGATGCCGGCCGAGCGCTCGGGCCAGAACATGTTCGACTTCCAATACGGCGAGGATTTTCCCAAGCACATCGAGCGCTTCGATCCGGACTTCACAAAGGTGCTCGTCCGCTACAACCCCGATGGCGACGCTGCCGAGAACAGCGAGCAGCTGATCAAGCTGAAGCGGCTGTCGGACTGGCTGCACCAGCACGAGCGCAAGTTCCTGTTCGAGCTGCTTGTGCCCGCCGAGGAGGCCCAGCTGCAGGCGGTCGACGGCGACTCAGAGCGCTATGACGCAGAGCTGCGCCCGGAGCTGATGCGCCGCACGATCGCCGCGATCCAGGACGCTCAGATCGAGGTCGACATCTGGAAGATCGAGGGGGTCGACGAGCGCTCCGACTGCGAGATGCTCGTCGCCCAGGCCCGCGCGGGCGGGCGCGACGGCGTGGTGTGCGTCGTCCTCGGCCGCGGTGCCGACGACGCCAAGGTCGACCACTGGCTGACCCAGGCCGCCCCCGTCGACGGCTTCGTCGGCTTCGCGATCGGACGCACGATCTGGTGGGAGCCGCTGAAGGCATACGTCGACGGCAAGATCGAGCGGTCCGCCGGCGCGCGCAAGATCGCCGAGAACTACCTGCGCTTCATCGCCGTCTACGAGCGGGCCAAGGGACAGTCATGAGACTGTCCCTTCATTCGACGGATGGATCGTCGTGTCTGACAAGGACGCAAGGAGCGTGGCGTACCGATCGTCCGGGATCGGCTAGCACGCGAGCTAGCCGATCTTCGATCGGTGAGGACGCCGTCAGGCGCGTCAAGACGCCGTCGTGAGGATGCGCCAGAGCTTGGGCGAGCTCGAGCGGGCGTTCGCCAAAGAGATCTCGCTCGATCGCCTGCGCCGCGACTCGCTGCGGCGCACAACCGAGAAGCGCGCACGCAAGCGCGAGATGGACCGGCGTCACAAGCGCGGTTCGATGCGCTTTGTCCTGCTCGTCCTCACGCTCGTCATGACCGCGGTGATCGTCACCGCGGTCATGTTCCGCACGCTCTACTTGCTGCTCGGCTGAGGGCCCTCGCCCAGGCCGCGTAGGGCGTCGCTGACCTTGGCGTGGACGTCCTGCTCGGTCGCACCCTCGCCGTCCTTGCGATGAATCTCCAGATAAATCTCTGTGCGGAACACTGGAATCTCCTGCGGGGCCTGGATGCCGATGCGCACCTTGTCGCCCATCACGGACAGGACCGATACCTCGACCTCGTCCCCGATCATGATGCTCTGGTTGGACTTGCGCGTCAGGACCAGCATTCGGTGCACCTTCCTCTCTGCCTATGGGCAACCGGCCATTTGCCCCCCGGCCGCCGATCGGCCTAGCATAGTGTCAGGGCCGGGGGAAAGCGAGCCCAGCCGACCCTTCGACTCCTTCGCGACTCTTCCTCCCCTGCGCTAGCCGGCGCACAGACCGAGGCTCATAGCGGCTCGCATTCCCGACATCCGCGTATCGCCGCCGCTATGCGCTAGTCTCCCGGACCGTCTATGGCTCGTAGATCTTTGCGCCCACATTTGAACCAGATCCGCAGCTGGGTACGGCAAGGCCGGACCGATGCTTGGGTTGCCCATCAGCTCGAAGTCAGCGTCCGCGACATCGAGCAGTTCAAGCGCCAGAACGAACTCGTCAGCGACGAGGAACCCGCCGAGGGCGGGACCGGCGCCGACTACCCGGGAGAGATCGACCTCCGGGCCGAGGACGACGCGCTGATCGCAGCCGAGCTGGAGGCAGCCGAGATCGCAGCCGAGATCGAGGCCGCACGCGTGAAGGCCGAAGCGCCTGAGGACGAGGAGTCCGACGAGGATCGCTCGGGAGCGTCGCTAGCGGATGGCGACACCGACGGAGAGGGCGCTCAAGACGCCCCCCGTCGCCGTCGCGGCCGTCGTGGTGGGCGTGGACGCCGACCGATCGGAGATCGGCCAACGCCACGCGGCAGCGTAGGCCCCTTGGAGGGTACCTTCGAGCACGGCGAGGAGGGCTATGGCCTGTGGCTCGATCCGGCCGTCCAGGACAACCCGATCTACGCCGAACACTGGGCCGGCCACCGCTCGGTCGAGGTCCTCGTCGAGGAGGATCAGATAGTCATCCGCCGCACCGGCACCGACGACTAGGACGCCACCGATCGGCGACCGAGATGCTCTCGTCGATCGGCCAGCGGCGCGCTGCTGCGTCCTCGATCGCTCATGTGCTAGCCGATCTTCGATCGGTACATTTCGCTCACTGCGTCCTTGCATCGCTTGCCCATCGACGCCCTAGAAGCGTCATTCGACAAGGAGCGTAGTTAGGCGTTGATCTCCCGGCGGCCGCCGGCGTAGTCGCTGGCCTCGCGCAGGTATCGCGCGAAGGCGGCGTCGACGACGATGCCGGAGTCCCACGCCCAGGGATCGTCCGGGGCGACAGCCATCGCCGCCTGCAGGCACCAGGCGGTGCCGTGTCCGTAAAGGTCCACGAGCTCGTCGGCGGCGAACCTGCCGCCGAGGCGTCTGCGCAGCTCCTCGACCAATCTCCCGGTCACCCGCTCCAACTGCGCTTGGCGCTCTGCCGGCGCGGCGCGCAGGCGACGCTCACCCTGCTGCCATTGGTAGATCGCGTTCTCGAACTCCGACACTGCGGGCGAGGCTAGCAGCGGTCGCCCACAGCGCTCAGTTGGTCGCCGGCAACGCCCAGTTGGCAGCGCTCAGTTATTGGGCAGGCCGCTGACGATGTACGGCCGCTCGCCGGGCTTCATCATGCCCAGCCGCCGCGCCTCCGCTTCCACCGTCCCAAGTCTCCCCAGCGCATCGTGCTGGTCCTGAAGCCGCCTGTGTTCGCGCTGCATCGTGGTCACCTTCGCGCTGTCGCTGCGCGCCTCGCGCCAGGTGCTCAGCAGATGGATGCCGGCGCTCAGGTAGAGGTAAGCGAGGGCCACGAGCACGCACAGCATCGCCACGCGGCCCAGTCGATCCCAACGCACACGCGCCACGGGCTTTGCACCCGCGGTCGCTTTGGCGCGAGCCGAGCGTCGTGGGCGCTCCACGGCGGGAGCCCCGGCGCGGCCGATCGCGGCTCGGCCGGTCGAGGCAGAAGCGGAGGGCATCCCCCCGCATTCGCCCTGTCCTGCCCAGCTCCTTCTCTCAAAGACGAAAGACCGAGCGACCGGGGAACTCCGCGTCGGCTCCCAGCTGCTCCTCGATCCGCAGCAGCTGGTTGTACTTCGCCACCCTGTCCGAGCGCGACGGCGCGCCGGTCTTGATCTGTCCGCAGCCGGTGGCCACCGCGAGGTCGGCGATCGTCACGTCCTCGGTCTCGCCCGAGCGGTGGCTCATCACGGCCGTGTAGCCGGCCTCGCGGGCCATTGCGATCGCGGACAGGGTCTCCGAGAGGGTGCCGATCTGGTTGACCTTGATCAGGATCGAGTTCGCCACTCCCAGCTCGATGCCCCGGCTCAGGCGCTCGGTGTTGGTGACGAACAGATCGTCCCCCACCAGCTGCACCGAGCTCCCCAGGCGCTCGGTGAGCGCCTTCCACCCGGCCCAGTCCTCCTCGTCCATGCCGTCCTCGATCGAGACGATCGGATAGCGCGCCGCCAGGTCCACCCAGTAAGCGGCCAGCTCCTCCGCGCTCAGCGTGCGTCCCTCGTGCTCGAGCACGTAGCCACCGTCGCGGTAGAGCTCGCTGCAGGCGGGATCGAGCGCAATCGACACGTCGACGCCGGGCTGGAAGCCGGCGGCCTCGATACCCGCCACGAGCACCCGCAGGGCATCCTCGTTGGAGTCCAGGTCGGGGGCAAAGCCGCCCTCGTCGCCGACGGTGGTGCCCAAGCCGCGCGCGCGCAGGGTGCCCTTCAGGGCGTGGAAGACTTCGGTGCCCATGCGCAGGCTCTCGGAGAAGCTCTCGGCGCCGCATGGCACAACCATGAACTCCTGAAAGTCCACCTTGTTGTCGGCATGCGCGCCGCCGTTGAGCACGTTCATCATCGGCACCGGCAGCACCCGCGCCGACTCGCCGCCCAGATAGCGCCACAGCGCCAGACCCTCCTCCGCCGCCTGCGCGTGCGCCGCCGCCAGCGACACGCCGAGGATCGCGTTGGCGCCCAGCCGCGACTTGTCCGGCGTGCCGTCGAGCGCGATCAGCGCCTGGTCGAGGCCGCGCTGGTCGGAGGCGTCGATGCCGGTGACGGCCGCGGCGATCTCGCCGTTTGCGTTCGCCACCGCACGTGTCACGCCCTTGCCCTGCCAGCGCTCGCCGCCGTCGCGCAGCTCCTTTGCCTCGAACTCGCCGGTCGAGGCCCCCGAGGGCACCGCCGCGTGGCCGTGGGCGCCGGAACGCAGCCCCACCTCGACCTCGACCGTCGGGTTGCCGCGGCTGTCGAGGATCTGGCGGGCGTGGACGCGCTCGATCTGACTCATCCGCGCGGCCCGTCGCCGGCGCGGATCCTGCGCGCGCGCTTCACCGTGAGAGTCCGCTCACCGTGCGAGTCAGCATGCACCGTGTGAGTCCGAATGCGTGCCACCGTGTGAGTCCGAGTGCGTGCCACCGTGTGAGTCCGCTTCACCGGCATCACCGGGGCCGGGCTATTTGGTGGTGCTGGGCGCCGTGGTGGCGGGCGCCGTGGTGGTCTGCGCCGGCGTGGTCGTCTGCGGGACCGCCGTGCCGGTACCCGTGGTCGCGGGCGTCTTGGGCGCTTTGTAGCTCTTGCAGTCCATCACCACGTAGCCCGCGCGGCATTCCGTCTTGTTCGTCCACGTTTTTTTGAATTCCTTGACGAACTTGGCGAGCGCCGCCTGCTGCTGGGTGGCGGTCAGCTGCTGCTTGATCGAGGCCTGCGCCTGCGCGAGCGTCTGCTGGCTGCCCCGCGTGGTGCTCTTGACTTCGTAGATGTAATAGCCGAAGGGCGTCTTCACCGGGCCGCTCAGCTTGTTCAGGGGCGCGGAGAAGATCGCTGTGTTCAGCGCCGCCTCCTCCTGACCCTTGGCCACCCCGGTCAGCAGGCCGCCTTTGGCCTTGCTCGTGGGGTCGATCGAGACGCTCTTGGCGACGCTCGCGAAGCTCTTGCCGGATTCGATTTCCTTCTTGGCCGCCTTTGCCGCCGCTTCGGTCTTGGTGAGGATGATCGCCACGTTGCGCTTTTCCGGCGTGCCGAAGCGCTGCTGGTTTTGCTTGTAGTACTTTTCGATTTCGGCCTTGGTGGGGGCGCCTTTGCCCTTGGCGATCTTCTGCTGGATTTTCGAGGACATCATGTTCAGCTTCACGCGCAGCAGCAGATCGGAGACGGTCTGGCCCGAGGTCGCGAGGAATTTTTCGAATTCCGCCGGCTTGGGGAACTGCTGGTTCTTGATTTTTTCGAATTCCTTCTTGACTTCCTGGTCGGAGATCTTCACGCCCAGGTGAGAGCCTTCGCCGATCACCCACTCCGAGGAAATCAGGAAGCCGAGCACCTCCTGCTGCAGCGACTGGTACTGCTGCTGGCACTGGGCCTTGAGCTGCGCCGACGTCGGCTTGGCCTGGCCCTTGGCCGGCTTCGGCGCGGTCGCTTCCAGATGCGCGATGCAGTTCGTGAAGTTCGGCGGATCGGGCACGACGGGCTTGGGCGCCGTTTTGCCGGGAGCCGCGGTCGCGCTCGAAGCGGCTGCGACCGACAGCCAATGTTCGAACGTGGATTTCGTGATCGGGTTGCCGCCGACCTGGACGACCGCGTTGCTGGGGATGCCCCCACCACACGCCGCGAGGGCGAGTGAGGCAAAGAAAACGGCGCCAAGCGCCGGTATGCAGCGGAGTAGCTTTGACACAACGCGGGCACTCTAGCGGATACGCCCTAACCCGTGCTTAAAGAAGTCCCGAGCAGTTCCTAAAGACCGCTCAATAAGTGCGCTACATGCGCGCTCATGGGGCTTCACGGCTGATCGCCAGGAGCACGTCGGCCGCCCTGACGACGGTTGGGAAGCGCTCCTTGCCCTCCTTGGGCACCCGCAGCGAGACCTGCGAGCGACCAGATTCGAAGAGCGCCTCGGGCAGCTCTTGGCGCAGGCGCTTGGCGCGTGCCGAGTCGAGCTCGACCGGCGTCACCGCCAGGCGATCGCCCCGGAAGCTGACCGTCCGCACCCCCGCTTGGCCGAACTTGATGCGCGCGCGCTGCAGCGCCAGCAGGTTCTGAAGCGGCTCCGGCACCGGTCCGAAGCGATCCTCGAGCTCCTCGCGCAGGCGCTCGACATCGGCCACCTCGAAGGCCCCCGCCACGCGGCGGTGCACCTCGATCTTGGCCTGCTCGTAGGGGACGTAATCGGCGGGGATGTAGGCGTCGACGTTCACGTCCAGGCGCACGGGCTCGGCCGGCTCGGGTGGGTGGGATCCATTCTCTCCTTCGCCCCCCTGCCCATCGGCGGCATGGACCGCTTCGTCGAGCATCTGCATGTACAGCTCGAATCCGAGCGCCGCGACGTGCCCGGACTGCTCGTCGCCGAGCAGGTTGCCCGCGCCGCGGATCTCCAGGTCGCGCATCGCGATCTTGAACCCCGACCCCAGCTCGGTGTAGTCCGAGAGCGCCGACAGCCGCTGGGCGGCTTCCGGCGTGAGCGCGGCGGCCGAGTCGTAGAGCAGGTACGCGTAGGCGCGCTCGCGACTGCGCCCGACCCGCCCGCGGATCTGGTAGAGCTGGGCCAGGCCGAAGGCGTCCGCGTGCTCGACGATCAGCGTGTTCGCCTGCGGGATGTCGATCCCCGACTCGATGATCGACGTGCACACGAGCACGTCGGCGCCGCCGCGCAGGTAGTCCATCATCACCTCCTCCAGCTCGCCCTCGGCCATCTGCCCGTGGGCGACCGCAAAGCGCACGTCCGGGCACATCGCCCGCAGCCGCTCGGCCGTCTCGTCGATCGTGTCGACCCGGTTGTGCAGGAAGAAGGCCTGCCCGTCGCGCTCGTGCTCGCGCAGGATCGCGCGCTTGACGAGCTCCTCCTCGTACTCGCCCACGTACGTCTTCACCGGCCGGCGGCCTTCGGGCGGCGTCTCGATCACCGAGATGTTGCGCAGCCCCGCCAAGGACATCTGCAAAGTACGCGGGATCGGCGTGGCCGACATCGAGATCACGTCCACCTTCAGCTTCAGCTGGCGTAGGAGCTCCTTCTGCTTGACCCCGAAGCGCTGCTCCTCGTCGACGATCAACAGCCCGAGATCCTTTGCGCGGACGTCGCGCGAGAGCACGCGGTGGGTGCCGATCAGGATGTCCACCCGTCCGTCGGCGAAGCCCTTGATCGCGGCTTTCTGCTCGGCCGCGGAGCGGAAGCGGGAGACGTGCTCGAGCGTGAACGGGTAGTCGGCCAGGCGCTCGGTGAACGTGCCGAAGTGCTGCTGGGCGAGGATCGTCGTCGGCACGAGCATCAACACCTGCTTGCCCTCGTTCGCCGCCTTGAACGCCGCGCGCAACGCCACCTCGGTCTTGCCATAGCCGACGTCACCGCAGATCAACCGGTCCATCGGCTGCGGCGCTTCCATGTCCGCCTTGACCAGCTCGATCGCCTCGCGCTGGTCGGGCGTCTCGGTGAACGGGAAGCGCTCCTCGAACTCGCGCTGCCAGTCGGAGTCCGGCTCGAAGGCGTGCCCCAGCCGCCGCCGGCGCTCGGCGTACAGGCTGAGCAGCTCGCCCGCCAGCTCCTGCGCGGCGCGCCGCGCGCGCGCCTTCATCGTGTCCCAGCGCGTGCCCCCCAGCTTGCTCAGCGGCGGATGCTCGCCACCACCGCCGACGTAGCGCGAGATCTTCGCCAGCTGCTCGGTCGGCACGAACACGCGGTCGTCGCCCTGATATTCCAGGTAGAGGTAGTCGCGCGTGACGTTCGCGACGGTCCGCGTCTCAAAGCCCGCGAAGCGCGCCACGCCGTGGTCCTCGTGCACGACGATGTCGCCCGTGCGCAGCTCCGTGAAGGAGCGCAGCGCGCCCCGGCGGGCGCCGCCCTGACCGCCGCCCTGCCCATCGAGGCCCGGACCGTGGCCACGCTCAGCCCGGCGGCGGCGCAATAGACGGTGCTCGGGGAAGACCGCGAGCTTCAGCCCGGGCGCGACGAAGCCCTCGCGCAGCGACGCCGTGGCAAAGCGCAGCGACGGCTCGAGCACCTGCCGGCCGACGTCGACGTCCTCGCCCAGCCAGGTCGCCTGCAGGCGACCGAGGTTGTAGGCCGCGCGCTCGCCCTCGCCGCGCTGGGGGAAGGCCACGACCGTGCGATAGCCCGAGCGCACGAGCTTCTCGAGCTCCGGCTCGGCCTCGCCGAGCGAGCGCGCCGCCGTGTCGGCGGTTTGCGCGCGCAGCTCGATCTCCTGACCGCCGGAGATCGAGGACAGCCAGATCCGCGCGCGCTCGCGCAGGGTCGCTTCGATCTGCTCGGGGCTCACGTACAGGTGGTGGGCATCCTCGTCCTGGAAGGCCGCGCAGACATCGGTCCAGTGGTCGCTCAGCGCCGGCGCGAGCTCCTCCTCGGCGCCGAGGAGCAGCTGCGTGTCCGGGCCGAGCAGGTCGAGCAGCGCGCCGAAGCGCTCCACCGGCAAGAGCTCGGCGATGTCCGGCCGGTTCGACGGATCCTCGAGCGCGGCGATCTCCGCCAGCTCACGGTGCTCGGCCGCGAGCTCCGCCGCGGGCGCGATCTCCACCTCCGCCACCTCGCCGAGCGAGCGCTGGGTGAAGGTCGAGAACCAGCGCAGCGACTCGATCTCCAGGTCGAACATGTCCACCCTCACGGCGCGCTCCTCGGTCGCCGGGAAGACATCGAGCAGCCCGCCGCGCAACGCGAACTGCCCGCGCTCCTCCACCTGCTCGACCCGTTCATACCCCGCCGCGACGAGCTCCCCGGCGCACTCGTCCAGGTCGAGCAGCTCGCCCACCCGCAACGTGAACGAGTGCGGGCGCAGGGCCGGGTCGGGCACCTTCTCCGACAGCGCGACCGCCGAGACGACGACGACGGGTGGCTCCAGCTGTGTGTCCGCGGGAGCACTCCCCTCCCCACCGGGCGGGTTGGCCTTGCCGCCGGGCGGGTTGGCCTTCAATCCCTCCCCGCCGCCGGGCGAGGCCTCTGATCCCGTGCCATCGCCCGCGGCCAGCAGCGCGTCGAGCGCCGCCACGCGCAGGCCGACCAGATGCGGTGGTGGCGTCAGGTGCGACTCATACGCAACGCCGCGCGAGGGGTAGTAGCGCACCTGTCGCGGCGCCAGCCAGGCGCGCAGGTCCGCGGCCATATCGCGCGCCGCGCGATCGTCGCCGACGATGACCAGCGTCGGGCGCGCCCGCTCGGCCGGGCCGATGTCGGCGAGCGCGGCGATCGCGTACGGCCGCAGCGAGGCCGACACGAATGCGTGGCCCCCCTCCTGCGCCAAGCGCTGGGCCGCGGCGTCCTCTTCGATCAGCCCTAACAGCGAGCGCAGCGCCATCCTCTACTCGGACCCTCCCGCGAGCACCCGTTCGACCGCCCGCACGCCCTGCTCGATCAGCTCGGAAACCTCCGTCTGGGGCTCGCGAAAGCGCCCGAGCACGTACCCGGAGACGATCTCCGGGTCGGTGCTGCGCGGCCGCCCGACGCCCAGGCGCACGCGCATGAACTCAGCGCCGCCGAGCTCCCGCTTGATCGACTTCAGCCCGTTGTGACCGGCCAGCCCCCCGCCCAGGCGGGCGCGCACCGCGCCGAACGGCAGATCGATCTCGTCATGCACGACCAGCACCCGCGCCAAAGGAAGCTTGTAAGAGCCGCGCGCCGGGCCGACCGAAAGACCGGCATCGTTCATGTACGTCTGCGGCCACAGCAGCGCCACGCGCGGGGAGGCGGGAACACCGCCCGCAAGAGCACCGCCCGACCCGCCACCAGAGGAGCCGGCGAGGGGCTCGCCCGAGGACAAATCGAGGGGCTCGACCGAGGACAAACCGAAGGGCTCGACCGAGGACAAACCGAGGGGCTCGACCGAGGCGAGGCTCACGCGACCCTCGGCGATCCTGCCTTTGAAGCGCTCCTTCGGCCGCCTGAGATCCCAACGCTCAGCGAGCGCGTCGGCCACCGCAAAGCCGACGTTATGGCGCGTGCCGTCGTACTCACGACCGGGGTTGCCGAGTCCGACAATCAGCCAGTCGATGGCCGCGCCGCCGCCAGCAAACGGTCGCCGCAGGAGCTACTCCCCGCCGTCGGAGGAGGAGGAGGAGGAGGAGGAGGAGGAGGAGGAACTCTCGGAGGCGCCCTCGGCGGTCTCGCCCTCGGCCCCCTCGCCGACGAGCTCCGTCTCGGACTCGACCTCCTCCTCGGCCTCGACCTGCAGGCGGGGCGGGGAGAGGGTCACGATGACCGTCTCCTCGAGCTCGTCGAGCAGCGTCACTCCGTCCGGTACGGCAACGGCCGTGAGCAGCAGTGTGTCGCCGATCACCATCTCGCTGACGTCGTGGACGATCGACTCGGGGATCGCCGTGGGCAGCGCCTCGACGTTCAGCTCGCGCGTGATCTGCTCGAGCACGCCGCCCTCCTTCACGCCGGGCGCGTCCTCGGTGCCGGTCAGCTCGAGTGGCACGACCGCGTGGATCGCCTGATCGAGGCGCACTCTGAGCAGGTCGACGTGGACCGTCTCGCCGCGCACCGGGTCGCGTTGGGCCTCCTTCAGCACCACCGGGGTCGCCTGCTTGCCGTCGACGCTCAGATCGAGCACCGCGCCGGAGCGGGCGAGGGCGAGACGCAGCTCGCGGGCGTCGGCGTCGAAGCCGACCGCGTCGCCGGCGCCGCCATAGAGGACCCCGGGCACGCGGCCGCCGCGGCGCAGGCGGCGCGCCGCGCGCGAACCCTCCGCGGAGCGACTCGTCACATCCAGCTTGGTCGTCGTCGTGTCGGCCATGATCGGAGCGTGACTCTAGCAATCTCCTTCATTGGGGATCGGCGCGCCGATCGATAGGAGCGTGACGGAGATGCCCTTAAGGAAGTTCCCTGTGCGCCGCACCTCGACGCACTGCACGATCGGCGGCTCGCCGATCACCGTCCAGGCCACGCGCGTCTTGCCCGTGGCGCCGCTCAGCGCATAGGCCGTCGCCGAGTTGAGCGTCAGGATCTTCACCGCCCCCTGCCTGCGCAAGCTCGCCGCGTTCGCGCGCGTCCGCGCCACGCACGCCGCGCTCCGCCTGCAGCCGGCCTGCCCGGCCAGCATCCCCTGCACGTTCCCGGCCGCCTGCGCCTGCAGGACCGCCAGCACGTCATCGCGTTCGACGCCCTCCGCCGAGAGAAACCGCGCCAGCACGCCGCTGATCGCCAGGAACAGGATCGCCCCCACGACGATCGCCGCGATCCGCCGGCCGCGCGGTATCGCAAACCACCACGACGAAGGGCCGTGTCGCCGTGCAGCCGCTTGCGGGGTCGCCGGCTCTGGGGGAGCGCCTTCGCTCAGAACAGCTGGTTCTCGCCGCCGAAGACCTCGCTCACCGAGTCGTCGATGAAGATGCGACGGATCGAATCGGTGAGCAGCTCCGCGCACGGCAGCACCCTGATGTTCGCCGGTCGCTGCGGGCTTACCGGGATCGTGTCGGTGACCACGATCTCCTCCAGCCCCGAGGTGCTCAGGTTCTCAAACGCGCCGCCCGAGAAGACGCCGTGGGTGGCCGCCGCGTACACGCGCGCCGCGCCTTCCTCGAGCACCGTCCGCGCGGCCGCCTTGAGCGTCCCGGCGGTGTCGATCATGTCGTCCACGATCACCGCCGTCTTGCCTTTCACGTCGCCGATCACGTAGCCGATCTCCGCGACCTGCTGGGCGGGACGCTCCTTGTCGAGAATCGCCAGCTCGGCGCCGATCTTCAAGGCGAATTTCTTGTTCAGCTTGACGCGTCCGGCATCCGGCGCGACGACCACCAGATCGGAGAGGCCGAGATCGCCGAAGTACTGGGTGAGCATGAACAGCGCGGTCATGTGATCGACGGGCTTGGAGAAGAAGCCCTGGATCTGGCCGGCGTGCAGGTCCATCGTCAGCACCCTGTCGGCCCCCGCCGCCTCGAGCATCCGGGCGACCATTCGCGCGGAGATCGGCTCGCGCGGCGAGGACTTCTTGTCCTGTCTGGAGTACCCGAACCAGGGCGTCACGGCGATCACCCGGTGGGCCGAGGCGCCGACCGCGGCATCGATCATGAACAGCAGCTCCATCAGCGAGTCGTTCGCCGTCACCCCCGTCTGCGGGTTGCCGCAGGTGGGCTGCACGATGAACACGTCGGCGCCCCTGATCGAGTCCTCGTAGCGGCAGTAGACCTCGCCGTTGGAGAACGTCTTGAGCGTCACCGGACCGAGGTCGACGCCGAGCTTGTCGGCGATGTCCACGGCGAGCTGCGGGTTCGCGCGCCCGCTGAAGAGCATCAGCCGCTTGTTGTAGTCAAACGGCAGGCTTGTTTGCGAGGACTTCGCACGCGTGTCCATCGCGCTGCTCATCGTGCCCCGGAGTGTAAACGTCGCGGGCGACATGCCGAACTCATCGCGGCCTGCCCTGGTTCGCTCCCTCACGGCCTGCCCTGTTTCGCCCGGTCACGACATCCCCCTGGGTTCGCTCCGTCACGACTTGCCTTTGTCTCGCGCGGCATACCCCTCGATGTTCGTCTGCCTGGCCCGGGCCATCCCCAGCGCGCCGGGGGGGACGTCCTCGGTGATCGTCGAGCCGGCGCCCGTATAGGCCTCGTCGCCGAGTGTGACCGGCGCCACGAACGACACGTGCACGCTGCTGCGCACACGCTCGCCGATCGTCGTGCGGTGCTTGTTGGTGCCGTCGTAGTTGGCGGTGATCGTGCTGGCGCCCAGGTTGGTTCCCGCGCCCACGTCCGCGTCGCCGATGTAGGACAGGTGGGGGACCTTCGCGCCGGGACCGATGTCGGAGTTCTTGATCTCCACGAACGTCCCCGCCTTGGCGCCCGCGCGCAGGATCGTGCCGGGACGGAGATAGGCGAACGGCCCGACGCTGACGCCGTCCTCGAGCAGGCAGTCCACCAGGTAGGAGTGCCGGACGGTGCAGCCGGAGCCGATCGACGTGCGCCCGGAGATCGTGGTGAACGGCTCGATCACGGTGTCCTGGCCGATCTCCACGCCGACGTCGATGACGGTCGCGGCGGGGTCGAGGATCGTGACTCCCGCGCGCATGTGCCGCTCGTGGATCGCTTGCTGGGCGAGCTGGCGCACCCGCGCCAGCGCCACCCGGTCGTTGACCCCGAGCACCAGCCCGTGGTCGGCGACCACGTGGGCCGCAACCGCCTGCCGATCGGCGGTGAGGATGTCGAGGACCTGCGGCAGGTACAACTCGCCCTGCGCGTTCTCGGCGCTCAAGCGCGGTAGCGCCGCCTGCAGCGCGCCGGCGTCGAAGGCGTAGATGCCGGCGTTCACCTCACGGATCTCGAGCTCCGCGGCGCTCGCGTCGCCGTCCTTCTTCGTCTCCACCACCCGCTCAACCGCGCCGCCCGGGCCACGCACAACCCGGCCGTAGCCGCGCGGATCCTCGAGCACCGTCGTCACGATCGTGGCCGCCGCGCCACTTTGGGCGTGCGCCTCGACCAGCTCCCGGATCGCGTGCGCGCCGACGAGCGGCACATCGCCACTGAGGACGACCACCGTCGCCCCGGGATCGAGGCGTGAGTCCAGCTCGGCCAGGGCCGCGACAACCGCGCCGCCGGTGCCGTCCGAGCGCGGCTGCACGACCAGCTCCACCGCCGCGGGCAGCACCGCCTCGAGCGCCCGCCGGGGCGAGTCGACCACGACCACCGTCGCGGCCCCGGCCTCCAGCGCCGCGTGCACAGGCCATAGAACCATCGGCCTGCCGCACAGCTCGTGCAGCACCTTCGGCCTCTGCGAGCGCATGCGCGTCCCCTGGCCCGCGGCGAGGATCAGGACCGTCGGAGCCGGAGTCACTCCGGAGATGCTAGCTCTATTCACTTTTCCCGCCCTTCAGGGAGGCAATGTCGCATGCGACATTGCCGGCAGGGCCGCATGCGGCCCTGCCACGGAGCCGCACATGTGCGGCTCCGCCGGCGGCGCATGCGCCGCCGGAACAGAACTGGGGAGCAGGAGTTCGAGAGCGTGGGGGGAGCAGGCTCCCCCCACGAGCCCCCCACCTGAGATACCTACACGACTGGCGAGGACGACTGGGGAGCAGGGATTCGAACCCCGATTCTCAGGACCAAAACCTGATGTCCTGCCATTGGACGACTCCCCAAGGGGTCCGTACATCGTCGCACGCGCGCCCGTCGCCGAGGGTCGTGGCCGCGATGGCAAGACTGGACGGGCCTTCACCTCGACAGCACACTTCGATCTCCTGCTTCTGCAAGGATGCCGGCACTCTGTTCTGGGGAGCGCGGACATTGGGGAGGAACATCGGTGGCCTGCGCGGCGCGGCGCCGTCGCTCCTTGTCGCGGTGTTGGGGGTGTTCGCCGCCGTTGGGGCGATACCCGCGAGCGCACTGGCCACGGGTGCGAAGGCAAAGGCGAAGCGGAAACCGGCCCCCTGCGCGCAGGCCAACCTGCAGCCCAGCGCCGCCAACGCGGCGAAAATCGACGCGGCGACGCTGTGCCTGATCGACCGGACGCGGAGCGCCAACCATTTGCGTCCGCTGCGGGCCAACCGCGAACTGCAGTCGGTGGCGAGCTCGGAGACGGTCGGTTTGGTGGGCGGGAACTATTTCAGCGACGCAAGCCCCACCGGGCAGTCGTCTTTGGCGCTCGTCGCCGCGATCCCCTATGGAGCGCACGCGGCGAGGCTCTCCACCGCGCAGAACCTCGGCTGGGGCACGCTCTCCGACGCCACTCCGGCGGGCATGGTCGCGGCTTGGATGAGCTCCCCTCCACATCGGGAAGTCATCCTCACCGCCCAGTTCCGCGACGCCGGCGTCGGTGTGGTGCCCGCCGTGCCGCCCGTCCTCGGGCAGGGCTCGCCGGGGGCGACCTACGCCGTCGAGTTCGCCGTGCGCAGTCGTCACTAGGCGCGCCGGGTAGACCGCCGGGGACGCGACCGCCTCGGCGCCGGCCGGAACCGCAGAGAACGCAACCGCTCAGCACGCCGGCCGAGCCCGCGGGGAACGCGACCGCTAAGCGCGGCGGGCAGAACCGCGGGGGACGCGACCGCTAAGCGCGCCGTACAGACCCACGGGACGCGAGCGCTAAGCGCGCCGGGCCGACCCGCGGGGGACGCGACCGCCCTCGGCGCCGGCCTCGAGCGCGGGGCCGCCGGCGGAGGAGATGCCGAGCACGCGCATCGACTTGAGCCCGAGGCTGAGCTTCTCGCGACCGTCGCTGGAGGAGACGTCGAGCCCGGAGAGCTCGCGCACGCGCTCCAGGCGGTAGTAGATCGTGTGGCGGTGTGTGAACAGCCGCTGGGCGGTGCCCGCGACGTTGCCGTCGGCCTCGAGAAAGGTCTCGAGCGTGCGCATCAGATCGGTCTCATACTGCTCGTCGTAGGCGACCAGCGGCTCGACCGTCTCTGCGTAGAAGCGCTGCAGCTCGGCGGGGTTCTCGCTCATCGCCGAGAGGAGCAGCCGGTAGGCGCCCGTCTGCTCGAAGGCCAGCGCGGGGCCGTCGGAGCCGCCCTGGGCGACGTTGGCCGCGAGCAGCGCCTCGCTGACCGCGCGCGCGAGATCGGCCGGATCGGTGGCGATCCGGCTGCGCCCGAGCGCGAACGCATAGCCCTGAAGCCCGGCCTCCATCTCGCGCAGGACCGCCTCGGCGGCGCGCGCGGCGGTCGGCTCCTCGCCGCCGGGCACCAGCAGCAGGACCTCGGCGCCGACGGTCCCCTCGCGCTCGGAGAGAGCGGCGATCGAGCGGTTCACGACGGCGCGCGCGCCGCGCTCGGCGACCGCGCGCACGCGTGCCCGCCAGCCCTCGTCGGTGGGGGCTTGGGGCAGGGCGCGGGCGACGATCACGCTCGCTCCGTCCTGCACTTCCAGCGACAGGCCGCGCGCCTGGGCGATCACCTCCTCGCGCTCGCTCAGCTCGCGCCGGAGAAGCGCGCCGAGGAAGTCCGCGGCGGCCGTCTCGGTGGCCCGCTCCGGCGCGCGCACCCGCTCGACCTCCGAGGCGATCATCGTCACGAGCAGCCGGCGCATCGAGGCGCTCGGCTCGGTCTTCGCGCGCATCAACAGCGTGCCGACGACCGCGTCGGCCAGACGCAGGGGAATGCTGCTCACGCCCTCCCCCTGGGAGAGCAGCGAGCGCTCGTCCGCGGGCGAGCGCGCGGCCACCGCGAGCGTCGCCCCCCAGGCGTCGGTCACCGCGAGGCTCGCCTCCAGCGCCTTGCCGGCCGCGCGCACAACCTCGGGCAGGCCCGCCCCCGATTCGACCGCCTCGGTGATCGCGTCGAGCGCCGCGAACTCGCCGCCTTGGCCGCCCGCGGGTCCGGCGCTCTGCTTGGGATCGAGCGGTGGATCGGGCATCGCGGGTGGATCGGGCATCGCAGTCGAATCGGGCATCGCAGTCGAATCGGGCATCGCGGGTGGATCGGGCATCGCGGGCGAGTCGGGCATGCTCGTCATCGCCGGGGCTAGCCCCAGTAGTAGAGGGCGGCAAGCGCCCCGGCGGCGCCGGCGCCGACGAACACCGCGAGCACGTACAGCGAGAGGATGCTCGCGGCGACCCGCTCCCAGAGGCGCGAGTACGCGGTCCATGCCGGCACGAGAATCAGGCCGGCGTAGAGCGCCAGCGCGAACACACCCGCACAGCCGCCGACGAGGTAGTTGATGTCCGTCCTGCTCATAGGCTCGGCCCAATTGTGACCTACAGGGAGGTCACACGCGCGAAGGCCAGGTCCACCGTCGTGGCACAGACCGGCGCGGGCAGGCCGGCCGCGCTCCGCTCGGTTGCCAGGCCGGCGGTGGCGCGTTCGGCCCGGCCAAGGCCGTTGGCGCGGAGGAACAGTCCCACGACGGTCGGCCCCGAGCCGCTCACGAACACCTCCTCCGCACCCGCCTCGCGCGCCTGGACGAGCGCGTCTGAGATCGCGGGGCAGAGCGAGATGGCGGCCGGCTGGAGGTCGTTGTGGAGCAGCTCCTTGACGGTCGGGACCGGCGCCCCGAGCTCGAGCGCCGCGGTCAGGGCGAGGCGGCGCTGTTCGAGCTCCTGGGGCGCGCGCCCCAGGCCGAGCCGGTCGGCCTCGGCGTAGACCGCCCCGCTGGAGAGCTGGGCGGCGACCGGCAGGACGAGCACTCCGAACGGCCGGCTTGAGTCGGGCAGCTCCCGCAGGCGCTCGCCCGCGCCCGTGGCCAGCCAGCGAGCGGGGGCGATCTGCGCGGGCACGTCCGCGCCGAGCGCCGCCCCCAGCTCGCGCAGCAGCGCCTCGTCGCCGAGCCCCGAGGCGTGCCTGGCCAGACGCAGCGCGGCGGCCGCGTCGGCCGAGCCGCCCGCGAGCCCGGCGGCCACGGGAATCCGCTTGGCGATCTCCAGTCGCAGTGGCGGCGCCTCCCAGCCGGTGGCCACGCGAAACGCATCCAAGGCCGCGCGCGCGAGGTTCTCGCTCGGCGGGCCGGGGACGCCGGGGCAGACGACCTCGTCCTCGCTCGCCCCCGCCGGCGCGAGCGCGAGCGTCAGCTCGTCGGCGAGGGAGATCGCCTGCATGACCGTCACCAGCTCGTGCCTGCCGTCCTCCGCCCGGGTCGGCCCGAGCGACAATCCGAGGTTGATCTTCGCCGGCGCGAGCGCCCGCGCGGGGAGGGCGAGCTCGTTCATAGCGAGAGCAGGCGCGCGAGCGCGCGGAAGTCCTCGGGAGAGAGGCGCTCGGCGCGCACGTCCGCGGGGTGGCCGAGCTGCTCCAGCGCTTGGCGCACCTCCTGACGGGAACTGGCTCCGCCCCGGCCGGACAGCGCGAGCGAGCCGACCAAGGTCTTCCGCCGATGCGCGAACGCCCCATTGACAAGGCCTCGCAGGGCTCTCGTGGCCGCCTGTTCACGTCTGCGCATTCCAACCAGCACCGAGTCGACGTTCGGCACCGGGTGAAACACCGTGCGCGGAATCGATCTCAGCACCTGTACCTCGCAGGCGAGCTGCGCGATCACCGAAGGCACGCCGTAGGCGCCGCTCCCGGGCTTTGCCGCCAACCGCTCGCCGACCTCGCGCTGGGCCATCGCCACCCAGCTGGTCACGCTTACCATCTCCTCGATCGTGCGCAGCAGTGCGCTTGCCGCCACGCCGTAGGGCAGGTTCGCGACGACCTTCGTCGGCTCCGGGCACAGCCCGCTCAGATCCAGCGTCATCACATCGCCCCAGTGCACGGTCACGTTCTCAAGTCGCCCCACAGCGTCGCCCAGCGCATCCTCCAAGCGCCTGTCCAGCTCGATCACGTGCACGTGTTGGACGCGTTCGGCAAGGTACTCAGACAAGACACCCAAGCCGCCGCCGATCTCCAGCACGGTGTCCTCCATGCCCAGTTCCGCCGCGCGGCCGATCACGCCGAGGATGTTCGAGTCGATCAGGAAATTCTGGCCCAGGTCTCGATCGGGGCGCACGCCGAACTGCTTCAGCCGTCGCAGGCTGGGCTGGACGGGAACGACATCGGGCTCGGCGCCCTTCACCAACCGAACACCCGCTCCGCGTTGCGCTCCAGCGCGACGCCGAGCTCCTCCGGGGAGACCCCGCGCAGCTGTGCGAGGAAGGCGACGGTGTGGGCGACGAAGGCCGGCTGGTTGGGCTCCTTACGGACCGCCTGGGGCGTGAGATAGGGGGCGTCGGTCTCCACCAGCAGACGATCCGCGGGGACCTGGCGCGCGGCCTCGGCCAGCGGGGCGGCGTTCTTGTAGGTGACGTTGCCGGCGAACGAGATCTGATAGCCGCGCTCCAGGCACTCGGCCAGGCGCGGAGGCATCGAGAAGCAGTGGATCACGACGCTGAGGCCGTCGGCTTCGCGCGCGAGCTGGTCGAGCGTGGCGTCGTCGGCGGCGCGCGTGTGAATCGTCAGCGGCTTACCGGTCTCGCGCGCGAGCGCGATCTGCGCGGCGAACGCGCGCTCCTGGTCGGAGCGGGGCGCGAGGTCGCGGTAGAAGTCAAGGCCGGTCTCGCCGATCGCCACGCAGCGGGGATGTGCGGCGAGCGCGCGCAGTTCGGCCTCCTCGGCGCCGTCGAAGCCCCGCGCTTCGTTCGGATGCACGCCGACGGCCGCGTACACATGTGGAAACGCCTCGGCCGCCGCGAGCGCCGCGCGCGAGGAGGCGCCGTTGGTGCCGACCGTGAGCATGCGCGTGACACCGACGGCTTCCGCCGCGGCCACCAGCTCGGCGTCCGGCGGCTCGCAGAGGTGGAGATGTGTGTGGGAATCGATCACAGTGGAAAAAACCTCTTTTGGGAGACCAGGCCGCGCGTGTAGCGCAGGATGGCAAGTGATACCGGCCTCATCGCGCCGCGCCGCCCGAAGTATTCGTCATCGTCCCGGTCAGGACTCCTTGGGAAAGAGTGACTCGATCTTGACCACGCGCTCGATCTTGCCGGCCCCGAGCGTGGCTCCCTGGAGTGAGAGATCGGGGGCGCCGAGCGCGGCGAGCAGCCGCTCGGAGCTCGTCGGGAGGTAGGGCCAGAGCAGCACCGCGACGACGCGCAGGCCCTCGGCGAGCGTGGTGAGCACGCGGTCGAGCTCGCCCGCACGGGACTCGTCCTTGGCGAGCTGCCACGGCGCCTGCTCCTCGACGTAGCGGTTTAGGCGGCGCACCCGCTCCCAGATCTCCTCCAGCGCGAGCGTCAGCTCGGCGCGGTCGATCAGCTCCGAGACGCGCGCGGAGAGGCCATCGAAATCGGGCACGAGCACGGGGTCCAGCCCACCCACGAGGTCCAGCCCGCCCACGGGGTCCAGCCCGCCCACGGGGTCCGAAGCGCCCGTGGGGTCCGGCGCGCCCGCGGGGTCCGGCGCGCCCGCCGGCAGGGCCCCGTCGCGGTAGCGGACGATCATCGCGAGCGTGCGACTGGCGAGATTGCCGAGATCGTTCGCCAGCTCGCTCGCGTAGCGCTGCTCGAAGGCGGCGGTGGAGACCGAGCCGTCCTGACCGAAGGGCACGTCGCGGAGTAGGTAGAAGCGCAGCGCGTCGGCGCCGAAGCGCTCGATCACGGCGAACGGGTCGAGCACGTTGCCGAGCGACTTCGACATCTTCTCCCCATCCATCAGGAGATAGCCGTGGACGAAGATCCGTTGCGGCAGCTCGAGCTCGGCTGCCATCAGCAGCGCGGGCCAGTAGATCGCGTGAAAGCGCAGGATGTCCTTGGCGATCACGTGGTAGCTGGCCGGCCAGAACTTGGACGTCAGATCCTCGCCCAACCCCTCGCCCTCCGCCTTGGCGCCCAACCCCTCGCCCATCACCCCTGAGCCCAACCCCTCGCCCAGCACCGGGTTCATCGACGGCGCGGGTGCGTAGGAGAGTGCCGAGTAGTAGTTGAGGAGCGCGTCGAACCAGACGTAGAAGACGTGCTCCTCGTCCCAGGGAACCGGCACTCCCCAGGTGAGCTTGTGGCGCGAGAGCGGCACGTCGCGCAGGCCGGAGCGCAGGAACGAGAGCGCCTCGTTGTAGCGCGTGCGCGGCGCGACGAAATCCTCGCGCTCGGCGTAGAGCCGCTCGAGCGGCTCCTGGAAGGCGGAGAGGCGGAAGAAGTAGTTCTCCTCCTGCTCGCGCGTCAGCTCGATGTGGTGAATCGGGCAGCGATTGCCCGCGTCGATTTCATTCTCCGCCTTGAAGTCCGCGCAGCGCGGGCAGTAGGAGCCCTCGTAGGTGCCCTTGTACACGAACCCGTTCTCGCGCACCCGCGCGAGCACCTCCTGGACCTTCGCCATGTGCTGGGGGTCGGTGGTGCGGATGAAGAAGTCGTTCGAGGCGCCGATCTGCGGCAGGAGCGCCTTGAAGCGCTCGGCGTTTTTGTCGGCCAGCTCCTGGGGCTCCAGGCCAAGGGCGTGCGCCGCGTCGGCGACCGGCTCGCCGTGCTCGTCGGTGCCCGTCAGGAAGAACACCTCCTCGCCACGCTGGCGGTGATGGCGCGCGATCGCGTCGACGGCGATCGTCGTGTACGCGTGCCCCAGGTGCGGGGCCGCGTTGACGTAGTAGATCGGGGTGGTCACATAAAAGGACACTGTCGCCTCAGGCTACTGGCGGAGTGCGATGGGAGGCGCGATCCGGTTAGGAGGTAATCTCTGCGAATGGCCCAGAGCGACCGCCTGATCCACGAGAAGGACCGCTGCAAGGTATGCGGCGGAGCGGGCTGGACCTGGTGGACCAAGGACGTACCGCCGCCGGATACCGGGAAGTGGATCGTCTGCCGCGAGTGCGTCGGCACCGGACGGATCGACCACACGGGTCGCAAGCGCCAGAAGCCCACCGAGCCGCCGAGCGCCTAGAGCGCCTCGCCGCCCTCGCGCCGCGGCGCGTCCGTCAACTGCCGGTAGAGCTCGTTCGCGCTCGCACCGGTCAACTTCGCCACGACCTTCGCGGCCGGCCGCGCGCGGGCGCCGGCGTCGACCAATTCCCGCAGCGCGTCGACCGCGCCGGCACCGTCGCCCGCGCGCGCGGGGCGGGCGGGATCCAATCCGACGGGGCGGGCGGGGCGGGCGGGACCTAATACAAGCACCACCTCGCCGCGCGGCGCCTGCGCGTGGTAGTACGCCGCCAGCTCCGCCGCCGTCCCCCGGCGCACTTCCTCGTGCAGCTTCGTCAGCTCCCTGCAGACCGCCAGCGGACGGTCCGGGTCGCGCTCGGCCAGCTGCGCCAGCGTGGCCGTCAGTCGCCGCGGAGACTCGAACGCGACGAGCGTCTCCTCGGCTCGCTCGAGCAGGCGTCCGCGCTCGGCGGCCTTGCGCGGGAGGAACCCGACGAAGCGCCAGCGCTCGGCCGGCAGGCCGGAGGCGACGAGCGCGGTCGATACCGAGCTCGGCCCCGGCAGCACCTCGACCGCGAGGTCCACCTCGATGCACGCGCGCACAAGCGCGAAGCCGGGGTCGGAGACCAGGGGCATGCCGGCGTCGGACACGAGCGCGACCACGGCGCCCACCCGCATCCGCTCCACGAGCTCCGCCGCGCGCGCGCGTTCGTTGTGCTCGTGGTAGCTGACCAGCTTGGCGGCGATCCCGTGACGGTCGAGCAGCACTTTCGTGTGCCGCGTGTCCTCACATGCCACGATGTCGACCTCGCGCAGCGCGGCGAGCACGCGCAAGGTCACGTCCTCGAGGTTGCCGATCGGCGTCGCACAGACAAGCAGGCGTCCGTGACCACCGCCTCCCCCTGCGGTGCCCCCGATCGAGTATCCCTGCGATCCTCGCTCGCTCGACGCAGCCGCAGGATTCTCGCCGTCCATCTCGCAAATATAGGTTGCCCATGCCACCCGATCCCGACCAACCCCCGCGGTACACCCGCTATCGAGCGGGGCGCAGGCTGCTTCCTCGCCGCGAAGAGGACGTCCTGGAGCCGCGCCTTACGCCGCGATCGCAGCGGCGCGCGGACGGGCGCGCGGATGGCCAGGGGGGGCGCGCGGAGGGGCGCACAAATGGCGGCAAAGACGGACGCGCGGACGGCGGAGGGGCAGACGGGCGCGCGTCCAGATGGCGCCACTGGACGAGGCCGAAGCGGATCATCCTCGGCCTGCTCGCGCTCACGGGCGCCTGGCTGGCGCTCTCGCTCGTGCTGTTCCTGATCAGCTCGCACTTCGAGCGCACCGCGCCGCCGGGGGATGTCACCGCCGTGCTCGACCCGGCGGGCTTCCCGCTGACGAGCGCCAACAACATCCTCGTGCTCGGCTCCGATCGGCGTCAGAAGAACTCAAAGGAACCCGGGGCGGAAACCTCGGGGCCGGGTCGCTCGGACACGATCATGCTGATCCGCACCGGCGGCGGGCACGCCGCGCGGCTGTCGATCCCGCGCGACACGGTGATCGAAATCCCCGGGCACGGCCTGCAGAAGGTCAACGCCGCCCATGCCTTCGGCGGACCCGCGCTGTCGATCTCGGTGATCGAGAACTGGCTTCACATCCCGATCAACCACCTGGTCGAAGTGAACTTCGAAAACTTCCCCCAGCTGATCGACGCGATGGGCGGCGTGAGCTACACGGGCGGCTGCATCGTCTCCAAGCTCGACGGCGGCTTCAGCCAGGGCGGCTTCACGCTACGCCTGAGCGCGGGCACACACCACATCGACGGTAAGCAGGCGCTGGCGCTGGCGCGCACCCGAGAGAACTTATGCGCGCCGAACGAGACCGATCTGCAACGCGAGGAACACCAGCAGGCGCTGTTCAACGACATGAAGGGTCGGCTGCTCTCTCCGTCAAGCTTCCTCCGTCTGCCGCTGATCGCCTGGAACGCGCCGCCGACGATCATCTCCGACATGAGCGGACCGACGCTCCTGGGCCTGTTCGGCGCGCTTGCGATCTCCGGCACGCCGCCGACGCGGGTGCTCAAACCGTCGGGAACCGTCACGCTGCCCGATGGCGAGTCCGGCCTGACGGTCTCGGAAGCCGAAAAGCGAGCGGCGGTCGCGCGCTTTATGTCTGGCTAGCGACCGGCTTGGCCTTCTCGGTGGGCTTCTTGGAGTCCTTCGTGTCCTTGGCAGGCGACTCCGGCTTTGCCTTGGTCTCGGCCGATGAAGTCTCGGCCGATGAAGAGTCCTTGCTCTCTGACGAGCTCGAGCCCTCTGTTGTGGCGGCATTCTCGCGCTGGCGATTGCGTGTGCCGTAGTCGGTGTTGTAGAAGCCTTTGCCCTTGAAGTGCACAGCCGGGGCGTGCAGCACGCGCTCAACCTTCACCCCGGTATCGGGGTCGTGGGTCAGCGTCTCGTCGCTGAAGGACTGCTGGATTTCGAACGTCGTCCCATCGGGCCGCCGGTACTCGTAGATTGGCATTCCCGTCTGATTATAAGAGCCGTCGGCCGGTCGGGAGTAAGAGCCGTCCGTCGGCCGGGAGCCGTCCGTCTGTCAGGGAGTAAAAGCCGTCAGGCCGCCAGGAGAAGAGCCGTCCGTCGGCCGGGAGCCGTCGGTCAGTCAGCCAAGAGCGCTCGCACGCAGAGGATGCCGGCCTCGAGCGTCGCTGTGAAGTCGCGGTCGGGCTCGGCGAGCATCCGCAGCGCGAACCCGTCACCGAGTGAGAACAGGATCTCGGCGACCGCCTCGGGCTCGGCGTGCAGGCGCAGGACGCCCTCGCGCTGAGCCGTCGCGAGCATCCCGGTGAGTTGTTTGCGGGTGCGGCGCAGCAGCTCGACGTACTCGGCGGCGATGTCGGTGTTGCGACGCGAGAGGGTGAACAGCTCGAACACGAGCGTCACGAAGTCGGGGTCCTCGCGTACGGTTTCCTGCAGGTTCTGCGCCATCAGGGCAATGAAATCGTCCGCCGTCTGCGCCCCTCCGACCTGGCGCTCAAGCACCTCCATGCGCAGCTCGCAGTCGCGGCGCACCGCCTCGACGAGCAGTTGCTCCTTGGTGCCAAAGTAGTAGTGCAGCAGCCCTCTCGATACTCCCGCCGCGCGCGAGACATGGTCGAAGGTCGAGGCCGCGGTGCCGCGCTGAGCGACGCTGCGACGCATCGCCTCGACGATCCGCTGGGCCTTCTCGCCCGAAAGCGATCGCCCGCCCGCCGCCGGCGCGTGGCCGCTCGGACCGTGCGCCGCGGCGTCCGACTCCACGGCGCCGGCCTCCGCCACACCGGCCTCCGCCGCACCGGCCCCCGCCGCATCAGCCTCCGCCGCACCGGCCCCCGCCGCATCAGCCTCCGCGGCGCCGGCCTCCGCCGCGCCGGCCTCCACCGCATCGGACTCAACTGCATCGGTCTCCACGGCAATGGCATCCACGGCGGCGGTCATCCTTTTGGAGCGGGGTTTGGACTTAGGCGGCGGAGACTCCCGCCGGGGCAGGCTCTGCTGGAGTGGTCGTCGAGCTGTAGTCGAACTCCTCCTCGGCCCCGAACATCAGGTCGAGCACCTTCGAGCGCAGGCTCTCGCTGAGAACCAAAGCGAGGCCAGCGGCGATCGTCAGCAACAGCAGCGAGCGACCCAGCCCGCCACGGCGACGACGACGCTTGGGGCCGTCCTTGAGTGCGCTCGACGCGTCGCGCAGGGCCTTGGCCGCCTCGCGCAGCTCGCGCTGGAGCTTCTTGTCCTCGAACAGCGCCTTGCTCGCCGGCTTGCCGTTGTTCATACGCCCATACGCGCTGCGTGCCGCGCCATACGCCGCGAGCAGGCTGCCGCGCAGCTCCTCGTCCTCGAGCAGACGCTCCAGGTACTTGTTGCGCCGCGCCGCGCGCGCCGCTTCGCCCGCCTTGCCGATGCTGTCCTTTGCCGCCATCTGGCCACCACCTATGCCGAAAGATTGCTGGGTTCGATCCAATATACCCCCCAGGGATCGACGAATCGAGCCGCCCGCGCGGATTGACCGCAGGGCCGGCGTGGGAACTGATCACGCGCGCTCGGATCGGTCGCTCGAATCGGCCACACCGACCGGCCGGCCGCGCACCCGAAGTCGACCACACCCGACCGGCCGGCCGCGGCGCATGAGAGGCTAAGCGGATGCCCACCTTCCAGGCGACCGTCGCGGTGCTCGGGCTGCTGCTGATCGTGGGCGCGCTGGCCGCCGATCTGGCCCAGCGCTCGTTGCTCTCGCTCGCGGCGCTGTTCGTGCTCGCCGGCTTCGCGCTCGGCGGCGGCGGCGCCGGTTGGATCGATTTCCGCGCCCACTCGGGCTTCGTCGAGGATCTCGCGTTCGCCGCCCTGATCGTGATCCTGTTCCGCGACGGGCTCGAGGTCGAGGGCGAGATGCTGAGGCGGAGCTGGCATCTGCCGCTGCGCAAGCTGATCCTCGCAATGCCGATCACGGCGATCGTCGTCGCGGTCGCCGGGCATCTGCTGATCGGCTTCTCCTGGACAGAGTCCTTCCTGCTGGGAGCGCTGCTCGCGCCGACCGACCCGATCCTCACTTCGAGCATCGTCACCAACCCGCGCGTGCCGCGCCTGATACGCCATTCGCTGAACCTCGAGTCGGGGCTCAACGATGGCCTCGCGCTGCCCGCGGTCCTCACCTTCCTCGCCGCGCTCTCCACCACCTCGGGGACCTTCGTCTGGTGGCGCTTCGTGCTGCAAGACGTCGGGCTCGGCTTCCTCTATGGGATCGCCTGCGGGTGGCTCGCCTCGCTGCTGATGCCGCGCGCGGGCGATCGCAAACAGCGGCTGGCGGCGGGGACCGATCGCGAGCAGGAGCAGGCGAGCGCGATCGATCGCGAGCGGAGGCAAGCGAGTGCCACCAATCGCGAGCAGAGGCAGGCGAGTGCGATCGATCACGAGCAGGGGCAGGCGGGCGAGTCTGCGAGCGATTCCTTCCATCAGAAGTCGCTGTTCGCGCTGGGGGTGGCCTTTGCCACCTACGGCCTGGCCGTGCTCGCGCCGCCGGGCAACGGGTTCATCGCGGTGTTCGTCGCGGCGATCGTGCTCGGCATCCGCCGGCCGGAGCTGCGCGTGCACTTCGAGGCGCGCGCCGATGAGATCGTGGAGATCGTCAAGCTCGGGATCTTCTTCGTGTTCGGCTCGCTGCTCACGCTCCACGCACTCACGCGCGAGGGCTGGCCGGCGATCGCGTTCGTCGCCGTCACCTTCCTGCTCGCCCGGCCCCTCGCCGTCTGGCTGGCGCTGCTCGGCACCAGAACCGATCGCGCCACGCGCCTGTTCATGGGCTGGTTCGGCCCCAAGGGCGTCGCCACGATGACCTTCTCGCTGATCGTCCTCGACCAGCACATCGCAAACGGCGCTCGCATCTTCGACCTGACGGCACTCGTCGTCTTCTGCTCGATCATCGCCCACGGGATCACCGACACGCCCGGCGCCAACTGGATCGCCCGCCACGCCGCGCGCGCGGCCAACCCGTCGCCCGACCCTTAAGAAGAAGACAGTGCCGCATGCGGCACTGTCCGGGGGCAGTGCATGCACTGCCCCCGCCGTTGGCGCATGCGCCAACGGCGGACGCGCCACATGTGGCGCGTCTCGGGGCGGCACATGTGCCGCCCCGCGGTCGGCGCATGCGCCGACCGAACCGCATACAGGCTATGCGTGCAGCGCCGCCTGCTCCTGCGCGGAGGGAAACGCCCACGCCGCGCGTGAGCGGCGCTCCTGGCGGAAGACGAATCGCAGTTGCTGGGGCGGGCGCAGCTGGGCCTCGCTCGGGCGGAAGGTCGAGCAGGGCTCGTCGAGCTCGAGCGCGCAGAGCAGGTTGGTGTGGAAGAAGCAGTCCTCGCAAGTGACCTTTCGCGCCGGCCGTTTCGTCGGTCGCTTGCTCTGCTTGGTCGGCACTGACTCCCCTTCGCTTCGTGGCTGTTCGCTGGACGGACCGGCCGAGCCATCAAAGCACCGCTCGCATGTCCGCACAAGGCGCAGCGAAGGGCCTTCCCGCAAATCGCAGAGAAAACAATTCCTACCCGCAAACAGCCCGGAATCAGTCACTATCTCGTGACAATCTGACGGTTTTTCGTGCACTTTCCGACCGTCTGCGCCCGGGAGGAGCCCGGCGGCGGCGTCATCATCTCTGACAATGCGCATTCTCGTCACCGGCGCGAGTGGCTTTGTCGGCTCGCTGCTCGTCCCGCGCCTGCTCGCCGAGGGGCATGCCGTGCGCGCGCTCGGCCGCGACCCCGCGCGGGTGACCGCGGCGCTGGCAGGAGCGTCTGCGGCCGAGCCGGCCGCTCTCACCGGCACGGCCGACCTCATCAACGAGGTCGAGGTGCTCCGCGGTGACGCGCTCTCCGGCGCCGGGCTTGCCCGCGCGCTCGCGCACGTCGATGTCGCCTACTACCTGATCCACTCGATGGAGCGCCCGCCCGCGAGCGCCTCATCCCCAGACCCTCGATCCACACGATCCACAGGCACTCCCGCGCGACCCTCCTCTCAGGGCGCTCCCGAAGGTTTGTCCTCCCCAGGCTCTTTCGCCGAGCGCGAGCAAATCGCCGCGCGCAACTTCGCCGCTGCGTCCGCCCGTGCGCGCGTCGCACGGATCGTCTACCTCGGCGGGCTGCTCCCGCCCGACCGCGTTCCCTCGCGCCACCTGGCCAGCCGCGAGGCGGTGGAGCGCATTCTCCTGCGGGCCGTCCCCGACTCGCTCGCGCTACGCGCCCCGATCGTAATTGGCGCGCGCTCGCGTTCCTTTCGCTTTCTCGTCCGCCTCGTCGAGCGCCTGCCCGTGCTCACCCTGCCCGCCTGGCGCTCCTTTCGCACTCAACCCATCGACGAGCGCGACGTCATCGAGATGCTCACCGCCGCGGCGACCGTCACCACGCCCTCGCGCCGCACCCTCGATCTGGGCGGACCCGACCTGCTCACCTACGAAGAGATGATCTCGCGGATCGCCGATCTGATGCTCGTCCGGCGTCCGGTACTCGGGTTCGGTGTGAACCTCACCCCCGTCGCCGCGCGCATCGCCGCGGCGATCGCGGCGGAGGATCCCGAGCTGATCCTGCCTTTGATGGAGAGCCTGCAGGGCGATCTGCTGCCGGCTGACGATCGCGCGTCCGAGCTGCTCGACGTGAACCTCCACTCATTCGACTCGGCGGTCGAGCATGCGCTGCGTGTGTGGGAGAGATCCGAGCCGCTGGCAGCGCGCTGAGCGGCGGGCCTGAACGATGCGCATGAGCGGTGAGCCTGAACGGCAAGCCCGAGCGGTGAGCCTTGAGCGGTAATCGTGCGAGGTAAGCCGGCTCGGCTAAATCGCCGCCGCCTCCCGCGCCAGCTACCGTTCTCCGCCCGCCCATGAGTCTCGTCACCGCCTCGATCCAGATCCCCGCCCGTCCCGCGGATGTCTGGAAGACAGTCATGGACCCCGACCGCCTGGGCGACTGGGTGACGATTCACCGCGCGCTGATCCACGCCGACAGCGGGCCGGCACGCGTGGGCTATCGGATGGACCAGCGGATTCATCTGCGCGGAGTGAGCCTCGACATTCACTGGAAGCTCGTCGACTGCCGCGCGTGCGAGCGCGCCGTCTGGGAGGGCCGCGGACCGGCGCGTTCGCGCGCTCGCACGGAATACATCTTGCGCGAAGCCGAGGATGGGGGCACCGTCTTTGACTACCGCAACGAGTTCCGCGCACCGCTCGGACCGATCGGGGCGATCGTCAGCCGCGCGCTCGTCGGTGGCATGCCGGAGCGAGAGGCAAAGCGCACGCTCGATCGTCTGCGCGCTTACCTCGAATCCGTCGCCAAATAGGCGACGCCCGTCGCGGTGCAGGGAGGTCTCTCGGGGCCACCTCAAAATCTCCTAGCACGTTCGCAAAGAAAGATCGTGTAAGGTAAGCCTGTAAATAATGTGACCGAGTTCGCATTCATACTAGTGAAGAGGATTCAACCGTGACCGACTTCCTTGACGAGAAGCGCCGAGAGATCACCGATCGCCTGAAGGAGCTCAAGCCGCTGGTGGATGAGTACACCCGCCTCGAGGCGGCCGCTTCGGCGCTCGCCGGGGTGGGTGGATCGGCTTCAACCGCCACCGCCACCGCCGCTCCTCGCCGCCGTGGACCGGGACGCCCGCGTGGTTCCGTTAACCGTGCGAGCAAAGCAGCCCCGGCCGCTACCCCGGTCAAAACGACACGCAAAAAAGTAGGCCGCCCGAAAGCCAAAAAAGTAGGCCGTCCGCCCGGCAAAGTTGGCCGTCCGCCCGGCAAAGTTGGTCGTCCGCCCGGCAAAAAAGTAGGCCGTCCGCTCGGCAGTGGCGTCAAAGCCGCGACCACCCCCACGAAACGGCGCGCCGGACGGCGCAAAGGCAGCGGCACGCGCGCGGGTCAGGCGCTCTCGCTCGTGCAGGGACAGCCCGGCATCACCATCCCCGAGCTGGCCGCCAAGATGGGCATCAAGCAGAACTACCTCTACCGCGTCCTGCCCGGTCTCGAGCAGGAAGGGAAACTGGAGAAGAAGGGCCGCGGCTGGCATCCAAAAGGCTAACTGCCTTCGCCACTGTCTCACACAAGGGCGCGGCAGGGATGCCGCGCCCTTTTCTTTGCCATCGTCACTATTGTGAGGCGGAACGGCGATGCAGGTAGTCGGCGAAGCGTGGAACAGACCGAACTCCTCGGCTCTAAGTGATTACCTTAGATGGCCTTAGACAATTTTAGAGTAGCTGGCCGGGACATCCTGATGCGCGAAGCCGAGCCTTTGCCAAGTAGTTCATAAATCGTCCACTGAATGGGTATATAATGACCATTTGGTAGACGGATAACCATGAAGACCATCGCGCGCGCGATCACTCCACGCCTGCTCACGGCCCTCGGCGATACGCCGGCCGTGATGCTGGTCGGTCCCCGGCAGGCCGGGAAGAGCACGCTCGTGCAGAGCCTGGCCACCGGACCGCACTCGGCCCGCTACCTCAGCCTCGACGATCTGCGCACGCTCGACGCCGCTCGACGCGACCCCGTCGGCTTGATCGAGAGTGCCGACGGGCCGCTCGTCATCGATGAGATACAGCGCGCTCCCGAACTGCTGCTGCCGATCAAGGTCGCGATCGACCGCGACCGCCGCCCCGGGCGCTTCATCCTCACCGGGTCCGCACAGGTGATGCTGCTACCGAGGGTGTCGGAGTCGCTCGCCGGGCGCATCGAGGTCCACACGCTGTGGCCGTTCTCTCAGGCCGAGATCGAGGGCGTCCCCGGACAGATCGTCGAGCTCCTGCTCGAGCGGTCCTCGCGACCGGCCCCCACAACGGCGCCCGCGGGCACCCGCAAGAGCCTGATCGAGCGGATCGTGCGCGGCGGCTTCCCCGAGGCGCTCGAGCGGCGCGCGGACGATCGCCGCGAAGAGTGGTTCGCCTCCTATCTCACCACGATCGTGCAACGCGACCTGCGCGAGGAGGCGAACATCGAGCGTCTCGCCGAGATCCCAGCCGTGCTCGCCTCGCTCGCCTCGCGTGTCCGTGCGCCGCTGAACAAGACGAACGTGAGCGGCTCGGTCGGCATCCCTCGGACCTCGCTCGATCGCTACCTCACGCTGCTCGAGCACGTGTTCCTGACCCACCGCCTGCCGGCGTGGCACACAAACCGCATCAAGCAGATCACCAAGGCGCCAAAGCTCCTCATCTCCGACTCCGCCCTGCTCGTACATCTGCTGCGAACCGACCGCAAGCGCCTCGCCGAGGACGCCGCGCTGCTCGGCACGGTGCTGGAGTGCTTCGTCGGCATGGAGCTAACCAAGCAGCTGTCCGCCACAAGGACACGAGCAACGCTGCAGCACATGCGCACCGCGACCGGCGCCGAGGTCGACTTCGTCCTCGAAGCAGCCGACGGCCACCTGGCCGGCATCGAGGTGAAGGCCTCGGCGACCGTCCGCGGGGAGGACTTCAAGCACCTGACGACGATGCGCGACCGGATCGGCAAGGAACGCTTCATCCGCGGCGTGGTCCTCTACACCGGCGGCGAGCGTCTGCCATTCGGCGAGCGCCTGGAGGCGTGGCCGGTGAGCGCGCTGTGGTCATAGGCGGAACCCACAGGAAGGACACCGGCGCCTCGCGCTGCCCAACGGCAACTACGACGTCAGAACAATCGACGTCACCTAAAGCGGCGGGACCTGGTTGTTGACTTCGGTTCCGTGGTAGAGATGGTCCTGGTCCTTACAGGCGGCCGGGAAGAAGAACTGGACGCTGTCGCTGCGCACGCCGTTGTAGCTTGCGAAGAGGGTCGCGCGTCCGACGGTTCCGACGGCGCAGTTCGTGTCGGTGCTGCTCGTGACCCGGAATTTGATCTTCATGATGTTCCCTGGGTAGCCCCACATCGTCGCGTAGTGGGAGTGATAGACCAGGTGGTGCTCCACCGACATGACGATCGTGCCGGCCCGATCCTGCTGGCACATGATCCCCGAGACCGTGTTGGCTTCGAGGTTGATGTTTCCGTGGCCCTTGGCGAAGCTGCTCGCCCCCGTGTACGG